>Ga0190359_1001641_pt1 | contig 13953 bp, 22 predicted proteins | sample 48721823_MG_FD_161269 | JGI IMG/M metagenome (GOLD analysis project Ga0190359, IMG submission 161269) | Hydrothermal vent microbial mat bacterial communities from Southern Trench, Guaymas Basin, Mexico - 4872-18-2-3_MG | ecosystem: Environmental > Aquatic > Marine > Hydrothermal vents >... | reverse complement strand
GCTCTTCAGCCGGTAGCCCTTCGCGTGGAGCGCGGCGATGGCGACCTGCAACACGGCCTGGTACGCCTGCTGGAGCCGGTTTTCTTTGGTAACACTGGGATTCCCCGCGTCCATCAGCCGGCGCTGGATCGCGGTTACCAGGTGCGCCATATCGTCCCTGCTGGGCGTGATCCGCGCGAGATACCCGCGCTCCTCCATCTTATAGAGCTTCATCCGCGTCCCCCAGCAGGATAATCTTCGCGCCGCGATGCACCTTTGCCACGAAGCCGTCTTCATCGCGCGCCCGGCGACGGTATTCGTCCAGCGCGTAGAGAGTAGGGCTAATCTCGCGGGAAAGCTGCCGCTCGGCCTCGGCGATGGGCGACGCGATATCCGAAAGCGCAAGCTCGCCCACGAGCATCAGGTCAATGTCGCTTTGCGGCCCTGCTTCGCCCGTGGCGTGGCTGCCGTAGATGTAGGCGAGCGCGATGCGTCCGGCAAGCGGCTCAAGAGCCTGCTTCAAGACTCCCGCGAGATCCGCGGTCTTCTGCACCAGCGCGCGCAGCTCAGCATAAATCGGGCAGCCGGGATTAGCCCGGTAATACACGCGGTTGCCGGAACGCTGCGCCGTGAGAATTCCGGCGTCAGTAAGTGAATGCAGCTCACGCATCAGCCCCTTGGCGTTAAGGCCGGTTCGCCGCTCGAGCTCGCGCAGGTGCAGCCGCTCATCGGGACGCGCGAAAAGCTCGGTAAGTATCGCCCGCCTCGCCCGGGGCAAGAGGACACGCAGTAGGCCTGTTGGCGACATATCGCCGCCGATTGTAGACTATTTGCCCGCAGGATGCAAACTAGCTTAACCAGGTAAAGATCGAAGCCACCTGAATGGCTGACTCTATCCTGTGGTGGATTCAAACTGGCAATTCGTGAGGGGTCTTGATAGAGGACAGCGGGGCATAGAGACCCCGCCCTGCGGCAAGAATGCTTTGCGGGCCACCCTACAACCGGCGGCCGAAGGCGAAGTGCTCGGAGTAGTATTTCTCAGAAAGCGAGGAGACGCCGACTTTGCACAGCTTGCTGCTGGCGTGGATGAAGCGCCCGCCGGTGAGGTAGATGCCGACGTGCGAGAGATAGCCGGGATCGCGGTAGTCGCGGAAGAATACCAGGTCGCCGGGCTGAAGCTCGCTGCGGGAAACCATCCTGCCCTTCTGCGCCTGCAGCGACGCGCGGCGCGGCAGGCTCACGCCCTGCTTGCGCGCGACCGCCGAAGTCAAGCCGGAGCAGTCGATTCCCTTCTGGGAATTGCCGCCGTAGACGTAGCGGGTACCGGTGTACTTTTGAGCGTCGCTGATAAGCTTGTGGCCGTCGAGCTTCGGCTCGTAATTTTCGTTTTCACTGTAGGTTGTGGGATACCACTTGCCCCCGCAATATCCGTCGTAGGCTCCTTCCTTGCCGGAACCCCGCTTTGAGCTGCTCCACTGGCTGCCGAAGAGCTGGAGGTCGGGATGGGTAGTGCCCAGGCGCATCTTCTCGTCGCGCAGGTACGTGCCCTGGCGCTTGGGCGGCTCATAATCCACAAACTCGACAGCGAACTGGTCAATAAACAGGAAGGACTGGGTTTGCTCGTCGCGCACCAGGTAGAAGCTCTTCACGCGGTCAACGATGAGCAGAAGCTCAAACAGGTCGGTCTCACGCACCGAGCGGCTGCGGTGGCTGGGCGCCGCAAGAAGCTGCGCGGAGTCGGAAATGATGCGCGCCCAGTCGAAGCCCGCATCGTCGGCTTCTTCGTGGAACGCGGGCGACGGTGCTGCGTTTGCCGATGGTGGAACGGGCAGCAATGCCACTGCTGCGACCATCAGGCCAAGAAGCACATTTCGCCCGATTGCAGATGAAATACGCATAGATTAGCGCTTGCTGAACTGGAAGCGCTTGCGCGCGCGCTTCCGGCCGTACTTCTTGCGCTCCTTCGCCCGCGGGTCGCGTGAGAGCAGGCCTTCCTTTTTCAGAGGCGGACGATAGTCCGGGTTGATATGCTCAAGGTAACGCGCGATACCCAGGCAGACGGCGTCCGCCTGGCCGGTAATGCCACCGCCGCGAACGTTTGCCCTTACATCAAACTTGTCTTCCAGGCCGAGGACTCGCAGCGGCTCCTGGACGCGAAGCTGCCCGTAGGGCGTCTTGAAGTAATCAGTCAGGGGCCGCTTGTTGATAAGGAAGTTGCCGCTGCCCTGCGTCAGGATGACGCGCGCCGTGGCGGTCTTCCTCCGACCTACCGATATAAACTGCCGTTCTTCCGCCATAAGCGTATGTTAGACCTCAGAGTTTATGTAATTGTTCGGATGTAAGCTCAGTCGGCTGCTGGGCCTTGTGGGGATGGTCGGGCCCGGCGTAGACCTTCAATTTCGTGATAAGGCGGTCGCCGAGCTTGTTGTGCGGCAGCATACCGCGCACCGAATCCATCAGCACCTTGCGCGGGGACTGCTTCATCTTCTCGGCGAAAGTCCGTTGTTTCAGGTGGCCGATATAGCCGGTGTGCCAGAAATACACCTTCTTGTGCTCTTTGCCCGCTGTAAGGCGCACCTTGTCGGCGTTGACTATGACCACAAACGCGCCAGCGTCCTGCCCGGGCGTAAAGGTCGGCCTGTGCTTGCCCATCAGCAGCTTGGCGACCTGCGTGCACATCCGGCCGAGCACCTCATTCTCGGCATTGACCAGGTACCATTCCCGGTCCACATCCAGCTTTGTGAAATACGGCGTCGGATTATTCATCGTCGTCACCGGCATCTTCTGTATCCAGCGCACCTTCAGCGAAACCTTCGTACCAGACGTGCTCGGGGTAGTGCACGCCCGTAAGCGTAAGACCGTGCCCCGGCATATTGGTGAAAGCCGGGTGCTCCCTGCCCGAGAGCGCGTCAGCGATATGGCCGGGCGAGAGCCTTCCCGATCCAACATCAACCAGCGCCCCCACCATCAGGCAAACCATCCGCCGCAGAAAGCGCGCGGCGCTCACATTAACCGTCAGGAGCTTGCGCCGCTCCTCCACCTCGCACGCATGCACGTTGCAGATGGGGTTCTTCAGGGCTTTGTCGCGGCAGGAGAACTGTGTGAAATCGTGCTCGCCGAGGAACAGCGCCGCCGCCAGCCTCATCGCCGGAACGTCAAGCGGCTGCGGATGGTGCGCCGCGAACCGCGAGTAGCGGATGTCGGGCCGCAGCCCGCGGAATATGCGATAGGCATACTCGCGACGGTCGGCGAAATAGCGCGGATGGAATCCGCGCGGGACTTCCCGCGACTCCGCAACAACGAGATCTCCGGGGAGCCTGTCGTTGAGCACGTCCGCCAGCTTCTCGGCGGCGAACGGTAGATGGTCAACGGTCAGCATCGCGACGTTATGGGTCGCATGCACTCCCCGGTCGGTCCTCGAGGCGAAGAGGAGCCTTACCGTAAGACCGAGAGTTTCGCAAAGGGCGTCTGTCAATGTTCCCTGCACCGTGCGCACTCCCGGTTGAACCTGAGAACCGTAAAAATCGGTCCCGTCATACTGGACAACCAGGATTACGCTGTGTCTCGGCGCTGTCAATGTGCATCACGCACAATAGACTCAATCGGAGGATTCCTCCGGATAGCCGATTATTGAGAGCCGGGCTATCACCGACCCGTCGCCGCGCCGGCGCTTAATGCGCACGACGCTCGTATAACCGCTCGGGCGGTCTTTGGCCGCAGGCACAACCCGCGACATAAGCGCTTTGAACGGACGCTTCCCGTTAAGCCTGCGCCCCACCTGCCTCAGGTCGGCGAGGCTGCCCCGCTTCGCCCTAGTTATAAGGCGCTCGGCAAAGGCCTGCGTGGCTTTGCAGCGGGCAAGCGTGGTTTCGATGTGGCCTTCAGTAAACAGGAGCGAAGCCAGGCCGCGCAACAAGGCCATGCGCTGGTCGGTGGGCCGTCCCAGTTTTGTAACGCCTTTGCGGTGCCGCATGCGCCGTCAGTCCTCCTTCTCCGCGAGGAACAGCCCGAGCTCGGCCAGCTTGTCGACTATCTCAACCAGCGATTTCTCGCCGAAATTCTTAATAGACATCAGCTTCTCGGCAGTGTATTTCGTGAGGTCACCGACCGTGCGTATCCTCGTCGCAGCAAGGCAGTTGTGCGCGCGGCTGGACAGGCTGAGTTCCTCGATGGACATCTCTATCTTGCGCATCAGCTCCTCATCCACCGCGGGCTCTTCCTCGATGCCGAGGAACCGGTTCTGCTCCTCGCGTACCCACTGATAGTAGGAGTTGAGCTGGGATGCAGCTTCGCCGAGCACCTCGTCGGGCGTTTTGGAGCCGTTGCACTCAACAGTTAGCACCAGCCGCTCGAAGTTGGTCTCCTTCCCAACACGCGTGTTCTCGATACTGAAAGAAGCACGCTCCACAGGCGAGAAATTGGAATCAAGCGCGATTTCACCTATGGGGGCGTCTTTGTGCTTCAGGTCTGCGGCAAGGACAAAGCCGACTCCGCGCGAGACATGCACCTTCATCTCCAGCGTTGTGTTCTTGTCGGTAATGGAGCACAGGTGCGCTTCTTTCGCTTCAATTATTTCCACGTCCGGGTTCTTTTCGAAGCTGGCAGCCGTTACACGCTTCTTCCCCGTGACTTTCAGCTCCAGTACCGCTGCCTCCGCGTTCCCCACCAGCTTGACCCTTACTTTGCGGAGATTGAACAGGAGCTCGGTTGTGTCTTCCATAATCCCTGCAAGCGAAGCGAACTCGTGCGGTACTCCGGCGATTTCGACATGGGTGATAGCTGAGCCGGGAATCGCCGCCAGCAGCACACGCCGCAGGCTGTTGCCCAGTGTGGAGCCAAAACCGCGCGGCAGCGGCTCAAAGACGAACCGTGCCTTGACACCAGGAATGTCCTCGACTCGATCCATCGTGAGCAGCCCGAAATACGGGTTAGCCTCTCTGGTTACTTTACTTTCAACCATCGTGGCGCCTCTCCCCCAAGATTACACCCTGTTGGAGTAGTACTCTACAACCAGGAGGTGCTGGAAGTTCTCCTCCATTTCATCCGCCTTCGGCAATCGCCTGACCTCCGCCCGCAGCTTCTCAGGATCGAAGCTGAGCCAGAAGTCCGGCGGCAGCTCGTCAAGGCCGCGCTCCTTGAGCATTCGGTAGTACGGGCGGCCACGCCGTTCCGGCTTGACCTCCACCACATCAGACACGCGGACAAGGTAGGACGGACGGTCCACAACCCGGCCGTTCACCCAGAAATGCCGGTGCGTAACGAGTTGCCTGGCCTGTGCACGCGAGTCGGCCAGCCCGGCCCGGAAAATGACGTTATCGAGTCTCCGTTCCAGCAAGCGAACAAGCTCCTCGCCCGTAACGCCCGGCGTGCGCTTGGCCTGCTTAAAGTAGTTGCGGAACTGCCGCTCACCGGTGCCGAACATACGGCGCATCAACTGCTTCTCCCGAAGGTGCGTCCCGTAATCCGTTACCTTGCCCCGCCGGCGGCGCGGCCCGGGAGGGAAATTGCGCAACTCCAGGGCGCAGCGGTCGCCCAGGCACCGCTCTCCCTTCAGGAAGAGCTTCACGCCCACAGCCCTGCATCTTTTACATTTTGAACTGAGATCTCGTCCCATATCCTGTAAAGACTCCTGCGCCTATCACACGCGCCGACGCTTGCGCGGACGACAACCGTTATGGGGCACCGACGTAACGTCGCGGATGAGCCTGATTTTCAGCCCCTGCCCGTTAATCACACGAACGGCAGCTTCTTTCCCGCTGCCCGGCCCTTTGGTGTATATAGAGACCTCGCGCATGCCCATGTCCTTTGCCTGGCGGCAGGCGTCTTCCGCAGCAAGCTGCGCGGCATACGCAGTTCCCTTTTTTGATCCCTTGAAGCCGCGAATTCCTGACGTTGCCCACGCCAGAGTGTTTCCCTCAAGGTCTGTAACGGTCACAATCGTATTGTTGAAGGAGCTGCGAACGTAAATGCGCCCCTCGACAATATTCCTTTTCACCCTCTTTTTTCGTGTTTTGGGTTTGCCTTTAGCCAAGCTACAGTCACCCCGTTACTTCTTTACCGGCCGCCGCTTCCCGGCGATGGCCTGACGGCGCGGGCCCTTTCGGGTGCGAGCGTTCGTGTGTGTCCGCTGCCCGCGCGCCGGCAGATTTCGGCGATGGCGGATGCCGCGGTACGATTTAATCTCAATCAACCGCTTGATATTGAGCGTTGTGTCCTTGCGCAGGTCGCCTTCAGTGATAATACCCAGCTTGCTGATTGCGTCGCGGACCGCTATAACCTCGTCGCCCGTGAACTCGCCGGCTTTCTTCCCCGGGTCAATGCCCGCGTGCTCCAGGATCTTGCGAGCGCCGGTCCGGCCGATGCCGAATATGTAGGTCAGGGCGATTTCGCCCCTCTTGTTGTCCGGTATGTCAACGCCGATAATGCGCACTGATACTCCTTCAACCCTGCCGCTGCTTATGCCGCGGGTTGACGCAAATGACATAGACCCTGCCGCGCCGCCGTATGATGCGGCACTTGGGGCAGATCTTTTTTACGGACGACCTTACTTTCATTTTCCCGAAGCCGGACGATTGTCCGGACGATACCGATAAGTAATCCTTCCGCGCGTCAGGTCGTACGGTGATATCTCGACCTTCACCCGATCACCCGGAAGGATGCGAATGAAATGAACTCTTATCTTACCACTTACATGCGCCAGAATGCAATGGTCAGGCTTCAATTCCACCTTGAACATGCCGTTCGGCAGAGCCTGCACGACGGTTCCTTCCACCTCAAGTACATCGTCTTTTACCAAGCTTTTGCGTTTGCCTCCTCGACCGGCCCAAACAGGCGCCGGGCCTTTTCGTTTCCCTCTTCAGTCAGCACCACCGCCTCGCCATCCCACACCACGACGGTGTGCTCGAAATGGGCCGAAAGCGACCCGTCGGCGGTGACGTATGTCCAGCCGTCCTCTCCCAGGAGTATCTCCTCCGTTCCCCGGCTGACCATTGGCTCCAGGGCAAAGACCATTCCGTTCCGCAGGCGGATATTCTCGCCTTCCGGCACGGGATAGTTGTAAATCGTGGGCGGCTCGTGCAAATCGTATCCAACCCCGTGCCCCGTAAGGTCACGTATCACCTTGAAGCCTTCACGGTTAACGCCCCTGGAGATGGCTTCGCTGATGCGATTGAGCTTCGCGCCGGCCTTGGCAGCGGAGATGCCGTCTGCCAGCGCCTTGCGCGTAATCGACAACAGCCGCGCCGTGTCCCCGTTCGGCTCCCCCTCGCCCACGTAATACGTGTACGCGGTATCCGAATAGAAGCCGTCGAGTATCGCGCCGGTGTCCACGCTCAGGATGTCGCCTTCTTTCAGGATCCGCTTGCGGCTCGGTATGCCATGCACGATTTCCTCGTTGATGCTCGTGCACAGCGCCGCCGGGAATCCCTGGTATCCCTTGAAAGCGGGCGTGCATCCCTCCCGGGCGATGAAATCCTCGGCAAACTCGTTCAGCTCGGCGGTTGACACACCCGGCCGTATCCGCGGCCCGAGTTCCCTGAGCAACCTTCCGGCAACCTGGCAGGCCTGGTAGATCAGATGGACATCCCGATGCGACTTAATCCTGATGCTGCCCCGTGTCATGCTTTAAAAACAACCTCTTCGATTTGTTTGCCGATATCATCAACGCCTGCTGTTCCGTCCACTCTCGCCAGCAGGCCCGCTGAATCGTAGTGGCCGATGATGGGCTGCGTCTGCTCTTTATAGACCGCAAGCCGCTCGTTTAAAACATCTTCTGTATCGTCGGCGCGATGCTCCAGCGGACTGCCATCGTCATCGCACTTTTCATCCGAGTCAGGCGGCATCGTTACCAGATTGTAAACCCTTCCGCATACCGGGCACACTCGCCGGTTCAGGATACGCCGGGCAATCTCGCTTTCCGGCAGGCTCACCAGCACCGCTGCCGTTAAGTCCCGTCCGGCCTCCGCCATCAAGCGCTCAAGAAGCCCAACTTGCTCCATACTGCGCGGGAAGCCGTCCAGGATAATGTCACGCTCCTTATTGACAGCGAACATAAGCTGTATAAGCCGCCGGACCGCCTCGTTCGGCACGAGCCTGCCTGCATTGGTGTAGCTTCGTATCTCTCCAGCCAGAGGCGAACTGCCGGCAGCTTCCTCTCGCAAAGCCTTGCCCATGTCAAAGTGCAGGAAGCCGTGCATTTTTGAGAACCTTGCAGCTTGCGTACCTTTGCCGCTCGCTGGAGGTCCCAGGAAGATCACCGTCTTCATCACTTGGTGAACCCCGAATAGTGCCGCATCACCATATGAGCGTGGAGCTGCTGCACGGTATCGAGCGCCACACCCACGACAATCAGCAGGCTGGTCCCGCCTATGTAGAACGTCTGTATCTGTACCTGCGTTACCTCAAACACGAGCCAGTTGACGATGATCGGAAGCACCGCGACCGTCGCCAGGAACACGCCGCCGAAGAAAGTCACCCGGTGCAGTACCTTATCCAGGAAGTCAAACGTATGCTTGCCGGGCCGGATTCCGGGTATGAACCCGCCATGCTTCTTCAGGTTGTCTGATATCTCTTTGGTGTTGAAGGTGATGGCCGTGTAGATGAACGTGAACATAAAGACCAGCGCCCACTCGAATACAAGGTACCAGATCGAGTTGTTGAAGCGCGCCCAGAGCGCATTGCCCTCAGCCCACTGAGGCAAAAAGCCGAGTATCGTTGGCGGAATCATCAGGAGCGAGACCGCGAAGATGATAGGGATGACTCCTGCCATTGCCACCTTCACCGGCAGGAACGTACTCTGTCCCCCGTATATTTTGCGCCCTACCTGTCGCCGCGCGTACTGGATCGGTATCTTGCGGACAGAGAGCTGAATCCAGACGATCCCCGCGACGATTATTACTAAGAAGACCATAAACAGCAGGATGGCCGACCAGCGGGTCTGGTCGAACTGCGCCTGCATTATCTCGGTTGCGAGTTGCCAAGGCACACGGGCGACTATCCCGATGAAGATGATGAGCGAGATGCCGTTGCCGATGCCCTTTTGCGTTATCTCGTCGCCCAGCCACATCAGGAAGCACGTCCCGGCAACGACTACGAGCAGTGCGGTGAGCGGGGCAATGAAGCTCATCATACCCATATAGTCCGGTGAAAGCACGCCGCCCTGTATGGAGAATATAAGGCCAAAGCCCTGCAGAAACCCGAAGAATATCGCCAGGTAGCGGGTGTACTTGCTGATGAGCTTGCGGCCTTCCTCACCCTCCTGCTGGATCTCCTTCAGCCGGGGCTCGATAGCCACAAGAATCTGCATAAGAATGCTGGCGTTAATGTAGGGCATCACGCCCAGCGCCAGCACGCTGAACTTGCGGAGCGCTCCGCCGGTAAACAGGTCAAGCAGCCCGAAAAGCCCGCCACCGCCCGCGCCGGCCTGACCGAAGAAGTTGGCGATTAGGTCGGTGCTTATGCCCGGCGTGGGAATATGAGTGCCGATGACGAATATGAGCAGGGCGAAGATGAGAAACTTCAGCCTGCGCTTGATGTCAGGAACGTTCCAGACCTGGGCGATGTTCAGTGGACTTATATCAGCGCCCACCGCCTACCTCCTCACAGGCTCCGCCCGCAGCTTCTATTTTCTCCCGGGCGGTCTTGCTGAATGCGTGCGCCCGGAAGGTCGCCTTCACCGCAACCTCTCCCTGACCCAGTATCTTTACCGGCAGAGGCTTCTTTGGCAGCAACCCCTGAGTGGCAAGGAAGGCGAAGTCCACCACGCCACCTTCTGGTATGTTCTTAATCGAGCCGAGGTTAACCGGATAGAAGCGCACCTGGTTGGTGCGCTTGAAGCCGGGCAGCTTTGGCAGGTGGCGGTAGGCAGGCGTCCTGCCGCCTTCAAAATGCGCTGCCTTTGTGCCGCCGGAGCGTGATTTCTGCCCTTTCATCCCCCGACCGCAGGTCTTTCCGCGACCTGCGCTGTGCCCGCGCCCAGCACGCTTTCGGGACTTGCCGCTTCCGGGATTCTGTACCAGCGGGATAGGCATCTATTCACTCACCTCCGCGCCAGGTGAATCGGGCTCCTCAACCACCCCGCCTTCAGGCTGAAGCTTATCCGACTCGGCGGGTTCAACGCTCTCTGGCGCTGCCGGAGAAGGCGCCTGCTCCTCCAGGGGCTTCGGGGCTTCCTCAGGTGGCTGCGTTTTAGCCTGCGCGGGAACCGCCGCGGGGTCGCCAGCAGGCGCGGCCTTCTGCGGACCGGCTTCGCCGGTGGGAGCTTTGGCAGCAGCTTCAGCGAGCACGCGGACGGGACGATGGGACTCGATGCGGTACTTGCGGTCCCGGCGGTGCTTCAGAGTGTCCGCCGGGCTTTCGATGCTCTTGAGAGCTTCAAAAGTCGCCCTTGCACAGTTCACGCGGTTGTTGCTGCCGAAGAACTTGGCGGTGCAGTCCGAAATCCCCGCCAGAGCCAGTATCGGGCGCGCCGTGCCTCCGGCGGTAATGCCGGCTCCCTCTCGCGCGGGCCGGAGCAAGACCGTAGTCGAGCAGTATGTCTTTTTTACCCCGAACGGGATTGTAGTACCCACCCGGCAGATATCCACTATATTCTTTTTGGCGAGTTCTTCGCCCTTATGAATCGCTTCCACGACTTCCGGAGCTTTGCCCAGCCCCAGTCCAACCCTGCCCTCACCGTCACCGACAGCGATCAAGGCGGTGAAGCGGAATCGCCGGCCTCCCTTGAGCACCTTGGCCACGCGGTTGATGTAGAGCACTTCGGACTTGTACCTGGTGTCCTCCTGCTCCGATCGTCTATCACGTCTGTCGCGTCGGTAATAGCGCATAGGCTTCCCCATTAGAACTCCAGACCTCCCTCGCGTGCCGCATCAGCAAGCGCCTTTACCTGACCGTGGAACTTATGCCCACCGCGATCAAAGACAACCTCCTTAATGCCCGCCTTGAGTGCCCGCTTCGCCAGCTCGGCGCCCAGTTGACCCGCCTTCTCCACCGGCTTGCCGGTGAGCTTTTTCTTTATATCGGGCGACAGCGTTGAAAGAAAGACAAGCGTCCGTCCCTTCGTGTCGTCAACCACCTGGACGTAAAGCTGACGATTGCTGCGAAAAACGCACAAGCGCGGGCGGTCGGCAGCACCCGATGCCAGCTTGCGCAGCCGCCGGTGCCGCACCAACCTCATTTTTCGTCTGTCAGTAATCTTCGCCATTCGGCAACCTCATTAGCCGGTCTTGCCAGCCTTGCGCCTGACGTATTCACCTTCGTAACGGATACCCTTGCCCTTGTAAGGCTCAGGCGGCCGGGAGCGCCGCACCTGGTCGGCCCAGTGGCCCACCGCAGATCTGTCGATACCGCTCACCGAAATGATGGTGGTGGGAAGCTGCTCCCGAGTTGTCGTCCCTTCCACCTTTATAGTTACGTCCTTCGGGAACTCGACCACTACGGGATGCGACAGCCCCACGCTCAGCGTCAGCTTGTTACCGGAGACGCTGGCCCTGTATCCAGTCCCGCGAATTTCCAGCCGCTTGGCGAAGCCCTTTGAGACGCCGGTAATCATGTTCTGCACGAGCGCCCGCGCCAGACCGTGAAGTGCACGCACAGACGGCAGGTTGCTCCCGCGCGAGAAGGTGAGCGTGTTCCCCTTGAGCTCCCAGGTAATCTGTTCGGGCACTACGTAGGAAAGCTCACCGAGATTGCCCTTCGCCTTGATGGTGCGGCCATCAATGCTCACTTCGACGCCGGCCGGTATGTTGATAGGCTTCTTGCCAACGCGAGACATCGTTACCAGACCTCCACCAGAACCTCGCCGCCGACATTCCTGCGGCGAGCCTCGTTATCCGTCATCACCCCACTGGAAGTGGAGAGTATTCGAACGCCCACACCGCCACGCACGGGCTTGTTCTCCGATGCGTCCGCATACACCCGGCGGCTTGGCTTGCTCACGCGGGCGATATGGTTTAGCGGCCCTACGTGGCGTAATTCATCGTAGTAGCGCATATGCACGCGCAAACGCTTAAACTTCCGGCGCTTGCGGCGCTCTTCAAACACCTCAATCCGGTCGACAAAGCCCTCTCGGGCAAGGATGCTTGCGATGGCCTCGCGCATCTTTGAGTGCGGGGCGACTATATCCTTTGCGCGTGCCGCCACACCATTGCGGATGATAGTTATGAAATCTGCTATCGGGTCAGTCTGCATACTGCTTCTCCTACCAGCTGCTTTTGGTCACGCCAGGCAGGTAGCCTTTAAGCGCAAACTCCCGGAAACATACGCGGCAGATGTTGAACATCCGATAGTATCCACGCGGCCGTCCGCATATCGCGCACCGATTCCGGTGCCTGATTGCGAACTTATACTTTCTCCGGTTACGCATGACTTTAGAGACCTTCGCCATCCAGTTATGCAACCTCCTTGGTTACCTTGTAGTCGCGGAAGGGCATCCCCAGGCGGTAAAGCAGGTCGGCCGCCAGCGCGTCGTCCTTCGCAGTCGTTACGATTGTGACCTGCATGCCCTTAATAACTTCAACCTCGTCAAAGATTACCTCGGGGAATATGAGCTGGTCGCGCAGCCCCAGGCTGTAGCTGCCGCGCCCGTCGAAACCCCGAACACTCACGCCCTGGAAGTCGCGTACTCGCGGAAGCGTAATGCTCACGAGCCGGTCCAGGAAATACCACATCATCTCGCCCCGCAGAGTCACTGTGGCCCCAACGGGTTGCCCCTCGCGCAGCTTAAAGTTGCTGATGGATTTCTTTGCACGGGTTATAACCGGTTTCTGGCCGGTGATGACCATCAGCGTGCGCACGACGCCGTCCAGAACCTTCTGGTTGTCCTTGGCTTCACCCGCACCGATATTCACGTTGACCTTCACGAGCCGGGGGACTTCCATCACGTTTTTCAGCCCCCGCTCGCGCATCAGCGCCGGCTTGACCTCCTTATCGTACGCCTCGTGCAATCTTGATTTTGGTAAACCCATAGCAAGCACCTACTTGGAGTCAATCAGCTCCCCGCTGCGTCGTGAATATCGAAGCCACTTGCCCTCGATCCGCCTGCGGCCGACGCGAGTCGCCTTTCCAGACCCTTTGTCGATGAGCATCACGTTACTGATGGCCATCGGCATAGGCTTATCGATTATCCCGCCGGCCTGGTTCTCTTTCGTTGGCTTCTGATGCCGCTTGTACACGTTTATGTTTTCCACAACGATCTTGCGCTTTTTGGCGAAGACGCGCAGGACCTTGCCCTTGCGCCCCCGGTCCTTCCCCGCAATGACCATCACCTCATCGCCCTTCTTAACGTGCAGCTTCATCAGAGCACCTCCGGCGCGAGCGAGACGATCTTCATAAATCCGCGCTCACGGAGTTCCCGCGCAACAGGCCCGAACACCCGGGTGCCCTGCGGGTTTCGCGTCTCAGCATCTATGATGACGCATGCGTTGTCGTCGAACCGCACCACCGAGCCATCCCGCCGGTTCAGCGGGAACCTGGTGCGCACCACCACCGCCTTGACGACCTGGCCCTTCTTCACCTGCCCGCGCGGGCTGGCCACCTTCACCGTCCCCACGATAAGGTCGCCCACTGATGCGTACTTGCTCGTGGAGCGTCCGATGACACGGATGCAGAGGAGCTCCTTCCCGCCCGTGTTATCAGCAATCAACAGCCGTGTTTCCTGCTGTATCATTTGTTACACCCCTGAAGGCTCCTCCGAAGCGGCTGTTTTCTCATCCGTTATCTCATCGTCAGCGGGGCCGGCGCCAGCCTCAGGTACGGGTGCAGGTGCAGGTTCGATCGCAGGTGCAGTTGCTGTTGCAGGTGCAGGTTCGATCGCAGGTGCAGGGGCTGGCTCTGTCGCAGGTGCAGTTGCTGTTGCAGGTGCAGGTTCGGCCGCAGGTGCAGGTGCTGTTGCAGGTGCAGGTGCTGTCGCAGGTGCAGGTGCTGTCGCAGGCGCAGCTTCCGACTCCGCCCCTACGATTTCCTCCACGGTCTCGCCCT
>Ga0190359_1001638_pt1 | contig 13976 bp, 13 predicted proteins | sample 48721823_MG_FD_161269 | JGI IMG/M metagenome (GOLD analysis project Ga0190359, IMG submission 161269) | Hydrothermal vent microbial mat bacterial communities from Southern Trench, Guaymas Basin, Mexico - 4872-18-2-3_MG | ecosystem: Environmental > Aquatic > Marine > Hydrothermal vents >... | reverse complement strand
ATGAAGAGATAAGAAAGATGCTGTTTTCAATGATAGATAAGCTAAAAAACGGATAAGACATATTTTGCTGAGAGCTGCCCTTGAAGCTGTTAGGCTGTTCAGCTGCTCTGCTGCTCAGCTTTATAAGAGCTCGAAATCTTGGATGCTTTTTTGTCCCGTCTTTTTTGAAAATCTCCAAAACAAAGACTCTTTTTTACCGTATTTAAAGTATTGACCCGTAATTGGAATGGGTATAATCTTTTTATATTTAAAAGGAGGTGTTTTATGAAAAAAGGGCTTTTTAAATTCTTTGTTTTTCTCTTTGTTTTTGCTTTTGTTTTTAATTTTGCATTTTCATCGGGAAAAGGTATTTCGAAAGATGTTCTGAAGGAGCTAAGAAATTCAATTAATCCCGATGATCCGGATTTTAAGGTAAGATTAAATGCAATTTCAAACAATAACCCTTCTATCCTTGTTAAGAATACCGAAGTAATCAAAAAGTTTTATGACTTTCACTTTTCAAATAAGGTTGACATCAAAGGAATAACAAATCAGAAAAGCACCGGAAGATGCTGGATGTTTGCAGGATACAATGTTTTGAGGTTTCATGTTATAAAAAAGTTTAAACTTAATAAATTTGAGCTTTCCCAGAATTACGGTATGTTTTATGATAAGCTTGAAAAAGCAAATCTATTTTTGGAAGGAATTATTGAAACAGCAAAAAAGCCTCTTTTAAGCAGAGAGGTGGATTACTGGCTTAAAAATCCCATCCCCGACGGAGGACAGTGGAATATGGTTGTAGCTCTCGTTGATAAGTACGGAGTTGTGCCAAAAGAGATTATGCCCGAAACTTATAATTCAAGCAATTCACGAACGATGAACAGACTTTTGTCAAAGCTTTTGAGAAAGGATGCCGTGGTTTTGAGAAAACTCGTGAACAGTGGCACAAGTAAGAAAAAGATTGAGAAAACAAAGGTTGAAATGTTAAAGGATGTTTACAGATTATTGGTTTACTTTTTGGGGATTCCTCCTCAGGAGTTTGAATACAGGTACGAAACATCCGACAAAAAGCTCTCACCTTTGAAAAAATATACTCCTCAGAGCTTTTATAAGGAATTTATAGGATTGGACCTCAATGATTATGTAATGCTCTACAATGCTCCTCATAGAGCCTACTGGAAACTTTATGCAATTAAGTATGATAAGGATATGGCTGATAGGAAAGATATGACTTTTGTTAATTTGCCGATAGAGGAATTAAAAAATCTTGCGATGAAGAGTATAATTTCAGGTGAGCCTGTGTGGTTTGGCTGTGATGTCGGAAAAGAGTTTGACGGAAAGAAGGGATTTTTGCTTCCTCAAGTTCACGATTATGAATCACTCCTTAAAGTGGATTTTAATATGAGTAAGAAGGAGAGAGTTTTGTACAGACAGAGTATTCCAACCCATGCAATGGTTCTCACTGCAGTTGATATTCAGAATGGAAAGCCTGTAAAATGGCTTATTGAAAACAGCTGGGGAGCAAAATCCGGAAGAAATGGTTTCTTAGTGATGAAGGATGAATGGTTTGAGCCTTATGTTTTTGAGGTTGTCATAAACAAAAAGTTTGTTCCCAAAAAAATACTCAATGTTTTAGAACAAAAACCTGTTGTGCTCCCCCCTTGGGATCCTATGTTTAAAATGAACTGTGGAAATTGAGGAGATAAATGATGAGAAGGAAAACCCTTGCGATTTTAATAAGTTTTGCCGTATTATCGGGATTTTTGTTTTCCGCTGAAAACAGGAGTGTCAAGGATAAATCACTTCTCACTCTTGATAGAATATTTCATTCATCCGAGTTCAAATCCGAAAGGCATATTCCTTTTAAATGGTTTTACGGAGACAAAGGGTATGCAATTGTTAAGTATTCAAAAAAGGATAAGGGTCAGAGCATAATTTTAAGGTACATAAATGGAAAGGAAAAGGTTCTCGTTTTCGCAAAAAATCTTATACCTTCCGGAGAAAAAAAGCCTTTGAGAATTAACGATTACTACTGGTCAAAGGATAAAAGGAAAATTCTCATATACACAAACTCAAAGAGGGTATGGAGAAGAAACACAAGAGGTGATTATTGGGTATATGATTTGAAAACAAAAAAACTTATTAAAATAGGTAAAGATGCAAAACCATCCACACTTATGTTTGCAAAATTTTCACCATCCGGAAACAAAGTCGCTTATGTCAGGGAAAACAATATATATGTTGAGGATTTGAATACAGGGAAAACAGAGCAGCTCACATTTGATGGTTCCAAAAACATAATAAACGGGACATTTGATTGGGTTTATGAGGAGGAATTCGGGCTAAGAGATGGTTTCAGATGGAGCCCTGACGGGAAGTACATTGCTTTCTGGCAGTTGGATCAGAGCAAGGTGCCTATTTACTATCTTATTGATTATACTTCAAAGCTCTATCCCGTATTAAAGCCGATTCCATATCCTAAAGCCGGACAGACAAATTCAAAGTGCAGAATAGGGTATGTGAATATTTTCACAAAGAAAATAAACTGGATTAAACTTAAGGGAGATCCTTCAAACAATTATATCCCTCAGATGGATTGGGTAAAGGGACAAAATAAAATAATCTTTCAGTATTTAAACAGATTGCAAAATGATGATAAGTTGATGATATATGATATCGCAAGCGGAAAATTAAGCAAAATTCTTGAGGAAAAGGATAAGGCATGGGTTGAGGTGGTTAAAAATATCAACTGGATAAACAAAGGCAGGGAATTTTTATGGATAAGCGAAAGGGATGGTTTCAGGCACATTTACAGAGTTGATTTGAAGGGAAATATGAGAAAAATTACAATGGGAAATTATGATGTGATATCTCTTTCAAAGATTGATGAAAAAAGAGGGCTTGTTTACTTTATAGCATCTCCTTCTGATTCTGTGAGAAGATACCTTTACTCTGTTAGACTTGATGGTAAAGGTGGTTTTAAAAGAATTACTCCTTTGAAGTACAAAGGGATGAACTATTACAATATATCAAAAAATGCAAGATATGCATTTCACACATACTCAAACTTTGAAACTCCCTCTATTACCGAAATAATAAAATTACCTTCCCATAAATTGGTGAAGGTGGTTGTTAGCAATAAAAAGTTAAAAGAAAAGATTATGGGGTTAAAGAGAAAACCTGTTGAATTTTTCAGAGTTGACATAGGAAATGGAGTGAAGCTTGACGGATACTGTATGAAGCCTTACAATTTTGACCCTTCAAAAAAGTATCCTGTGCTTTTTTATATTTACGGGGAGCCTGCCGGTCAAACTGTTTTAGATGCATGGAGAGGTAGAAGTTATCTCTGGAACCTTTACCTTACTCAAAAGGGTTATATAATAATGAGTATTGACAATCGGGGTACACCTGCTCCGAGAGGAAGGGAGTGGAGAAAATCAATCTATAAAAAAATAGGGATTATTTCATCCTCTGATCAGGCAAAAGCTCTTAAAAAGCTTTTGAAAGAGAGACCTTATATAGATCCTAAAAGGATAGGCATCTGGGGATGGAGCGGAGGAGGCTCAATGACCCTTAATATGGTATTCAGGTATCCTGAACTTTATAAGATGGGAATGGCTGTTGCCCCTGTTCCTGACATAAGATACTATGATACCATCTATCAGGAAAGGTATATGGGGCTTCCTCAGGATGACCCGGAGGCATACAAGAACTCATCTCCCATAACCTTTGCAAAAAATCTTAAGGCAAAGCTTTTGATTGTTCATGGTACGGGAGATGATAATGTTCATGTTCAAGGAACCTATGCTCTTATAAATGAGCTTGTTAAAAACAATAAACTTTTCTCTCTTATGATTTATCCGAACAGAAGTCACGGAATTTACGAAGGGAAAAATACAACAAGACATGTTTTTGAAACTCTAACGAATTTTATATTTAAAAATCTTTAAAGAAAGCTAAATTTTATAAAATAATCTTGTGAATTAAAGAGATTGAATACACAGATATGAATTTTTTCCTCTTATTTGATCCTTTAAAAGAGGGAATTATTTTCAGGTAAAAAGGTTTGAAACAGTTTTTTAAGGCATTTGCAGTTTGTTATAAAAACCTATCAAATTAGTAGGAAATATGTTATAATTGTTTTGGAGGTTTTCATGAAAAGGATTTTGTTGTTTTTTTTAGTGAGTTTAACTTTTCTTACCCTTGTTTATGCTGATATAAATAAAGAAATGGAAATTGCGGTCAAATTTTCAAATGAAAAAATTGTGGGTTATCAGGAAATTTCAGATATAAATGGGAAAATAGGTGATTTATTTTTGCTTTCTGACGGAAGACAAATTCTTATTTCCGGGAAAAAGATTGTTTTTATTTCTGACAGAGGAAGTGGTTTTGATGAATCAGTTTTTTTGAGATTTATGGAGAAAAATAGGAAAATGATTTTGGAAGAAAGAGATAAAAAGACTCTGGGAGAATCACAAATATTACCTCTTACCAAAACCAAATGGGGTGTTTGTCCTCCGTTTAATAATAAGATGCCAGTTGTAAAAGGAGAAAAAGCTTCCGCAGGGCACATAGGGGTGGCAGTTGCTCAGCTTATGAGATTCTGGAAATATCCTGAAAAAGGCAGTGGCTCTTTTGAATACAGACTGAGAGGAGGGGAAATAATAAGAGCTGATTTTAATCATCTGTATAACTATGATTTAATGCCATTTGTTTTAAAAATTTATTCCTCTCTTGAGGAAATAGAGGAAATTTCTCAATTGATTTATGATACAACAGTTGCGGCAAAAACAGATTTTTATAATTTTTCGAAAGGGGAGAATGCACGGATTATTCCCGCACTTACTCAAAATTTCGGATTTTCAAAAAATATGGAGCTTTTAAAAAGAACGGATTACAATGATAAAAGTTGGTTTGATATAATAAAAAGTGAACTTAAGGAAGGTAGGATTATACTTTATAATCTTAGATGTAACACTAACTATGATCACATTTCCATTGTTGATGGATATATTGAAACTAATAATGAGAAATTAATACACATTAATCTTGGTTGCGGTGGGAAGATGAATGGATATTATTCTTTTAATTCTGTTTGGAAATTTACTGATAATGCTGCACAATTTATTCTCATAAATATTTTTCCGGCGGGTGAATTGCCATTCCCTATAATATTAAAAAGCTATTCCACGGAAACTCCGTTTTTGCTTTTTTCAGAAAGATTTGACTATTTATTCTGGGACATTGAATCATCTGAGAAAGATAAATATTCCTACAATGTTTATTCCTATGATTTTGAAAAATCTCAATATGTGTTTAGGGTTAATGTTAAAAGCCGGTTTACAAGGTTGAAAGTGGAAAAAGATACGAAAAGAAAGTATATAGTAAAAACATTATTTGATGGAAAAGAGAGTAAGTCATCAAAAGAGATTGTTTTTAATTAAAGTTTTCTATTGTTTTGCTTTAAAAACGAATGCGTATTTCCATCCGAAAGATGGGATACTAATTATTATTTTATTCTTAACGAAGCTTGCTTTTAACCTTTTTCCTTTTAAGGTGTAAAATTTGACGGATTTTTTAAATGTATTTTTTATTAATATTTTGTTTGTTTTCTTTTTATCCTTTTTCAAATAAAAAATATAAAGTGTCTCACCCTTTTTCGTAAATCTTATATTCTCATATCCGTAAATTCTATAAGGTCTTGTTTCGTATATCGCTTCTCCGTTTTCTTTTAGCCATTTGCCTATCTCTTCAAGGTTTTCATATGCTTTCTTATCCCACTCACCTTCGGGTGATGGTCCAATGTTAAGAAGCAAATTTCCTCCTTTGGAAACTATATCTATTAAAATGTGAATTAATTCTTCAGGAGTTTTATATTTCGGATTTTTTACATAAGACCAGCTTTGAGACATTGGCATACATGTTTCCCAGGGGTAGGGGATGATGTCTTCAGGTATAGTCTTTTCCGGAGTAAGATAATTTTGGTTTTTTCCCGCTACAGCTCTATCCACAATTATTATATCAGGCTGAACCTTTCTTACTTTTTTAACTAATTCATCCATTTTAATGTCCTGAGATACCTCTCTGTGTTTTATAAAACCTGTCTTGGATTCCTTAAAAGCATTCTTATAATAATTTTCAATCTCCTTTTTACTCCTTTTCTGAACCCATCCTCCATCAAGCCATAAAATATCAACTTTTCCGTACTCTGTCATAAGCTCCATTATTTGATTATGAGTGAATCGGACGAATTTATTCCACAATTGAGGATAAACTTCAGGATCATAGTTGACATTTCTGTCAAAAGGTGGAAAATATGGGTTCCAGTAGTATTCGGAATGCCAGTCAGGTTTTGAAAAGTAGGCACCAACCCATAGCTCCTCTTTCCTAAAAGCATTAAAAAGTTCCTTTGTTATATTTGCTCTTTTGTTTTTGCTGAAAGGGCAGTTTTTTGAAGTTATTTTATAATCTGTGTACTTAGTATCAAACATACAGAATCCATCATGATGTTTTGTTGTGAATATCATATACTTCATTCCTGCATCCTTTGCAGCTTTTGCCCACTTCTCAGGGTTGAATTTATGTGGATTAAAGGTTTTAATCAAATTTTCATACTCTTTTTTATATTCAAAATAGTTTTTTGGATTTTTGCCTTTATCTCTTTTACACCACCCGTAATCTTCAGGAGCAAGTGACCATGATTCCACAATCCCCCATTGACTGTAAGTTCCCCAATGCATAAGAAGACCGAACTTCAAATCCTGCCACTTTTCAATCTTTTTTTGAACGAGAGGATTTGGGTCTTTTATATAACTATATTCTTCAGCAAAAGCAAAGCTTATTAATATAAGGTATACTGAAACAAGAATAATTATTTTTTTCATATTTTCACCCTTCATTTTGTATTTAAATGATAAAACATTTTCAATTAATTTAGTAATTTATTCTATTATAATTTGATGATTTTTTGTATTGTTTTATTAAAATTAATGATGGAAAAATTTTCCGGATTTTGACATCAATTGCCATTGTTTTGACTTTTTACCTTCAAAAGACCTTTTAATTAAAGCTTTTTGAGGTTGGTACGCTTTTTGATGTTTGGTTTACGGAGGTTTGATATGTGGAATGGATATTATACTGCCGCATCCGGAATGCTTTCAACAATTAGAATGCTTGATATTGTTTCAAACAATCTTGCCAATATTACAACTCCATCCTATAAGAAGGATAAGGTTCGTGTTGAAACTGTAAATTTCAGAAACCCTTCTGCAAAAGGAGAAAATTTTGATGATATCTTAAACAGACAGGCAAAAGTCGGAGGAGTTTCAATTGATTTTGAGCCCGGATCACTTAAGACAACTTCAAGAAAACTTGATCTTGCAATTTTAAATCCCAATGGCTTTTTTGCAATAAGAACTCCGAATGGGATAAGATATACAAGGGATGGTGAGTTTTTTCTGAATTCAAAAGGAGTTTTAGTGAATAAAAATGGCTTTGAGGTTATGTCAAAATCCAATAAGCCTATTATGATACCTCCCAACAAAGGAGAGGCAAACTTAGCTTTCAGTGAGAATGGAGATATTTATGTTGACCAGGTGCTTTTGGATACAATTAAGATAGTGGACTTTAATGATAAGAGTAAATTGGTAAAAGAGGGGAACTCCGTGTTTTATATGTCTGATCCTAACCAGAAAGAAATTGTGATTTCCGATCCTCAAATCAGATCAGGTGCACTTGAAAGATCAAATGTTTCAATAGCTGATGCAATGGTGGATATGGTTAAAATCACGAGAATGTATGAATTTCAGCAAAGGGTGATGGATACAATTTTAACTGATATAGCAAGAAAGACAACCGATGAGGTTGGAAGACCATAAAAAGGAGGTGAGATATGTTAAGAAGTCTTTTTTCGGCTGCATCAGGGATGCAGGCTCAGGCTTTAAATATTGATGTTATTTCCCACAATCTTGCAAATGTTAATACTGTGGGTTTTAAAAAATCAAGGACAGAGTTTGAAGATTTGCTTTACAATACTATAAGGGAACCCGGAGCAAAGTCTACGATTAATACCGAGATTCCCACGGGAATTCAGGTCGGGCTCGGCTCAAGGGTTATAGGTATAAATAAGATTTTTTCTCAGGGTAATTTTAAACGCACTGGTAATCCTCTTGATTTGGTTATAGAAGGGGATGGTTTTTTTCAGGTTACACTTCCTGACGGAAGTATTGCTTATACGAGGAGCGGAAGTTTTTCAAAGGATTCCACCGGAAGAGTTGTCACTCCCGAAGGATACCCTCTTGAACCGCCTTTGAACATTCCTGCGGATGCAATAAGCGTGACAATAGGAAATGATGGAACGGTTTCCGTTATAAGTCCTGGAGCTACAACAGCAACACAAATAGGTTCAATTCAGCTTGCAAAATTCATAAATCCTGCCGGTTTGAAGAGTATAGGTAAAAATCTCTTTATACAAACAACCTCTTCCGGAGATCCGATACTCGGAACACCGGGGCTTGATGGTTTCGGGACAATTGCACAGGGATTTCAGGAACTTTCCAATGTTGATATTGTAGAGGAATTGGTGGAGATGATTATTGCTCAGAGAGCCTATGAAACAAATGCGAGATCTGTTAGAACTGCCGATGAAATGCTCAACAGGGCAATTAATCTCGGAAGATAAGGTAAGATGGAAAAAAGAAAATTATTTTTTATCTTATTTTTAATAATTACCTCCTTTTTAAGTGCCAATGTTTTGGTGCAGCTTAAATATAATACTATTCCCAAAGGGAATGTTCTTTATTTAAAGGATATTGCATCTGTTTACAGCAACTATGAAAGTTTAAAGGAGAAAGTTGAAAATATTCTTATCTCAAAGGGAAATCTTCCCGATAAGATTGATAAGAAAACAGTTTATATGAAACTTATAAACTATGGAATAAACCACTTTAATGTTACAGGACCCAAAGAAGTTTTAATTCTTAAAAAGAGGGCAAAAACTTATAATTTGTATCTAAAAAAAAGAATAGAGGCGTATGTGAAGCAACAGTTTCCCTATGCAACTTCTTTGAAAATAGTATATCAGAAAATACCTGAGATAAAAGCTTTTAAAGGAGAAGCTGTTAAAATAATCAGATATGGAAAGGGGTTTTCAAACTCTTTTCTTTTAAAGGTTTTGCTTGTTAAAAATAAAAATATAGTGGAGCAAAAGTTTGCTCAGATTTTTGTAAAGGTTTGGGCAAAAGTTCCTGTTGCAAAGCATTTTATACCGAGAGGAAAGATTCTAAGTTTAAGTGATATCAGATGGGAGATTAGAGAAGTTAATTATTCAAATCATAAGTTTGTCAAAGATCCGAACTTTTTGATAGGGAAAAAGGCAAAATATTCGGTAAATCCGGGAAATGTTATCGTTGAAAATCTTTTGATGAATAAGGTTAGTGTTAAGAGAGGAGATCTGGTTAAGATAATTTTAAAGTATAATTACATTAAAATTACCTCTGTTGGTAAAGCAATTACCGGCGGAGAACTCGGAAAATTAATAAGAGTGCTGAATCTAAAATCAAGAAAAATTTTAATGGGAAAGGTTGTTGGGGATGATATAGTGGAGGTGTCGGTACTATGAAGAAAATAACAATTTTTATTATATTTGTGGTTTTCGCTTTTTGTTTAAGCGCTCAGGATACTCCCGGTCACAGAGCCTCATTATGGAATAAAGGTTCAAAATCACTTTTCAATGATCCAAAAGCAAGCCAAATAAATGATATAGTTATTATTAAGGTGGAGGAGAGCACAAAGGCTGAAAATTCTGCGAATAGTAAGACTCAAAAATCAGCGTCGAGCTCAATGGGAATCAGCAAATTCCTGGGTTTTGAAACGACTCTTGCAGGTAAAATAAATTCAAGCTTTGATCCCACAAGCCTTTTCGGAGGGACAGCTTCCAAAAAGGATGAAGGGACAGGCTCAACTCAAGCAACAACGAAAATCCAGAGCTATATAGCGGCAAAGGTTGTCGAAGTGCTTCCCAATGGAAATCTGATTATTGAGGCTAAAAAGGAAATTATTATAAATAATGAAAAGCAAACAATGGTTTTAAGAGGAATGATAAGACCGAGGGATATTGATTACAATAATATTGTTTCTTCCAATGCTGTGGCTGATGTTCAAATAATGGTAAAGGGTAAAGGGCCAATAGCTGAGCAGCAGAGAAGAGGCTGGTTATCATGGCTTTTGAGCTTAATCTGGCCGTTTTAGAGGTTTAAAATGAGAAAAAGAAAGTTATTTACTGTTTTTATGGTTTTATTTTCGGTTTCGGTTTTTGTTTTTTCAAGCAGTGTTAGATTAAAGGATATTTCAACATTTGAGGGAGTTAGGGATAATGTGTTAATTGGATACGGTCTTGTTGTTGGTCTTGATGGTACAGGTGATACCACTCAGAATAAATTTACCTTTCAGGCAATAGCAAATATGCTTGCAAAAATGGGAATAACAGTAAATCCCAAAGAATTTCAGCTAAGAAATGTTGCATCTGTTATGGTTACCGCAAGTTTACCTCCTTTCGCGAGATCAGGTAGCAAAGTTGATGTTACAGTATCTTCAATAGGAAGTGCCAAGAGTATTCAAGGGGGAGTTCTTCTTCTAACTCCGCTTAAGGCTGGTGACGGGCAGGTTTATGCTGTTGCTCAGGGGCCTATTTCAATCGGAGGTTATAATGCTGGAAGAGGCGGAGGAAATGTTAGAAAAAATCATCCGACTGTTGGTGTGATTCCCAATGGGGCTACTGTTGAAAAGGAGGTACCCTTTACTTTTAACACTGAAAATTATCTTAATATCGTGCTTTACAACCCTGATTTTACAACATCAACAAGGGTTGCTGAGAAGATTAATTCGCTCGTTGGAAAAGGAACGGCTATTCCACTTGATTCCGCAACTATTAAGGTTAAGATTCCTGCTGAGTACAGAGGGAAAGTTGTTAATTTTGCCTCTCTTCTTGAAAATATAACACTTACGCCTGACAGCAAAGCTGTTATAGTTATTAATGAAAGAACAGGTACGATTGTGTTTGGTGAAAATGTCAAAATAGGAAAAGTGGCAATTGCTCATGGTAACCTTACTGTTTCAATTCAAACACAGCCTATAATATCCCAACCTGCGCCCCTTTCTCAAGGACAGACAACAACTGCCAATGTAACTCAGACGACTGTTGAAGAGGAGAAGGCATCTTTTCTAATGATGGAAGGGCCTACGGTGGGGGATCTTGTTAAAGCACTGAACAGTATAGGTGCCACTCCGAGGGATATAATTGCAATACTTGAGGCTATAAAAAGGGCTGGAGCAATTGAAGCAGAGATAAAGATAATGTAATGAGTACGGGATTTGGAAATATACCTGTTGTAGATCCATTTTTGCTTGTAAAATCAAGCGAAAAGATTAATACTCCGGATCTTTCCAAACTAAGCCCGGAAGAAAAAAAAGAAAAATTAAAGGAGATAGCCTCTCAGTTTGAAGAAATCTTTATTGAAACACTTCTTAAGACAGCAAGAGAGGCAGAGAAAATAATAAAAAAAGATGAGGATAATTTTGGTTTGAACCTTGGATTTTACAGAGAGATGCAGGATTATTATTTAAGCCAGAGTATTGTTGCCAATGGAGGACTTGGCCTTCAGGATTTGATAGTTGAACAATTAATGAAAAAACTTGATATGACCCAAAATAGTTCAATTCCTCTTAAAGAGAATAAAGAACTTATAAAACCTTCAAAAGATTTAAAGACTAATGTGGCTCTTAACTTGAACTTCGTAAGGCCTGTAAGTGGAGAAATAAGCTCTTCTTTCGGATGGAGGATAGATCCTTTCACAGGAAAAAGATCTTATCATAGGGGAATTGATATTAAAGCAAAAGAGGGAATTCCTGTGAAGTCAGCAGAGAGCGGAGAAGTGATTTTTGCAGGGAAAAAAGGAGGATACGGGAATCTTGTTATAATAGAGCATAGTGGAGGTTATAAAACTTATTATGCTCATCTTGAGGAGATAGAAGTTAAGAAAGGGGATAGTGTGGCTAAAGGAACTATTATAGGAAAAGTGGGGAGTACGGGAAGATCCACTGGCCCCCATCTTCACTTTGAAATAAGGAGAGGAGATAGAGTTCTCAATCCTTTGAGTGAGTTAAAAAATTTCAAGTTTAAGGAAAAAATTCCGAATACAAAGGTGGAGAATTATGATAAGAGGAGGATCTTATGAAGGTTATTAAGACGAATGATGTTGAAAAAAGCTCGGAAATTCTGAGAAATAAGGTTGAAAAAACTAAAGGTAAAGGAAGTAAAGGTTTAGAGAATCAGGCTGAGAGCAGTGTTGATATAGTTGATATTTCAAAAGAGAGTGAGGTTCTTTATAAAGCAAAGAAGGAGATTGATAAGTTGCCGGATGTTAGAAAGGAAAAAGTTGAAGCCATAAAGGATAAAGTGGAGAATAATGAGTATAAAGTTGACGAAGGAAAAGTTGCAGATAAAATTTTGGAAGAAAGTATTATTGATGAGTTAGTGTAAAATGGCTGAAATAGGAAAGATTAACAGAAATACTCCCAAACCTTTTCCTGTAATCAGAAAGTCCAATGATCCGTTAAAACCAGAAACAGGAGAGGTGGAATTTTCTCAGTATCTTTCCGAAACAGATGAAGCTCAGAGAAAAGAAGTGCAAGGTACGGCGGAAACAGAGGGCTCTATAATAAGAGATGATGAAAGAAGAAAAAAGTTAAGATTGAAAGAGGAGAAAAGAGAAAAAGATGAAAAGAATGAAAATGAAAAAGAGGAAAAAGAGCTTGATGAAGATGAAGAGGAAGGAACAATAATAGATGTAGAGGTTTAAAATGAAGGATACAAAGGAAAAAATTTTTAAAGAGTTTTATCTTTTTATGAAAGATTATTTGAAAGTTCTTAAAGAAGCATTTAATGAAAGTATAAAATTAAGAGATGCTTTGAGAAAAAATGATATAAGTTTAATTGAAAAAGATATTTCAAAGGTTGAAAACCTTGAAATTAAGATAAAAATTTTGGAAGAAACAAAGGAAAATATCCTTTTAAAAATGGCAAAGGCATTAGGAATAAGAAAATCTGAAATTAATTGGGATTTGATAGAGAGAGAGGGAGGAAAAGAGATTTCAGAACTGGGAAAGACTATAGAAAATAGTTTGAGTAAATTAATAGATGTTAATATTGTTAATAAGCTTGTTATAGAAAAACTTATCCTTTTTAATCTTTCAATGAGGAGGATAATAAATAGCAATAAAGATGAGCATCTTTATGATAATAAAGGGGATATTACTGTAAATGAATCGTCATTATTAGGGGAGGTCTGAGATGGTGGATCTTTTCAGCTCTCTTGAGCTTGCGAAAAAGAGTCTTTTAACCCATCAATTTGTCTTTCATGTGATTGGACACAATATAGCAAATGTTAATACTCCTGAGTATTCAAGACAGAGAGTTGAGCTTGGGGTTGTAAGACCTCTGAAGTTGGGATTCAGGTCGGTTGGAGTTGGTGTTGATGTAATTAAGGTTCATGGGATAAGGGATAAATATCTTGAATATCAAATACAAAAGGAATTACAAACAAAAGGGAAAGCTTCTTCTTTAGGGGGGGCTTTTAAAATAATAGAAGCAGTTTTTCAGGAGCAGACTGATACGGGAATCTCAAAGATTATGGAAAACTTTTTTAATTCATGGAATGATCTTGCAAACAATCCCACTGGTATGCCGGAAAGAACAACAGTTCTAAATAATGCTAAAGTTTTAGCTGATAAGATAAGGGAATCTTACAGACGATTAAGAGAGCAACAGGCAGTGCAAAACAATGATGTTGCTCTTATGATAGAGGATATAAATGAGTTAGGAGATGAGATTGCAACTTTAAATCAACAAATTACTGAGGGAGAAGTTGGTGGGGCTGAGATGAATGATTTGAGGGATAGAAGAAACAAACTACTTCAGGATTTGGGAGAAAAGGTAGGTA
>Ga0190359_1001637_pt1 | contig 13978 bp, 13 predicted proteins | sample 48721823_MG_FD_161269 | JGI IMG/M metagenome (GOLD analysis project Ga0190359, IMG submission 161269) | Hydrothermal vent microbial mat bacterial communities from Southern Trench, Guaymas Basin, Mexico - 4872-18-2-3_MG | ecosystem: Environmental > Aquatic > Marine > Hydrothermal vents >... | reverse complement strand
GCTACTTCACAGGCTTTACCCAAGCCTACGATCTCCATAACATTTTCAGTACCCGGACGCCGGTTTTGTTCATGGTCAGCTCCGAAAATCACCCTTGCCAGTTTTGTCCCCTGTCGAATATACAGTGCACCGACTCCTTTGGGGCCATATAATTTATGGCCGGCCACCGACAGCAGATCCACCCCCAGGTCGTTCACTTTTACAGGGATCTTTCCGGTACTCTGGGCAGCATCCGTATGAAAAAGGATCCCGTTTGCGCGGGCAATGGCAGCAATCGATTCAATGGGTTGAATGGTGCCGACTTCATTATTGGCATGCATCACGGAGATCAGGATGGTCTCCGGTCGAATTGCTTTTTTAACATCTTCGGGATCTACCCATCCCGTATAGTCTACGGGCAGATAAGTTACTTCAAATCCTTCAGTCTCCAGAAAGCCGCATACTTCAAGCACGGCAGGATGTTCAACCTGTGAAGTAATAATATGGTTTCCATGCCCTTTCAATGCTCTGGCTGCTCCCTGAATAGCCAGATTGTTGGATTCGGTTCCCCCACCGGTAAAAATGATCTCCCATGGCTCAGCTCCTAACAACCCGGCTACCTGTTTTCTGGCATTTTCAACGGCTAAACGTGCTTCGGCCCCGTAAGAGTGGGTTGAGCTGGGATTACCAAAATGCTCCCGGAGATAGGGTTCCATCGCCATTGCCACCTGTGAATCTACAGGAGTCGTGGCATTATAATCCAAATAAATCATTGTCTCCTTCATGAACCGTAAAATTAATATCCTTGCCGGTATTTATCTCCTTTCTCAGCCATCATATTCAGATAATTCCGGTACCGCATTCCGGCAATATCTCCCGAATCAACCGCTTTTTTCACGGCACAACCGGGTTCATGGGTATGGGTACAGTTATGGTACTGGCAACCGGCCGCATAACGAAACAGTTCGGGGAAAAAGTGATACAGCTCCTCTTTCATGATATCCACCATACCAAACCCCCTGATTCCCGGAGTATCGATTAAATCGCCTCCGTTTTTCAGGGAGATCATTTCAGGAAATGTGGTAGTATGTTTCCCCCCTTTATGGGCATCGGATATTTCAGCTGTTTTAAGCTGAATGTCAGGTTCCAGAAAATTGATCAGTGTGGTTTTACCCACCCCGCTGTTACCAACCAGTACCGTTAGTTTTTCTCTCAGTATTTCGTTCAGAAACTCCAGTCCGCTCTTATTTTTTAAAGATACCGGATAGGAAGGATATCCGGCTTTCAGATAGGCATTCCGCCATTCGTCCAACTGTTCCAGTTCGCGCCGGTCGTATAAATCCAGTTTATTAAATAATAGAATAACGGGTATATTATATGCTTCAGCGGATACCAGAAGGCGGTCAACGAACATCGACAGTGTCTTAGGGGATTTCAGGGTCACCATAACCATAGCCTGGTCAACATTTGCTGCCAGCACATGGGTTTCACGGCTTAATTTCGTTGCCTTACGTATGATGTAATTTTTTCTCGGATAGAGTATGGTAATCACTCCGGTAGTTTCATATCCGGTAAGACTCAGCATAACCTGATCACCCACAGCAACCGGATTAGTAGTTCGTTTCCCCCGGATTCTGAACCTCCCTTTTAAAGTACAGGGTATAATCCTGTTTTCTGAGGTTCTGACCCAATGAAGCGCACCTGTGGTTTTAACAACCGTTCCTTCAAATTGCCCGCTCATTCCATCACGAAATTCAGGTCACCTCCCGGTTCTGTCTCTATCGGGTCTTTGCCGAATCTGAATATCCTGGCCGGACGTTTCCCGACCAGCTCCACCCTGTTGTTATTAACCAAAAGCATGGTTCCCTCACGCAATCCAACCACATACCGGTCGGGATTTACGGTAATATATTCCTCTATTCTCTGTTGGCGTGTCTCTCCGGCATGGCCTTCGGGATTGGCATCCAGATAATGCGGGTTGATCTGAAAAGGCACAAAATGAAAAGCATGGAATCCGCGGGGATCTGCAACCGGCATATCATTGGTAGTCATGATGGTCGGGCAGGCCATGTTGGCTCCCGCGCTCCAGCCTATATAAGGTGTTCCGGTCAGCACTTTTTCACGTAACACATCCACCAGATCCAGTTCATGAATTTTTTTGGACAGCATCCAGGTATTACCGCCGCCCACCACAATGGCATCTGATTGTTTGACCGCTTCTTTCGGCAAATTAAAATTATGGATTGAATCCACCTGATAACCCAGTTCTGCAAATCGTTCCTGAACTTTTTTCAGATAATCGTCATATGAAAATGTAACGGCAGCATACGGGAAAAACAATACTTTCCGTATTTCACGTCCCAGAAAATCCGCGATTTGCTCACGGGGATGATTCAAATAGGAATCTCCTGCATTCGTAGAATTACTGATCAGTAATAATTTCATGGCCATTTTATTTGTGTTAATTTTTTTATTTGTTCCTTATCCCTGTTTTCAGGAACCACCGGGATCCGGTTAATAGAGAAACTATTCGTCAACGTATTGAATAACAGAATTTTTCCGGACAATACATCATCCAGCTCAAGAATTACTTTTAATGTTTCATTTGCCTGAAGTGTTCCGGTAATCCCGGGTAATACATTGTAAATACCTAAAACCGGTTGTGGTTCAGTCTCAGGTCTGGCAAAGGGATACATACATCTGTAGGTAGGACCCTCATGGTAATTGAATACGGCCACAGCTCCCTCATATTTAAAAACTGCACCATGAATCATTGGCTTATCCGATAAAACCGCCGCATCATTAATCAGCAAACGGGTAGCAATGTTGTCTGTGCAATCAACCACCATATCGAAAGAGTTGACAACTTTAACTGCATTTTCCGGAAGCATTCTTTCAACAATTACCTCTGTCTGTACAAACTCATTCAACGACCGGATCTTTTCACTGACCACAATCGCTTTATACCGGCCCACGTCTTTTGTTCCGAACAACACTTGTCGTTGCAGGTTACTGTTCGTCACGCGGTCGTCATCCATGATTCCCAGGCGCCCTGTTCCGGCTGCTGCCAGGTATTGGATAACCGGGCACCCCAATCCGCCGGCGCCCACAACCAGCACGGAGGCATCCCGGATACGTTGTTGTCCGGCCCTGCCGATCCGGTCAAGCATCAAATGACGGATATACCGTTCCTGCTCAATATTTGTAAGGCCTTCCATAGCCTACTAAGGTAAAAAAAAACCCGGAAGCAGGTTTCCGGGTTTATATCGTAAAAGATAGCGGTTTATTCACCGAAATGCACACCAAAAGTAACCGGAAATACCTGTGGCCCTTTTCCGTCTTCAAACAGAGTTTGAGGATAATAGGTTGAGAAAATAGCGAAATCACCATATCCTACCCTGGCGGTAAATCCATACCGGTAATCCCGGAGATAGAAATCGTCTCGTGATTTAATCTTTTGTTTTTCATCATTTTCCATATATTTCTGTACCTGACGGGCTCCTATTCTGAGTCCTCCTACCACCCCTGCAGATACTTTAATTCTTTCATGTTCTCCGTAAACCGGTATCTGAAACTCCACCAAAAGCGGGACAACCAGGTGGCACACACTCAAACGGTTTTTGTACAGGTCGTAATTAATCTGAGCGGCCGTAATGCCCTGTTGGGTTTTGACCAGGTCAAAATCCCCACTGAACATATAACGCTGATATTCTAAAGACAGACCGGTGACCAAACCGAAATAATTTTGGATCAACCCGAAAGATTTTTCCGCAAAATTGAAATTAACACCCCAGCTGTTACCCATTTTCAGATCAAGAAACTGACCGTCATCGGGAAGTTGCAATTGATGATTTGAGTTCATAAAATTGGTGAGTCCAAATTCCAAACCATCCCATGTGCCGTCCATTCTGCGAACCGGCCGGTGGTGTTTTTTATGCTTGGGCTGTACTACAATATTCGCATCATCATCCGTAATGATCCGTATCTCTTTATCATCATCCACAATAACCGTATACTGTTTTTTACCGATTCTGATTTTAGAGGTGTCAGGTTGTTGTGCCCTCAGGGCAGATCCTGTTAAAAAAACAGAAAACACGAGTAAAACTCCAAATTTTTTCATGTTGTTGGATTTTTGATTTCGGAAGTAAGACGCAATTGAATGGTAAAAAGTTACAAAAGCCATACAGATCGATATGCATCAACGATGAGGCAGAGACAGTGCCAGTAGCCGGCTGTTAAAATTTACTTTTTTAAGATTTCCGGTCGAATTATATTCGCGTTCGATGTCTATTCCGGTATCCATCAGATTATTGAGTTTCTGAACCCCCACATCTGCCACTTCCCATAAGGTAAACTGTTGTTTTTTTACCAGTTCGGCGGGTTCTCCCAGAATACGTTCGCGAAATAGTCGTAAAGCCAATTCATATAAGGTTTCATACGTATCATCCGCTTTGGAAATCAATCTTGTTTCTGCAAGCATCACACCGGATTCATCTGACTGCCTTACGGTTACCGGTAAATGATGCAACGATTTGCGCGGAAGGTATGCCATAGGCTGAATATTCCGGTTTTCTTTTCCCGGGATCATGAATCCCGGTGCGGCAGGCAACTGTATAGTGCTGTTTTTCAGTGTTATATCGTTTTTGTTCAAGTCGAGCAATGATTCTTTTACCGCCATCTGAAGATAATGCGGATGGTTGACCTCCGGGGTTTTACCCGGCCATAACCAAAAGGCCAGTCCGGTTACTACAGCAGCAGCAAGGGGATAGATCCATGCAGAAACAAGCCGTCTCTTTTTCTTTAATCTCGCCCGGCCCGGATAAAAGACTGAAGCATCCGGCACCAAACGTGTCCGGGTAAAAAGGTGTAATTTCCGCTTTAAATTTTTATCCTTTTTGAGTTGGTCTTTAAACCGTATCTGTTCTGATCTATTCATATCTCCTTCCATGAAAGCGATACACTGATAATCTTCTTCGGTTACTCCCGCATAATCGGCAGGAGTATGTTTCAAACCGGATTTCCCCTTAAAAGAAATTTTTTCTGCAGGAAGATGAAGCAATTCCATTTCATGTAACTCCTCTTTCATTTCGGGATGCAAAGAAAGAAACCGGTCCAGTTCTTCCAGCCGGGATTTGTTCAGGTTACCCTCCAGAAAATCCAGGAACCAAACCTCATAATTATCCAATCCTATTTTTATCATACCAACATGGTTACCGATCCTATTTTTTCTTTTAAAAACACCCTGGCTCTATAGATATATACTTTGACCTGGGATTCTGTCAATCCGGTAATTTCAGCGATTTCTTTATAGGAATACCCCTCATAATCACGCATCATGACGACCGATCGTTGTTTCGGCGGCAGCTGAACGATAACCTGTTCGAGGATTTCCTTTAAATCCGAATATTGTTGTTCATGCGCGTATTCACTGAGCATCCCTTCTGCCATCGGCCGGTTTCGTTGATCTATCCTGATCTGGTCTATTAATTTATGATAAGCCGTGGTAAAGAGATAGGATTTGGCTTTCCCGGCATCTACACGATCCACATTGATCCACAACTTTTCAAAAGCATCCTGCACCAGGTCGCGTGCTTTTTCGGGGTCCCGTATATTTTTTACGAGAAACCGGTAAACGGCATCCGCATATTGATCTACACAACGGTTATAATCAGCAACTGTCATTTCGGATTAAGGTCGTAATTAAAACGACTAAATTGTTTAAAAGTTACACATTTGTTTTTCATATCAATTTCTATAACCTTTACATTATATCTTTCTTCTCTCATTTCAAACACATGAAAAAAACAGCAACTGCTTTTGCATTTTTTATCGGTGTATTGGTTTCATTACCTTTTCAGGCAGCAGCCCAACAATCCCTGACTGCAAAGCAGGTAGTGGATAAGGCCAATAAAAACATGGAGGGGGATAGCTCGGTCAGCCGGATGAGTATGACCATTGTCCGTCCTTCGTGGCAACGTACTATCGAATTTAAAAACTGGGTTAAGGGTACCGATTATGCGCTTACCCTGATCACGGCTCCGGCTAAAGAACAGGGGCAAACTTTTCTGAAAAGAGGCAACAATATGTGGAACTGGTTGCCTAAAATCCATCGTTTGATCAAATTACCTCCTTCCATGATGTCACAGGGATGGATGGGTTCTGATTACACCAATGACGACATATTAAAACAATCGTCACTGACAGAGGATTATGACCACCGTTTTGACGGTGAAGAGACTCTTGAAAACCGGCTTTGTTACCGGATTGAAATGATCCCCCATGAAGAATCAACCGTGGTATGGGGGAAATTGATCACCTGGATTTCAAAAAAAGATTTCATCTTCATGAAAACCGAATATTATGATGAAGACGGATATCTGGTCCGTACGGAGAAAGCCGGGGATATAAAAAAAATGGGCGGCCGTTTTATTCCCACCCGTCTGGAGATTATTCCGGCCGATGAAACCAGACAAAAAACCGTGGTGCTGATCCATGAAATGAATTTCAATGTGAATTTGAAAGATTCGTTCTTTTCACAACAAAACATGAAACAGATTCATTAAATCAAAAAATCAAAAAATGGGCTACTACTTCAAAATGGCCTGGCGCAATATCTGGCGTAACAAACGCAGAACATTTATCACTGCAGCCTCCATATTTTTTGCCGTATTCTTTGCCATTGTGATGCGATCCGTTCAACTGGGATCGTATGCCAACATGACGGATAATGTGGTTCAGGCCTATACCGGTTACATACAGATCTTTGATCACCGGTATCAGCAGGATAAAACCATTGACCATTCAATCACTGCCGATTCCGGTCTCTTATCCGGCATTTCTTCTCATCCGAATGTGACCGGGGCGGTACCACGGCTTGAATCGTTTGCCCTGGCCAGTTCGGGTAATCAAACCAAAGGAGTATTGGTGGTCGGTCCGGAACCCGAAAAAGAAAACGGATTGACCCGCCTGGCAGATAAGGTGGTAAAAGGAGCTTATCTCAAAGCCGGTGACCCCGGTGTTTTACTTTCAAGAAGACTGGCTGCATTTCTGAAATGCACCGTGGGCGATACGGTCGTGTTAATTTCCCAGGGATATCACGGAATCGGTGCTGCCGATCAGTTTCCGGTCAGGGGAATCATTCATTTTCCTTCACCCGATCTGGATAATAAAATGATCTTTATGAACCTGAATTTCTGCCAGAATTTTTTTTCAGCACCAGGTCAGATCACTTCCATTTCGCTCAATCTTGCAAAAGAAAAGAAGATGGCCGGTACCGTTAAAGATCTTCAGAAACAGCTGGGGCCTGACTATGATGTAAAAAGCTGGAAAAAGATTCTGACCCAGTTGGTCCAACAGATTGAAAGCGATAATATCGGCGGACAGATTTTATTGGGATTATTATATCTCATCGTCGGCTTTGGCGTTTTCGGCACGGTACAAATGATGACCACCGAACGCCGGAAAGAATTCGGGGTAATGATTGCGGTGGGCATGCAAAAGATCCGTCTTGCCCGTGTTTTGGTCATGGAGATGATTTTTATCGGTGCTCTCGGTGTGCTGTCCGGAGTTATCTTCAGCGTTCCGGTGGTATATTTTCTTCATATCCATCCTATTACTCTGACCGGTGAGGGAGCAAAAATGATAATCTCTTACGGTATGGAACCCCTCATGCCCGGCGCCTGGGAAGCCGGTTATTTTTTCAGTCAGGCCGGGATCGTCTTATGTATTGTCATTGTAGCTGTTTTCTTCCCGATTTTCTGGGTAACCCGACTTAAATCCAATGAAGCACTAAGAACCTGAAATAAACAATAACTGATGATGATATCCTGGAAAAATATCTGGCGCAATAAAACGCGTAGCCTGGTAGTCATCGCTGCCATTACACTGGGATTATTCGGTGGTCTCTTCAGTTCAGCCATGTTCAAGGGTATGGGTGACCAGAGGGTACATGAAGCTCTGAGTAAAGAAATTTCCCATATCCAAATCCACAATCCCTTATACCTTGAAAATCCCGAGATCGGTTTTTATATTAACCGTGCCGGTGAAGTGCTGGATTTTATCCGTCAACAGGATGGGGTTGCAGGGGTAACCAGCAGAACCAAACTTACCGTTATGATCGGCAGTACTTCGGCCAACAGCGGAGTAACGGTATTAGGAATTGACCCTGACCGTGAACGGCAGGTTACGGAGCTTTATAAAGCAGTATTTGACTCATCGGAAGTGGCCCGGGAGTTGAAAATCCATGATCCCGAACAGATTCAGGCTTTCCTGAAAGACAGTGTGGGTGCTTATTTTAAAGGCGTCAGCAGAAATCCCATCCTAATCGGGGAAAAACTGGCTCATAAACTGAAAATAAAAGTCCGTTCGAAAGTAGTCCTGACTTTCCAATCCGTTGATGGCAACCTGACCGGAGGAGCTTTCAGGGTTTGCGGAATTTACCGGATGAATAATTCAATGTTTGAAGAGGCTAATGTGTTTGTACGGGCAGACGATCTGGCAAAACTCACGGGACTCCCGGTGAGCAAACCACATGAAATAGCCATCATTCTAAACGATTTCAATGAAACCACTCCACTGGTTAACCTGCTGAAACAACACTTTCCCCAACTTGAAATATCCGGATGGAAAGAGTTGCAGCCCGATATCGGAATGATGAACGATTTTATGAATGCCATGATGACTTTCATGATCGTGATCATTTTACTGGCGCTTGGTTTTGGAATCGTCAACACCATGCTGATGGTGGTCATGGAGCGTAGTAAGGAACTGGGGATGCTGATGGCCATCGGAATGAGTAAAATCCGCGTATTCAGTATGATTATTTTTGAATCGGTTTTGCTCTGTCTGACCGGTGCAGCAGTGGGGATTGGTATCAGCGTACTGGTTATCAATTATTTTAACATACATGGTATTGATCTGACCAAATTCGCCAAAGAGGGTTTTGAAGCCATGGGATTCAGTGCCGTTTTTTATCCGGCACTCGGTTTTGATTTTTATCTGCTGGTTACACTGATGGTAGTAATTACCGGTATTCTTGCATCAACTTATCCTGCATTAAAAGCCCTCAAATTAAACCCCGCCGAAGCGTTAAGAACAGAAGTATAAATCATCACATTATGAATATTATCGAGATCAAAGACCTGGTTAAAATTTATGACGATAAAAAATCCGTTCCGGTAAAAGCTTTAAACGGGATAGAATTATCCGTTGCCCCGGGTGAATTTACCACAATTGTCGGCCCGTCAGGTTCGGGAAAAACCACCCTGCTGAATATCTTAGGCGGATTGGATGACCCCACGTCGGGTCAAATTATAGTCAACAATGTGAATCTCAGCACGTTGAAGTCGCGTGAAAAAATTGACTTCAGGATGCGTTATATCGGTTTTGTTTTTCAGGCTTATAATCTCATCCCCGTATTGACTGCAAGAGAAAATGTTGAATTTATCATGCACCTGCAGGGTTGGCCGAAAAAGAAGCGCCAGGAACGGTCTGCTTTTTTATTGAAAGCAGTGGGTCTGGGTGACCGTATGAATGCACGACCCGGCAAGCTCTCCGGCGGGCAGCAACAACGTGTAGCTGTTGCCAGGGCACTGGCCTCCAAGCCTAAATTCATCCTGGCAGATGAACCGACAGCCAACCTGGATTCAAAAACTACCGAAAACCTGCTGGATATGATGGAACAAATGAACCGGAACGAACAAACGACTTTCATTTTCTCAACACATGACGCCAGGGTGGTAGCCAAAGCCCGGAGAATAATTACCATTGAAGACGGAAAAGTCATCCATGAAGAGACGAAAAAGTAACATATATTCCGTAAAACGATTTTTCCTTTCGCTTTTTCTGCTCGGCTGTGTACACTCATTCTCTTCCGTGGCACAACAAAAGCTTCATCTTGACGGCTATCTTTCTAATATGCAATCGGTTATGTTTCAAAATCCAAACGGCAACTGGACCAATGACAATCTGTTGCATAATCGTTTGAACTTCAAGGCATTTGCTGGCAAACACCTGATCCTGTCTGTGGAGATGAGAAACCGGTTTTTCTGGGGTGAAACCGTCAAATACCTGCCGGGATACGGAGATTGGCTGAGCCGTGACCGGGGATGGAAAGATCTGACCTGGAACCTGATCGAAGATTCGTCCTGCATCCTGAATACTACCGTTGACCGGATCAACCTCGATTTCAGATTGGGAAACTTTCAACTGACCGCCGGACGGCAAAGGATCAACTGGGGTATGAACTGGGTGTGGAATCCGAATGACCTTTTCAACAGCTATTCATTTTTTGATTTCGACTATGTTGAACGTCCCGGCAGCGATGCCATTCGTTTGCAGTACTATCTCAACTATTCTACCCATCTTGAATTGGTGGCCAAAATGAATGAACAAGACCAATACAGTTTAGCCGGGTTGTTCAGATTTAATCTTTATAATTTTGATTTTCAGGTATTGGGGGGCATTCTGGATGAAACCGATTATGCTTTTGGTGGTGGTTTTTCAGGAAACCTTGGCCCTGTTTCGCTGACCGGTGAAATCACATTTCTTGATCCGGTAAAAGAGAATGATCCCCGCAGTAATGCCACCGTTGCCGGTATGGGCTTAGCATATAATACACCTTTTAATCTATTCATTCAGGCCGAGTACCTGTATAACTCAGCGGCCGGAGATGAAACGCTTTACGATTTTACGGGTTTTTATTACCGGGATCTGAACCTTCGTAATCTCTCATTCGCCCCACACACCTGGTTTGCCAATTTCAGTTATCCGATTACTCCCCTGCTCACCGGTGGTGTAGCATTGATGACTTTCCCAAAGCTACACGGATTATTCACCGGGCCGTCGATCGACTGGTCATTGTGTCAGAATTTTGATCTCTCTTTTATCATACAATATTTCAGCATTCGATTTCAGCAACAGGACACCCAAAAAATCACACTGGGTTTTCTGCGGCTTAAATGGAACTTCTGAACTACCGGCAATTCTGATTTTTATTCTACATCACTTGGCGTTACCCGTACACTTTATTAATTTCACGGGTTCGTCAAATGTTTAATCTAAACACTTAATAAATGGATCATTCCAACAAAGTCAACAGAAGAAAATTCTTTCGCCAATTGGCAGGAGCCACGGGGGCAGCAATTGCATTGCCTTATATTATCCCCGCCTCAGCCCTTGGGAAAGAGGGTGCTACCGCCCCCAGTGACCGGATTGTAATGGGTGTGATCGGAGCCGGATCCATGGGAACCGGTGACATGCGTACTTTTATGGGCAAACCGGAGGTTCAGATGGTAGCTGCCTGTGATGTGGATAAATCCCATCGCGAAAAAGCCAAGTCGATCATTGACGCCAATTATGAAAAAAGCGACGCCAGGATCTATAATGATTATCGTGAATTTCTGACCAACGAAAAACTGGATGCTGTTATACTCGCCCTGCCTGATCAATGGCACGGCATTATTTATATCGCCTGTGCGAATGCCGGCCTCGATATATACGGACAAAAACCTCTCGCACGTACTATCTGGGAAGGTCAGCAAATTGTGGATGCCGTACAGAAAAACAACATCGTATGGCAAACCGGAAGCTGGCAAAGATCCGTTGCGCAATTTCACCATGCTGCCGAACTGGTAATCAATAACCGGATTGGCAAAGTAACCCATGTAGAAGTGGGACTGCCGAACGGTACTCCATCACAGGTGCATAATCCGGTTCAGCCTGTACCTGAAGGACTCGACTGGGATATGTGGCTCGGACCGGCTCCTGCTTCACCATACCGTGGTGTTTGTCACTGGAACTGGAGATGGATTTTGGATTACTCCGGCGGTCAGCTTACAGACTGGGCCGGTCACCACATCGATATTGCCCACTGGGGTCTCGGTCTTGACCGTACCGGACCGGTAGAAATTGAAGGAAAAGGAGTTTATCCGCGGGAAGGATTATATGATGTTCCGGTAGAGTATTTCATCACTTCCCGTTATGCCACAGGGGTGGAGATGACTATTGCCAACGCCCGTCGTCTCGAACACGGAATGGGAGTCTGCTGGTACGGGGATAAAGGCTGGATACATGTGAATCGTAGCGGTATCTGGGCAAGTGATGATAAAATCCTGGCTGAAAAAATCGGCGACGATGAAACCAAACTCTATTACAGTCGTGACCACGCCCAGAATTTTCTCGACTGTATCAGAACCCGTAAAGAAACTATTACACCGGTGGATATTGCCCACCGGTCAATTTCAGGTGGTTTGCTCGGAGAAATTGCCATGCTCACAGGACGTAAATTAAAATGGGATCCGGATAAACAGATTTTCCCGGATGATCCGTTGGCCAACCGCTTGCTGAGAAGACCTTTCAGATCACCCTGGAAACTTAAAGGTAATTAACCCTAAAAACCGATATCATGAAAAACAAAATCATATACCTGTTCACACTGATAGCCCTGACAGCCGGATTATCCACACTACCCTCCTGTCAATCGGGATCAGGAAATAAAACGGCCTATCATACATTGATCGTAACCGGGCAAAACAACCACTCCTGGCAAGAATCCACTCCCATCCTGAAACAAATACTGGAAAACAGCGGTCTGTTCAGCGTGGATGTGGCTCAAACACCGAAGACGGGAGAAAATATGTCCCAATTCAAGCCGGATTTCAGTCAATATGATGTAGTGGTTCTCGATTATGTGGGGGATCCCTGGCCGGAAGAAACACGTACCGCTTTTGAACAATATGTTTCGGGAGGCGGAGGCGTGGTAGTTTACCATGCAGCAGACAATGCCTTTCGCAACTGGGTAGCTTATAATCAAATGATTGGCATCGGGGGATGGGGTAACCGTAATGAATCTGACGGTCCTTATATTCGCTGGAAAGACGGTAAAACGGTACGGATCAACGAACCGGGGCCCACCGGGAATCATGGTCCGCAGCGTGCCTTCCAGGTTACCATACGCGAACCTGAACATCCCATCACGAAAGGATTACCTAAAATATGGTTACATGCTAAGGATGAATTATACCAGCAACTCAGAGGCCCGGCTGAAAACCTGACTGTATTGGCTACCGCCTATGCCGACACCGCTAAAGGCGGGACAGGAGGCAATGAACCTGTGTTGATGACCATCCGATACGGAAAAGGAAGGATCTTTCACACTACCCTGGGTCATGTCATGGGCAAAGGACCGTTTCCGGCAGTAGAGTGTGTGGGATTCATCGTTACCCTGCAACGTGGTGCCGAATGGGCAGCCTCCGGTAAAGTAACCCAGGAAATACCCGATGATTTTCCTCAATTTAACGTCACCAGCCGGTGGCCGTTATTCAGACCGATGAATCTGGACGAAATACTTGACCAACTCAGGGAATACAAACCCGGAGATAACAGAATGCCCGAACAGGACCTTACCAACCTTTTACGCGGCCAATATAATGCAGGTACTTTCGATGAAATTGAAGACCAATTACTTAAGTTTATAATCGGTAACGGCTCCGCAGCAGGTAAAAACTATGTTTGTCGCGAATTAAGTCTGTATGGATCTGAAAATGCCCTCCCCGCACTGCATAAACTGATGACCAAAGAACCCGATGTGGCAGAAATGGCCCGGTTTGCCTATGAACGGATTTCAGGAGAATATTCGAATTGAAGGATTAAGGGTTTATTATAAAATATTTATAAAAAAATGAGTAACAGAAGAGAATTTATCAAAACCTCCGGGACCTTGGCTGCCGGAGTCACTGTAGCATCTATGATACCGGGTACAGTGAGTTGTGCCAGTAAAGCAAACGAAAAAATTGTGTTGGGAGCTATCGGGTTAAACGGTATGGGATATAATGACCTTCGTGCACTGATTGCTCAACCCAATGTCGAATGTGCTGCAATTTGCGATGTGGATCAAAATGTTTTAGCCAAACGGTTACCCCAGATTACGGAATTGCAAAAGGGAGTCGCACCCAAAACCTATACAGATTTTCGTAAACTTCTTGAGCGCAAAGATATTGAT
>Ga0190359_1001636_pt1 | contig 13979 bp, 10 predicted proteins | sample 48721823_MG_FD_161269 | JGI IMG/M metagenome (GOLD analysis project Ga0190359, IMG submission 161269) | Hydrothermal vent microbial mat bacterial communities from Southern Trench, Guaymas Basin, Mexico - 4872-18-2-3_MG | ecosystem: Environmental > Aquatic > Marine > Hydrothermal vents >... | reverse complement strand
GATGATGCCAGCTTCAACGGACAACCCGATGTGGATATTACCGTCCAGAAACAGTACGGCGGAAATACACTGGCTGCTATTCAACGGGTAAAAAAAGCTTTAGCCCAAATTGCCAAAGATCTGCCGGATAAAATCCGGATCGAACAGTTCTATGATCAGTCACAATTGATCTCAAAATCCATTAATCATGTAGAACGGTCAATTATCGAAGGTGCTTTCCTGATTATTTTGATCATGATGATCTTTATGTGGGATTTAAGAAGTTCCCTGATCGCATCTTTGACCATTCCCCTGTCGATTTTAGTCGCCTTTCTCATTCTGGATCTTTTTAAAGTACAGTTGACCGTGATGTCAATCGGTGGTCTGGCCATCGGGGTGGGAAAGGTAGCCAGCGGTACCATTATTATGGTCGAAAATATTTTTACCGAGCTGGTCCGGAACAAAGGAAAGGCATCTACGCTGCAACTCACTTATGAAGCAGCAAAAGATGTCGGGAACCATCTGTTTTCATCCTCCCTGATCATTATCCTGGTTTTTTTACCCCTGCTCAGCCTGAACGGTATTGAAGGTGCCATGTTCAAACCAACGGCTTTTGCAGTAGTAGGTGCATTGTTCGGTTCTCTTTTGCTGAACCTTACCCTGAAACCGGTTTTGTGTTCGGTTTTCCTGACCGAAAAACATCTGAAAAACAAAAAAAATCCGGTAATGATATTCCTGACCGGTAAATACAAAGCAATACTTGAACGTGCCCTGGATCATAAAAAGATCATTTTCTATATCAGTATCGTACTGGTGGCCCTGGCTGCTTTTCTGTACACTTTCTTAGGTAAAGAATTTGTGCCACCCCTTGACGAAGGAGCAATTCTGGCCTCAACCGTTATGCTGCCTGAAACCTCCCTCGAAGAGACAGCCGCCATGGGAGATAAAATTGAAAAAATATTCATGTCATTCCCCGAAGTGCTGTCGGTTGCAAGAACTACCGGAACAGCCGAAGGATCTGAACACCTGCATCCGGTTTGCCATAGTGAATACAACATCAAACTGCTCCCTCGTGAAAAAAGGAAAAGGGGATTCAAAGAAATTACCGAAGCTATGCGCCAAAAACTGGATCGCCTCCCGGGTGTCGCTTATATTTTTGAACAGCCTATTGCAAATAAACTGGCAGAAATGATGACCGGTACAGCCGGAGAACTATCCGTTAAAGTATTCGGACCGGATTGGGATGTACTGAATAAGAAAATTAAAGAGATCCTGAATGTCATGACCGGTATTGACGGAGCCGCCGACCTGCAAATTGAGCAGACAACCGGAATTCCGCAATTAATTGTAAAACTCAAACGGAATAACCTGGCACGTTACGGAATAAAAGTGGGTGACGTAGCAGATATTATTGAAACCGCCCTGAATGGCATAGAAGTCACCGATGTGTATGAGAAAAACAGAATCACTTCTGTTTTGGTCAGATTACCCGTAGAATACCGTAAAGACGAAGAGAAAATACGAAATCTTTTGGTGGACGCTCCAAACGGAGAGAGAATCCCCCTGACTCAATTGGCTGACATCTCTCACAGCCAGGGACCACAAACAATCTATCGTGAAAATATGATGCGACGGAAACTGATTGTATGTAGTGTGGTGAACCGGGATGTGGGCAGCTTCGTAAAGGAGGCTCAACAAAAAATTGCACAAAACGTATCTCTTCCCGCCGGTTATTACGTGACTTTCGGGGGATCATTCGAGAACCAACAACGTGCTATGAAAGAACTTCTTACATTGATGCTGGTGGTTATTCTAATCATCTTTGTAGTACTCTTTACTTCATTCGGATCTATCCGCCAGGCCGCAATGATCATCATCAGTATCCCGCTCAGCCTGGTGGGTGCCATCATCGGACTGCTGATCGCCGGGCAAACCATCAATGTCTCCTCTATGATTGGTTTAATCGCCCTGTTCGGTGTGTGTGTACAGAATGATGTGATCCTGGTGGCCAAAATCAACGACTTTATTAAAGAAGGATACTCCTTACGGGATGCGGTAATGGCCGGGTCCCTGAAGAAATTCAGAGCTATTTTCATGACCAACCTGGTGATGGTGGTGGGTGCCCTGCCCCTCGTGCTGCACATAACGACAGGAGCCGAACTGCACCGCCCGCTGGCCGTAGTCTATATCGGAGGATTTCTCGGGGCTATACTAATCCGGATGATCGCTATGCCGGTGTTCTTTGAGGCACTGGAGAAATTGAGGAAAGACAATAAAAAGTAAAACTCAAGGCACAAGGCGAAAGGCACAAGGCGAAAGGCGAAAATAAGGTAGAAGATCAAAGTACCTGAATCTTAAACCTTTAAACATATTTGAGCGTTGTACCCTGAGTCTTTCGCTTTGTGCCTTCAAATTCATATCTTTGTTCGTAAACAACCTGATTTTGAACCGGAACAAAACAAAAGAGGTCTATACCTACGAACAAAAACAAATTGCACGGTTTGCCAAGGCCATCGGGCATCCGGTCAGAATGTACATAATTCAAAAACTCTCCAAAGAGCCCTGTTGCTATAGCGGCGATTTGTCTGAAATCCTCCCTATCGCCAAATCCACCTTATCGCAACACCTGAAAGAGCTGAAAAATGCCGGATTAATTCAGGGCACTATTGAAGCTCCTAAAATCAGGTATTGCCTCAATCAGGAAAACTGGGCGTTGGCCCAAAAATTATTTAAAAACTTCTTGGAACTTTAATTTTTTTTCTCACCTTTGTTCGTCTATTTACGAACTACGAATATTAAATTTACAGTCTTTTAAAATGAATATCAAGATCTTAGGCACAGGATGCCCTAGTTGTAAAGCACTTGAAAGGTCTGTAATGAATGCACTGGCAGAGCTGGATGTGGCTGCAGAAGTATCCCGGGTAGAAGATATCATGAAAATTATGGAGTATGGTGTGATGCATACACCCGGACTGGTAATCAATGAAAAAGTGATCATGCATGGACGGGTACCGTCTGCTAAGCAAATGAAAGAAATTCTCACCCAATACAATCATTAACATGAAAAATATTCGATTGATTTTTATCCTGATCACCATGGCCGGCTTTGGAATCTCAGGCCAGGCACAGCAAAAGAAAACCCCCGTTGAAGTCTATTACTTTCACTTCTCCAACCGTTGCGTGACCTGCCGGGCAGTTGAAAGCGAAGCTAAAAAAGATGTCGCTGAACTGTATGGTAAAAAAGTGAAATTCCAGGCAATGAACCTTGAAGAACCTGCCGGAGCAAAAAAGGGTAAAGAGTTGAAAGTAACCGGTCAAATGTTACTGATAGTCAAGGGTGATCAGAAAATCGACCTGACCAGCAAAGGGTTTATGTACGCCCGCAGCAATCCGGAGAAACTGAAAAAAATTCTCAAAACCCAAATTGACGCTTTGCTAAAAGACCTGTAAGACATTATGGGAGACTTGTTGAACGGGATTCTGGAGAATACCTCCCTCCCGGTTGTAACTGCATTCGTACTGGGATTGCTGACTGCCATCAGTCCCTGCCCATTAGCCACCAACATCACTGCTATTGGCTTCATCAGCAAGGATATAGAAAGCCGGAACCGGGTTTTTTTCAACGGTCTTTTTTATACACTGGGCCGTGCCGTTACTTATACGATACTTGCCCTGATCATCATGATCGGCGCTGACCAGTTTAAACTTTCGGGATGGTTTCAGCAAAACGGAGAAAAGATTGTCGGACCGTTATTGCTCATCATCGGTCTGCTGATGTTGAACGTGCTGAAGATCAAGTTTCCCGGAATCAGTCAGTTTACTAAACGCTACGAAAAAAATGGCGTCTCAGGTTATTGGGAGGTTGTCGTAATGGGTATCCTGTTTGCATTAGCTTTTTGCCCATACAGCGGGGTATTGTATTTTGGGATGCTGATCCCCATGAGTATCACCTCTCCAACCGGCTTATACCTTCCCGTGGTTTTTGCTTTGGCCACCGGCATACCGGTGATCATCTTCGCATGGCTGCTGGCTTATACCGTATCAGGCGTAGGAAAACTTTATCACCGTCTGAAAATGTTTGAAATCTGGTTCAGAAGAATCATCGCGGTCCTGTTTATCGGTGTGGGGATATATTATATTATTAAAATGTTCATCTGATTTATATTATGGATTGGAAGAAGGAGATTAAAATCCTGTTCTGGATTATCGTCGTATTTCTGTTTGCTTATTTTATGCCGTTGGATGCCGACCGGTTCAGGGAGGGTGTTTGGGCGATGCTCGACCTGACCCGCTGGTATGCACAGGAACATGTCATTCTCTGCCTGTTACCGGCATTTTTTATTGCCGGGGTGATCTCGGTATTTGTCAGCCAGGGCGCAGTGATGAAGTATTTCGGTGCCGCTACCAAAAAGTGGCTGGCTTACCTCGTAGCCTCCGTTTCAGGTACCATCCTGGCAGTATGCAGTTGTACCATCCTTCCCCTCTTTTCAAGCATCCACAAACGGGGCGCCGGTCTGGGTCCGGCTATCGCTTTCCTCTATTCGGGTCCGGCCATTAATATCCTGGCCATTATCCTGACTGCCCGGATCCTTGGTTTTGAAATGGGTCTTGCAAGAGTAATCGGAGCAGTTGGATTCTCAGTAGTGATCGGATCGATCATGTCTCTGATCTTCAGAAAAGAAGAAAAAATCAAAAAGGAGGAGCAACTGAATTTCCCGAACCTGCCCGAAAAACGCCCGATGTGGCAAACAGCTTTTCATTTTTTTACACTGGTATTGATTCTGGTCTTTGCCAACTGGGGAAAACCGGGCGAAGGAGTGGCCAGCGGCGGATGGTACTGGCTATGGGCCAATAAATGGGTCATCACTTCCGGATTTTCACTCCTGTTGATGTTTTCAATGATCTACATTCTGAAAATAAAATGGCAACATGTCATTCTTGCGGGAATCGCCACCATAATTTCGGCTTTCTTATCCCACTCCCCCATGGTACCCATGGTCGTTGCAATTGCAGCCATCAGCCTGATTACCCTGTTGGATAAAAATGATCCGGATAACCGGGAGTGGACTCTCTCAACCTGGGATTTTACCAAACAGATCCTGCCCCTGCTGGCCATCGGGGTACTGATTGCCGGTTTTCTGCTCGGATCCACCCACGATCAAACCCGTCTGGCCGGTGTCATCCCAAATCACTGGATAGCTGATCTTGTGGGCGGAAATTCGTTGTTTTCAAATTTCTTTGCCTCCATAGTAGGAGCATTCATGTATTTTGCCACCCTGACTGAAGTACCGATCCTGCAGGGACTAATCTCTGCCGGAATGGGAAAAGGCCCGGCTCTTGCTTTGTTGCTGGCCGGCCCCTCCCTGTCTCTACCCAATATGCTGGTTATCAGAGGTGTGATGGGCACCAAAAAGACCCTGATATATGTCAGCCTCGTGGTGGTGATGGCCACAATAACCGGACTCCTGTTCGGAAGTATTTAACCGCGCGTTTAGTTACAGTTCCGGGAATAAATTTCTTTGTGAATTATACAATTATCCTATAACTTTCAAATCTAATAATACATTAGAAAACCGCTTTGTAGCTGAACAAATGAATTAATAATACTTGCAAAATGGACTTATACGGACAAAAAAGCAGAAGTATCCCCCAGAAAATTGTTATTATCCTGTTAGAACTGATTCTTCTGTGGCTCTCCTATTGGATACTGTTTCAAAAAGGAGGAGCTATCATTCTGGGTTGGCTGGGAATTCATTCTATCCATGCCCTTGCAGCAAGAAAAGCTGTTGTTTTTATCTTTTCACTGGTGGTATTTATCCGGATCGGATTTGCTATGTTCTATCTGCTGAAACGAAAAATTCCCTGGGAAGAATCCTTCAGTATCCCGATGGCTTTTGCCCTTTACTACGTGGGCTTCTCTTTATTGGTATTGCAGACGGATCACCGTTTGGATCTTTTGGATCTATTTGGCATAGCTCTTTTCTTATTCGGCTCTTTTCTTAACAGTTACTCTGAAATTCAACGACATCAATGGAAAATCCTGACTGAAAACAAAGGAAAATTATTTACCGGGGGACTCTTCAGGTACTCTATGCACATCAACTATTTTGGGGATGTGTGCTGGGTTACTGCCTATGCTATCCTTACCCGTAACTGGTATTCAGCCATTATCCCGGTATTTCTGCTCTGTTTCTTCATCTTTTTCAATATTCCAAAACTGGATCAATACCTTGAAATGAAATACGGCAAAAGTTTCTTTGAGTTTAAGAAAAAAACAAAGAAATTAATTCCTTTTATCTATTGATGATCGGAATCATTAAATTTGCGGATTATTTCGTCATCGTATGGCTCTAAAAAAAACCAGGAAGAAACTTTCAGAGTTGCCTGCAACCGCTATTTGCGGAAATGACATCAGTTCTTCAGTGCTTTATGTATCAGCCCTATCCGTTTTTTATGCCGGCAAATATGCCTGGATCACACTGATCATTGTAGCCTTTGTTCTGTACCTCTTCAGGAAAATATACGGCGAAGTAGTATGTGCGCTTCCCATGAACGGAGGAGTGTACAATGCATTGCTCAACACCACCAGCAAATTTCTGGCCTCCTTTGCGGCTACTCTGACCCTCTTGTCCTATATGGCTACGTCGGTTATCTCCGCTAATGAAGCCATGCACTATTTCCATGGTCTGTGGAATTCAAGTCCGGTCATTTTATCTACAATCATCCTGCTCTCCATATTTGCCATGCTGGCCATCCTGGGTATCCGTGAATCATCCAAAGTAGCTACCGGGATATTCATTTTTCACCTCTCTTCAATAACCCTGTTGATCGTTTTTGTATTTTACTATCTGATACATAACGGATTCGATACGCTCTACAGCAACTGGCACCTGCCGCAATCAGGTCATATCGGTACGGCAATTTTCTTCGGATTCGCAGCCTCTATGCTGGGAATCTCAGGATTTGAAAGTTCGGCCAACTATGTTGAAGAACAGGCAAAAGGAGTTTTCCCAAAGACCCTGAAAAATATGTGGATGATCGTAAGTATCATCAATCCTCTTATGGCATTCCTGGCAATATCTCTGATCCGTATTCCCGAAATCAGCGAATTGCACCGGACTACCCTGCTCTCTCAGATGGGTATCGTTTCAGGTGGTAACTGGCTGGGTTGGATCATTTCACTGGATGCAGTTCTGGTGCTGAGCGGTGCCGTACTGACCTCCTATGTGGGAGTAACCGGTCTTCTGGAGCGAATGACACTGGATCGTATTTTGCCACCCTTTTTCCTGAAGAAAAGCAGATGGAACAGCTCCCACAGAATTATTATTCTCTTTTTAATTATAAGTATTTCGGTTTTGATGATTACCAGGGGAAGGGTCACCGCCCTGGCCGGTGTTTATACGATCTCATTTCTCTCGGTCATGGGTCTTTTCGCCATTGGTAATATCCTGTTGAAAGTGAAACGGACAAAACTCCCCCGTCCTATCAAAGCCAAATGGATCTCTGTGATCATTGCAATTCTGGCAGTTATTGTTGCCCTGACCGGTAATATCATCATGAAACCGACCGAACCCGGAATGCCCTCAAATTTTGTGATCTTTCTTGAATATTTTATCCCTTTCATCCTCTTTATTATCATGATGTTGAACCGAATTACCCTTCTCAGGTTATTGCTCCGGTTCATCCACAGAACATTTGAACCCATCAGGGAGGCTTTTTTACGAATGAATATGGCCCTCAATCATACCATTGTAAAGATCAACTCACAGGAATTTGTCTTCTTTACCAAAGGGGATAATCTTGAGAATCTGAATAAAGTAATGATCTATATCAGAAAAAATGAGCAAACACGAAAATTAAAACTGGTCACGATCATTGATGAAGATAATGGCAATCAAAAAGAGTTGCTGGATTCATTGAAAAAAGATATTGACTTTTTAGACCGGGAATATCCTGAAATCTCTATTGAATTTATTGCCATTCCCGGTAAATTCACCCCACACCTTATTCACCAGCTCTCTGAAAAGTGGAATATCCCGATAAACTTTATGTTCATTGGCTCACCGGGTGATCATTTCCCCTACCATATTGAAGACTTGGGAGGTGTCAGGCTGATCATCTAATTTATTATATTTGAAGCGGATAAAAGGACGAAGTTTATGAAACCTAAAGAAATTACCTGCTTCAGCGACCTTAAAAAGTATGAAGGTAAACACATTGGAGATTCAGATTACCTGAAAATTACCCAGGAGATGATCAACCAATTTGCGGATGCCACATTGGATTATCAATGGATTCATATTGATCCCGACCGTGCTGCTATAGAATCACCATTCAAAACCACTATCGCCCATGGATATCTTACCCTTTCTGTATTACCCTATTTATGGGATCAGATCGTGCATGTAACCCATGTCAAACTGACTGTTAATTACGGGATTGAAAAACTTAAATTTATTGAGCCGGTAAAAGTGAACGATGAAGTACGCGCTGTGGTACACGTAGTTTCGGTAGTAGATCTCCGTGGTATTACAAAAGCTCAAATGCGTGTAACACTTGAAATTAAAGGTACCAAAAAATCCGCATTTGTCACAGATGTAATTTTCTTATACCATTTCAATTCGTAATCCCTCGTCAGATCACTTCCCCGTCACCTCAGTGTGATATTTTTGTGCAGCTTCTACCGCTGTCCGGCTGAAAGGATCGGCGTGATACAGATTCTTCACATACATTTCAGTCTGGTCACAAAAATGTTTGCTGGCCGGGATCCCGGAAGTACCTGTCGGGATTACAGTCTGCGAATGATCCCAGTTCGACAAATCAAAGACATGCCGTTCAGAGGCCCCGTGATTTACAGCCGTCAGATCAGGAAACGGATAGGACATCGGATATGAATACGGACAAACGGTATGAAAACTACCCCCAACCGCATAAGAACCCCGGCTTAATCCGAAAATCCGGTCGATCAGAGCTACTTTGGCCATGGGATGTTTTATGGTAAAAGTATGTATTTTCCCCCACTGCCATTGAGTGGGATCAACCCCCATTTCATCCGACAGTGCATCTACGGTTTCTATAAATGCTTTTCTGATCATTTCAGTGAAATCTTCTTTATGATCCGCCGTTGTGGTATCATCACACCAACCGTTGTCAGGATGGTGCAGCATGTTCTCCATGAAATTTTTCACCAGTGTACGTTCACTGCCAAACTTCGTGACCGCGTCACGATCCATCTGATCACCGGCCAACAGGGCAAAAAGACGGTAATAGAGTTCATCGAAGATGGCGGCAGCACCAGATTCAGCACCCATATTATAATCCCATGAACGCAACAGGTTCAATGCCTCCTGCGGAGTTCCGCCCCACTCTTTGGGTTCGCCCAGCGCTTTCAGAAAGACCGGCACAAAACTGCGGGCCATAATTGACGTTTCATCTGCCTGGATTCGTTTGAAATCATCCACAGATAATTTTTGCTTCTCCGTCAGCAGTTCCCTGATCCTTTTAATCCGGTAAGGCAGGTCATACCATCGACTGATGTAATAAGGATAATCCGGTCCGACCGTCTTATTATTGGCCGATGAAACCATTCCCGACTCAGGATTATACGTATAAGGCAACTCTTCAAACGGTACAATAGCGGTCCAGTCATAAGCCGAAGTATCTCCGGGATAGACCATTCTGGACACTCCGTGGCGGACAGGTAATCCAATGGTGGACTGTAATCCGATATTCCCCTCCACATCCGCGTATATTACATTCTGGTTTACCGAAACAAATGTTTTTAATGCCTCCCTGAATTCTTCCCAGTTGTCCGCCCGGTTGAGCAAATATACCGTACGCAGTTCATTACTGGGCAGGTTTCCGATCCAGCTCATGGAAATTACCGGTTTATCAATCTTTTTCAAACCTGAGATGACCGGCCCGCGATGTGTAAACCGGTTGGTACGATAAATAGTATCCCCTGATTTTGTCAGGATCATCTCTTCGCTCATCTCCATTTTGCGCCAAACTCCATCCACCTTATATTTTGCCGGATCATCCGGATCCACAGTCTCGGCATAAAAATCGGCATCATCCACCATTACATTGGTAAATCCCCAGGCGATTTTTTCATTGTGCCCGGCTACCACCAGGGGTTGACCCGGTAATACCACGCCTGTCACATTTACCTTTCCCGGGACCACTTCATGCATCTGATACCATACACCGGGTATCATCAATCCCAAATGCATATCATTGGCCAGCAAAGGTTTGCCGGTAACACTTTTTTTACCGGATACCGCCCAGTTGTTGCTTCCGCGAAATATATCCAATCCCAGCGCATCCATCTTTTCAGTGATTCCGGCCAGTTTTTTTAATACCTCAAGTTTAGCTTTGCCATCCACTCCTGAAAACTCCGGAAAAACCGGGACGGTCTGCACCTCATCCATATCCGGCAGGAGATACCGGTATAACTCCTCCGGCAATTGTTGCTGCAACTGATACATTAATACTTCAGTGGTCCATCCGGTTGAAAGATCCCAGGCCATGTAACCGATCAGGCTGATCGATTGCTCGGGCAGCCAGGGTTCCGGTTTATATCCCAACAAGGCAAATTCGGGAGGTAATTTCTTATTATAATCCCGGATATACTGATTCACCCCTTCACAAAATGCACTCAGCGCAGTTTGCAGTCCGGGTTCCGCCTTCTTCCATAACTCCCGGGATTTATCCATGATGCGCAATGCCCGCATGAGCTGATCCACATCCACCATGTCCTCTCCGAAAATTTCAGCTAACCGCCCCGAAGTCACCCGGCGAAGCAGATCCATCTGCCACATACGATCCTGCGACATGACGTACCCTACCGCCCGGTACAGATCAGCCTCATTTTCAGCATAGACATGCGGGATGGCAAAAGAATCGCGAAAAACCTCTACATGCCCCTGCTGCCCGTCGAGCACAATGGTTTGGTTGTAATCAGGCAGCGCCCGCTTTTTTATGCCATTCAGAAACACCCAGCCGGCAACCACCAATCCGACTAGTATCACCAGGATACCCAGAATTATCCTTCTTGCTTTCATGATATTTAGGTTTAGATTTAGCCAATTAAGTTAATGAATTTTCATCTCACCACAATTTCATCTACAAACACCCAGCTTTTACCGCCAGCCGACGGGTGCCAGTCGGGATTCTGTAACGTTCCCTGAATATTGAACCGGACAAATCTGAAAGGATGACCATGCGGATCAAAGGTGTAAGTCCGGATGACCGGCTCTTTATGCTGATCCCCTTGCACAAGAATGGTATCCAGCGGAAGAAAACCGGTACTGTCTGAAGCAATAGAGCAAACCACTGATACCGGGTGAAAGATCCAGCTTTTGGGATCATATAAGGTACTGATTTCGATGGTATCAGCCTGAATTACAGTTTTTTCATCGAGCGTAAGGGTAAAGTCCCGTGCTTCCCAACCCAGCCAGTGCACTTTATAATCAGCAGCTCCCCTCACCCCGTTGGTCAGGTAAGCAAGATCGCCCCCGCTGTATTTGGCCGCCGGCAAAGGTTGTGCACTCACCGGTTTACGAAACGCCCGGTTGCCTTCAACCGCTACATTAATAAACCGTTTGGTGGCATAGTAATAATCCTGCGGAGTTAAACCGGCCTCATTCAAACTGTGAACCCCCGCCTCACGACAGGTTTCGTAAAATTGCTCCAACATCTCCGCCATTTCCGGCCGCACCACAAATTTTTCCCCTTTGGTTTCCGGTCTTTGTTTTTCGGTCTTTCCATAATACCATCCGCGCGCTTCAAACATATGGTTTTTCCCAATCTCCATGGCCGCATATTGTACCGGCAACAATGCCGTTTTTACATGAATAAGCCGGGCTGAATCCCTTTTGACTCTTTTTAAAGCTTTTGAAAAAAGATCCAGGTAATGATGAATATTTTCTTCGGATAAAAATGTGTTTTCGTATGCAGTAGGAGGAGCATAGATATCCAGCCATTCGCCGGTTTTCTGAACCTCCCCTTCGATGGCATCCAGATAATCCCTGATATAAGGAGCAGCGCTACCGTAATATCCCGTCATAAAGTCATTGATCACCGAGTCGGCATTCACCTGCGTATCCCAAAGTAAACGGGATATCAGGTAAGATTTCAACTCTGAAAATGTATGTCCGTTACCCGTATTGCTTTGTTGAAAATGCTGGCGTACCCCGTTAGCTACAAAAAATTGAATGTTAGGTTGCAACACATGGATATTCGGAAAAGGAGATACCTGGTGGGCAAAATCCACGGTATAATCCCAGAGGTAGATATTGGGGGTAATCCGGCCCCACTCCCGAATATCCCTGACAAATGACCGGCTGGTCGGATCGTCGGCAATCGGCTTGCTCCGGTTCAGCTCGATCGTACACAGCATCACCTGTACATTGGATTCAGGACGTGTCACAGCCGGAGCTTTTCGGCTGTACTGATAAGCGAGCGTGGAGATGGTTTTATCCGGGAAATGACGGGCTACTTCATTCACAAAGCGAATGACCGGTCCGGCCGGACTCCCTTCTTCTTCAATGATTTTCCTGCATTTATCACACTGGCAATAAGAAAAATTATCATTCTGACTGACCGACCAGAGCAATTTACCCGGTTGAACAGCCATTTCCTGCTCCAGTTTATCAATGACTATTTTCAATACATCCGGATTTGACAAACAGGGCTGGTCAATGATCCTTTTACCGTTTACCAGAGCAAAATATTCGGGATGATCATGAAAATATTCCTTCCATGGCAACAATCTTTGAAACGTGTGCACATAATACCCCTTCGCAAACCGGTCGTTAATCAGATCCAGTCGCTGCCAGTTTTGATACCCGCGATCCCGGCAAAAGTCCCCGTTGATAATCCGGTAGTCATTTACCGGCTGATCAGCCATTTCATTCTCCGGCAACCTGAGGGTGCTGTGATGAGGGATCAGCTCATAATCCGGTGCGTATTTGCGGCATCCCCACCACTCAAGCAACTGCACCACCCCATAAATACATCCCTTATGCGCTCCACCCAAAACCGTTAACCGGTGCTCACCGGGAATGATCCTGAAGCCATCACTGTGCAGTGCAGTATCAACCAGGATATCAATGGTGTTGGGTTGCAAGACCCTGCCGGACGAGTCGATGGGCAGGGTTGCATGACTCATTTTCCGCACATACTTCTGTAACAAGCCGGCTGCCTGTACGGTTTCAGGATAAGGATCAGCAGATAAACAAATTGCATAGCCTGTCTTCCCCGATCTAACCAGTGAATCCTGCTGACAGGAGGATAAAATTAACAGGACAAGCAGTAATAAAAGCCGCACGTTTTGCATCTTGAATAAATTTTTGAATAAATATACTCAATTTGGAGAACCCGCATTTTTTCATAACCTTAGACAGTGAAACGATCCTGAAAATAAACCTAAACTCGTGATCATGAAAAAGAAAGGTTTAATTAAATCGGGGTATCTTTTCACCCCAAAGTATACCAATTACATCTTTTCACTGCTCTTTCTGCTCTATATGTTTGATTATATCGACCGGATGATCGTGACCAGCCTGTTCCCGTTTATTCAGGAAGATTGGGGGATCAGCGATGCGCAATTGGGTTCACTGGTTTCAGCAGTGTACTGGGCCATTGTGGCATTGACTTTCCCGATTTCAATTTTAGTTGACCGCTGGAGCCGGCGGAAAACCATCGGAGCAATGGCCACTATCTGGAGCCTGGCTACTGCTGCGTGTGCCTTCGTGGGCAGTTTCGGACATCTGGTAGCTGTACGTGCCGTAATCGGAGTAGGTGAAGCCGGATATGCTCCCGGTGGAATGGCCATGATATCTGCCATATATCCTAAAGAAAAACGATCATGGATCATGGGTCTGTGGAATGCCTCCATCCCGTTGGGCAGTGCCATCGGAGTTGCCCTCGGGGGAATTATTGCCGCCAAATGGGGTTGGCGGCATGCATTCGGACTGGTAGCTATACCCGGATTCATC
>Ga0190359_1001635_pt1 | contig 13984 bp, 10 predicted proteins | sample 48721823_MG_FD_161269 | JGI IMG/M metagenome (GOLD analysis project Ga0190359, IMG submission 161269) | Hydrothermal vent microbial mat bacterial communities from Southern Trench, Guaymas Basin, Mexico - 4872-18-2-3_MG | ecosystem: Environmental > Aquatic > Marine > Hydrothermal vents >... | reverse complement strand
CGGTGATGTGCGGGAGTAGCTCAGTTGGCAGAGCATCAGCCTTCCAAGCTGAGGGTCGCGGGTTCGAGGCCCGTCTCCCGCTCCAGTAGTAGCCGAGGCTGGCTGTTTGGGAAAAACAGGGTTTTTGGCGGAAGCGGAAAAGCAAGAGGGAGCTTAAGAGGCAGAAGCTGTGAGCAGGCTTACGGAGTGAACATTAGAAGGACCGAGAGCATTTCATTCTATCGCTTATGAGGGAAAGAGCATTGGAGAATCTAAAGCCTGGATGCAGGCGTTCAATCTTAAGAGATTGTGAATGCCCACGTAGCTCAGTAGGTAGAGCACTTCCTTGGTAAGGAAGAGGTCACCGGTTCGACCCCGGTCGTGGGCTGAGGTATCTGATTTAATGGGTGATGGGTTCGCGGGAGCAGTAACAGAAGATTAGAGTGAGCGGAGAAAATGGCCAAGGATGTCCGAATTGTTGTGACGATGGCTTGCGAGGAGTGCAAGGAGCGCAATTATACGACCATGAAGAACAAGAAGAACACTCAAGATCGCCTTACGCTGAAGAAATATTGTCCTCGGTGTCGGCATCACACGGTTCACAAAGAGGTTAAATGAGGGGCAGGTTGTGCAGGCCAGTAGCTCAATTGGTAGAGCACCGGACTCCAAATCCGACGGTTGGGGGTTCGAGTCCCTCCTGGCCTGCCAGGGAATGAAATGGCGATAGATAACCAGCGAGTCGCGCTTTACTCTTTTGTGGGGCTTGGCCTTGTGGTCTGGTTCGTGTTGTGGAGGTTCTTCGGCTCGATCATGGAGCTTTTGTTGCCGGGAGAGGTTGTCTTCGGCATCCCCCTTGAGAACCTTCTCGGTCTTCTGGCCGCTGGCATAACGGCCCTGATAGGGGTGCTTGTATGGAGGAACGAGCAGGCCAACCGTTTCTCTAACGAGGTGATCGTGGAGTTGAAGAAGGTAAGCTGGCCCAACTGGAAGGAACTGCGCGGTTCCACGATCGTGGTTGGGGTCATGACCCTGGTCGTTGCCCTTGTCCTGTGGATTTTTGACAAGATACTCGATTTTGCGATGAAGCTACTTCTCTAGGAATGTAGGAATGGACGAGACAGCGCACGAAGGAGAGGTCATGGCCCAACAGGAGGCTATGAGATGGTATGTGGTTCATACCTATTCCGGTTTTGAATACAAGGCCAAGGAAGCGCTTGAGGGCCGGATCAAGCAGGCCCCGGAATTGCAAGGGCTTTTCCAAGAGGTTCTGATCCCGGCGGAGGAAGTTGTGGGTCTGGTAGGAGGTAAGCGGAAGGTCAGTCAGAGAAAGTATTTTCCGGGGTATATGCTGGTGCGGATGGTGCTTAATGATGATACCTATAGTTTGGTCAAGAACACTCCGAAGGTAACCGGGTTCGTGGGGGGGCAAGGCCAGCCTGTCTCGATTCCTGACGAGGAAGCACAACGGCTGACGCAGAGAATTTCAGAGGATTCACAGCGGCCCAAGCCCAAGGAGATGTTCGAGCGCGGGGAGGTCGTCCGGGTAGTGAATGGGCCCTTTGCCAGCTTTAACGGGATAGTGGATGAGGTTAAGCCTGAGAAGAACAAGCTTCGCGTTCTCGTGAGTATCTTCGGCCGCCAGACCCCCGTAGAACTGGATTTCGTTCAGGTAGAGAAAGGATGAGGTTTTCCGGAAGATGAAGAAGGTCTTGGCCAAGGTGAAATTGCAGGTGCCAGCGGGACAGGCAACGGCCAGCCCGCCTGTGGGCCCGGCCCTGGGCCAGCAAGGGGTGAACATCGGCGAGTTCATAAAGCAGTTTAATGCTCGTACCTCAAAGGATGAACCCGGGATAATAATTCCGGTAGTGGTGACTGTGTATGCGGACCGATCCTTTAAATTCACCACCAAGAGCCCTCCGGCCAGCGTGCTTTTAAAGAAGGCGGCCAAGATCGCCAAGGGCTCACCCGAGCCCAATCGTGCCAGCGTGGGTCAGGTGACTAAAGAGCAGGTCCGCCAGATAGCCGAGCTTAAATACAAGGACCTCAATGCCAATGATGTTGAAAATGCGGTGAAGATCATCGAGGGAACTGCCCGGAGTATGGGGATTCAGGTCGTATAAGTCCGAGGGGCCTGGGGGATCAGCGAGATTTTTCTCTGAAAGGCAAGGAGATGCGCAGACGAGGGAAGAATTATAGGGAGCTTCGCAAGAATGTTGACCGTGCCAGGCTGTATTCACTGGATGAAGCATTTAAACTGGTTTGCGGGCTAAAGGCGGCCAAATTTGACGAGACAGTGGATGTGGCTTTTCGATTGGGGGTGGACCCGCGGCGTGCGGAGCAGATGGTGCGAGGCACCACGGTTCTGCCTCATGGGCTGGGCAAGCCGGTGCGGGTACTGGTTTTTGCCAAGGGGGAGAAGGAAAAGGAGGCAAGGGACGCGGGAGCGGATCACGTTGGTTCGGACGAGTTGATCAAGAAAATTCAGGAAGGCTGGATGGAATTCGACCGGGCTGTGGCCACGCGGGATATGATGAGTCAGGTTTCAAGGCTCGGAAAGATTTTAGGTCCGAGGGGGCTCATGCCTAATCCCAAGTCCGGAACAGTGACGGATGATGTGACCCGAGTGGTTAATGAGTTGAAAAAGGGCAAGGTGGAGTTCCGGGTGGATAAAACCGGGATCGTTCATTGCCCGATCGGCAAAATCAGCTTTGGCGAGGCTAAGTTGCGGGAAAACTTTTCCGCCATCGCAGAGAGCATCCTGCGTGCCCGGCCTGACACGGCTAAGGGGACTTACATAAAGTCCGTGACAATTTCCACAACCATGGGACCGGGAATCAAGTTGGACCCACAGGGTCTGCGCCAGTTACAGAGCGCGGCGTAAATTCCGCCGGGGTGTCGGCGTTAACATATCCGGGTTTTTTCAGGTGTAAAAGAAGGCAAGGAAGGTTAGATTATCATCTGTCAAAGACAGCAGGTTCTGGAAGGGCCCAGGGGGTCTGGATGATCTGAATCGTGGGTCAAGATATTCTCCGGATTAAACGGAAAAAATCCGGCCTGCCGAGATGGGGGATAAATGGAGAAGAATCCTGGAGGTTAAATCAAACCTTCGGGATTTTCCAGATAAAAAAGAAATGGTCCCCCGAGATTTTGATAGAACAGAGATTCCGAAAGGGATCAAAATTGAAAGGAGGGGGATAGATTTTTGAACAAGGCTGACAAAGAGAAACTTGTTACTTATTTGCGTAGGAGGTTTGAGGAGTCCGAGGTGCTGATAATGACAGACTATCGGGGCTTGAATGTGGAGAGCATGAGCGAACTGCGACGGAGGTTACGGGAGCAAGGAGTGGAATTCCGGGTTGTGAAGAATAGGCTATTGGGGCTCGCGGCGCAGGATACTGACATGGCCGGGGCGTCAAGCTCGCTGGAAGGTCCGACCGCGATAGCCTTACATGCCTCGGAAGTCTCCATACCCGCTCGGGTTCTCGCCGAGTTCGCAAAAAGCAATGAGGCCCTGAAGATCAAAGGCGGCGTCATCTGCGGAAAACTCTATTCTGCGCGGCAGATTGAGGCTATCAGCCGTCTTCCGGGCAGGGAGGAACTCCTGGCCATGCTGGCAGGGGCACTGAAATCAGGACCCGGACACTTGTTAGGCGTGATTTCAGCCATGCCCCGGAACATGGCTGGAGTGCTTTTTGCCCTCAAGGAGCAAAAGCACTCTCGAGTTGAAAATGAATCCAGGATTTGAGGAATAGAAGGAGAAGGTGTCATGGTAGAAGAGGAGAAAGAACAGGTGAAAACACAGGAGCCCGAGGCCGAGAAAAAAGAAGAGAAGGCAAAAAAGACCTCGGCAGGGAAGTCCGAAGGGTCTACGGGAAAGGCCGCAGACGGGATCAGCAAGGAGCAGGTGTTCGAGTTTTTCGACAGCCTGAATCTCTTGGAATTGAGCGAGTTTATCAAGGAATTCGAGGAGCGCTATGGTGTAACAGCCGCGGCTGGTGTGGCAATGCCTGCTTCCGCGATGCCAGCCGGCGAGGCCGAGGCTGAGGAGGAAAAGACGGAGTTTACGCCGATGCTGGTTTCGGTGGGAGAAAAGAGAATTAATGTAATCAAGGAGATTCGAGCGATAACCGCACTCGGTCTCAAGGAGGCGAAGGCGCTGGTAGAGGGCGCACCGCAAGCGATCAAGGAAGATATTCCCAAGGCCGAGGCCGAGGAGATAAAGAAGAAGCTCGAGGCGGTTGGAGCAAAGGTGGAGATTAAATAAGGGGGCGAAGCTAAAAAGCTCAGCGTAGCCGATCCGCTACGTAAGGGAGAAAAGTATGGCAAAATTAAACGGGAAAGCCTTGAGACACAGTTTTGCCCACATTCAGAAGATTATAGATATTCCCAACCTGATTGATGTTCAAAAGAACAGCTATGAGAGATTTTTGCAAAGAAATCTTCCAGCAGACCAGCGCTCAAACGAGGGACTTCAGGCAGTGTTCAACGGAGTCTTCCCGATAAAAAACCTGAATGAAACCGCATCCCTGGAGTTTGTCAGTTACCGTCTGGAGGACTCTAATTTTGATGAGTGGGAATGTCGGACCCGGTGGATGACCTATGGCACCCCTGTCCAGGTGAAGATACGGCTGGCCGTGTGGGACATCAACGCGGATACAGGCACGAAGAATCTGCGGGATGTGAAGGAGCAGGAAGTATACTTTGGAGAAATCCCGCTTATGACCGAAGAAGGGACCTTTATCATCAATGGCACAGAGCGCGTGATAGTCAGCCAGCTTCACCGATCCCCCGGGGTGTTCTTCGATCATGATCGGGGAAAGACCCATTCCTCCGGAAAAGTGCTCTACTTCGCCCGGATAATCCCCTACCGTGGCTCCTGGATTGACCTCGAATTCGACCATCGCGATATACTCTTCGTCCGCATTGACCGAAGAAGAAAATTGCCCGCCACCGTGCTCCTTCGCGCTCTGGGCTACTCCCCCGAAGACCTGCTCAATTTCTTTTATCAAACGGAAAAGGTCTATCTCGAAGGAAAGAAGATATTTCGCTCGGTCAATGAAGCGGTTCTTGAGGGACAACAGCTTCCCAAGGATATCCGTCATCCGGAAACCCGCGAGATCATCATCCACCGAGGCAAGAAGGTGCGCAAGAGCCACCTCAAGAAACTGAGCCAGGCCGGGATAAACCGTATCCCGATGGATGAAGATGAGCTCGTCGGACGGGTGCTCAGCCATGATATTATTAACAAGGAAACAGGGGAGATTCTCTTCGAGGCCAATGAGGAGTTGGACCCCGATAAGATCGAGAAACTGCGCGAGAACAACATAAGGATATTTGAAGTAATTTTCTTCGACAACCTCAGTGTCTCCTCGTCTCTGCGGGACACCCTGCTCCTGGATAAGGCCGGCTCTCCAGAGGAAGCCAAGCTTGAGATTTACCGCTGGCTCCGTCCGGGGGATCCGCCCAATCTAAAAAGCGCCACCACGCTATTCGAAAACCTGTTTTTCAACCCTGAGCGCTATGACCTCGCAATGGTGGGGCGCATGAAGCTGAATCATCGCATGGGGCTGTCCATTCCCACGGATGTCCACACCCTGACCAAGGAAGACATCATGGCCGTGGTCAAGCATCTCCTGGAATTGAAGGACAGCCGCGGCGAGGCCGATGATATTGACCACCTTGGCAACCGCCGGGTACGGACAGTCGGAGAACTCCTTGAGAACCAGTTCCGGATCGGACTGACCCGGATGGCCAGAGCCATCAAGGAGCGGATGAGCTTCCAGGAAGTGGAGATGCTTATGCCTCACGACCTGATCAACGCCAAGCCCGTGATGGCCGTGATCAAAGAATTCTTCGGCTCAAGCCAGCTCAGCCAGTTCATGGACCAGACCAACCCACTGAGTGAGATAACTCATAAACGCCGTCTGTCTGCCCTCGGGCCGGGAGGACTAACCCGGGAGAGAGCCGGGTTCGAGGTGCGCGACGTCCACGCCACCCATTACGGCCGCATCTGCCCCGTGGAAACCCCCGAGGGACCCAACATCGGACTTATCTCCAGCCTTACCTCGTTCGCACGCGTAAATGAATACGGTTTCATCGAGACGCCCTATCGGAAGGTGGAAAACGGGGTGGTGAAAAAGGATGTGCTATTTCTCTCCGCCCTGGAAGAGGAAGGGCATGTTATTGCACAGGCAAACGCTCCTATTGACCGCAATGGCAGGTTTACTCAGGACCTGATCAGCGCGCGCCGCACTGGCGAATTCGTCATGGTTCCTCCTGATCAGGTGGACCTGATGGATGTGTCCCCCAATCAGGTGGTGAGCGTAGCCGCTTCCCTTATACCCTTCCTGGAACACGATGACGCCAACCGCGCCCTGATGGGATCAAACATGCAGCGCCAGGCCGTGCCCCTGCTCAGGAGCGAGGCCCCGTTAGTAGGTACTGGCATCGAGGAGGTTGTAGCCCGTGACTCCGGGGCCGCAATAACGGCCAGGCGCGCCGGAACAGTGGTAAATGTGGACGCGAAGCGGATCGTGATCGAGGCGGACGAGGCCGAAGGATCTGGAGGAAAGGACGGCGGACGAGGAGCTGATATTTACAGTCTGGTCAAATTTCAGCGCTCCAATCAAGGGACTTGTATCAATCAGAGGCCGTTTGTGACAAAGGGGAGCCATGTTGAGGCCGGTCAGATCATTGCGGACGGCTCTGCAACCAACGGTGGAGAATTGGCCCTGGGCCGCAATGTGCTTGTGACTTTCATGCCATGGGGCGGGTATAACTACGAGGACTCCATCCTGGTCAGCGAGGGGATTATCAAGAAGGATCTCTTCACATCGGTGCATATAGAGGAGTTCGATTGCACAGCCCGGGATACCAAGCTTGGCAAGGAGGAGATCACGCGCGATATTCCCAATGTGGGCGAGGATTCTCTCAGTAACCTCGATGAAACAGGCATCGTGCGCATAGGCGCAGAGGTCAATGCCGGGGATGTCCTTGTCGGGAAGATTACCCCGAAGAGCGTTAGCCAGCTCAGTCCGGAAGAAAAGCTTCTGCGCGCCATTTTTGGAGAGAAGGCCGGAGATGTGCGCGACTCCTCATTGCGTGTCCCGCCCGGGGTTGAAGGGATAGTGATTGATGCGCGCGTCTTTTCTCGAAAGGGCGTTAGCAAGGATGAGCGCGCCAGGATGATAAAGGATTCGGAGACAGAGAAGTTGCTTCGGGACAAGGATGATGAGGTCCGTATCATCAAAGAGGGGTGCCTGCGCAAGGTGGCGAGACTTCTGGCAAAGAAGAAGACGGCTCAGCGGCTTATGGACCGGAGAAAAGATAAGGTGCTTGTCAAGAAGGACGAGGAGATTACGGAGGACCTGTTAAAGAATTTGAAGATGGAGCTCTGGCCCCAGTTGCAGATAGCCTCTTATCCGGAGCTGGAGGTGGAAGTGGGGGCTATAGTGGACAGGGCTATTGAGCAGATTGAACTTGTGGAGAGGTTGATCGAGGGCAAGATCAATCGCCTTTACAGGGATGATGATCTCCCGCCAGGGGTTATCAAGATGGTGAAGGTGTATGTGGCGATCAAGCGCAAATTGAATATGGGAGACAAAATGTCGGGCCGGCACGGCAACAAGGGAGTGGTAAGCAGGGTTCTGCCGGAAGAGGATATGCCCTACCTTCAGAACGGCACGCCGGTGGACATTGTGCTGAATCCTCTGGGTGTGCCTTCCCGGATGAATCTGGGCCAGATACTTGAGGCGCACCTCGGTTGGGCCGCTTATGGGCTGGGCATGCAGATTGAACAGATGATCAAAGAAAAATTCAGCCCGGAGATCATCCGGAAGAAGTTGAAGGAAATCTACAATTCTCCAGAGGTTGCCAACATGCTTAATGAGGCCTCTGATGAGGAGATTCTGGATGTGGCCCGGAATTTAAAGCACGGTGTATCCATGACATCCCCTGTGTTCGACGGGGCCAAGGAGGACGAGATAAAGTCGTTTTTAAGTAAGGCCGGAATGCCGAAGCTGGGCAAGACAGTGCTCTTTGACGGCCGTACCGGCAAGCCTTTTCACCAGGATGTGACGGTAGGCGTCATGTATATGATGAAGCTTCACCATCTGGTGGATGATAAATCCACGCTCGTTCGATCGGGCCTTACTCGCTTGTCACGCAACAGCCGCTCGGAGGCAAGGCCCAGTTCGGAGGCCAGCGTCTGGGGGAAATGGAGGTCTGGGCCATTGAGGCCTATGGTGCGGCCTATACCCTGCAGGAGTTCCTCACTGTCAAGTCCGATGACATCGCGGGTCGCACCCGAATGTATGAGGCAATCGTCAAAGGCAAGCATCAATTCGATACCGGACTGCCGGAATCATTCAATGTCTTGCTCAAGGAACTGCAAAGCCTTGGCCTGGACATGGAACTGCTACGCGAGAGCGCAGAATAGGCCAGAGCAAAAGGGGCAGAAGGACTGAAACCCTTCACAAAAGGAGAGGAGATCGTGAAAGACCTGGCTTTCGGGCTGTTTGAAAAACCGAAGAGTCCGCTGAGCTTCAGCGCTGTCCGGATTTCCATCGCCAGCCCGGATAAAATCAAGGAGTGGTCGCACGGAGAGGTGAAGAAGCCCGAGACCATTAATTATCGGACATTCAAGCCGGAGCGCGACGGGCTTTTCTGCGCAAGGATTTTCGGCCCGGTCAAGGATTACGAATGCAACTGCGGCAAATACAAGCGGATGAAGCATCGCGGCATCACCTGCGAGAAGTGTGGAGTCGAGGTGATAAAGTCCAAGGTCCGCCGAGAGAGGCTCGGACATATTGACCTGGCTACACCTGTTGCGCATATATGGTTTTTCAAGAGCCTTCCTTGCAGGATCGGGATAGTCCTGGACATGACGGCCAAGGACCTGGAGAAGGTGCTCTATTACGAGTCCTATGTGGTGACGGACCCCGGTAACACCGATCTCGATACAGGCACGATCCTCAGTGAGGAGAAATATCGCAAGCTTGTAGCCGAGGGATACCACTTCAAGGCCGGCATGGGAGCAGAGACCATAAGGGAGATGCTGGCCGGGATTGACCTGGAGGAGTTCATCGCCCGGCTCCGGATGGAGATAAAGAAGACCAAGTCCGAGGCCCGGCTGGCCAAGCTGGTCAAGCGCCTGAAGGTGGCGGAGTCATTCCAGAATTCAGGCAACAAACCGGAATGGATGATCATGAAGAGGATCCCGGTTCTTCCCCCTGACCTCAGGCCTCTTGTTCCACTGGATGGAGGGCGCTTTGCCACCTCGGACCTCAATGACCTCTATCGCAGAGTGATCAACCGCAATAATCGCTTGAAACGGCTTATTGAACTGAACGCGCCCGACATCATCATCCGGAATGAGAAAAGGATGCTCCAGGAGGCGGTGGATGCGCTCTTTGACAACGGCAAGCGCGGCAGGACCATCAACGGCCCGGACAAGAGACCACTCAAGAGTCTTTCCGACATGCTCCGTGGCAAACAGGGAAGATTCCGGCAAAACCTTCTTGGCAAACGAGTGGACTATTCCGGCCGGTCCGTGATAGTGGTGGGGCCGGAACTGCGCCTTCATCAATGCGGACTCCCCAAAAAAATGGCCCTGGAGTTGTTCAAGCCCTTCATCTTCAGCAAACTGGAGGAGCGGGGTCTTGCGAGCTCGATCAAAGTGGCCAAGAAATTGGTAGAGAAAGAAAGTGCCGAGGTATGGGACATCCTGGAGGAGGTTATCAGGGAACACCCTGTTCTTCTAAACCGTGCTCCCACATTGCACCGACTTGGAATACAGGCCTTTGAGCCGGTGTTGATCGAGGGCAAGGCAATCCAGCTTCATCCACTGGTCTGCCAGGCATTCAACGCGGATTTTGACGGAGACCAGATGGCAGTGCATGTCCCGCTATCCCTGGAGGCACAGGTGGAAGCCAGGGTGCTTATCATGAGCACGAACAACATCCTCTCACCCGCACACGGCAAGCCTATCATCAGCCCTACACAGGACATAATCCTCGGATTATACTATCTCTCAAGGGAGGACCCGCTATCCAAGGGAAGCGGCAAAGCATTCTCTTGCCCCGAAGAGGTCCGCTTGGCATATGAGGACGGACAAATAGACCTGCATGCCAGGATAAAGGTCCGGTTCAAAGGAAAGGTTGAAACCACCACCCCAGGCCGGATTTTCATATCGGAAGTGGTGCCGCACCAGATACCCTTTTCTGTCATCAACCGCGTTTTCAAAAAGAAGCAAGTGGATGACCTGATTTATCTTTGTTACCAACTCGCAGGACTGAAGGATACGGTCCTGATTTCCGACCGGCTTCGCACCCTTGGTTTCGAGTATGCCACCCTCGCCGGGGTTTCCATCGCAGTGGATGACCTCAAGATACCCGTACAGAAAGAGAACCTGCTCAAGGAGGCCATTGAGGATGTGAAGGAAATCGAGGATAAATACCAGGACGGGATAATCACTGCGGGAGAGAAATATAACAAGGTGGTAGACCGCTGGGGACGCGTGTCGGATGCCATCTCCGACGAGCTTAACCGGGAACTTCGCACAGATAAAATCAAGACAAAGGAAGGCAAGGAAATAGCAGTTGAGGGGTTCAATCCTATTTACATGATGGTGGAGTCCGGGGCCCGCGGTTCATCTCAGCAGGTGCGCCAGCTCGCCGGGATGAGGGGACTTATGGCCAAACCATCCGGTGAAATCATCGAGACCCCGATCACCGCCAACTTCCGAGAGGGACTCAGCGTCTTGCAATACTTTGTTTCCACACACGGCGCGCGCAAGGGTCTGGCTGATACCGCGCTCAAGACAGCCAACTCAGGATACCTCACACGGCGGCTCGTGGATGTGGCCCAGGATGTGATGATCACTATAGATGACTGCGGCACCCTCGATGGCATCGAGATAACCCCCTTACTCGAAGCCGGAAAGGTGATTGAACCCGTGGCTGACAGGGTCCTGGGAAGGGTGGCCCTGCGGGATATACACGATCACCTGGGCAACATCATCTGCAAGGCCAACCAGATGATAGACGAGGATGTGGCCAGTAAGATAGAGCAGGCAGGCATCGAGCGTGTAGCCATCCGTTCGGCCCTGACCTGCCAGGCGCCCTGGGGGATTTGTTCCAAATGTTACGGCCTTGACCTGGCCCGCGGTCATGAGGTCAACCTGGGCGAAGCCGTAGGGGTGATCGCGGCGCAATCCATCGGCGAGCCCGGCACGCAGTTGACCATGAGAACCTTCCATATCGGCGGGGCCGCGGCTGGCCAGGCGGAGCAGTCCACGCATATAACAAGCACTGCCGGAAAGACCAAATTTGACAATTTGAGTACCGTGGCCAAGAAGGATGGAAGTCAGGTTGCGATGAATCGCCACGGTTTGATAGTGGTAATGGATGATTCGGGCAGAGAGGTGGAAAAATTCCCAATCCTTTATGGAGCGGAGATCAAAGTAAAAGACGGCCAGCAGGTAAAACCGGAAACCCTGATTGCAGAGTGGGACCCGCATTCCAGTCCGATCCTTACAGAGGTGGATGGAAAGATAAAGTTCGGCGACGTCACAGAACATCTCACAATGGTAGAGCAGGTGGATGAACGCACCGGGTTCTCAAGAAAGGTTATAATACCCTCCAAGAACCCTGACCTGCGGCCCAGGATATCAATCAAGGACCCGGCAGGGAAAACCCTGAAGATACCCGGCTCAAACAACATGGCACGCTATTTCCTTCCAGTGGGCGTCAATGTGGTGGTGGAAGAAGGCCAGGATGTCTCTGCAGGGGACATCATTGCCAAGATACCGAGAGAGACCACCAAGACCAAGGACATCACGGGAGGTCTGCCCCGGATAGCTGAATTGTTCGAGGCACGCAAACCCAAAGAGCTGGCCATCATCTCCGAGATTGACGGGAACATCAAGCTGGGCCCTGATGCCAAGGGAAAACGCACTGTCATCGTCGCGCCGGAAGTCGGAGAGCCCAAGGAGTATCTGGTTCCCAAGGGAAAGCCGATCCTGGTGCACGAGGGAGATTTTGTCCGGGCCGGTGAGCCCCTGATGGAGGGGTCTGCCAATCCCCATGACATCCTGCGGGTGTTGAAGGAAAAGGAGCTGGCAAAATATCTGGTGGATGAGGTTCAGCAGGTTTACCGACTGCAAGGCGTGCGCATCAATGACAAACACATCGAGGTCATTGTCCGGCAGATGCTTAAAAAGGTCCGGATAGTGGATCCGGGCGATACAGAATTTCTGAACGGAGACCAGGTTGATAAGGAAACCTTCAATCGGGTGAACGAGGAGGCCTTAAAGGCGAAGAAAAAACCAGCCACGGCTGAGCCACTTCTCCTGGGGATCACCAAGGCCAGCCTGACCACCGAGAGCTTCATCTCCGCGGCCAGCTTCCAGGAGACGACCCGGGTGCTGACAGAGGCATGCATAGCTGGAAAGATTGACCACCTACGGGGTTTGAAAGAGAATGTGATCATGGGCCGGCTGATTCCGGCAGGAACCGGGATGAGCCGATACCAGGCACTGGGAATCGAGGTCGAGGAGACCGAGGGGAAGCCCGAGGAAATCAGCGCATGAGTGGCCAGAAGAGGTGGGACTGCGATATAAAAGTGGGTTTTAAGACGGCTTTTGAAAGAAGTTATTGACAAAGAGCAGAAAATATATATAATAGGAAGATTAAATTTTCGGAGAGAGGTGAATGCCTACAATTAACCAACTTGTGCGGCACGGACGAGAGAGGGTGCGAAAGAAAACCAGGTCTCGTGCATTGGATCGCTGTCCGCAGAAACGCGGGGTTTGCATGCGGGTGACCACATTTACCCCGAAGAAGCCTAACTCGGCCTTGCGCAAGGTGGCAAGGGTCCGATTGACCAACGGATACGAGGTTGCAACCTATGTTCCCGGGATAGGACATAACCTGCAGGAACACTCCGTTGTCCTGGTCCGCGGAGGAAGGGTCAAGGATCTGCCGGGTGTACGCTATCACATAATCCGAGGGGCCCTTGACGCAATGGGTGTGGAAAACAGGCGTCAGAGCCGCTCAAAATACGGGGCCAAGAGGCCCAAGTAAAAAAATTTGGGATAGCTTTTTAATAGAAGAGGAAGCCTTTTCAAATTTTTTTCATGTGAGGATAAGAAATGCCAAGAAAGAGAGGGGTTTCAGAGAGGGTTATCTTGGGGGACCCGATATATCACGATGTGCAGGTAACCAAGTTCATTAACGGGATAATGCGTTGCGGCAAAAAGAGCCTTGCAGAAAGGGTTCTTTACGGCGCACTGGACATCATCGCGGACAAGACCAAGCAAGACCCTCTTGAGGTATTGAAGAAGGCGCTGAAGAATGTTGAACCGATGCTGGAGGTTAAATCCAGGCGTGTCGGCGGGGCCAACTATCAGGTTCCTGTGGAGGTACGGACCAAGCGCAGGGAGGCGCTGGCGATCCGCTGGTTGATTCAATATTCGAAGGAGCGAGGCGGACGAACCATGGCCGAGCGCTTGGCCGCTGAGCTTATGGATGCCGCGGAAACTCGCGGCGGCGCGATAAAGAAGCGGGAGGATGTGCACAGGATGGCCGAGGCCAACAAGGCCTTTGCTCACTATCGCTGGTAAGAGAAGATGCTGTGCTCAAACTGCGGGGTGTTCACAGAGAGTGGCAGGGTGTATCAAGGACAAAGAGGTAAAAGGTGGCTAGAGCAATACCGCTTGATAAGACTCGAAATATCGGGATCATGGCCCACATTGATGCGGGCAAGACTACCACTACGGAGCGGATGCTCTATTATACCGGGGTCACATACCGGATAGGTGAGGTGGATGAAGGCACTACTGTCACGGACTGGATGGAGCAGGAGCAGGAGCGTGGAATTACAATCACCTCCGCGGCCACCGCTTGCCTCTGGCGCGACCACAGGATCAACATCATTGATACCCCGGGGCATGTGGATTTCACCATTGAGGTGGAACGATCGCTCATGGTCCTGGACGGGGCAGTGG
>Ga0190359_1001634_pt1 | contig 13992 bp, 5 predicted proteins | sample 48721823_MG_FD_161269 | JGI IMG/M metagenome (GOLD analysis project Ga0190359, IMG submission 161269) | Hydrothermal vent microbial mat bacterial communities from Southern Trench, Guaymas Basin, Mexico - 4872-18-2-3_MG | ecosystem: Environmental > Aquatic > Marine > Hydrothermal vents > Microbial... | reverse complement strand
GGCGGGCTCCCTATGTTGAATGGTTGCGCAGCAGCCCCGCCACCCGTGAGACCGCACAAACCCTGGCCAGCGTGCTGGACTATCTATCCGAGCCCATCTCGTCCCGCAAACTGGCCGAAGCGTATCGGGCGTGGCAACATGAAGCGCTGGCCGATTCTGAGAACGCACGCGACGTGCGCCGGCTCGCTCAGCGGATCGAGAAGTGTGGGGAGGTGGAAAGCTATCTGTGGCCTTCGCCAGAGCAGGACTGGCTGGCGTCACAGGCTGAGGAGGAAGAGGCCCTCACCCCTCATGATCTGGATCAGCTGGAGCGATTCCGAGAGTTAGTGCGTCGCTGGCTTGGGGGGATTTTCCTGCCTATCGATCAACTGGTCTTGACCCTGGCTCAGGATCTCTTCCATGAGATTGTCGATCTTGCTGTAGCACATAAGCTAGCTCTGGCCCTGCGCTCAACCGCTGATCTGCATCCTGAGTGGGCATTGCCCGATCTGGTTGAGGAGCTGAGGAGGTTGGCTCAGGATGCGCGACGCCTGGGATTGGGCGAGGACGATACAGGGTTTGATCCGGATGCCTATCCAGGCCGGATCGTTGTGACGACGATGCACAAGGCGAAAGGGCTGGAATGGGACAAGGTCTATCTCGTGTCGGTCAACAGCTATGATTTCCCGTCAGGGCGCTCCAGCGACACGTACATGAGTGAGCCATGGTACATCCGGGGACAGCTTAACCTTCAGGCAGAGGCTGTCGCTCAACTCAAAGCCCTGTATGAGAATCCAGACCTCTTCATCTATGATGAGGGCACGCCTACGCTGGAGGCACGGTTGGACTACGCGGCCGAGCGTTTGAGGTTGCTCTATGTGGGCATCACGCGGGCGAAACGTGCGTTGAGCATCACATGGAACAGGGGTAAGCGGGGTGATCAGACGCCAGCCCTGGCACTGACGGCTCTGAGATCGTGGTGGGAGACGAGAGGGGCTCAGGTGGATGGTTGCGACATCCAGGATGAGGCGTGAGGGAGAAGATCCAATGCTGCCGGAGGATTTCCAGTTCAGCCAGGCAAGTTTGCAGGATTTTGTGGACTGTCCACGTCGTTTCAAGCTGCGCTACTTGGACCGTCTGAGTTGGCCTGCGGTGGTTTCGGAGCCGGTCGAGGCGCAAGAGCGTCGCATGGCGCTTGGAGCGTCATTCCACCGTCTGGTTCAGCAGCATGTGGCCGGTGTCCCTGAATCACTCATCGGCAACCAGGTTGACGATCCACAATTGCGGATGTGGTGGGAGAATTATATGACGGTTCGGCCTATTGCCGCGCTGGTGGGGGTGGAACCAGCTCCTGTGGTACACAGTGAGGTGGCATTGTCGTGCTGGATCGGCACGCACCGCCTGATTGCCAAGCTCGATGTGTTGGCCGTAGTGCCGGGGAAGCGTTGTGTGATCATCGACTGGAAGACGAGCCAACGGCGACCCCGCGATCGTGTCCTGGAGAGCCGGTTGCAGACCCGAGTCTATCCCTATGTGGTTGCGGAGGCCCTGCCGGCGATGGGGGAACGTTATCGACTGGACCTTGAGCAGATCGAGATGATCTATTGGTTTCCCAGTGCCCCAGAGCATCCTTTCCATCTCGCTTACTCCACCGCCCAACACCATGCGACCCGGGCATTGCTCGAGGAGCTCATCCAACAGATCGAGGCTCCAGGTGAGAGTTTCCCAATGACAGAGGATGTGGAGCTTTGCCGTGTGTGTCGTTATCGTTCGTACTGCGCGCGTGGCGGGGCGGCCGGCCCTGCTGATCCTTCGGTTGAGGTGGAGATGGAGGAAGATGATCTGGGTGGATTCGATATTGACTTCGACCAGGTGGCAGAGGTTGAACTTTGATGAGGGCCTCGCCGTGATAGCTGAACGGCGGGCTGTTCCCATATAGTAGGCCTGTGTTGTCGATAAAGGGTTCAGCAGTACAATAGTTGAATTAAGGAAATAACGGCACCGACGTGGAGGCAGAAGACCATGGATCAATTGACATTGATGCAACGATTGAGCATTCCTGGGACGACCAAGATGGTCCTGTTTGTGATGGATGGCGTCGGGGGCCTTCCGGGCCCTGATGGAAAGACTGAACTTGAGGCGGCGCATACACCTAACCTGGATGCCTTGGCAGCACGCGGCACCACGGGCTTGAGCACTCCCGCCCGGCCAGGGGTCACACCAGGGAGTGGGCCGGGCCATGTAGGGCTGTTTGGCTATGACCCGTTGGACTGGCAGATCGGACGTGGGGTTCTTGAGGCTCTGGGGATCGATTTCGATCTGGGACCGGATGACCTGGCTGCCCGTGGCAACTTCGCGACGCTGGACGCGGATGGCAACATCCTCGACCGACGTGCCGGTCGGATTCCCAGCGAGGAAGGGGTCCGCCTGGTCGAGAAGCTGCGTAAGATCAAGCTCCCTGGCGTCGAGGTCTTTGTGGAGCCAGTCAAGGAGTATCGCTTCGTGTTAGTCCTGCGCGGCAAGGGGCTGGAGGATGGCCTCACCGAAACGGATCCGCAGAAGACGGGTGTGCCCCCGATGCCTGTCAAGGCCACCCGTCCGGAGGCGGAGCGGGCGGCTGAACTTCTGAATCAATGGATCGCCGAGGCCAGACGTCTGCTGGCTGACGAACCCAGGGCTAATGGGCTTAACCTGCGTGGTATTGCGAAAGTCCCCCCAATCCCCAAGATGCCAGACATCTACAAGATGCGACTGGGGGCCATCGCCACCTATCCTATGTATCGGGGCATCGCCCGTCTGGTGGGTATGGAGGTCCTGCCCACTGGGGAGACCATCGAGAGTGAGGTTGAGACCTTGAAGGCTCATTGGGATGCCTACGACTTCTTCTTCTTCCATGTGAAGAAGACCGATAGTTATGGCGAGGACGGTAACTTCGATGGCAAGGTCCATGTGATTGAAGAGGCGGATGCTGCTTTGGCGAAGGTGTTGGCGCTGGAGCCTGACGTGATCGTGGTCACGGGGGATCACAGCACGCCCTGGGCGTTGAAGGCGCACTCATGGCATGAGGTACCGGTGCTGCTCTGGTCCCGCTATGTACGACCGGATGGCGTCACAGCGTTTGGGGAGCGACCGTGCATGGCCGGTGGACTGGGCCACATTCGACACTTTGATCTGGTGCCGCTTATGATGGCGCATGCTGGTCGGCTGACCAAGTACGGCGCGTAACCATACCCTGTTGCAGGTTTGATATAGGGCCGCCAGCAAGCCACTTGGTTTGCTGGCGGTTGATGTTTCCCGGGAGCGGTGAGTATGAAATGGATTGAGTCTCCACGGCCATCTGTGCCGGAGGCATTGTTGGCGGCTGTGGGCGGGCACCCCTTGGTGTCGGAGGTGCTCGTGCGAAGGGGCGTGGTGACCCCGGAGGTGGCTCGCGCTTTCCTCGATCCGGACGCCTATACCCCCGCCGATCCCTACGCTTTCTCGGGAATGGCCCGCGCTGTGACCCGAATTCAGCGTGCCCTCGAGGAGGGGGAGCGCATCTGCGTGTGGGGCGATTTCGATGTAGACGGGCAGACGTCGACCACCCTTCTGGTCTCTGTTCTGCGGGAGTTGCAGGCTGACGTCACCTACCACATCCCAGTCCGCATGACGGAGTCCCATGGCATTTCAACGGATGCTCTGAGAACCGAATTGGACAAAGGGGCGCGCCTGATCCTGACCTGCGACACCGGGATCGACGCTCATGAGGCCGTCGCCTACGCCAAGGCGCGGGGTGTGGATGTTATTGTCACCGACCATCACGAGCTGCCTGCCGTGTTGCCCGACGCGGAGGCCCTCATCAATCCGCACTTCCTCGATGAGCACCATCCGCTACGGACGTTGCCAGGCGTTGGCGTGGCGTTCAAGCTGGCTGAGGCCCTCTATCAGCAGTTAGGGCACCCCACTGAAGCACTGGCATCGTACCTCGATCTTGTGGCGTTGGGGATCGTGGCCGATGTGGCTGAGTTGCGCGGGGACACCCGTTACCTCTTGCAACGTGGCCTTCGGGTGCTCAGAGCAGCCCAGCGGCTTGGCCTGCGCGTCCTATGTGAGGTGGCGGGGATCGAGCCTGCCCGGCTCACAGAAGAAGACATCGGGTTTGGCTTAGCTCCGCGCTTGAACTCCCTGGGTCGGCTGGGGGATGCGAGCGGCAGTGTCGAGCTGCTGACGACTCACGATTTGGCCCGGGCCCGTATGCTGGCCTATGAGCTGGAGTCGCTCAACGTGCGTCGGAAAGCCCTCTGTGATCGTACATACCTGGAGGCAGAGAGGAAGATCGCCGAGTCCCCTGATCTACTGGAGTCCCCAGTCCTGGTGCTGAGCGATCCCGGCTGGCATGTCGGGGTGATCGGTATCGTGGCAAATCAGCTGGCCGTGCGGTATGAGCGTCCTGTAATCCTGCTGTCGGTGGATTCTCAAGGTGTGGCGCGGGGGTCGGCGCGCTCGGTTCGCGGTTGTCACATCACAGATGCTCTGGCCACCCAGGCCGACCTGTTGGACAGTTTCGGTGGACATGCCATGGCGGCCGGACTGACCCTGCGTGTTGAACGCCTGGAGCGTTTCAGACAGGGAATTGCGGAGAGTGTTGCTCAGCAACTCGCTGGGCAGGGCCTCGAGGTGGGGCTGGAGATCCATGGCTACGTGTCGTTGGCAGAACTCACCCTCCCCTTGCTCCAAGAGCTCTCGCGGCTGGCCCCGTTTGGTCCCGGAAACCCGCGACCGGTGCTGGCTGTGCGCAACGTCCGTGTTGTGCGGAGGCGGCAATTGGGGCGGGATGGGCATCATCTGCGGGTGACTATCGAGGACGACGAGAGCGTGACACGCGATGTGCTTTGGTGGGGATGGCGAGGGGCTGCCCTGCCCGAGGGGCTCTTCGATCTCGCGTTTGCGCCGTACATCAATTGGTTCCAGGGCCATCCAGAGGTGCGGTTGGAGTGGCGGGACGCCCATGCCATTGTGTCCAGTGCTCCACAGCCGGTGGTGCAGGAGTTGGAGGTGGTGGATTGGCGTCAGTTGAGTGATCCTGGGCTGGCTGTTGCGAGGCTGAAGGCGCGGGGGTCCTCCGTAGTGGTATGGGCGGAGGGAGTCGTGGGCGCGGACCTTGAGGTCCGGAGCAGGACACAGGTGGCGCAGGCGGACACTCTGGTGGTCTGGAGTATACCGCCGGACCAGGGGACGCTTCGTGCCCTGCTGCGGCGGGTTAACCCTAACCGGGTGGCCTTTGTGTGCCGTGCGACAGTGGATCATGCTGTGCGTGCTTTCCTGCAGGCACTCGCTGCGCGGGTGAAATATGTGATCAACCATGCAGAGGGGTGTGTGGGATTGGCTGAGCTGGCTGCCTCCACAGGGCAACGCGAGGCTGGGGTGCGGTTCGGCCTGGGTTGGTTAGAGGCGAGGGGGCAGATTGTGATCCTGGACCCTGAGCCATTGGCCATGAGGCTGGCGTTGCCAGTGACACCCGGCGACGAGAATCCGCACGTGGCGTCAGAGATGGCGTCCAAGCTCAGAGCTGTGCTCCGGGAAACTGCGGCATTTCGACGGCATTTCGTGTCGCTCTCGTTGGATAAGTTGCGGGAATACTGCGTGCTGTAGGTGTGCAGTGGCGGAGGCTGCCTTGGGGTGAGGGGTGTGAAGAAGCCTCGGCAATGCCTGCTCGCCCTTCTCCGCGCGAGTGAGAGGATGGCCTGGTGGTTGATGTGGGAAGGGCATCCGCCACAGCAGGATTATCGCATTGAGAGAATAGCGAGGGGTATGCGTGGGCGGCTTGACACATTTCTCGAGTGTGGTAACATCTGGGTCCGCTGGCGAGGGGTTCGATGATGGACTCTGAGCTCGTGGCTGGGGATAGCCAAGGGTGAGGGAGAAACCTCCCTGGCAGGGCAGATTGGATGTTGTCCTCCCCAGGTCTGTAAGTGGGTGAGATACCCCAGTATCAGATGAACGCGGTGCTTTGAGAAGATCGCGGGCGCGGACTTGACGAGAGGGACGGAATCTGATATAATAGGGGTTACCTTAAGAAGGTAAGAGATGCCAGGCAGAACGGTGGGTAGAAGCCGCAAGTAGCCTGAGGGCCGATGTGAGGGACGCGGGAGCGTGTTGAGCATCGGCCTATGCATGTGGGACCTTAACAGCTGAATAGTAACAGGAAAGGACGGTAGCGGGGCTACGGGAAGAAACGGAGCAGTCCTGAGAGGGACTGAAGACCGAGTGGAGAGTTTGATCGTAGCTCAGGATGAACGCTAGCGGCGCGCCTAATGCATGCAAGTCGAGCGATGAGGCACCTTCGGGTGTACATCAGCGGCAGACGGGTGAGTAACACGTAGGTGACCTACCCCGAAGACGGGGATAACAGGTGGAAACATCTGCTAATACCCGATGGACTCTGAGCGGAAGCGAGGAGTAAAGGCTACGGTGCTTCGGGAGGGGCCTGCGGCCTATCAGCTAGTTGGTAGGGTAACGGCCTACCAAGGCGAAGACGGGTAGGGGGTGTGAGAGCACGGCCCCCCACAATGGGACTGAGACACGGCCCATACTCCTACGGGAGGCAGCAGCAGGGAATATTGCGCAATGGGCGGAAGCCTGACGCAGCGACGCCGCGTGGATGAAGAAGGCCTTCGGGTTGTAAAATCCTTTTCAGGGGGACGAGGAAGGACGGTACCCCTGGAATAAGCGTCGGCTAACTACGTGCCAGCAGCCGCGGTAAGACGTAGGACGCGAGCGTTATCCGGATTTACTGGGCGTAAAGCGTCTGTAGGCGGGCGGGTAAGTTGGGCGTGAAATCTCCGGGCTCAACCCGGAGGGGGCGTTCAATACTGCCGGTCTAGAGGGCATCAGAGGGGCGTGGAATTTCCGGTGTAGCGGTAAAATGCGCAGATATCGGAAGGAACACCAGTGGCGAAGGCGGCGCCCTGGGGTGCACCTGACGCTGAGAGACGAAAGCTAGGGGAGCGAACAGGATTAGAGACCCTGGTAGTCCTAGCCCTAAACGATGGATGCTAGGTGTGGGGCCGACAGGCTCCGTGCCGCAGCAAACGCGATAAGCATCCCGCCTGAGGAGTACGGCCGCAAGGCTAAAACTCAAACGAATTGACGGGGCCCCGCACAAGCAGCGGAGCGTGTGGTTTAATTCGATGCTACACGAAGAACCTTACCTGGGCTTGACATGTAGGTGGTAGGGAAGCGAAAGCGGACCGACCCTTCGGGGGGCCTACACAGGTGCTGCATGGCTGTCGTCAGCTCGTGCCGTGAGGTGTCGGGTTAAGTCCCGTAACGAGCGCAACCCCTGCCCTTAGTTACAAGTGTCTAAGGGGACTGCCGGCGGGAAGCCGGAGGAAGGTGGGGATGACGTCAAGTCAGCATGGCCCTTATGTCCAGGGCGACACACACGCTACAATGGTCGGTACAGAGGGCAGCGAAGCCGCGAGGTGGAGCGAATCCCGAGAAAGCCGATCGTAGTTCGGATTGCAGGCTGCAACCCGCCTGCATGAAGCTGGAGTTGCTAGTAACCGCGCGTCAGCCATAGTGCGGTGAATACGTTCCCGGGGCTTGTACACACCGCCCGTCACGTCATGGGAGTCGGTAACGCCTGAAGCTGGTGGCCTAGCTCGGAAGAGGGGGCGCCATCGAAGGCGGGACTGGCGACTGGGACGAAGTCGTAACAAGGTAGCGGTACCGGAAGGTGCGGCTGGATCACCTCCTTTCTAAGGGAAGATGGAGTGAGGGGAGACCCGAGCTCCGACCCGTTATCGATCCCTTTCCTGTTACTCTTCAGCCGTTAAGGCTGATCAATGGGCCTGTAAGGGCTCGTTGAAAGCACCTTAACAAGCGAGACTGCGAAGGGTAGAGAAGAGAGCGTCAAGGTCTCCGTATCACGAGAGGAAGCTAGTAAGGGCGCTAGGGGGATGCCTAGGCGTCAAGGGCCGAAGAAGGACGCGGTACACTGCGAAAAGCCTCGGGGAGCCGTGTGCGGGCGAAGATCCGGGGGTATCCGAATGGGGAAACCCGCCTGACGGGAGGTCAGGCACGCGTTGCTGAACACATAGGCAACGGCGAGGGAACGTGGGGAACTGAAACATCTTAGTACCCACAGGAGAAGAGAGTATTCCCTGAGTAGTGGCGAGCGAAAGGGGAGGAGCCCAAACACTTGTAGTGGAGAAGTCTGTGGGCGTTGCTACAAGTGGGTAGGAGGCACCAACAGCTGGGGGCCACAGTCCCCAGGCGGGGGAAGCGAAGGGCTAGCTGAAGGACACTGGAAAGGTCCGCCAGAGAAGGTGAGAGCCCGGTAGGCGAAAGTCCAGAGCACCCGGTTGGTAGCCTGAGTACCACAGGGCACGAGGAACCCGGTGGGAAGCAGGGCAGACCACTGTCCAAGGCTAAATACTCTTGACGACCGATAGCGGACAAGTACCGTGAGGGAAAGGTGAAAAGAACCCCGGTGAGGGGAGTGAAATAGAACCTGAAACCTAGCGTCTACAAGCGGTCGGAGCACAATGGGCGAAGGCCAAAGTGCGACGGCGTGCCTTTTGGAGAATGAGCCAGCGAGTTACTCTTTGTCGCGAGGTTAAGGCAGGGACAGCCGGAGCCGTAGGGAAACCGAGTCTGAAGAGGGCGCGGAGTGGCAAGGAGTAGACACGAAACCAGGTGAGCTACCCATGGTCAGGCTGAAGCGGAGCTAACCCTCCGTGGAGGGCCGAACCTTTCACTGTTGCAAAAGTGTGGGATGAACTGTGGGTAGGGGTGATATGCCAAACGAACCTGGAGATAGCTTGTTCTCCCCGAAATAGCTTGAGGGCTAGCCTCGTGGGATGAGTTATGGAGGTAGAGCACTGGCTGGGCAAGGGGGCGCAAGCCTACCGACCCCAAACAAACTCCGAATGCCATAACTAGAGAACACGGGAGTCGGACTACGAATGATGAGATCCGTAGTCGAGAGGGAAAGAGCCCAGACCGACGGCTAAGGTCCCGAAGTGTAAGCTAAGTGGGAAACGATGTGGGATTGCCGAGACAGCCAGGAGGTTGGCTTAGAAGCAGCCATCCTTGAAAGAGTGCGTAATAGCTCACTGGTCGAGCGATTCTGCGCGGAAAATGTAACGGGGCTAAAGCTTACCACCGAAGCCACGGGCCCGGAAGGGCGGTAGGGGAGCGTACTGTAAGCGGAGAAGCCGTACCGGAAGGAGCGGTGGAGCGAGCAGTAGAGAGAATGCTGGCATGAGTAGCGAGAAATACGTGAGAACCGTATTCGCCGAAAGTCTAAGGTTTCCGACGGAAGGGCAATCCGCGTCGGGTTAGTCGGACCTAAGCCGAGGCCGAGAGGCGTAGGCGATGGGCATCCGGTTAATATTCCGGAACCACAAAGGCAGAGCGAAGGGGTGACGCAGACGGGCAAGCCAACCCTCCGGATGGAAGGGGAGGGCCAAGCGTGTAAGCCGAGGAAGGGCATAGGGAAATCCGTGCCTGGAGGCTGAGGCGTGAAGGGGACGCGATAGGGCGGAAGTGGCTGGGCCTGGCTGCCGAGAAAAGCCTCTAAGCGGAGAAGCTTTTGTGACCGTACCGCAAACCGACACAGGTAGACAGGTAGAGGATACCAAGGCGAACGGGAGAACCTTCGTTAAGGAACTAGGCAAATTGACCCCGTAACTTCGGGAGAAGGGGTGCCCCTCAGGGTGAAGCTAAAGCTAGTGGAGCTCAGGGGGGTCGCAGTGACAAGGCTCTAGCGACTGGTTACCAAAACCACAGGTCTCTGCGAACTCGAAAGAGGACGTATAGGGGCTGACACCTGCCCAGTGCCGGAAGGTTAAGGGGAAGGGTTAGGGTGCTGAAAGGCACTCGAAGCTCTGAACCGAAGCCCCGGTGAACGGCGGCCGTAACTATAACGGTCCTAAGGTAGCGAAATTCCTTGTCGGGTAAGTTCCGACCCGCACGAATGGTGTAACGACTAGAGCACTGTCTCGACGAAGGGCCCGGCGAAATTGAAGACGCGGTAAAGATGCCGTGTACCCGCAGCAGGACAAAAAGACCCCGTGGAGCTTTACTGCAACTTGACACTGGGTTAGGGTTTAGCTTGTGTAGGATAGGTGGGAGGCAGAGAAGCCAGGGCGCCAGCCTTGGTGGAGCCGCCGGTGAAATACCACCCTGGCTAAATCTTGGCTCTAACCCTCAGCCCTAAGCGGGCGAGGGGACCGTGTCAGGCGGGCAGTTTGACTGGGGTGGTCGCCTCCTAAAAGGTAACGGAGGCGCCCAAAGGTTCCCTCAGGTGGAATGGAAACCCACTGGAGAGTGCAAAGGCAGAAGGGAGCTTGACTGCGAGGCCGACGGGCCGAGCAGAGACGAAAGTCGGGCTTAGCGATCCCACGGTACCGAGTGGAAGGGCCGTGGCAAACGGATAAAAGCTACCCCGGGGATAACAGGGTGGTAGGGCCCAAGAGTCCACATCGACGGCCCTGGTCGCCACCTCGATGTCGGCTCGGCACATCCTGGGGCTGGACAAGGTCCCAAGGGTTGGACTGTTCGTCCATTAAAGTGTCACGCGAGCTGGGTTCAGACCGTCGTGAGACAGGTCGGTCTCTATCCGCTGTGGGCGAAGGGGACTTGAGGGGAGCTGCCCTCAGTACGAGAGGACCAGGGTGGACGGACCTCTGGTGAGCCAGTTGTCGTGCCAACGGCATAGCTGGGTAGCCAAGTTCGGCAAGGATAACCGCTGAAAGCATCTAAGTGGGAAACCTGCCCCGAGATGAGGTCCCCGGCCCCGTAAAGGGGGTAAGGCCGCTGGGAGACGACCAGTTAGATAGGCAGGAGGTGTAAGCGCTGCAAGGCGTTGAGCTGACCTGTACTAACGGCCGAGGGCTTCTGAGTGATACGGAGAGCTAGGCGCTTTCGAAAGAGCAGTCTCGTGAGTTAAAGGAGTTGATAAGGAGAGAAGGGCTTCTTGGTGACAAGAGCGGCGAGGGTACACCCGGACCCATCCCGAACCCGGCAGTTAAGCTCGCCAGCGCTGATGGTACTTGGGGGGTAGCCCCCTGGGAGAGTAGGTCGTTGCCAAGGAGTTCTTCTCTCTTTTTGTGTGGTAGTTCAGTGAAGACAAACCCGCAGGTACGGTGGCCCCTCACGGTGTCAGATCGGTTGTCCTGTGCGCTTTCCCGCAGTTGGCCCCCAGAAGACGTTGTTTCTTATCATTCCCCCATCATCCCTCCACAGTAATGCAATAATAGGAAATATATAGTACTTCAGTCCTATTGTTAGACGTCACTAACTATGGTATGCTAGTATTGCTAGAAACCGGTCTAAACCGTCTGGCAGTCTTTCACTTGTGTCTTGTGTAGAAATCGTGGGGGTGATCTCATGTCCAAGCCTTGGCTCCGAAGTTTCTTCATCGTCATCCTTGTCGTCGGTGTGCTCCTTTCATCGCTGGGGTATGCTCCTCCGACGATAGCCGAGGGACCTTGGCTACGTGTTATTGTCCAGGGGAACTCTCTGGCGGCCGCTCGAACCGCAGTCATGCAGCTGGGTGGTGAGATTGACGCGGACATCCCGATCATTACGAGTGTGGTTGCGCGGATTCAAACGTCTCGGTTGCCAGATCTGATGGCTGATACAGGCGTGGTACGTGTGACTCAGGATCGACCGGTCCGGCTGACGGCAATGCCAGCAGACTCGTCCGGATCGTCTTCAGATGTTGACGTGGAGTTTCCAAAGGCGATTGGGGTGCAAGAGGTCTGGCAAAAAGGCATCCGGGGACAGGGGGTGACGGTCGCTGTAGTGGACACCGGTATTGATCCGCGGGCCGTCGAGCTCCAGCGTGGCGTAGAGCACAGAGGCCAGCACCGTCTGCGCGCTTACTACGACGCGATCACAGACCAGCTCTACCTTCCCCCGAAGTTGATGGTGGATTCTCCGAAGGATCCCAATGGCCACGGAACCCATGTGGCAGGGATCATCGCCAACAGTGCCTTCGAGCAGGATGATGGCGAGTTTCGGGGCGTAGCACCAGATGTCCACCTGGTTGCTGTGCGCGTGCTCAATGAAGAGGGCGTTGGGAGTTACGCGGACGTCTTGCGGGGTATCAACTGGGTGGTGGAGAACCGTCAACGTTTCAACATCCGAGTGATGAATGTGTCAATGTACGCGGTGCCCATCGCTCCCTATTGGGCAGATCCTTACAACCTGGCTGTCATGGCAGCCTGGCAGGCTGGCATCGTGGTCGTCACGAGCGTCGGCAACACGGGGCCTGCCCCCATGAGTGTGGGGGTGCCCGGCAACACGCCCTATGTGATCACAGTCGGGGCTTTTACTGATCACCGGACGCCCGAGGACTTCGCCGATGATTATATCCCTGAGTTCTCGGCCACCGGGCCGACTCTGGATGGGTTCATCAAGCCTGATGTGATCGCCCCAGGTGCCCATGTAGTCTCCTTGATGCGACCTGGCAGCTACTTACGCGAGCAGCACCCCGAGCGTATCGTCAATGGGCACTACTTCGAGATGTCTGGTACCTCTATGTCGACGGGAGTTGTTTCGGGCATTGTAGCTTTGATGCTATCGGACCATCCGGAACTGACACCCGATCAGGTGAAGTATCGTCTGGTGCAGACCGCACGACCGCAGCTTAGTGAGGCAACACTCGAGGCAGCCTACAGTGTCTGGGAACAGGGCGCTGGGAGAGTATGGGCCAGCGATGCTGTATTGGGCACCTTGGATGGTGAAGCCAATCAAGGCATGGATCTGGACAGCGACCTGGCAGGTGAGGAGCATTACCAGGGTTGGACGACGTTCGATGCCGGATCGGGGCAGTTCGAGATCATCGGCGGGGGGCTGGATGGGATCGTCGATGGGTTCACTACCTGGGATGGTAGCTTCGACAGTTGGGCCGATGGGTACGAGGCGTGGGCTGAGGGGCCGACGAATTGGGGGGGCAGCTTCGACAGTTGGGCCGATAGCTTTGACAGTTGGGCAGACAGCTTCGATAGCTGGGCCGATAGCTTTGACAGTTGGGCGGATAGCTTTGACAGTTGGGCGGACAGCTTCGATAGCTGGGCCGATGGCTGTGTGAGTGATAGCACAGACGCACAGGGCTGGGGCCAGAGCTTCGACAGTTGGGCGGACAGCTTTGATAGCTGGGCCGACAGCTTTGACAGTTGGGCGGACTTCACTGCGTGGGCCGATAGCTTCGATAGCTGGGCCGACAGCTTTGACAGTTGGGCTGATGGTCAGCCGGCTGTCCGGCAGGAAGTCGGGTCGTGCGCTCAGTGGGCCGACAGCTTCGATAGCTGGGCCGATGGATTTGCGGGTTGGGTCCATGCTGGTGGTTCTCTCTCCCAGGTGATGGTGCATTGGAGTGGTGCGTTTGGCACCTGGGAAGGAGGATACCTGGGGTGGGCCAATAGCTTTGATAGCTGGGCGGATAGTTTCGACAGTTGGGCTGACGGCTTCGAGGCCTGGGCCTCACTCTGTGGTGTGGAGCCTGGTAGCTTCGACAGTTGGGCGGACAGTTTTGACAGTTGGGCGGACAGTTTTGACAGTTGGGCAGACAGCTTCGACAGTTGGGCAGACAGCTTCGACAGTTGGGCGGACTATGTTACCTGGGTTGACAGCTTCGACAGTTGGGCTGATAGTTTCGACAGCTGGGCAGACAGTTTCGACAGTTGGGCTGACGGGTACGATGGGGAGGGGCGCCCTCTGCTCTGTGGTGCCTGGCCGGATAGCTTCGACAGTTGGGCCGACAGCTTCGATAGCTGGGCAGACAGTTTCGATAGCTGGGCCGACGCCGACCCCAATCTGGCAGGAGCCTATGAGCCTTGGATAGGTGGCTACGTGACGTGGGCTGGCGGTTATGCGTCGTGGGTTGCTCCTTTCACGGGATGGGCCTATGGAGTGGGGGACTCCGAATGGGCAGCCAGTTACGCGAACCTGCGCCACCATCGCGATGGGTCACATATGGTGAGTATTGATCTCTGGCCGCCAGACTTCGACTGATTCCAG
>Ga0190359_1001633_pt1 | contig 13996 bp, 15 predicted proteins | sample 48721823_MG_FD_161269 | JGI IMG/M metagenome (GOLD analysis project Ga0190359, IMG submission 161269) | Hydrothermal vent microbial mat bacterial communities from Southern Trench, Guaymas Basin, Mexico - 4872-18-2-3_MG | ecosystem: Environmental > Aquatic > Marine > Hydrothermal vents >... | reverse complement strand
CTGATAGAGGCAGTGAAAGATGGAACAATAGATGTAATTGCCTCAGATCATGCACCTCATACTATAGATGATAAAGATACTGAATTTGATGCAGCAGCATTTGGAATAGTGGGGCTTGAAACATCTCTTGGATTGATTATTACATATTTGGTAAAGAAGAATATCATATCGATTTCCGATATGGTAATGAGAATGGCTGTAGCTCCAAGAAGGTTGCTGAATCTCAAGGAGAACAGGATAGAGGAGAAGAACAGGGCAAACCTGACAATGATCGATACAGAGATGAGATGGAGTGTGGATCCTAAAAAGTTTAAATCTAAATCGAGAAATACTCCATTTTCAGGATGGAGTTTAGAAGGTGGGTGTTTTGGTGTATATAATAATGATCAATTGTATTTACAAAAATCTTGACAATAAATTCGAAATATATTATATTGAAAAGCTTTATTTAATCAAAGGAGGATTTATTTGTTGTGAGAACAGTTGTTCCTAAAATAGACGATATAGAGAAAAAATGGTATGTTATTGATGGGACAGATATGATTCTTGGTCGTCTTGCAACTCAGATTGCCACAATACTGAGAGGCAAACACAAGCCAGAATTTTCTCCCCATCTAGATGTTGGTGATCATGTAGTAGTAATAAATGCGGATAAGATCAGGGTAACAGGAAGAAAATTAACACAAAAGGTTTATACTAGATATTCTGGATATCCCGGAGGACTTCGCAAATTTACATTAAGAGAAATGCTCGAGAGGAAGCCCGAAAGAGTTCTCTATTATGCTGTTAAGAGAATGTTGCCGAAGAATCGTCTGGGGCGTAAAATAATTAAAAAGTTAAAAATCTACTCTGGGCCAGATCATCCACATCAGGCTCAAAAACCCGAACCCTTATCCGTCAGCATGAGGAAGGTATGAAGGAAAACACATATTATGCAACAGGAAGAAGAAAAGAGTCTGTGGCTCGTGTCTGGTTGACACCGGGCAGCGGAAAGTTCAGTGTAAACAGGAAAGAACTGCTGGAATACTTTCGCAGATCTACCTTAGAGATGATTATTCGTCAACCATTCGTTGTTACAGAGACCGACGGGAAATATGATGTCAGGGCAAATGTAAAGGGCGGAGGACTCACAGGCCAGGCTGGTGCTATTGTACTCGGCATATCAAGGGCCCTGCTCAAGGTAAATGAAGATTTCAGGAAGCCGCTCAGAGAGAAGGGTTTTCTAACAAGAGATTCGAGAGTAAAGGAGCGGAAAAAATATGGACAGCCTGGCGCAAGGAAGAGGTTCCAATTCTCTAAACGTTAACATTATTTTAACACATTCCCCGATTTTCATATGGGTGCCGGGAGGTTCTAAAAACTTCTCGGTTTTTTGAAAAGATGAAGGGAATGGACGCATAACCCAAAAATTAGGAGATTTTTATGCCAGAGATTACTTTACAGCAGCTTCTAGTATCTGGAGCACACTTCGGTCATCTCACCAGGCGCTGGAATCCAAAAATGAAACCATACATATTCATGGAGCGAAATGGGATCTACATCATCGATCTTAATAAGACGCTCACCAATCTAATGGCTGCATGTGAGAAGGTTACAGAAATTATCAGGGATGGAGAGACAGTACTCTTTTTAGGTACTAAAAAGCAGGCAAAGGATATAATCCAGATCGAGGCCGAGAGATGTGGAATGCCCTATGTGAACGAAAGGTGGCTTGGAGGTACTTTAACAAATTTTATAACTATCAAAAAGAGTATAAAGAATCTTAAGAATATTGAAAAGATGGCTGTGGATGGCACATATGAGACTCTTACAAAAAAAGAGATTCTCAGGATCGAACGAAAGAAAGAGAAGCTCGAGAGAAACCTTGGAGGCATTAAAGATATGAACAAACTTCCAGGGGGATTGTTTGTTGTTGATGTTAAAAAAGAGGCAATTGCAGTTGCCGAGGCAAACAAACTCGATATTCCAGTATTTGGTATTGTGGATACAAACAGCGACCCAGATCCTATAGACTATCCAATACCAGCAAATGATGATGCATTTAAATCGATAAGCCTCATTGTTCATACTGTTGCAGATGCTGTTCTTGAAGGAAAAACAGGAAATACAGGCGGAATGAGTGAGGAGTCGAAAGAAAAGCACACAGAGAAATCTGAAGATCAGACTGTTGAAGAAAACAAAATTTAAGGAGCGTTTTATGACTGTTAGTGCTTCCCAAGTAAAAAAGCTTCGTGATATGACTGGCGTTGGCATGATGGATTGTAAGGCTGCGCTTTTAGAAACCAATGGTGATATAGAAAAAGCCATAGAGTATCTCAGGAAAAAGGGAATTGCTTCTGCAAAGAAAAGGGAGGGAAGAGAGGTCAAAGAGGGTGTAATAATGTCCTATATTCATCCTGGGAATCGTCTCGGTGTGATGGTAGAACTCAATTGCGAAACAGATTTTGTTGCAAAGACCAGCGATTTCATGGCTCTGGCAAAAGATATAGCAATGCAAATTGCTGCCATGAATCCGGTTGCAATAACTCGAGAAGATATCCCGGAGGATGTTGTGAAAAAAGAGATTGAGATATATAAGACTCAGATAAAGGATCAAAATAAACCGGATCATGTTATTGAAAAAATAGTCAATGGAAAGCTTGAAAAGTTTTATCAGGATGCTGTTTTGATGGAACAGAGCTTTGTAAAAGATCAAAACAAGACGATGAAAGAATATATTATGGAGGTTGCTGGCAAACTGGGTGAGAATGTCACGATAAGAAGATTTGTCCGTTACCAGTTGGGGGAAGAGTAGCATTGATAGAGCCCTTCCTTTAAATATGGAAGATGCAAACCAAAAAAATTCACCTGTCTACAAAAGGGTAATATTAAAACTCAGCGGTGAGGCTCTGAGGTCAAACCGCCGCATTACCATTGATCCAGAAATTGTTGGAAAGATTGCAGATGAAATTCAGGAAATAAGGACTCTTGGAGTTGAGATTGGAATAGTCATTGGTGGTGGCAACATCTTCAGGGGATTTTCGGCCAGTGCACGAGGAATGGATCGAGTAATGGCCGATCATATGGGAATGCTGGCAACCATAATAAATTCCATTGCTCTTCAGGATTTTTTTATATCAAGGGGCATGCCTACTAGAGTCATGTCTGCCATAAGACTCGAGAGTATGGCAGAATTTTACATCAGAAGACGAGCCTTGAATCATCTAATAAATGGAAATATTGTTGTTTTTGCTGCAGGAACAGGGAATCCCTATTTTACAACAGATACGGCAGCAGCACTCAGGGCAAGCGAACTCGATGCAGATGCAATAATAAAAGGTACAAAGGTAGATGGAGTATATAGTGATGATCCAGTGAAGGTAAAGAATGCAAAAAAATATGATGTTATTTCGTATGATGATGTTATAAGGAAGAATTTACGTGTAATGGATGCCACTGCTATTACACTCTGCAGGGAGAACAATATTCCAATAGTAGTATGCAAGCTGCTCGAGAAGGGAAACCTTAAGGGTGTTGTGATGGGTCAAAACATTGGAACCATTGTAAAAGGAGAAACCAATGATTGACGAGGTAATAAATGACGCAAAGGAGCGGATGGAAAAAACGATTAACAGTACAAGATCTGAATTGAGCAAGGTAAGGACTGGCAGGGCAAATCTGGCATTATTAGATACAGTGAAGGTGGATTATTATGGAAGCACGGTTCCGCTGAAGCAGGTAGCCAAGTTAGGAGTTCCAGAGCCAAGGCTGATCACTGTTCAGCCTTGGGATCGAAACTTGCTTGGTGAGATAGAAAGGGCTATTCAGAAGGCAGACCTCGGAATTACTCCAAACAATGACGGTCATATAATTAGACTTCCGATTCCTCCACTCACAGAGGAGCGGCGTAAGGATTTGGTAAAATTTATTCATCAATTAGGAGAAGAGGGTAAGATTGCAATACGCAATATACGCAGAGATGCTATTGATAAGCTGAAAAGGGCACAGAAGGAGAACAAGATTTCTGAAGATGAAGAGTACAACGGCGGAATCGATATTCAGGAGCTGACAGATAAATACATTGAAAAGATAGATGAGACGATTGCGGCAAAAGAGAAAGAGATAATGGAAGTTTAATTTTTACTTGATTTTTTAAAATAAATGTAGTATTATTCATAGGAGGTAAATTTCAAAGAATAAATTTATATAATCTATGAATAGTTTAACTTTAGAGAATAAGAGAAGATCTTGGTGGTGGTGGTCCCAGTAGGGGCTGCCACCTGGTTATAAAAAGATAGAAGGTGGGAGCCCGAGAGGGTCATTCCCACCTTTTTTATTATATAAAGAGTCGTGGGAGTGACCCCCACGATTTTTTTTATATGGAGGCAGATATGGAATTAAAGAAGGCAATAGAGAGGATTGTAAATTTAAAAAACCTAAGTGAGGATGAGGCATACAGAGTAGCATTGAAAATAATGAGTGGAGAAGCAACAGACGCACAGATTGCGGCAATCCTGATCTCTCTTCGTCTAAAGGGTGAAACTATTGATGAGATCACAGGTTTTGTTAGGGCCATGAGAGAAAGGGCGGTTCGAGTCGAATGTGAGGGAGAGCCTGTAGTCGATACATGCGGTACTGGTGGTGACAGAAGTGGAACCTTCAACGTTTCTACTTTGAGTGCAATCGTTGCTGCAGGAGCGGGATGTTATGTGGCAAAGCATGGCAACCGTGCTGTTTCCAGCATGTGTGGGAGTGCAGATTTGTTGACAGAGTTGGGAGTAAGAGTGGAAATTGCACCAGAACTAATCAAAAGATGTATCGATGAGAATGGAATAGGATTCCTATATGCACCAGCACTTCACAGGGCCATGAAACATGCTATAGGGCCGAGACGTGAGATGGGAGTCAGGACGCTTTTTAACCTTATCGGACCATTAACAAATCCTGCCGGAGCAAAACATCAACTGATAGGTGTTTTTAATATCAATCTTTCTGAGACTTTGGTAAATGTTCTGAAGAGGCTCGGATCTGAACACATAATGGTTGTACATGGAGAAGACGGGTTGGATGAAATCACAATAACAGCAAGGACACATGTCTGTGAACTGGTCGATAATAAGATTAAAAGATATACACTGGCCCCAGAAGATTTCGGTCTTAAGAGGGCATCACTGGAAGAGGTCAGGGGAGGAGATTCTGTTAAGAATGCCGAGATCGCCATGGCCGTGCTGTTGGGTCAGGGTGGACCGTGCAGAGACCTTGTGCTCATGAATGCTGGTGCAGTCATATATTTGAGCGGAAATGCAGACTCCATTAAAAATGGTATTGGAATGGCAGAGGAGTCGATCGACAGCGGAATGGCATTAAAGAAGCTGGAAGGGTTAAAGGAGATTACAAATAGTGAAAAGTAGAATCAATAGGAGAGGAAGAATCTCTGTTCTGGATAAAATTGTGGATGTGAAAAAAAGAGAGGTTGCCGAGAAGAAAAGATCCAGACCAATAAAACTGTCTGATGTTGAAGAGAGGCATGGAGTCAGAGATTTTGAATCCTCATTAACAAGGCCCGGAGTGTCAATAATAGCGGAGATAAAGAGAAAGTCTCCGTCTGCAGGTCAGATAAACACATCCTCTGATCCCATATCGATCGCCCTGAAATATGAGGAGAGTGGAGCAGATGCAATCTCAATACTAACAGATGAAAGTTTTTTCGGCGGCAGAGATGAGTTTGTGTCTATGGTCAGAGAGAAGAGCAGTCTGCCGATCCTGAGGAAAGAGTTTATAATCGATGAGTATCAGATTCTTGAATCGCGACTGATTTATGCAGATGGAATTCTTTTGATTGCAAGAATTTTAACTCAAGGGCAGCTTAAGTCATTTATAGCGATTGCTCATAGTCTTGGTTTGAGTTCTCTTGTTGAGATACATTCAAAAGAAGATCTAGATGCTGCTCTTTCTGCAGATGCTAAAATAATAGGAATTAACAACAGAGACCTCGATACGCTTAAGATAGATCTCGGCCATTCTATAAGAATGAAGGAATTGATCCCGGAGGACAGGATTGTGGTTAGCGAGAGCGGCATTCGCAGTTCAGACGATATCAAACTGTTAAGGAGTGCAGGTTTTGATGCAGTGCTTGTGGGGGAGGTTTTGATGAGTTCGAAGAATATGGCTAAAAAGCTGAGGTCTTTTAAAAAGATTTGTTTGCAGTGAAGAAGATTCGAACAAAAATAAAGATATGCGGAATTACATCCCTACACGATGCATTGATGGCAGCGCGACTTGGAGCAGATGCTATAGGATTCATATTTGCGGATTCTGTGAGAAGAGTATCTCCAGAAAAGGTATGTGAAATAATAAAAAGACTTCCGCCGATATTGACCACTGTTGGAGTATTTATGAACCAGCCCCTTCAATATGTGAATAATACCGTCGATGAAACAGGGATAGATGTTGTACAACTTCATGGAAAAGAGCCGCCTGGATACTGCAACAGTGTAAGAAGACGTGTGATAAAAAGAATCGATATTAATGAGGCAGATACAAGAGAAACTCTTGTCAAGAAAATGGAGGGCTATTCTGTTTCTGCATTCTTACTCGATCCTGGAGCGGGTGGCGGAAGAAGATTTAAATGGGATAAGGCTCGGGGCATAGCCTATCCCTTGATCATTGCAGGAGGCCTTGATCCAGATTGTGTCAGGACAGTAATAAGGCTTGTTTCCCCTTATGGTCTTGATGTATGTTCGGGTGTGGAGGCCTTTCCAGGAAGAAAGGATTACATGAAGGTGAAGAGATTCATAGAGGAGGCGCGATGAATTTTAATCTTCCAGACGGCAATGGACACTGGGAGGAGTTTGGCGGAAGATATGTACCCGAGACTCTGATGGGTGCACTGAAAGAGGTTGAAGAAAGTTATGTCAGAGCCAAAGTAGATGAGGCTTTCACGAAAGAGTTGGATAACCTTTTGAGAAATTATGTAGGAAGGCCTACACCACTCTATTTTGCAGAGCACCTTTCAGATAAAGTTGGAGGTGCTAAGATCTATCTAAAAAGAGAAGATCTGAATCATACTGGAGCTCACAAGATAAACAACACATTGGGTCAGATACTTCTTGCAAAATATATGAATAAAAAAAGAGTTATTGCCGAGACAGGAGCAGGGCAGCATGGTGTGGCAACTGCTACTGTATGTGCTCTTCTTTCAATAGAATGCACAGTCTACATGGGTCAGGAAGACATCGAAAGGCAGAAGATGAATGTATTTCGAATGGAACTACTGGGTGCGAAAGTTGTTCCTGTCGAGTCGGGATCGAGAACATTAAAAGATGCTATAAATGAAGCAATCAGGGATTGGGTTACAAATGTGAATACTACATACTACTGTATTGGTTCGGTTGTAGGACCGCATCCGTACCCAATGATGGTTAGAGATTTCCAGTCGGTTATAGGCATGGAAGTAAAGAACCAGATAATAGAACACGAAGGAAGACTGCCCGATCTTCTTGTTGCATGTGTTGGAGGTGGAAGCAATGCAATGGGTCTTTTCTATCCATTTCTATCAGAAGATGTGAATATTACAGGTGTTGAGGCTGGTGGTCTTGGCCTCGACTCTGCCATGCATGCCGCATCTCTCTGCAGAGGACGAAGAGGTGTTCTGCATGGTGCGATGAGCTATCTGCTTCAGGATGAAGAGGGTCAGGTACTTTCCACGCATTCGATCTCTGCAGGTCTGGATTATCCAGGAGTTGGCCCAGAACATGCATATCTTAAAAAGACAGGAAGGGTAAAATATGTTTCTGCAACCGATGATGAGGCACTCAATGGTTTTCGTCTCCTTACAGAGTGTGAGGGAATCATTCCAGCACTTGAAAGCTCTCATGCAGTTGCGCATGCTGTAAAGAGTGCATCGCAAATGGATTGTAATGATGTTGTTGTTGTTAATCTTTCTGGTAGAGGCGATAAGGATCTTGAGATAGTAAGAGGTGTAGAATGAATCTTGAAAAGATATTCTTTGACCTTAAAAAAAAAGAAGAGGCTGCACTGATAATCTACTATCCGTTCGGATTTCCATCCATTGAAAGTTCTGTTGAAAATATTACCATTATCTCAGAGAGTGGGGCAGATATCATAGAAGTTGGTGTACCGTTTTCCGACCCGATTGCCGATGGACCTGTGATACAGGAGGCATCATATGTTGCTCTTCAAAATGGAGCGACCCTTGAGAGGTTGTTCTCTGAGATCGAGAGGGTTCAGATTGCAACTCCATTGATTCTGATGTCCTATCTCAATCCTCTTTATTCATTTGGGATGAAGAGAGTTATCAAAAATATGAAGAGAACAAAATTTTCTGGTCTTATAATTCCGGATCTTCCTGTAGAGGAGTCTGATGGATGGATTAAGATCTCAGGCAGGTCTAAAATCGATTTGATATTTCTCCTCTCACCTGTTTCCGGACAAGAGAGAATCAAGATGTGTGCAGAGAGCTGTTCTGGATTTATCTATTGTGTGAGTGTGACAGGAACAACAGGTGTAAGGGAGAGGTTATCACCAGAGATCGAAAAATTTATTAAAAGCGTTAAGAGTGTTACCTCAAAACCCGTTGCAGTAGGATTTGGAATTTCTGAGTGCAGCCAGGTCGTAAGTCTCAGCAGTATTGCTGATGGTGTAATTATTGGAAGCAGGGTAATCGAGTCGGTAATGAAGAAGGAGAGTCTCGGTGATGTTATTAGAGAATTTAAAAGGTCTACAAGAAGAGGAAAAGGGAGATGATAAAATTTGATATATCGAAATTTAAACATCTTTCCACAGAAATCGATCTAGTCGCAGAACCCATTGTCGTCTTTAAAAACCTATATTTAGAAGAGCCCTTCAGCTTTATATATGAATCTCTCGAAACAAGGGGAGAAAGAGGAAGGTACTCGTTTGTGGGTGGTAGGCCCTTTTGTATAATAAGTGCACGCAATAGAGATGTACGAATTAAATTTAGAAACAGTCTTTACAGAGAGAAGACCAATCCATACGAACTCTTAAGGGAGATTGTCAATTGTTACGATTCCCCTTTAAACATTTCACCATTCTCTGGTGGGGCAGTAGGATATCTTTCATATGAAATGGTGAAATTTTTTGAAGATGTTCCATGTCGCAAACCAGATGAGGTAGGAGCACCAGATATGGTCTTTCTTTTTCCTAGTGAGCTGATCGTATTTGATCATAAAGAGGGCAGTGTGAGATGCGTTGTATATAGTGAAGTTGATAGTGATGAGAAGTTAAGGAGTCTTGTTTCAAGGCTGAAGAGATCCTCATGCTGTTTGGATACTGTTGAACCTTCCATGACCTCTGTCGATATGGCTTCCAGATCAAATTTTAGTAAGGAGTCCTACTGCAGGGCTGTGGAGAGGGCAAAACAGTACATTCAGAATGGTGATATATTTCAGACTGTTATTTCACAGCGGTTCTCATTGCCAGTGTCGGAAGATCCATTTTCAATTTTCAGGGCAATGAGAGTAACAAATCCATCCCCTTACATGTACTTTCTGAATCTCGGTGGGTTTTATCTTCTTGGTTCATCACCAGAGGTTCTTGTTAAACTGAAAGGGCGGATTGCATCGACAAGGCCTCTTGCAGGGACTCGCCCACGAGGAAGAGATGAGAAAGAGGACCGATCTCTTGCAAATGAACTGCAAAGCGATGCAAAGGAGTGTGCTGAACATATAATGCTGGTGGATCTTGCAAGAAATGATCTTGGCCGTGTATGCGAAAGCGGAACTGTAAATGTAACAGAACTACTCGAGGTTGAATACTATTCTAAGGTAATGCATCTTGTATCCAATGTAGAGGGTAGACTCGAGGCAGATAAGGATGGTTTCGATCTTCTTGCAGCAGCTTTTCCTGCGGGCACGGTTTCTGGTGCACCCAAGATAAGGGCTATGGAGATAATAGATGAACTTGAGCCTGAACGTAGAGGTATATATGCAGGCTCTATTGGCTACTTCAGTTTTAATGGCGATATGGATATGTGCATAGCAATAAGATTAATAATAATAAAGAGCGGCATCGCCTATGTTCAGGCTGGAGCAGGAATCGTTGCCGATTCTAACCCTGAATTGGAATATCAGGAGACTCTGAATAAGGCAGGCGCGCTTTTTCAGGCACTTGGATTTGGAGGAAAGAGATGATTTGCATGATCGATAATTATGATTCTTTTGTTTACAATCTGGTTCAATATCTGAGTGAGCTGGGAGAGGAGATTGCAGTGTTTCGGAATGACAAGATTTCTGTTCAACAGATCAGGGATTTGAATCCCAGAGCCGTGGTCCTTTCTCCTGGTCCAGGTTTTCCGGTCGATGCCGGGATATGCATGGAACTGATCTGTAAATTAAAAGGAATTATCCCTATATTCGGTGTGTGCCTTGGACACCAGTCGATTGCAGAGGCTTTTGGAGCAAAGATTAAAAAATCGAATCATGTGGTTCATGGAAAGACGAGTAAGATTTATCATGATAATAGATCGATTTTTAAAGAGGTTGAGAATCCATTCCAGGGTACAAGGTATCATTCTCTAATTGTTGAAAGAGCCACTTTGCCTTCCTGTCTGGAGGTCAGTGCATGGACAGAGGATGGAACAATAATGGGCATAAGGCACAGGGAACATTTAATAGAGGGAGTTCAGTTTCATCCCGAGTCAGTTCTGACAGATGAGGGAAAGGCGATTTTGAGGAATTTCTTTGGAGCTCTCGACCATTGATTAGTAATTTAAATTGATCGTTTTATGAATTTTTGTAGGCATCTAATTGTTTGCTACAGATATATCGACTCTATCAGGACTGGTTAACATGTAATCATTTTATAATAAACAAGGGCATATGCATGGCATTTAATATCCCCCTTTTTCAAAGGGGGATTATAGGGGGATTTGTTAGATTCTTCTGCTCAGCAATTAATGTTCCCCTACCCTTGTAAATTTCAACACACACGAGAATTAGATTCCTCGTTTTTTTGGATTGCGCTGGCATGCTGCCGCTCTTAAATCGGCGCCAAGACGCCGCAATCCCAAATTAAATTATCACACGAGTATGTCTATCATGTTTAATTTTAATCGTGTGGCACGACTCTTGTGGTCGTGCTTCTTAATATTCCCCAATCATTCCCAAACAGGAGTTTGGGAACCAGAGGAAAAAATATTGTTATATTGGAGGGGTATTTGCAGGGCCTATTCACTATTCACTACAATACTATTCACTATCCTCCCTTAAAATGACAAGTATTGCACTCTGAGGAACCACTAGATATGTTTTCCCATCATATTTAATCTCAACGGCAGCCTTTTTTAGAAATATCACCTGATCCCCGATATTGACTTCCATTGGAACATATCGCATTTTATTTTGATAAGACTTCCACGGCTCGTTGTCAAGATCGATTGGTTCTGCCAGAGGTGTGCCCGGCCCTGTTGCCATTACAGTACCACTCTGTACCGACTCCCTTTCAGATACAGTCTGAGGAAGATAGAGGCCTACCTTTGTCCTTTCTTCACCCTTGGAGGGACTTATTAGCACTCTGTCCCCAAGGACTATTAGTCTGCGATTGCCCTTTTTCAAATATGGTGTCATTAAAACATAATATAGTCAGAAATCGGTTACTTGTCAAGGATATTAACAATCCCTTGAATGAGCCCGTTGTTTGGCCAGATTCCAATTTTAGAACCAATTGTTCTGTATCGAGCGACTTGAGTGGCAGATTACAATCTTCTTATAATACCCTTTACAAAAGGTGCAATGCATAAGGAAGTCGCACTCCAATATTGATTAATAAATCTCTTGTGTATACTTTAAAAATTCTTATTTTAATAAAATAAAAAAAGAAAGATTAACAATGAATGTTGATAGAAAAAGTAATCCATTATTTTCGCTTCGGAGTTTTTTTCTGCTTTTTGTCTATTTGACAGTTGTGGCAATATTAACATTAAAACCCTTTAATTTTTCATATCTATATTTTCGTAAGGCCGTTGGCTTTGGACTCTCATCCATATATGTTTTAAACTCAGAGTATTATTATGTTGACATCATCAACAACATACTTCTTTTTATACCTTTTGGTATTATTCTACACAGCATTATCAGGAAAAGAGCGCATAAGAGTAGTTTTAGACCACTTCTTTTTGTTTTTATGATTTCATTTTTTGTTAGTGGGTTGATTGAGAGCGCACAGTTGTTTCTGGATCGCTGGAGTTCAATTTGGGATGTTGGTTCCAATGTAGTTGGTTCATGTTTTGGCTATTTTATTGCAGAAAAATTAGATTTAGTATCGATCGCTGAAAGGATTTTTGAAAGCAGGAAGAGATTAATCCTTTCGAGAGCAGTAACGATTCTGTATTGCTGTGTTATTTTTACGATTTTTCTTATTCCTCCATATCTCAATACCTTTGATAATTGGAGCGAAGATTTTCACCTTTTAATCGGTAATGAAGAGACCATGGACAGGCCGTGGTCTGGTAAAATATTTCTTGTTTCTATCTACTCCACATCCTTGAAGTCTAATCAGATCAGGGATCTATTTAGTATGGGGCCTGATAATAAAGAGGTAGAGAGGAGAAAGTCGTTGGGTTCCATTGCACTTTATACCTTTAATGCAGATTCGGGTAATCTGATACTCGACCGGTCGGGATATCGCCACAGTCTTGACCTTGAGGGGAGAGAGATAGAGTTGTTTGATGGCGGTATAAAGATATCCGGTGGTAATGGTTTAAGGAGTCTTGCCAGTGGTAAAAAAATAGTTGCCAGGTTAAAAGACATATCACGATTCAGTGTTGAGGTATGGCTTCAGGTAGACGATCTGACTCAAGGTGGACCTGCGCGCATAGTATCTCTATCTGGAGGAAGAGAGATAAGAAATTTTACTCTTGCACAGCAGGGCAGTGCGCTTCACCTGAGGGTTAGAACTCCACTGACAGGTCGCAATGGTTCAAGAATAAATCTAAAGGCAGAGGGTGCAATTAGCGATTTTGATGTTCACCATTTAGTAGCAACTTTTAACAGAGGAGTAGAGATGCTTTTTGTTGATGGGAAGCTTCATCCAGATTTTATCTCCGGCCATCTCGATTATCTTCCAGAGATCTCCGGGCTTGGCAGTGGATTTATTGGGAAGACAGCTTTTCTGTTTATTCTTTTTTTCCCACTTGGATTCATACTCTACTGGTCATCAAGAAGAAGAAATTTTATAACAATTTTTATCGCTACATTATTGCTGATCTCTCTATTTGAAGGATACATTTTTGTAAGATTTGGCTGTAGGGTTCTCGTTCTTTATGATTTCATGATCCTACTGTTCTCATTAATAGGTGGTGTTGTTGGGGCTATTTTAAATTATTGTTTCTTAAAGGAGGATATGACAAATGAAAAATAAATACATCTTTTCACAGAATTTGCGAGCAGCTCTGTTTTCTACTCTGCTCATAGCCTTTTTTATAGGATGTGGTGCTGGAGTCCCCTTTACAGGCAGCCCTCAAACCGGAGTTGTCATTCGATACTGGTTTGAACCAGGACAGACTCTGCACTATAGCCTGGAGAATCAATCTTCAATAAATACAGAGATGATGGGTGAGGCTGTAGAGATGGGATCGGATATCTTTGCAGAGTATACTCTGGAAGGAAGAGGCAGAAACAGTGATGGAGATCTGCTTATAGGTGTAACTGTCGATACAATGAAAATGGAAATACGATCGATTCGGGAAGATCTGGTTCCTGATCTTTCATCTCTAATTGGGAAGTCCTTTGGTCTTGTTCTTTCTCCAACGGGCGAAGTAATGGAGTATATGGGAACAGAGGATCTTTTTATTGATTTAGGACAGATGATGGGTGGACGCCAGAACATAAAGGATAGCTTCAGGAATATCTTTATATCACTCCCAGAACAAGAGATAAAGATAGGTGACAGTTGGACAGAGAATGGAGAAAGAATGGAGACTGTAATGGGAATGGAGGTAAATTCCCGTTTTGAGTCTATAAATAGATTTGAGGCAGTT
>Ga0190359_1001632_pt1 | contig 13999 bp, 16 predicted proteins | sample 48721823_MG_FD_161269 | JGI IMG/M metagenome (GOLD analysis project Ga0190359, IMG submission 161269) | Hydrothermal vent microbial mat bacterial communities from Southern Trench, Guaymas Basin, Mexico - 4872-18-2-3_MG | ecosystem: Environmental > Aquatic > Marine > Hydrothermal vents >... | reverse complement strand
ATCAATCCTATCAATTATTCCAAGAACTTTACCTGTGCTTGTGTATGGTAATTTATCACCCTTAAATCGAGGAAAGATATGATCAAGTATAGTTTGTGCTACATCATCTTTTTCTCCAGACTCCAACGCAAGTTCCTTTCCAACAAATCCGTGAAGTTCTGGATACTCAGTAACGGTTAGGGTCCCAAGATCTGCTTTTGATAGGAGTGTTGCTCTATCCAAAGTAAGTCTTTCTTCATTTGTTAGATTAAATATCTCTCCCATAAAAGAAGTAAGTTTAAGAAGCCTCATTGTTTTATTGTAATAAGAACCTAAATGCGTTTCAAAAGTTATAGACTTTAAAAAGTCAATCCTCTCCTTAAGCGGTATCTCCGTATCTTTGTTGTAGAAAAAGACAGCGTCATCTATTTTAGCACTAACAATGCGGTTGAATCCATTTTTAATTACTTCTGTATTTCTATTTACTCCATTCTGTACCCCAAAAACATACAAAATTTCTCCATTTTTAAAGCCAGGGAACATACGAGCTCCCATCTTGATTATTCCAGAGATTATACTCTGAGGTATCCTTTTTGCCTCTTTAGATAACACCAAATGAAAGACCTTTGGTGATTCTGTAAGGTTTGCCAGTTCATACAAAAGATTTTTATCTTTATCTATCTCTACAAGAAATTCCTTTTCCATTTCTGAAAGAGAGGTATCAATAATTTCTATTCTCTCATCAGAAGATATAACTATACCTTCTTTTTTCATAGCATCTTTATAATCATTGAAACTCTTTACTACTATATCTTTTTTTTCTGTTTTTAAAAAAGGCTTTGTTCTATTCCCTGATTTAGCTTCACCTATTTTAAAGTTAACAACTGTATCACCAAAGATGGAAACAATCCATCTTATAGGTCTTATAAATGTAATTCCGTTCCATTTCATACTCTTTTTTAAAGGAATTGAAAGTATCGCTTGAGGCAATTTTTCCTCTAACAGATGCTTTGTTTCTTTTCTCCCCAAATTTTTATTGAGAAATACATACTCTCCCTGGGAAGTTTTTTCTATGGATATATCCTCTATAGTAGCACTATGCTTTGATAAAAAACCCTTTAAGGCGGGGGATGGTTCACCATTTTGAGTAAATGCTATTTTTTTAGAAGGTCCTTTAATCTTTATCGTCTTTTCCTTCTGTTCTTCAGATACCTCCTTTATATAAAAAATTAGTCTTCTCGGTGTATAATAAACCTCAATCTCACCATGTTCTATCTCTTCCTCTTTAAAGAAATTCTTAAGATTATTTGCTATTGCTTCAGCAGTTTCTTTGAGAAAACGAGATGGAATCTCTTCGCACCCAATCTCCAAGAAAAACTCTTTACTCATTATGGACCTCGTCGTAAAGCTTTGCACACATATTTGCAATTCCTCTAATCCTATTTATGTAATTCGTTCTTTCTGTAACGCCAAAAGCTCTTCTTGCATCAAGAATGTTAAAAATGTGAGAACATTTCAGTGCATAATCGTATGCTGGCAAAATTAGTCCATCCTCAAGTAATTTCTTTGCCTCTGTCTCAAAAGTATTAAAAGTGTTCTTTAGCATTTTAACATCGGCTTTTTCAAAGGAATATACACAATGTTCCCTTTCCTCCATAAGTCTTAACTCTCCATAAGTATATTTTTTGTTCCACATAATATCAAAGATAGATTTTTTATTTTGTAAAAAAAGCACGATTCTTTCAAGACCATATGTTATCTCTACTGAAACAGGGGATAGATTAATTCCACCTGCTTGCTGAAAATATGTAAATTGAGTTATTTCCATTCCATCAAGCCAGACTTCCCATCCTACTCCCCATGCACCAAGAGTAGGTGCTTCCCAGTTATCTTCAACAAATCTTATATCATGCTCAGTTTCTTTTATCCCAAGCTCCTCAAGACTTCTTATGTAAAGAGGTATAACATCATCTGGTGGTGGTTTTAGGATTACTTGAAATTGATAATGTTTGTAAAGCCTGTTCGGATTTTCTCCGTATCTACCATCTGCAGGTCTTCTTGACGGTTGAACGTAAGCTACCCTCCATGGTTTTTTACCCAATACGCCAAAAAATGTAAGAGGACTCATGGTTCCAGCGCCTACCTCTGTATCGTATCCCTCACCAAGGACACAATCCTTGCTATTCCAGAATTCTCTAAGTCTGTTTATTACCTCTTGGAATGTAATCATTGTTTTAGAATTATACTATAATTTTCTCTCATTTTAAACAGCTTTTTGTTTCAGCTATGTCCTTTTTCGTTCATACTTAACCAATCAGTTTTAAAATCCTTTATGGCTTTTTCTGATAAGGGATTTGACATTATATCTTTTAATACCTTCATAGGAATAGTTATGGCATTGCTTCCTGCAACCATAACCTCCTCAACCTGTTTTACACTTCTAAAACTTGCTGAAAGGATTTTGGTACTAACTTTTTCTTTTATAATAATCTCCTTTGCTTCTCTTACAAGTTTCACTCCATCTCCACCATACCTTCCTATTCTATCTATATATGGAATTACATAATCAGGATGCAAGGGAAGTGAAACTATTATTTGTGAAAGAGAGAAAATAGATGTAATAGCAGTTGGTATATTGTCTTTCTTAAAAAGAGGAACCACCTTAAGACCTTCAGGAGAAAAAGGAATTTTTAATACAACTCCGTCTGGATAAAGAGAAAAATAGCTTACTCCTTCTTTATAGATTTCTTCTTTGGTTTCTTTTAAGGTCTGAATGAAAATTTTTAGATTACTTTCCTTTACAACATCTATAAGCTTTTCTACCTTAGCCTTTTCCTTTGAAATAAGACTTGGGTTCGTTGTAACTCCAGATATAAAAGGAAAATTTTTGATGCTTATTAATTCAATTTCATTTGCACTGTCAAGAAATATTTCCATATTTCAATTATAATATAAAAGTAAGGAGGTGGAAATTGAGGCTAAAAGATATCTATGAGAAAGCAGTGGAAATTGGAATTAAGAACGATCCAAGAGGTGTCGAGTTTGTAAAAAAGGAACTTGAGAGAAAAAGGAAAGAATTTGAGAAGCTTCCTGACTCAAAGAAAGAGTTCTTTGATATAGAGTCTTTGAATAATCCCTATGGAGATACAAGAATACTCTTTGGGAAAGGGGATGAAGAGATAAAAAGATTATTTACTGGTATAGATGTCGATACAGGTGAGCTCATGCTTGCGAAAAATCTAAATGCAGATCTTGTTGTATCTCATCATCCAAGAGGTATTGGACTTTTGAATCTATACGAGGTTATGAAAGTCCAAGAAGAAATAAATCACATCTGGGGTGTTCCTATAAATATTGTTGAAAAACTTATGGGAAAAAGAGCTTCAGAAGTAGAAAGAAGTGTACATGCATCTAATGCGTATAGAGCGGTAGATTCAGCAAAACTTTTAAATCTTCCGTTTATGTGCTGTCATACTGCAGCAGATAACTGTGTAACGACTTTTCTCACAAATCTTATAGAGAAAGAAAAGCCAGAGTATATTAAAGATTTGATGGACTTATTACTTACTGTTCCTGAGTATAAAGAAGCAGAAAAAATGGGATTTGGCTTGAAAATGTACGCAGGAAATAAAGAATCAAAAGCAGGAAAGATAGTCGTTGATATGACGGGTGGAGCAGAAGGAGCAAAAGAGATGATGAAGAGATTATCTGATGCAGGAGTTGGTACCATTCTCGGCATGCATTTCTCTGAAGAGCATAGAAAGGAAGCAGAGAAAAATTATATAAATTTACTTGTAGCCAGCCATATGGCTTCCGATTCTATTGGAATGAATATTATACTTGATGAAATAGAGAAAAGTGGCGTTGAAATTATACCCTTTTCAGGACTTATAAGGGTAAGGAGATATTAAATGCCTCTGTTTTCTTTCTTACCTATAGCACCACCAGGAGAGGAAAATGGAATTTCAGAAAATTTGGTTGGAAACAGATTCAACGCTATTCCTTGGGTACTAATTGTATCAGGAGTAGCTTTGTTGATATTCTCTCTCCTCTTTAGAACGAGAAAAAAATTTATATATCTTTCAATTTCAATTCTCTTAATAGTTATAGGAGTTGTTCTTCTTATCTGGTAGAATTAATTACACATACTCAAGCCAGCCATACCTATCTTCCTCTCTACCTTCCACTATATCTAAAAATTTCTTTTGAATTGCAAGTGTTATCTCTCCTGCAGTTCCTTTCCCAATAGGTATTTTATCAACACTTCTTATAGGTGTAACCTCTGCAGCGGTTCCTACAAAGAAAAGTTCATCCGCAACATATATCATCTCTCTTGGAATAAATTCAAACCTTACCTCAAGCCCCATATCTCTTGCTATTTGTATAATTGAATCTCTTGTTATTCCAACCAGTATGGATGCAGACACAGGTGGTGTAAACAAAACTCCATCTTTTACAAGAAATACATTCTCCCCACTCCCCTCACTCAAAAAACCAAAATTATCGAGTAATATACCTTCCTTGAATCCATATTCTGCTGCCTCAAGTCCTACCAGTGATGAGTTAAGATAGTTTCCGCTTGCCTTAGCCATGGCTGGTATGGTATCTGGAGCAAACTTTCTCCACGAAGAGACCATAACATCTAACCCTTTTTTAAATTCTTCCTCTCCAAGATACCTTCCAAATTCAAAAGCTATAATAGCTACTTGAATTGGCGAACCTTTTCCTGTGGGACTTATTGTTCCATAACCTCTAAAAACTATGGGTCTTATATATGCAGATCCTAATTCATTTTTTCTTATAAGTTCCTTTGTTGATTCTTTCAATTCATCTAATGTATAGGGGATTTCTATTCTGTAAATTTTCGCTGAATTATAAAGTCTCTTTAGGTGATCTGTTAATCTAAAAATCTCGGGACCTTTGTCTGTATTGTAACTTCTTATACCCTCAAATACACCAGAACCGTAATGAACAACATGTGAAAGCACATGAATCTTTGCATCCCACCAAGGAACAAATTTCCCATCCATCCAAATAAACTTAGCCTCTTTTATAGGCATAGCTTCCTCCTTGCTTTTTCACATTATTTTATAACAATGTGAAAAAAAGTAAACCTTTTATAATTCAAAGATTATGTCTTTCTCCCTTTTAAAACTTTCCTCTGAATCTGAAGCATGAACAAGATTCTCAGTAATATCCATTGAAAAATCACCTCTTATAGAACCCATCTCTCTTTCAATTGGATCCGTTGCTCCAATAAGAATTCTTAATATCTTAATTGCATTCTCACCCTCTAATTCTATTGCAAGTATTGGCCCAGAAGTGATGTAGTCTATTAGTTTTTCAAAAAAACTTTTACCTTTATGCTCACTGTAGAATCTTTCAGCCTTTTCCCTTGAGAGATACTCAAATTTCATATTTACAATCTTAAATCCTTTTAGTTCTACTCTCTTAATTATTTCACCTACCAAACCTCTTCTAAAAGTATCTGGTTTTAATATAAGTAAAGTTCTCTCCATTTTATCCTCCTTGAGTTTAATTATATATGAATCTATAATTAAATTATGAAAAAAAATTTCAAGTTTGTTTATGGACCTGTACCATCAAGGCGTTTTGGTAGATCTCTGGGAGTTAACCCAATACCTTTAAAGACATGCAATTATTCGTGTGTTTACTGCCAACTTGGAAGAACTAGAAATTTTACAAACCAAAGGAGAAGCTTCTTTAAGAAAGATTTAATACTCTCAGAGATAAAAGAAATGATTAGAATGTTTAAAGATGAGATTGATTATATAACTTTTGTTGGAGAAGGAGAACCCCTCTTATCAAAGGATATAGGATACTTAATACAAAGAGTAAGAGAATTTACTGACATAAAGACTGCCCTGATAACAAATGGAGTTTTACTGATGCATAAGGAAGTAAGGAATGAAGTTTTACCTTTTCATGTAATTTCTCCCACACTGGATGCCGGAACAGAAAGAGTGTTTAAATTAATAAATAGACCTTTTGAAGGTATTCAGTTTGAAAAGGTTGTAGATGGCTTTATAAATTTAAGGAAAGAATATGATGGAGAAATCTGGATAGAAATAATGCTTGTCAAAGGTTTAAATGATAATGAAGAAGAACTAAAAAGAATGCAGGCTATACTTGATAAAATCTCTCCAGATAGAGTATATGTCAATGTACCAATAAGGCCTCCTGCTGAAAGCTGGGTTGAAATACCAGATAAAGAAGGAATTGAAATGGCAAAAAGAATTCTTAAAAATGCAATATTTATAAATATTGAAGAGCAGGGTAGTTTTGAAGGTAGGGAATTTAAAAGCCCAGAAGAAGCAATACTTTTTCTTACACGAAGACATCCAATGCGTTTAGATCAAATTCTTGAGTCAATAAAAGGTTTTAACAAAGATGAGCTTTTGGAATCCTTGCATAAATTAGTAAAAGAAGGAAGACTTAAGAGAATCAATTATAGAGATAAGGAATTTTTTCTTCCATCCGAGAGTAAATTCAGTTAATTATTCTTCTAAAATTGCTATTGCAACAACGAAATCGTCTTCGTGAGATAAACTTATGTGTAATTTACAGTGGGCAGGTTTGGTCAAAATAGGACTTCCGTTGGATTCTTTAAGAATTTCAATATCTTTAAATCCCTTTATGTTTAGCTTTTCCTTTGCTGCCTTGATTATTGCTTCCTTAAGAGCAAATCTTCCTGCATAGTGAGGAATAGGATCGTGAAATTCATTAAATATTTCAATTTCTCTTTCTGTAAGAACTCTTTTTAACAGAGATGGATTTTCTTCAATTTTTCGTCTAAATCTTTCAATATTTAAAACATCAATCCCTATTCCAATTATCATATATTAATTATAGCTGATTTTCAAATCCTATTTTGTAACAAAACTTATAAAGCGCATGTATTCCATATAAAGGAGGATGCATTATGAAAAAAACAGTCTTTGGGTTAATTTTGATTATTGGAATAATTTTTATAGAGGGATGTATCGGAGATATTCCTGAAAACTTTAATAGAAAGAACATATCCAGTCCTTTTGGTATAGCTTTTGGAGAAGGATCAAAGAACCTTGATAATTTTATGGATTATATACATGATCTTGGAGTAAATAAAACAAAGGTCTCTTTTTACTGGAGTGAAATTGAATCCAGTGAGGGTGTATATAGCTGGGAAAGAATGGATGAGTATTTAAATCAAATCGGCTCAGATGATAAAGCTCTATTGAACATCTTTACAGATGGATGGTGCACAAACAATGAATCTCGCAAAGGTTCAACGCTTAAATGTAAAGAATGTGAGGAAAAATACAGAGAATTCATTGTAAATCTGGTAAAGCATACCAATAGAAAAATCACATATTGGCAAAGAGATACTGAACCTGCATCAGTTCACCATTTTCCAAAAGACAAAGCCAAAGAGTATGTTAAGATTCAGAAGATATTTTACGAAGCATTAAAATCTGTCCAACCAGATGCTATTGTAATTGGTGTAAACAACAATGGTGAGTTTAAACATGGAGCACCAACAAATAGGAGATTCTTTGAGTATGCTATTGGAAACATGAAGGATTACTTTGATGTATTGGATGTTCGTTTATATAAGGATATGTATGATATTCCTTCAAGAGTAAAGTGGTTTAGGGATGAGATGATAAAAAATGGATATGAAAAGCCTATTGTAACTACAGAATTTGGTGGTCCAGATCCAAGAGAATTTTCTGATGATTTTAAAAAATTTTTGAATGATACAAAAATTGCATTTGAAGAGATGCTGGAAAGTGGAGAATTAGAACTCACAGAAGAACAGTTAGAGGAGATAAAAGAAACAGGTATAGTTCCATATAAAATCTTAAAATATGTCTATGAAAAAATGAGAGAAAAGAATTTAATTCCTCCTCAGATAGAGATGTTTCTCCCAGATACTTCAAAAGAACTTGAGGAAAAAAGAAACAGGATACACTTTAAGGATTTAATACAGAGACACATAATTATTCTTTCTACTGGTATAAAGGAGATGTGGTATTGGAACCTCAAGTCTTCAGGAACAAATATTATTTTTGGAAAAATGCGTTTAATGAACCCTCGTGGATGGAAAAAATTACCCCCTTACTTCTCCTATCAGAGAATGATTCAGCATATTGGCAATGTTAAAAATGTAGAAAGGTTAGAATTGGATAACAAAGACATTTATTTGTTTAAGCTAACCATGGATGATGGAAGTATAAAATATGTAGTTTGGGAGAAGAGAGATCCTTTTTATGGAGAAACTGAGCCTAAGACAGTTTTTGAAACGAACATAGGATGGAATAAAGTAAAAATTACTGACGCATTTGGAGAAGAAACCATAAAATTCACCAATAATGCTATTTTATCTATAGATATTGACGATACGCCTTTATACATAGAAAAAGCTAACTAATAATGACTTATAAATATAACTCCAATTGGCTTGTTGTTGACAATGGTAAAATTTTTGTAATATAATAAGGGTGTTAGGGCCCGTAGCTCAACGGTAGAGCAGGTGGCTCATAACCACCGGGTTCTAGGTTCGAATCCTAGCGGGCCCACCAAAGGAAAAATAATGCAAATGTTAAAAAGTCATGTTATTCTTCTCTACAAATTGCAAAAGATTGATAATGAGATTTTTTTAATTAAAACCAGGAACATAGAAAGAGAGATTAAGAAAATTCAAGAAGAATTGGATGAATTTGAGAACAATATAAAATCTTTCTCTAATGAGATAAAGGAAAAGGAAATTGAAGCAAAGAATATTGGAGCTGAGATAGAAGAACTTAATAAAAAGGAAGAAAAGCTTAAAGATTCTCTCTCAGGAGGAAAAATTTCAGAAAAACAGGTTCATGCAACTCAAATAGAGATTAAGACGATTGCCAGAAAGAGAGGAAAACTTGAGGAAACTTTAATTAAAACAATTGATTGGATAGAGGAGGCCAAAGAAAAGCTTACACAACTAAAAAAGGAGTTTGAGGAGAAAAAGATAGAATCAGAGAAAGATGAGAAAGAGATTCTGGAAGAGGCACAGAAAAGTAAAGATAAGCTTGAAGAACTTAAAGAAAATAGAGAAGCTCTTTTAAAAAAGATACCTAAGCCCACCCTTTCTTTTTACCGCAAGAATTTCTTAAGATTTAGAAGAAAACCTGTATCAATTGTCTATGATAGAAAATGTACAGAATGTGGAATAGTTTTACCGACAAGAATCATATCCATATTGAAGAATACTCAATTTTCAGTAACATGTGAGAATTGCAATCGACTGCTGATAAGAAAGGAAGACTTAGAAAGTGATTCTTAATCTTACTTTTAACTTTTTGCTTGGAGCAGTAGTCGGTAGCTTCTTAAATGTTCTTATCTATAGAATCCCAAGAAAAATATCCATCTATAAAAAAAGATCTTTTTGTCCTAAATGTAATCATCAATTGGCATGGTATGATCTTATTCCTATTTTATCTTACATTCTTCTTGGTGGAAAGTGCCGATACTGTGGTAGTAAAATTTCACCAAGGTATCTTATTGTGGAAGTCATAACTGCTCTCTATTTCTCCTTAAGTTTCTTAATGTTTGGTTATTCTGTTTATTACATAGAATCAATCTTTTTCTTTTCTATTCTTCTTGTAATTTCTCTTATAGATTTGGAGTTCATGGAAATCCCTGATTCCCTTATCGTAATTGGGATTGTTGTTGAAATTCTTCTTGTAATACTTAAGAAAAATTACATCTCTTCCTTACTTGGTATGTTCATACCTCCTTTGATCTTTGCACTCATAATACTCGTCTCAAAGGGTGGTATGGGTGGTGGAGATTTTAAATACTCCTTTTTCATCGGCTTAACCCTTGGTTTTCCTAAGATTATACCCTGGTTTATTCTTTCCTTTATTCTTGGTTTCTTCCCTGCTATATACCTTCTCCTCTCAAAAAAGAAGGAGAGAAAATCACCCATACCTTTTGGACCATTTATGTCCCTTTCTGCTATTATAATTTATATATGGGGCGACAGTATCATTAGATTTTATACAAGTTTAATGTTATAATTTTAAAAAGGTAGGTGAAAATGAGAGGATTTGGTAAAGCGCCTGTTATTGGATTAGATTTAGGTTCAGGGTATATAAAAATTGCTCAAATTAGAGAAACGGGCAAGGGGTTAAATCTTGTGAATATAGGTCTTCTACCTACTCCAAAGGATTCTATCGAGAATGCAAAGATAGTCAAACCCGATGAAGTCGCAGAGGCCATAAGAACTCTTATGAGAATGTACTCATTTATTGGCAAAAGAGTGGTAACTGCAGTTTCTGGTCAACTTGTCACCGTAAGAACTCTCGTTGTAGACAACCTACCAAAAACTGAACTTGATGAGGTAATAAAATGGGAAATGAGCAAAGTGCTTCCCTATAAAATAGAGGATGCTTCCTTTGACTATCAAATTATAGGCGCAAGTCCAAAAACCGAAGGGAAGAAAATCTCCGTAATAGCAGCTGCTGCGAGTTTAGATATAATAAATAGTATCGTTGCTGCCATAAAGTTAGCTAAACTTGAACCCGCGGCAATTGAAATAGAATCATTTGCTGAACTCAGACTCCTGGATTATATCCTTAAAGATGAGTACAAGAATACAATCATAGTACTTGTAAATTCAGGTCACTCTTTTACATCAATAAATATAATTGAAGATGGAATTTTAAGATTTACAAGAATAATTCCTTTTGGTGGTGAAACTTTGATAAAAGGAATATCAGACAAAATAGGAACGAATGAAAAGGAAGCAGAAAGTCTCCTTGTCACCATGTGTAATGTGGATTTGGAGAGTGTTGACAAAGAGAGCGATACATTTAAAGTTACAACTTCAATAATGCCTCTCATTGAGGAATTTGTACTTGAGCTTAAGAGGTCTGTTATGTATTATAGAGGACTTCCATCTTACTCTGGTAAATCTTTTAAGATAATTATGGGTGGTGGAACATCCAAACTTAAGGGGCTAATTAAGTATATAAAAACAACTCTTGGTGTTGAAACAAAGCTAAATGATTTCTTATATAAAGCTGTTGTCTACAATCCCAAACTTTTTACAGAGGAGTATCTTCTTGACATGGCACCTTTCTTTTCTGTATCTGTGGGTTTGAGTATGAGAGAAACTATTGAACGGTTTGAAAAAGTTAAAAGAATCAAATTTTCAAGAAAAGAAACGAAAGAAAAGAAGGCAGAGCGGATTACAAAGAGAGGGAGGAAAAAATGAACATCAAAATAAACCTTTTACCTACTGTAAAGAAGAAGAGAAAAAAAGAAGTTACAGATACTACAATGATAATTATAATTGTCTTCTTTCTCATCGCTTTGGGGTTAACATACTTTACTTATTGGAACAAGGTTAACATTTTAAAATCTCAATTAGCGTCCCTTAATTCCGATATAGAGAGATACAAAGATATGGAACAACTCAAAAACGAGAAATTGTCTATAGATAAAAAGTTAAATTACTATATATCCACCACAAAAAAACTCATAAATGAAGAAGTTAAGTTCTCAGAGTTCTTTGAGGAGTTAACTGCATATTTCCCAAAATATGCATATTTAACATCTCTTGAGGTGGATAAGGATTCTAAACTTGTCAGAATGACGGGTATCACGGACAATTACTATACCCTTGGGAAGCTTTTATTCCACCTTAAGCAATTCCCCCAGTTTTCAGATATATTCCTGTCCAGTTTTGGTAAACAGGGAGGTAGAGGAGCTACACCAGAGGAAACAGAGAAGATAACATTTACTATAATGGCAAAATGGAAAATTGGAGGTAAGAAATGAAAGGGTCTGCCAAGTATGTGACTCTGATAATACTACTTGCAGCTATTGGTGTTAGCTTCTACATGATTCTTTTGAAACCGAAGATAGAAGAGATAAAAACTTTAAATACTGAAATCATGAAGGCAAGGGATAGATTGGATGAATTGGTATTTATAAAGAAAAATGAAGAGAAGATAAAACTTGCTATAGAAAGCGAAAAGGCTGAAATGGAAAAACTTAGAGTGCTTTTACCTAAAGATCAGGATATAGCAAGGCTTTTAGTTCAATTTCACGAATTTGGAAAGAAAAATGATATAGACATATCTAATTTGAGTCTTGTTGGTGGAGCAGGAGGAATGAATTTTTCAAAGGCAAGATTAATGGAGAGACCAGGATACTACGAGATGCAACTTAACTTCGGAATCTCTGAAAACTTTAAGAAAGCTTTAGAGGTCATGAAAGCTCTTGAAAACTTTCCAAGAATACTTCACATAAAAAAGGTTTCTGTTACATACGGAGCTGGTTTTAGAGGACCTGAAGGTGAGGAAACGGGTCCAAGAATACTCAATTTTAATTTTAATGCAAGTGTATTTACAGCAAAGGAGCCTTAAATGGAGAAAGAAAGAAGAATAGTTTTAAAAAAGGGAACTTCAAAGGAGAGAAAAAAGAACGAAGCTGTTCTTATAATTGCTTTTGTTCTACTTCTTATCGTTGCTGGTGGACTTTTCTATTTCCTGTATCTCAAACCACCCCCTTCTCAAAAACCATCTACAGGAACAGAGACACAATCAAGGACTTCCATTTTAAAGGAATATAAAATAACTGACCTTGAAGATGAATTAACTGCAAGATACATGGATTTACCTCCTATTGAAACTACAGAAGAAGAATTAGGAAAAGAGGATCCTTTCTCACCATGAAACTAAACATACCTGATGAGATCTCCCATTTCCTCATAACTAAAATTGAAAATATTAGGTATCTAACAAATTTCTCCGGCGAGGAAGGTTTTCTTATTTACGATAAGCAGAAATTTATATTACTTGTTGATGGAAGATTCACAACACAGGCAAAGGAAGAAGTTTATAAAGATATAGAAGTTGTAGAGTATAAGCCACCCTTTGTAGATTTTATCTTTGAGAACTATTCCATAGAGAAACTCGGCTTTGAAGATACTATCTTATTCTCTCTTTACAATAAACTAAGGGAAAAATTTGAACTAATCCCACTTTCAGAAGTTGTTGAGAAAGAGAGGATAGTGAAAAGAGAGAATGAAATTAAACATATAAATGAGGCACAAAAAATTGCCGAAATTTCCTTTTTAGAGACATTAAAATCTATCAAAGAAAATGTTACAGAGATAGAGCTTAATGCAGAGCTTGAATACCAAATGAGAAAAAGAGGGGGAGAAAAAAATGCATTTGATTTTATTATTCTTTTTGGAGAAAGAGGCGCACTACCACATGGAAAACCTTCCAATAGAAAATTGAAAAATGGTGACATAATCATATTTGATTTTGGAACTGTAGTTGATGGGTATCATTCTGACTGCACGAGAATGGTGACCTTTGGAAAAATAACAGAGGAAGCGGAGAAAGTTATTAAGATTGTTGAAGAGGCTCAAAAAATTGGAATTGATGGAATAAGGGAGGGTGTTGGAGTTGTTGACCTGGATAAAAAGGTTAGAGAGTATATAAAAGAAAAAGGTTATGGTGAATTTTTTAATCACAGTCTTGGGCATGGTGTAGGACTTGAAATACATGAAAAGCCATATCTATCTCCAAGAGGTGAAGGTGAATTAAAAACTGGTATGGTAGTTACAATAGAGCCAGGCATATATCTACCGGGTAAGTTTGGTGTTAGAATAGAAGATTTACTTGTAGTGGAAAAGGATGGTGCAAGAGATTTAACCAGAATAGACAAAGTTTTTAAGATTTAAATACCTTATAAATTAAGTAGCAAAGGGAAATACCAAAGGATAATGAAGCAGTTATGGAGAGTAGATAAATTCCAATTTTAGGGATAAGTATGAGGAGTAAAATAATCAATCCACCTATCAGTGTATCCATAATTTCTTTTAAATTAACATTCTTAACCTCTTGATGTAATAATTTAAGAACTCTTTCACCAACTAAATAAGAGAGTGTTGACATCCCCATAAGAATCAAGAAATATATAGTTATATTGTAAAGAAGGAATAGTGCTCGACCAAAAG
>Ga0190359_1001631_pt1 | contig 14001 bp, 7 predicted proteins | sample 48721823_MG_FD_161269 | JGI IMG/M metagenome (GOLD analysis project Ga0190359, IMG submission 161269) | Hydrothermal vent microbial mat bacterial communities from Southern Trench, Guaymas Basin, Mexico - 4872-18-2-3_MG | ecosystem: Environmental > Aquatic > Marine > Hydrothermal vents > Microbial... | reverse complement strand
CTGGACAAGGTTGGGTTTTATTGCATCCTTGAGGAGTGCAGTTACAGCACCTTCAATCTTCAAATCCTTCACATAAACAGGCTCACCACTGTATGTAAGACCTATTAGGATGTTGGAAATCATATGTTTAAGTTCTGGATACGATTCTGCAAGACAGAGAATTGCCATAATCTCGGATGAAGCAGTAATCTGGAAGGATGTCTCTCTGGGAACACCATTCTTCCTGCCTCCAAGACCTATCACCATGTTCCTCAATGCCCTGTCATTCATATCCATAACCCTGTTCCACATGATTCTCCTCGGGTCTATCAGGGGTTCTTTTCTCCTGAAGATGTGGTTATCAACCACTGCTGAAATAAGGTTGTGTGCAGTGGTTACTGCATGCATATCCCCTGTAAAATGGAGGTTGATGTCCTCCATTGGTAAAACCTGAGCATATCCTCCGCCTGTTGCTCCTCCCTTCATACCGAATAATGGGCCCAGTGAGGGTTCCCTTAAAGTAACAATGGATTTTTTACCAATCCTGTTCAGTGCCATGGATAAACCTATTGAAGTTGTTGTTTTACCCTCACCAGCAGGTGTTGGGGTTATTGCCGAAACAAGGACCAGTTCTCCTCTTTGTTTTTTGAATTTCTCAATTGCCTCAAGTTTTATCTTGCCCTTGTATTCACCATACCTCTCAAGGTCATCTTCAGAGAGCCCAATGTTTTTTGCTATGGTTTTAATGGATTTTATTTCCACAGAATGTGCAATCTCTATGTCCGTTTTCATTCTACCCTCCCTTTCTGCATTTTGTAGTGATTGTTAAGTTAATATGAGAAGAACTCATCACTCCAGAAGTAAAATTTTCTTATTTACCAGAATCCCTTTATCTGAACATACCTTGATAAGATATACACCAGAAGGTAGATTCAACCTTATTTTTTTGAATTCAGGTGATGATTCAGTAATTCTGCCCCTGTAGAAAATCCTGCCATCTATCCCGAAGATTTTCACGTCTGCCTTTCCATGACCACCAATCCTCAAGAGCAGTTGGTCTGTGACAATTGTGTTCATGAGATTTACAGAGAATTCAGGGGCTGGTACATGGATGTTTGTTGATTTTAGAAGTGTCTCCATCCCATTTTTCTTATAGTAAAGTGAATAAGTATAGTTTCCTGGCTGAACCATCCGGTCATAGAAATGCCTTACATCAGGTGGAAGTTCATAGCGTTCCTCATCCCTTCCTGATTTCTTCGTGATTATCCATGCGTCCACCTTGAGGTCAGACCCCCATGCTATATAGGGATAGCCATTTTTAAGTATTATTGAGAAATCGCTCAGTGCTATGGATAGAGGACTGGATGAAATGTAGATTCTGTATATTCCATCGCCCTTTGAGGAGTTGGAACTGTTCCATACCACTATTCCATGCCACCCTGATGTTGAAGTGGTGAATAAAGTATCCTTTGTTATCCCACCTGTGATTGTATCCCTGAAGCATTCCCAGTCTCCCCTTGCCTTAATATACTTTCCATCCCATGAGGAATAAACTGCAAATCCAAGGGTCTCATTGCTTCCTGTCTGTTCAAGTGCAACATAGTAAACCTGTCCAGAGGAGAGATAAACATCATAAACATTAAGCACATGTCCTGAATATAGTGTGTCATAAGAATTCCATCCTGATGAACCCAGAGTTCCGTCGGTTCTATCCCATTCAATCAGGTAATCCCCAACACCAGAGAGTCTGTAAACACCAGGGTAAAAGGTTGAATCACTCAGGTAGTTTCCATTAATCATGATAAAATCAACACCACCCTGGTCAGCACTGGATGTGGTGATGTAGTTTGAGAATCCTGAGGTGGAATTTGAATAATCTGTATAGAGCCTCATGTCATAATCTGAAGCCTCTGGTGGCCTTATTCCCACACAACCCCAGTAGAATGTTGGTGTCACAGAGAATCCATCACAGTTGAATGTGTCAGGTGGACTGAACTCTGTCTGGGGATATGGTGGTGCCTTGTAAATACCTGGAGAATCATCAGAGAGAAGAAGGGGAGAGAAAACCCATTGCTTCCCATATGAGTTGTTTGCCTCATCAAGTTCTGTATTCCTATCTGTATAATCATGGACAACCTTCAGGGTATGTCGCCCACCCATAATAAGGATACTGTAATCAAGGGCATATGCATACCATCCTGCGGGCAGTGGTGGTGAATAGAAAAATTGTTTTTCTGCGTCATCAACATACAAACAGGAGTAAATCGTATCCTCAGCATCAACAGGAGAGGCATCAATGAGGGCAAAATCAATGTACGTTGAATCTCCACCAGTTGGAGGTGAACCTGGTAGTGTGTTTGAGGGTGTTGTTGTCCCTTTGACATTGGATGGGATGAGAAAATCTGTCCAGTCCTGTGGTTTGTAGCATTTTATATCACAACTTTTGGTGATGGGATAATCTGTGGTGAAGTAGATATCCTTACCTATGTTTGAGATGTTTCCCTCATTACGTGTATCCACCCATGATACCATTTTCTGTGTGGAATTCACGATAATATCTGAATTTCTGAATGCAGGGTAAACCTTATCCTTCTCAGAACAGGTATCAGCAGCCCATGTGTCAACTGCCAGAAAGGAATCTGCATAACAGATTCTCCTGCTATCAAATGTATAAACAAGGTACATTGTATCAGCAATGCAGAAGATTGATGGATACTTCTCGTCGTAACCTGAATGGGCTGGTCTGAATGAAAACCCATCCCATGATGTTCCACCATTGGAAGACCTTCTCATCCAGATATCCCAGTCTGATGCAGGGTAGTTATAATTCCTCATGCAGGCAATCACCATATAATTCCCATCTGCATAAAGATCAGGATAGTAATCATCATGATAAGAGGCAATCCCATAAATCTCAGTCCAGGAATCTGAAAATTTATCGTAATCATACATTATGTCATACCAGTCTGAATCAGCAGAGGCGGTCTCATACTGGTATGCAATACCAACCACAGAATCAGATATTGCCACAACTGGATAGAGTTCATGGCTGGATGTGTTTGCAAGTCCGTCGTGATAATCATACCAGGAATTACCATGGTCTTTTGAGTAAAGGTAACCCACATCATAATCACTCCCATCACCATAATAGTCATACATGAAAGCCACATAGATGAATGAATCCTTCACAGCAGCCCTGGGATAAAGGCATCTATCAGGGTAAAAAGTCCATGAAGATATATAACTCCTGTACCATTTTTCACCGTCAGGTGATTCAAGGTACTGGAAACCCAGTGTATCATCCGTCTCGTAGAAAATGTATATGGTATCACCCTGATTTATTACAATGTGTGGATGTCTGTAGTTAAAGGTGGAACTGTAAAGGTAGAATGCATAATCCCAGTTGTCTCCATTGTCCCTTGATACGAATACATCAACCTCGTATGTGCTTCCATTGTAGTAATCAACAGCAGCATAGATTGTTCCCTTGGAATTAACAGCCATGGAGGGATAGGTCTGGTCATAGGTGTCCACACAGATACCGTGGTTTCGTGTAAAGTTCACACCCTCTGTATAAGTTTCCTCACCCTGATTTTCCTTCCTATATTTTTCCTTCACACCATATCTTTTAACCTTGTTCAGGAAGGTTTTATCCTCACTGAAATTGTTTGGCTTCCTTTGAATCAGAACAGGGGAAAAAGATGAATTCTTTCCCCTGCCTGAAGGGTTAAAAGGGGAGAGCAAAAGTAATGATATGAGAAGGAGGTTCATTCTATTTTAACAATCTTGAAGGATTTATCCAGTCCTTTACCCTTCACCTTAACAAAGTAAACACCAGGTCTGGCATGTGGTATCCTGAGCAGGCCACTACCTTCACCAGGGGTCAGGGTTGTATGGAGCGTAAGCCTTCCTGCAATGTTGAAAACAGTTATTTCAGCATTTGATTTCAACCTGTAAGAGTAGGGGATTTCAGATTTTATGAGTGTTGTGGCAACCTCAAAAGATTGTCTTCCTGTGAGGTCAACAATCCCGGCCTTTCCACTCCCATACCATGCATACTTGTCAATATCAAAACCATACCTTGTTACACTGCCATCTGTTTGAAGCCTTACCCGTATTACATCTCCGTCAACATCGGTTGACCAGAATGCGCCCCTGTTCCCATCATACCTTGCAGCCTGATTGTAGTCTGCGTCGTATATGTAAACAAAGTCATAACCCGATTCTGTGTCAAACTGGGAGAAGTGTACTGCCATCTTTAATGCTCCATTATGGGTGATTGTCCAGGTGTTGTCGTAGTTATTCTCGTAATAGTGAGGAGAGGATATGTTGTATGCTACCTCTGTCCATACATAAGAACCACCACCACCTGTGCTGTCAACTGGTGTAAACTTAATAGCACTGTAATCATATGGGGCAGAGGATGAGTATGCATACTTCACACCATCACTTCCATCCTGGTTTTCAATACCAATGGAGGTTGTTACATCATTGGATACTGTTTTGTACTGGAACACAATCTCACCATTTGAATAGAGTATAACCTGGAATGTCTGCCTGTTTGAATTGGAGTAGTTCTTAACATTGTTCCATGTGACAACAAAGTAACTGCTTGTGCTTGTATAGGTGATTGTCCCACTTGCATCAGGGGTCAGGTCTCTCCAGAATGGTGCAATCAGTGCATTGGGTGTGCCTGTGTTCGGTATGTCTGCTGGTCTGTATGCTCTTGAATCGGAAGTGAAACTCAAGAATCCATTGCTGCATACATAGACACTGTTGTATGTGGTTCCATAGAAGTTGAATGAGAATGGGAGTGTGAATGCCTTACTCTGGTCATCCCCTGTTATGCCCGTGGATGTGCTGGTGTTTATCCAGGAGTATGTAGTGCTGGTCAACTCATAGGCAGAGGTTGTCCCACCTCCTCCTGTATCACCTATACCGTGCCTTGCAAAGGCGCTCTTTATTGCATCCACATGGGAGCCATTGTAAAGATTCTGGTCAACCTGTATTACTGCATTCCTGAATTCAAGGAAGTCCTCAGGATAATAGAATTCTGCCTCAAAGATGAGTTTATCTGCTATTGATTGACCAACTGCCTTCCTTATATCCCAGAATGCACCAGATATAATCCTTGAGTCGTCATGTACCTCTCCTGCCCAGTCGTCTGGATAAACATAGAGGTCTTCAAGATTCCTCTGATATTGCTGTGCCATAACCCATTCACCCATGTTGGGGTCATTGGTTACACTTGCAGGGAAGTAATCAGAGAGTGCCTCATCAATTGCACCGCTCTGACCGGTATAAGGAAGGGCACTGCTGTTGCCAGTGTCAACCCTGTAAACATGGTCTGTTACACCATGCGTGTATTCATGATAGATAACATCGCATGCCCTTGAGGTCTGTAAAAGGTTTGAACCATCACCATCTCCAAAGTATATATTCTTGTCACTCTGTGAATAAAAGGCATTTGCATAGTTTGTTCCATAGTGGACAGTTGCCTTCATCTGATAATCCATTCCACTGTATCCTCTGGTATTCTTGTAATAGTCATGGATGTAGTTCACATGGTAGAATACATTCACCTCATCCACATGGGTGTTGGTTGTTGAGTATGCCCATGTCCAGGAGGTGTTCCCTGAGGAGCCACCAACAGGTGTAAACTTGTAGGCAGTATAGTTTGATGGAAAACTTGCAGTCTTTCCACCACTTCCATCCTGGTTTTCAATACCAATGGAGGTTGTTACATCATTGGATACTGTTTTGTACTGGAACACAATCTCACCACTGGGGTAGAGTATAACCTGGAATGTCTGCCTGCTTGAATTGGAGTAGTTCTTAACATTGTTCCATGTGACAACAAAATAACTGCTTGTGCTTGTATAGGTGATTGTTCCACTTGCATCAGGGGTCAGGTCTCTCCAGAATGGTGCAATCAGTGCATTGGGTGTGCCTGTGTTCGGTATGTCTGCTGGTCTGTATGCTGTTGAATTGGAAGTGAAACTCAAGAAACCATTGCTGCATACATAGACACTGTTGTATGTGGTTCCATAGAAGTTGAATGAGAATGGGAGAGTGAATACCTTGCTCTGGTCATCCCCTGTTATACCCGTGGATGTGCTGGTGTTTATCCAGGAGTAACTCACCTGTGAGAAGGAATAATCCATGCTTGAGGAACTTGTTGAATAGTATGCCTCTGAATAGTCCTCATTCTGTGCATTCACATAGGGCCCTCGTAAATAGGATTCAACTGTGCCTGTATAGGAAGAAGTATAATACCCACTGGAGTTTGTTGTTGTGGCATATCCACCAACCCAGACATACTCATTCGCCATTGGGACTTCAGAAAGCGGGTCGCTTCCAACAGATGGGAAGACCATCCCCTTCACATATCCTGAGGTCGTCCTCATTGTTGGCCAGCCATCAAGAACTTCACCGGTCACAGCATCAACATAGAAAAGCCATTCTCCATAGGGCTCTTTACCCCAGATATAGAGTTCATAAACTGCTCGTGGCGATAGATTTTCGTCAACATATATTCTTCTTTTATACTCCTTAACAAATAGGTTTTTCCTTCCCATAAAGTTGATAACAGATGTCAATGCCTCATCTTTTGTTAACTGGAATTTATAATCCTTTTTTATCAGGTCCTTTTCATAGGTCTTTGCAGAGATGTAATTCAAAACACCCTTTGTGAAGTTAAAGATAATCTTTGTTCCTGCCACAGGTAATCCATTATATTCTTCAGAATAGAAGTAGTGGGCTCCAGTTGGCCTTCTGGATACACCAAGCCTTTTTATTTCATCTGGAGAAACACCAAACAGGTCTCCGTATTCTTTAATAAAGTTCTGGATAACCTCTTCTTCATCCCCTTCAATGGCAATCCCTTTCAGTATTTTTGCCGTCCCTGTCTGTGTATTCCAGATAACTTCTGCATCTGGATAGTTTGATTTAAGCTGTTTGAATGCAATAATTGCCTTTTCAGAGGGTGGGACCTCAATTGTTTTTCCAGGGGATTTGTTAAAGGGTAGATTCAGGGAAGGTTCTTGTATCAGTGCGTTCAGGGAGAACGAAAAAAGAAAGAAGAACAAAAAGACAAAAAGGAAAAGAATCCTTCTCATAAAAACCTCCTAGTTTATATTAATTTTTTAACAGAAAAAATAAGATTGTCAAGAAAACATTTGAAAATCAAAAGATTTATTGCATCAAAACAAAAAAGGGGATGGAGTATCACCATCCCCTTTGATATCTGAGTTCAGGGTTATTTTATAATTAAGATTCTTCCTGTTTTTTTCTCACCACTGGCAGTAATCAGGAAGAAATACACACCGTTTTTCACATGCCTTCCTGATGCATCTGTACCATCCCAGGTGAGGGTATGTATGCCTGCTGGAACAAACCCTTTGAATGCAGTTTTTACCATTCTACCCATCGGGTCGTATATATACATGGTGAGTTCTGTACCATGTGAGATATTGAGTTTTAATGAAAGGTCACTTGAAATTATTGCAGGGGTTTTTGATAGAATTGTGAAAACATGGGCCGGTTTATCCATTTCCTCTTCAATCCCTGTGAAGTCACTCCTATCAAAATAGGCAATCTGGGATGGCCAATCAGCATAGAGTATACCATATCTGTTCTCGGCCATGTAAGTTATTGCAGGCTTAACTATAATCCTTGGTTCATGGTCTGTGAATGTGTCTGGGTCACTCCATGTGCCTGGCTGGAGGTCTCTCCACCTGAATGTTCCTACAAATGATAGTCCTCTTCTTTCAACTGCTACCACTCCTGAACCATTCCCTCCATCAAGGGTTATATCGTGTGTTGTGGTTAGCGTGTCTGTGAGCGAACCCTGATCCCATGTTGTTCCAGCATCCCTGGATATGTAGTAATTAAGGCGATTTGGTGAATAAGATGTTGTGTATGCTACCATTACAGTATCCCTGTATGCACCTATGGATGTTGTGCTCTTCCACCAGGAACCAAAACCCACACTGCTAAGACTGAATAGTTCATTCCAGTTTGGATAATTCCAGCCCACAACCTTCAATAAGGAATCAGTGGTTATATAGGATACATAAAGGAAATATGTTGATGATGGAGTATAGTCAATATCAAGCCCCTGCATTGCATTAAAGACAGATGGAGACCCCTCTGTCCACGATGTAGCAGATGTATCAGTCCAGAACACCTTGAGGGTATCATTACCATCAATGAATGCACAATAAATCCTGTTATTATAGGTATGCATATTTGAGGTCAGTTCAACCTCCCTCACACTATCTGGTTCAGAGGATACAATTGTGTAGATATAATTTACGTCAATCTGACCAGTGGCAGCAAAAACCCTTCTTACCATAACATAGGTGTTTGAGGTACTCAGATAGGAGATGTAGTAATAGTTTCCAAGAGGTGCGCCGCTTATCTCATTCATTATATTTTCACTGTTCCATGTGTATGTCTTTGTCCAGGTTTTGCCTGTATCTGTTGAGAAGTAAACACTCCATCTGTAAAGGTTGTCATTGTCCTTGTGAAGTGTGATTGCAAAGGTGTTCCCTGTGTGGATGTCAAAGTCAAGGTCAAGGCATGTTACACTGGTCAATGTATCCAGTTGAATATCATCCCCCCATAGTGGAACAGAGGTTTTTATCGAATTCTTCCATGAGATACCAAAGGGGATTCTGGAGAGTTCCCCTGATTTTATCTTCCGAATTGCCTCTTCGTATTCTCCATTATTCCAGAGATTTTCAACATACTTTGCCTCTTCAAAAAGTGCACCGTCTGAAGGGAGAAGATCAAACTGGATAAGTGAATTCTGTCTATCACCTTCTGAAAGGCTTTCAAGGAAACTGGTCTTATCTGGGTTTTTCACAGGTAATACTTCACCAGAGGGTTGTCTGGCAAAGAGAATCACAGGAAGTAACATCACAAAAAAGAAGTGCCTCATATTAACCTCCTTTCGTGTCCACCAAATTTTTAATATAAGGAGAGTGCAGATTATGTCAATATTCCAGATTCTCTAAAATTTTAATGATGAGAAAACTGTCATAATGTCAAGGTCCGGGCTGGGTGTGTGGGGTGATGAATTCTCCAGTGGGGTGGAGTTTTGTGAATGGATATACAATGTTCCCTCTTAATAACACGAACTTGATTTCACCAGTGAATCTGTATCCCATAAATGGTGTGATTTTCCCCCTGGAATAAAAATTATCCTCTTTTAATATCCATTCTTTTTCCGGGTCAATCAAAATCAGGTCTGCGTCCTTTCCCTTTTCAATTGAACCCTTCTTTGAAAATAGCCCAAATCTTTTTGCAGGATTTTCACTCAGAACCTGTACAAGCCTTTTAAGACTGATTCTTCCCTTCATGTATCCATAGGTATAGATGTAGGGAAATAGTGTCTGAACCCCGGGGATGCCTGAATAATCAGTCCATACAGAACCTGTAAACTTCTCCTCTTCTGGCGCAGGTGCATGGTCAGAGGCAACATGGTTTATCCATCCATCATTGAGATAATCCCATAGTTTTTCCTTATTCCATGGAGATTTAACAGGTGGTGTTGTCTTCAATGGTGGTCCTATCCTGTCAAGGTTCTCCCATGTGAATTCAAGATAGTGTGGACATGTCTCGCATGTAACATTATCATATCCCTTTATGATTTTCACTGCCTCTGAAGTTCCCACATGGACTATATGCAGTTGAACATCCTTCCCTTCAGCAAGTTTACATGCCCTCTGGACTGCAAGGATTTCTGCCATCTCAGGCCTGGAATGGTAGTATGCACTGTAGTTACTGTTTTCCTTTGCAAACTCTGTTGCTCCCATGACATACTCATAATCCTCTGCATGGAGTAAAACAGGTCTTTTGATTTCTCCTGCCTTCTTTAAGACCATCTCAAACCTGAAGGGGTCAAGCCTTTCAAATGTTTCCATACCTGAGATAAAATATGTTTTGAACCCACAGACATATGGTGCAAGTTCCTCCATAAATTCAGGAAACCCTTCCTCAAAGGCCTGAAGGGAAACACCACCGTAAAATGCAAAATCAACAAAGGATTTTCCCTGAATGTTTTCAAGTTTTTTTAACAGGTTTGCTTTATTGGTAACGGGTGGAATAGATGTACAGGGCATGTCTATAACCGTTGTTATCCCTCCTGCAATGGCTGCCATGGAGCCGTGATAGAAATCCTCCCTGTGTGTGTATCCAGGTGTATCAAAGTGCACGTGGGCATCAATACCACCAGGAAGAATGAGCAGCCCTTTTGCGTCAAGAACTTCACCACCATCCAGCCCTGTGCCAGTATCAATTATTTTCCCATCCTCAATAAGGAGGTCCAGTTTTTGAGGATTTTCTGAATCAGGGGTTAAAACAAGACCATTCTTTATGACCATTTCCCGCTTTCCCTTATTGCCCTGAAAACCCTTTCAGGTGTGAATGGTGCATGGTACACCCTTACACCAATGGCATCGTAAATGGCATTTGCTATTGCGGGTATGGGTCCGTTTATTCCAACCTCTGCAATGGACTTTGCTCCAAAAGGGCCTGTTTCTTCATAGGAGTTAACTATGATTGTAATAATTTCTGGCAGGTCAAGTGTGGTGAATATCTTGTAATCCCTGAAATTGGGATTGGTCATCCTTCCCTTTTCATCAAAGAGATAATCCTCTACAAGGGCATAACTTATGCCATTGAGAACAGCACCCTCCACCTGTCCTTCAGCAAGCCTTGGATTTATCGGTGTTCCGCAGTCAACAGCAGATACAAATTTTCTCACCTTTACAATCCCTGTCTTAACATCCACCTCCACCTCTGCAAACTGGGCAATGAAGGGTGGTGGAGATTGGTGAACAATGGCAGAGGCAGTTGCCTGTATCTGAAACTGGTTTTTCTGATAGAGTGAGTATAGTGCTATATCCTTGAAGGATGCCTTCCCATTTTTGCCTGATACAATTCCCTTATACATATCAAGGCTATCTGGAGATTCACCAATAATCTCTCCAGCAACCCTCAATATCTGTCTCTTTATATCCTCTGCGCATCTTCTCACGGCCTCACCTGAAAGATAGGTGGTGGAGGATGCATATGCCCCAACATCAAAGGGTGTAATATCTGTATCAGAGGAACGGACAATTATCATCTCAACAGGGATGTCAAGCACCTCTGCTGCTATCTGGGCGAGAATCGTATCTGAACCCGTGCCAAGGTCTGTTGCCCCAATGAGGAGGTTGAAGGAGCCATCGTCGTTCATCTTCATGTAGGCACTTCCCATGTCAATCTCAGGTATGGCCGAACCCTGCATTGCACAGGCCATGCCAACACCCAGGTATCTATCCTCGTCTATCTTAATTCTCTTCCTTCTCTTTTCATACCATCCTATTGCCTCTGCACCCCTATCTATACACTCATCAAGTTTGCAGGAGTGTATCACCTGCTTCACGCCCTCCTTCCCTTCTCCAAGCACCTCAAATACCCTTGAGGTTTCACCCTCTTTTATGTGCCACCTCCTGTAGTAATCAAGAATATCCAGTCCAAGCTGGTCACAGATAATGTCTATATGTTGACCAAGCGCTGCATATCCCTGTGTTGCTCCATAACCCCTGTATGCGCCACCAACAGGGAGATTTGTGTAAACAGTCCTTCCGTGAAACCTCAGATTTTCTATTTTGTTGAACAGGGGGAGTACTTTAGAACCTGTATTTGAAAGAACGGTGAGGCTGTGGGGTCCATAGGCACCTGCATTCATCACCGCATCCATGATAAGGGTGGTAATTTCTCCTGTTTTTTTAACCCCTGTGGTGAGTTTCAGTTTCATTCCATGCCTTGTTCTTCCAGCAAAGAAAACCTCCTCCCTTGTGAATACGAATCGTGATGGCCTTCTGTGTTTCCATGTAATCAGGGCAACATAGGGTTCAAGGATTACCTCCTGTTTTCCACCAAACCCACCACCAATCCTAGGTTTTATCACCCTTATCTTCCTCACTGGGATTCCAAGAACCATTGAAACGATTCTCCTCACATGGAATGGAACCTGGGTTGAGGTTACGATTACCAGTCTTCCCATCTCATCTATGTAGGCAACAGAGGCATGGGGTTCTATTGCACTGTGAGAGGCAATCTGGACAGAGTAATCCCTCTCAATAACAATATCTGCCTGTTCAAGCCCCTTTTCGGGATTTCCGAATGAGACATCAATCTCTGCTGCTATGTTTTTCTCAGGTTTGTAAACAGCAGGTATAACCATGTGTTCATCCCCATCATGGAGAATTACCTCACCCTTCAGGGCTTCTTCTGTATCAAATACAGCAGGGAGTTCCCTGTAATCAACCCTTATCCTTTTCAATGCCTCCCTGGCAAGTTCAGGAGATTCAGCCGCCACAAGGGCAACCCTGTCTCCAGCAAACCTTACCCTTTTATCAAAGAGACGGGTATCATAAGGGGACGGCTCAGGATATCCCTGACCTGCTGTGGTGAAAAGTGTGTCAGGTGTATTTTTATATGTAAGGACATCCACAACACCTTCCATCTTCAGGGCATCCTTTGTATCTATGTGAACAATCTCCCCATGGGGAATGGGTGAGTAAAGCATTGCAAGATACAGGGGGTTTTTAAGTTCTGTGTCATCCGTGAACATGGGTTCGCCCATTCCAAGGGGAATTGCGTCAATCTTCCTTTCTGATTTTTTCACCCTTTTAAACATTCTTCTTCATCCTTTCCATTGCAATCCTTACACCCTCAAGGATTTTCACATATCCCGTACATCTGCAGAGGTTTCCATCAAGTGCCTTTTTTATATCTTCCTCATTTGCATCTGGCATGGTCTTCAAAAGATAATAAATGGATATGACAAATCCAGGTGTGCAGAAACCACACTGAACCCCTCCTGTATCTGCAAGCGCCTGAACAATCCAATCTGCATCTATCCCCTTCACTGTCTTCACATCTGCTCCATCCACACTACCAGCAAGCACCTGGCAGGAGTTCACAGGTTTTCCATCAAGGAGCACAAGGCATGAACCACAAAGTCCTTCTTCACACCCAGCCTTGACCTCTTTGAAACCGTTCTCCCTGAGAACATGGAGGAGTGTTTCTTTTCCCTTTATGTTAAAGACACAGGGCTTCCCATTAACCCTTAACCTGATCTCCAGAAGTACCTCCCATCTTTTTCAAAAGCCTTGCCAGCCATACCTTTGCCAGGTGTTCTCTGAATTCTCCGCTCCCCATTCTGCCGTGTGAAAATGTAATATCCCAGGACTTCTCAATCTTTTCCTCAATATGATCAAGGCCTGTTGATTTTATTTCCTCCTCAAGTTTATGGAGTCTGTTCACCTTTTCCCTTGTTCCTGTGACAACAATAGAGAGGTCATCTTTTCCAGCAATGGTTATTGTGAAATCTGCAAAGTCCACAGCAGTCCTTGTCATTCTGAAGTAGAGGCCATCTGTATTTTTCTTCCTGATACTCACATGTGTGATAATGGAGTTTTTTGTTAGAGAAGGTCTTTTCACAAAATCAAGGGCATTGAATGTTCCCTCATTTTCTCCCCTTATCGTGATTTTTGCATCAAGTGCAACAAGAGGTCCAATCAGGTCTGACCAGACGGGAAGAAAGCCCAATGAACCGCCAATGGTGATTCTGTTCCTTAAGGGTGTTGTTCCTGCCATTGAAAGTGCAGTTCCCAGTACATGTTTTTTTGATAATTTCTGGAGAAAAGAGACCACCTCTCCATAGGTTACCATGGCACCCAGTCTAATCTCATCATCTACTGATTCAATTAAGTGAAGTTCAGGTATTCTCCCCAGGTGTATGAACCCTTCTGTTTTTCTCCTTCCCAGGAGAATGCCTGTTCCTCCAGCATGGAGGATGTATCCCCTTGAAACAAGTTTCAGGGCATCTTGAATACTCTCTGGATAAAACCATTCCATACAATGATTTTAAGGTATGAAGGGTTTTCTGTCAACAAGAGCATATTTTACCATCCACCCCACCCCCACCCCTCTCTGGGGACGTTAGGTTTTGTCAATAATCCT
>Ga0190359_1001630_pt1 | contig 14008 bp, 14 predicted proteins | sample 48721823_MG_FD_161269 | JGI IMG/M metagenome (GOLD analysis project Ga0190359, IMG submission 161269) | Hydrothermal vent microbial mat bacterial communities from Southern Trench, Guaymas Basin, Mexico - 4872-18-2-3_MG | ecosystem: Environmental > Aquatic > Marine > Hydrothermal vents >... | reverse complement strand
AATACTCCAATTTTAGTAACGGGAGACAGACCGTTCTATATAAGAACTAATGACCCTACAGATGATGAGTATGCTGTATTAGGATATAGGTCCGGTCAAAGAACTTTGTTTGATGATAACGATAATTGGGCAGAGTCGGGAACGGATATTTATTACAATGCCGGCAACGTAGGAATAGGCACAACATCACCAGGAGATAAACTAGATATTAATGGCAATGTAAGAATAAGAAGTGGCTTAATCAAAGATAATTCCGGAGACACAAAGATTGATTTCTCTGATGATGCCTCAACAGCTCAAATTGTATTCTCGGGTTCAAATCTGATAATCAAGATTTAAAGCTTACAGTAAAAAACGAGGATAAATTTATAAACAATAAATATCTAAAATAGATTGGATATTAAAAAATGTGAAAAAATGCTTTAATTTATTAATCCTGTTCTTACTGTTATTCTTCATTAAAGTAGAGATTGCGCTATCCACAGATATATTAAATATAGAGAGAATAACTCCTTACGGTACTAGTTTGAATCTCTCAGGTAATTTGTATGTTAGTTCTACGACTGTAGGCATAGGAACATCTACTCCTTCATCAACATTGCATGTTATAGGCAATGTTACTATAACTAATGGATTAACTGTTTCTAGTGGCATTGTTTCTCTACCTGCAGGACAAATAAATAATGCTGAAATTTCTGAGCTGGATTGGACAAAATTACAAAACTATCCTACAGGATGCGGAGTCGGATATGCAGTTCAAGCAGTAGGAGATACTTTAACTTGTATTGAAGTGAGCGGATCTGGAGGAGGCGTAAGTGGTTCAGGTACAGCTAACAGAATTGCTAAATTTATAAGTTCAAGCATTCTTGGAAATAGCGGAATAAATGACTCATCAGATGATATAGCCATAACTATAGATGCTAATGAAAATGTTGGCATTGGAACAACAAGCCCAACAGTAAAATTGGATGTAAACGGAACAGTCAAGTATTCCGGTTGGGAAGATTTGGGGAACATAGGTGCTCCTTATTGTTTAACTGTGTGGAGTAGTAAGCTATGTGCAGGGACTAGCAGTGGAAACGTTAAATGTTATAATGGAAGCAGTTGGCAGGATTTGGGAGATACAGGTAGTAATGTTATTTCCTTAACCGTGTGGAATGACAAACTATGCGAAGGAAATACGGATGATCATGTTAAATGCTATAATGGAAGCAGTTGGCAGGATTTGGGAGATATGGGAGATAACGTTAATTCCTTAATCGTATGGAATAACAAACTATGTGAAGGAAATTTTGATAAGCATATTAAATGTTATAATGGAAGCAGTTGGCAGGATTTAGGAGATACGGGTTCTTATGTTCAATCCTTAACAGTATGGAATGGTGATTTGTGCTTCCATGGGAGCAATATTACATGTTATAATGGAAGCAGTTGGCAGAATTTAAGTAGCGGTGTAGGTGGCTTCTCTTATGCCATCATCGTATGGAATGATAAATTCTGCGTACAAGGAAGTAATGCCTCATGTTATGATGGTAACAGTTGGCAGGATTTAGGTTACTTGGACGGGACTGTTCGTTCCTTAACAGTATGGAACGGCAAATTATGTGAAGGAGATTCTCATACCCATGTTAGATGTTATGATGGAATTAGTTGGCAGAATTTAGGCGATTTAGACAATTGGGTATATGACTTAACAGTATGGAACGGTAAACTGTGTGGAACAGGTCTTAGCTCTGTTAAATGTTATACGGACTCTGATTATTTGGATAATGTCTGGCATATTCAAGGCGATGATGCTGTTTATGAGAAAGGAAATGTTAGGGTTCAGGATTTATATGCAAGTGGCAACATATATGCCAAGGCCTTATATGAGATTTCAGATGAACGCTTAAAAGACCAGATAACACCTTACACTGCAACTTTGGATGCTTTAAAAAAATTGCAACCAGTCAAATACGTTTGGAAATTCACTAATGAAACAAATATAGGTCTAATTGCTAACGATGTCAAAGAAGTTATCCCTGAAATTGTTATCCAGGACCAAGACGGATATTATCGAATTGATTATGCAAAGCTAGGTGTTTTTTTAATAAACATAGTTAAAGACCAACAAGAAGAAATTGACGAACTTAGAAAAGACTTTGAGGCATTAGAAGAGCGTGTCGAAAAATTAGAAGAGAATATTTAAAAATTTTCCAAGCCGAGATAATTAAAACATAAACGAATTAAATATCATAATCAAAAGAACTATCAAGAAAACTGTGGAAACGAACTTGAAAATACGTTGAGCTTTTTTCTCGCCAAACCAGGATTCTAAAGACGAATATAACATTTGACCTCCATCAAGGATGCCTAATGGTAAAAGGTTAAACATCCCCACACCCAAGTTTAAGATAGCCAACCACCAAACTAATGTAAGTAAGAAGTTGTAAAATATTAAGCTTAAATCATTAACTTTCTCATAGTAATCTAATTGAACGCCCATAACTGCTTTCTTACTAACAGGGTCTTCAACTAAAGGAAAAGTGTAATTCATCCCATCAGCCTTCACATGAACGATGCTGTTAGGTGTTTTATTATCAAGAACATTCTTCAAATCATAAAAATTCTCAATCTTAACTCCGTCTATCTCTTCAATTGTGGAATTTAAAGGCAAGCCGACAAGCTTAGCCGGAGCTGTAAAGTTTGAATCAGGTATTTCTGTATAATTAATAACTTTAACAGGCGTGAGCTTAACAATTGCAGAACCACTAAGTGAAGAAACAAAAGTTAAATCATTAGATTGTAAAGGCATAACTAAAGCATTAAGCAAAACTAAAAATAGAACGCCTAAAACAATATTCATCATAGGCCCAGCTGCAAAGATTGATAGTTTAGCTTTAAGCTTAGCTTTCTTAACCTTTTTATCATCTGGTTCAACGAAAGCTGCTGGTACAATAGGCAAACCTATGCCCATAAAAGCTATTCCGCTCGACTTAACCTTGATTTTGTAAGCCCTGGCAACAATACCGTGAGCAAACTCGTGAAATAAAGCCAGAATAAAGATTGATAGAATCCAATAAATGAAAGGAACATAGACAACGCCTTTCATAGGGATTGGCAACACTAGAGCTGCGCCAGAAGGTGCCAAAGGATTAGTTATTTGAACATAAAACTGATAGATTAACAAACCACCCATCACAAAAATGCCTATGTAACCAAGAATCATGAAAACAAAAGCCGTTCTTTTAACAAACTTGTTATGCTTTTTAGCAAAATAATCCATAAACTTTAAACCAAACTTTGTTCTTAACAAAGCAATATATATTATTGGCTTGAACAACCATTCAAAAACAACATCTTTCCTTCTTTTATAGAGAACCCAAGTTAAAAAAGCAATAAATATTAAAAAAAGAGAAACCTGGAAAAAAACATCGTTCATTTTATTTCTTTCTTACCGGTCTAAGTGCTGAGCTATTACATTTCCTGCATTTAACCTTACCAGCAAAAACCTTCAAAGGTTGAGCTCTAATCTTACGCTTGCATCTCTTGCAAACAAATACATTCTTAAACAATCTTGCATCAGCTTCAGGAATCTTTGCCATAATTACTCACCTGACTTAATTTGTTTCATTACTTTTTCGCCTAAGACATCCCAGTAAAGAACTACACAGCCTTCAACACAAGAATCTTTAAGCTCTTCAGGGATCTCAAGCTCAAAAGTCTCATAGCTTTCCATATCCATTACTGTTGCAGTATTACCTGCAATGGATAAAACTTGAGCATTCTTCTTATCGATAATTGGAACCTCAATGTTATCGTGACCAGGTGCAACAATAACTCTTTTCTTTCCATCAAGAAGACCTACACCTGTCAGCCTAACTTTAGCGTGACCATGTTTTCCAGGCCTAGAAACTTGAATGTCTACTACTTTACAAGCTTCTCCATCAATAACAACAAAGCTTCCTACCTTTAAACTTCCAATTGAAACTTGCTTTGTACCTGCCATAAAAATCTACCTCATAAAATCATAAGGACAAAAGTATTAATGTTTTTAAGGGAAAACTAGGCATTTAAAAAGTTTTTTATTTCACTGAAAGCAAGCATAAAAATAAAAAGCTCATATCTTTCTAACACTAAACCTTTGAGAAATCGAATCAAAGACATAATACTCTAAATCTAAAGACAATATGCTTGTTATTGGAGAGTTTATCTCATCATCAAGCGAAAAAGTACAAGTTATCTGACCTCTACCACTTTCATCAAGATAAAATTCTTTACCTTTTTTATCTTTCCCCACACAGTCCTCAGCGATCTTACCACTTAAAGAAGCTTTGCTCACTTTGAACTTGTTTCTAGAAGAAAACTCTACACTACCACAATCTTTTGTTGAGAAACTATCTGTATAATAAATCAGTTTGCCTGACTTTTTCTCCACATAGATTGTAAGTAAAACCTTGTTATTTGTTGAGAAAACATCAATCCTTGTTACAGCCAAAGGTGCGCCTTGGCCTTGAGAATAGGAAACGGAGTTTTGGTTAGATACATCGTTAACTAAATTCAAAGTATTCAAAGGATTAAGTTTTATAGAGGAAGATAAAGAGGTTTTGTATTTATAGCAAAGGTTATAGAATAAATCGAATTCATAACGGTCCTTAATGTTTTTAATACCCTCCTTGGTAAGCTTCAAATCAATATCCTTCGGGTTAGAAAAAACAATAATATCTCCAAAAGCCCTGTTTGTTGATCTACCTTCGATATCTTGATTAATAGGGATCACAACTTTTGATTCAGCTTTCGAAAACAAGGAAGGATCAAAACCAGAGATTTGTAGAACAGCATTATTCTTAGAAACAGTGGAGGTACCTTCATTTTTTATTATTATATTAAATGGAATCTCAAAATCGGTTGAAGAATCTGAAACAAAGAAATCGCTTTTAGGAATCCTAAGTTCCATTACCAAAGCTTTAAATCCTGAAAGCCCTTGAGAACTAGAGCTTGGCGAATTAGAGGTACAAGAAGTAATGAATACAAGTGCAACTAAGATCATCAAAGACAAATACTTAAGTTTCATGGTTTTTATCGTTCCAAAACACGAGCAGGACATATTTAAATTTTTTGATTAAAGCCGAATATTAAACTTAATTAAAACCTGAAAAATAACGATATCAGCTCACAATAACGCATCTAAAATTTAATAGAAAATTTTTTAAAGACTGCTAAAATCCAAGCTATTGTTAAAGGAGGTATTAAAAATGGCAGATAAAAAAGAACATTTAAATCTCGTATTTATAGGTCATATCGACCATGGAAAGTCTACTACTGTTGGAAGATTACTGTTCGATAGTGGCTCAATTGACGAGCAAAAGTTAAAAAAGCTAAGAGAAGAAGCTGAAAGGCTAGGAAAAGTAGGTTTCGAATTCGCTTTCGTCATGGATGGTCTAAAAGAAGAGAGAGAAAGAGGTATCACTATAGATTTAGCTCACAAGAAGTTCGAGACTGACAAGTATTATTTCACAATCATCGATGCACCTGGCCACAGAGATTTCGTTAAGAACATGATTACAGGTGCAGCTCAGGCAGATGCTGCTGTATTGGTAGTTGCTGCAGACGATGGTGTTAATGCACAGACAAAAGAGCACGTTTTCTTGTCAAGAACACTAGGTATTGGCCAAATCATCATTGCTATTAACAAGATGGATAAAGTTAACTATGATGAAGCTAAGTTCAAAGCTGTCAAAGAAGACGTATCTAAATTATTAAAGAGTATTGGATTTAAACCTGAAGAAATCAAGTTTATACCAATTGCTTCGTTGAAAGGAGACAATGTTGTAAAGAAATCTGAGAACATGCCTTGGTACAACGGTCCAACCTTGCTAGAAGCATTGAATGACTTAAAAGTACCAGAGAAACCTGTAGACTTGCCTTTGAGAATCCCAATCCAAGATGTTTTCAACATCACTGGAATTGGTGTAGTTCCTGTTGGTAGAGTCGAAACTGGTAAACTAAAGGTTGGAGACAAAGTTGTTGCTGTTCCAGGCAGAGAAGGTAGAGGTGTTATCGGGGAAGTTAAGAGTATTGAAATGCATCACGAAGCATTGAAAGAAGCACTTCCAGGAGACAACATCGGATTTAACGTAAGAGGTTTCGGTTCAAAAGACGTTGCAAGAGGAGATGTTGTAGGACATGTAGATAATCCTCCAACATTAGCAGAAGAGTTTACTGCACAAATTGTTGTATTGAACCACCCAAGTGCAATGACTGTTGGATACACACCTGTATTCCATGTACATACCGCTCAGGTAACCTGTACATTTACAGAGTTTGTTAAGAAACTTAACCCAGCAACTGGTGAAACCTTAGAAGAAAATCCAACCACTTTGAAGAACGGCGATGCAGCAATCGTTAAGATTACTCCAAGAAGACCTCTAGTTATCGAGAGACAGAAGGATATACCACACATGTCAAGGTTCGCAGTAAGAGATTCAGGAGTAACTGTTGCTGCAGGTATGTGTATTGATTTAAAAGCAAGAGAACTAAACTTAAAATAAATAGGTAAAATTTTTTACCTTAGTTTTTTTATTTTTTATAATGCTTTATTTTTGTTAAGCTTATAATGAAACGACCTTTCATTATAAGTCAAAAAGCAAAAAAAACAGGAGAGTTGATTGAAAATGCCAAAAGCAAGAATAAAACTAGCAAGCACAGATGTTAATAAAATAAATCAGGTCTGTAGTGAAATTAAAGACATTGTTACAAAAACAGGAGTTGAGATGAGAGGTCCAATTCCTTTACCGACTAAGAAACTGAAGATAACAACAAGAAAAAGTCCTGACGGCGAAGGTACAGCAACCTTTGACAGATTTGAGATGAGGATCCACAAGAGACTTATTGACGTTGGACTAGACGAGAGAACTCTAAGATTAATTATGAGAATACCTATTCCTGATGGTTTGAACATCGAAATCGAAATGATTGATTAAACTATTTCTATTATTTTACATCTTAACTAAATTTTATTTCTTCTTAAGAAAAAATCGCACTAATTAAAGAAGGTAGTATAAGATAAGCCATTAAAATCCCAAACATAATAAGCAATATTTTAACTATAAACGCTGCGAAACTCTTCTGTTTTTTACCAAAGTTTTCAATATTAATATTATTCAAAGAATTGTCTAAAAGCTCTCTGCTAGGTTGTTGAACAAAAGCTCGATTATTATTGCTTTCAGCAATGTTTTGCTCATTCATGGAATCAACATGCAGATCAGGGGCAGGTCTAAAACTTCTACCAACAAAAAAGCTAGTAGGATCAATAGGAATCATGTTACCAAAAGCATCCTGTTCAAATATCTTGACTTTAGCTAAAGGAACTGTTTTAAGAAAATTTCTTAATTGTGTTATATCATAGAATACTCTTCTACTACTTTCATACCAAACTACATAAACCATACTCTAAAATATGTAAAGCCTCTATTTAAAACCTTTTTATCAAGAACTAGAAGTAACAAAAAAATAGTTAAAAAGAAAAAAGAATTTACTCAACAATCTCTATACCAAGTTCATCAGCAATCTGTTTTTGTTCAACCTTTCTTTCTTCAGCACTTAAACTCTTACCAAGCACCCAAGGAGATTTAACACCTGTCACAATAGTCATAACTACAATCTTGCCTTTCATATCATCAGTAACCCTTGCACCCCAAATAACATTTGCGTCATCATCTAAAGACTTTGTAACAATCTCTCCAACCCTGCTAACTTCTTCCAATGTTAAGTCAGGGCCTCCGTGGATATGTAACAAAGCACCTGTAGCACCCTCATAATTAATATCCAACAAAGGATTTTCTAAAGCCTGTCTTGCTGCTTCCTCAACTCTGTTGTTTGTGTCTGAAGAACCTACACCAATTACAGCTACGCCACCATCTTTCATAATAGCTCTAACATCTGCAAAGTCTAAGTTAACTAAAGATGGGATTGAAATAGTTTCAACAATACCTTTAATCATCGTTGCGATTAATTCATTCGCCACAGCAAAAGCTTGCTTTATTGGTAGCTCACCCGCAACTTGAACTAATCGGTTATTGTCAATAACAATAACAGTATCACAATTCCTTCTTAAATTGCTTAATCCTAGCTCAGCCTTATCAATTCTTGCTCTTTCAATCTTGAAAGGCATAGTTACAACGCCAATAACGATTGCGCCAGAGTCCTTAGCAACTTTTGCGATAACTGGTGCAGCTCCAGTACCTGTACCGCCGCCCATTCCTGCGCATACGAAAACCATATCAGGATTATCCAAAGCATTCTTAATTTCAGATAATTGTTCTTTTGCAGCTTCTTCTCCTTTTTCAGGATAACCACCGCAGCCTAGACCTTTGGTAACATCTTTTCCAATCAAGAATTTAACATCAGCACTAGTGATATTCAAATGTTGTTGGTCAGTATTAACTGCGATAATCTCAGCTCCTTTAACGCCCTTATCATGCAACCATGAAGCCATATTATTTCCAGCGCCACCAACGCCAACAACTTTAATATTTGCTTGTCCGACAGATTCAAACAATTCGTCCATTTTTTTAGAATTCTCGGCCGCTTTTTCAACAAAAAAATTGCCCATTTTTTTACCCCCTCTTTAAATTTTTAATAAATTGTGCAAAACGCTTAAAGCGTCATAAAACACAAACAAAATAAGGGATTTTCAGCTAAAAACTTAAACCCCAACCCCTTACAGAATTTTTGATTAAGGAAGTATTTAAATATTTCTATTTTTGAAAAACTATTTCAAAAATATTAAAAAATCAGTATAGATTTTTATTCTAAAACATCAGATTCCTTATCAAGAAAACGTAAAGACATATCAAAAAAAGATTAATCACTTCAAAATAATAAATCAAGGATAAACCTGTTTTCTCTGCTCTGCATACATCCCAATCTTTGTCATCTGCTCAAATTGGGAATTCGAAAGAGTAATGTACTTTATATCGAAGTTATGTTCTGCTTTAATCTTAGATACAATTGAATCTATTGCACCAACATCCAGAGCCTCTCCTATAATAATGATATTTGCTGAATCTTCCTTTTGCTTCCCATACAAAAAGATCTTATCAATGCCCGGAATCTTAGATAATTCACTAATTAATAATTCAATAACATTTGTTTTCACAGAGAAGATTTCTAGAAGAGCCTTTCCTTTCTTTGTACTTGACAAAGTATAAAGTTTCTGTGGCCCATAAACTTTTTCATCAATATAACGTTTATCTACCAACAGCTTCAGAATCCTAAACACGCTGGTTAAACTAACACCAGTTTGGTCGGCAATCTGCTTAAGATAAAAGCTCTTGTTTGAATTCTTTGCAAATAACTCAAGGATTCTAAGGATTTTTTCATCCACTAAATCAACTAGGATTTCATAAACCCTCATACTTTTCCAAAAATGAAAAAACAAGTATTTAAATTTTTCTTTTATGAAAATTTATTGCTCAAAAGAAAATATTTTCCAAAAATGAAAAGAGTTTTCTAATAAGAGATTCTGTTCTCGTATATAAAATTCGGGGAAAAAGTAGGAATGAAGAGGGGCAATATCAGCAAAAAAGATAAAAGAATTAAATTGATATAACCATAGAAAAAAGAGTAATTAAACAATAAACTCCTTTAGCGACTTTTCAATCAGATTAAAAGCGAAGTCAACATGCTGTTTCTTAACCTCTTTTGAACCAAATAGTTTCGCATAAGCTAACGATAGTCTTACTAAACCAATTACCTTCCTTGGGGTTAAAGGCATAAAGAATTGTTCTTCTTCTTCCTTTAGTTTAACAGACAACTTAGAGACATATTCCTTAATTTCTTCAGGGAAATAAGGCTCAAAATCTCTAACATAATCCACAAACTCCTTGATAAACTCAAAATCATGATTTGTATACTTGTTTTTATAGTTGCCCACAATCCTCTTAGCAATTTCCTCAAATTTCTCTTTAGACTGCTTTCTTATAAAGAACACTAAATGAAATCTTGAAACCAGAGCGGGGTCAAAAGGTAATTGCGTTTTTGCTATGCTTTTATCCTTTAGTAAAATTGCTCCTTTACCAGGATTTGCTGTCGCAAATAAAGTAACTTTCGCAGGTAAAGTTATATGCTTATCCCCTTTATCATAACTAACAAAACCATTTTCCATAGCAGAATACAACGCAGCCCTATCATTTTCTTTCATCAAGTTTAATTCATCAATACAACAAACACCGCCGTCAGCCAGAGGTAATAACCCTTTTATTACTTCGTTACCTCTCATTGTCAAAGATAATCCAACACCGCTAATTCCAGAACCTAGACCAAAAACACACTTATTAACTAGGTTCTTAACATTCTCGATTAGTTTAGTTTTTCCTGTTCCGGGATCACCAAAAAGCAAAATGTGTATCGGCTCTTTCGAAACAATTGCTAAAACTAATGCAGTTTTAATCTCCTCCAAACCAACAATACCATAACTCAGCATATCCATCAGAGTATGGAATGGCTTCTTGCTCAAGAACTCTTTGAAAGCCTGTTCATAAAACAAATTCCTGAGCTGATTATTAACAGACTCCACAAAAGATTCAAGCTTTTCGTCATTGCCTATTAGCTGGACATAAGGATAAGAGAACTCAACAAGCTTTGTCCTTGGGGATTTTAATGTAATTACTGCTTTTCTTTTAACTACAAGCTCTCTTAACTTTCTAAAATCACTCTCAATTAAACAGTCCTTAACCTTATCCAAAATCCGTTTAGTCTCCTTGCTTAAAGGCACTAATTTCTTAAACCACATTGCTAATGGAAAAACACTAAGTAAAATATATAAATCATTCTATTTAAAATATTATCAAAGTAACCAAATGACTCCTAAAAATGGGTAAAAACCAAGACAACAATACAGAACTCGTATTTAACGAACTAATCAAACAGGACATCTTGAATGTTCTAAACAAAGCAATCTCTTATATCAACGAAGAAAAGTATGTTAGCCTATCAGAAATCTCAAATCAGGTCATACACAATGCTTCCATATACCAGGATGAGAATAGCTTATCCATTGCTGTATTGATGTATTCATTATACAAACTATTCGCAAAATATTCCATTGACAAGAAAAAGGTAATTGTCTTGCTTGAGAAAGCCAGAGATTCCTTAAAGAACAACAAAATCAGAACCTTCCAAACATACATCTCAACTCTGTTTAAACTAATCGAAACTATTGATAAAGATTTCAGTAATTACGTTGAACAAGTCGAAGAAAAAGCCAGGATAAAGAAAGCGGTCAAGATTTATGATCACGGCATTTCTTTATCTCGAGTTGCTGAGATGTTAAATATAACCCAATGGGAATTGTTAAACTACCTTGGCAACATAAAGCTTGAAAAAGAGAAAATCTCAAGGAAGGACCGATTAAAAGTCGCCGAGAAAATCTTTGGAATAAAGAAATAAAGATAAGAGAGTAAAAAATGAAAAGCATTGCTTTTGATTCAGGACCGATAATTACACTGTCTCTTAATAATTTACTCTGGTTAATTCCTCTTCTCAAAGAACAATACAAAGGAGACTTTTTAATTTCAGAAGCTGTTAGAAAAGAGCTTGTAGACCATCCATTAAACAAAACCAAAAGATACGTCTTAGAAGCTTTAAACATCTTAAAGTTAATTACCGAAGGCTATCTAAATGTTGCTTCAACCACGAAAACAAAAAGAGTTTACGAGAAATTAGATCATCTTGCTAATAAAATATTCAGCAGCCAAGATGCTTTCATAAAAATCCTCCATGGTGGCGAGCTTGAAACCATTGCTTTAGCAATAGCTTACAACTGTGAAGCGATTGTAATCGACGAACGAACAACAACTATGTTAATTGAAGAACCAAGAAAAGTTAAAGAAAGGCTCGAGAAAAAACTGCATAGAAAGATAAAAATGGATGGTTATAGGGCAAAAGAATTCCAGCAGTTAACTAAGAATATTAAAGTAATACGTTCTGCTGAGCTTGTTGCTGTAGCTTACGAATTAGGGTTGTTCGGCAAATATTTCCCTCAAGAAATTCAAGCTTTAGATGAAAAGTTCAAGGAACATTTGATAAATGGCCTTCTTTGGGGAGTTAAGCTAACAGGTTGCGCCATTAGCGAAGAAGAAATTAACAGATTAAAAAAGAAATTATGGCAGGAAAACATCCAAAAAACAAACTAAGAAAGTATAAAGACAAAAAAACAAACAGAATTACTTTGCAGGTATTCTTTCTTGACCGTTCATATACTTCCTTAAAGCTTTAGGTATGGTTATTGAGCCGTCTTTGTTTTGATAGTTCTCAATTATAGCCACCATTATTCTTGAAGTTGCTAACGCTGTATCATTCAATGTATGGACATACTCTAGAGAACCATCTTTTCTTCTAACTCTGATTTCAAGGTCCCTTGACTGATAATCAGTGCAGTTAGATAAAGACATTACCTCGCCATAATCATTAAGTGTAGGTCTCCATACTTCTAAATCCATTGATCTTGCCTTCCAAATACCTAAATCGCCTGTACAGATTTCTATAACCCTATAAGGTAATTCTAACCCCTGAAGGATCTCTTCAGAGTTTTGTAAAAGCTCAAAGAACATGTCCCAGCTCTGTTCTTTAGTGCAGTAGATAAACTGTTCAACCTTGTTAAACTGATGCGTTCTCCAGAGACCTTTTTCGTTAATACCATGGCTACCAATTTCCTTTCTAAAGCACATCGAATAAGAGTAATACTTCAATGGTAAATCTTTCTCATCCAAAATTTGATGATCATGCATACCTAAAAGCGCATGCTCAGAAGTGCCAATTAAACAAAGATTCGAGTCTTTTATTTCATAGATAGATTGTTGAATATTAGTTAAGTCCAATGCTGCTTCAATAACCCTTCGTTCAATCATCAGAGGTGGCTCAATATAGAGATAACCTTTGCTCTCCATGAAATCCCTTGCATAAGCAATCAAAGCTTGATTCAGTTTAGCTAGATCTCCCTTAAGGAAATAAAAGCCTCTGCCTGAAACCCTAGCACTGGCATCAAAATCAGCCAAACCTAACTTTTCTAGAATCTCTACATGATTTCTTACCTTAAAATCAAACTGTCTTTTGTTGCCCCATTCCTTAATCACAACATTATCTTTATCAGATTCTCCATACGGAACTGCAGGATGCATAATGTTTGGGATTTTCCTTAGTAAATCTTTAATGTCCTTCTCTAAAGCCTTCATTCTTTGTTCAAATTCAGAGATTTGCTTTGGAATATTTTTGGCCTCAGGCAATAAACTAGAAAAATCCTTACCTTGCTTCTTAAGCTCATTTATCTGCATAGATATCTGGTTTCTTTTATGCCTTAACTCGTCTACTGTTTTCTTTAAAGAACGCCATTCGTTATCTTTCTCAATTAGCTGATTTAAGGCGTCCATCATCTCTTTATCTTTTCTTCTTTCTATAGTCTCCCGCACCAAATCCAAATTCTCGCGTATAAACTTTAAGCTTAACATACTTACACCTAGCGACAGTTTATCATAAGGGATATAAAAACTTTTTCAAAACCCAAGAAACTGAATAATAAAGCTAAAAGAATAGAACTAGAAATCAAAAATAAGAAAAAACAAAAAATGCTATGCTTATGCAGGCATAGCAATTTCTTCATCAAGCTTCAAACCTTTTCTTTCTCTAATCTGTCTCTTAATCTTTTCCTGTAATTCATAAGGCAACGGCTCGAACACCTGGTCAACCAACGAGAAATAACCTCTTCCACCAGTTGAAGATCTTAACTCGTTAGATAATCCAAACATCTCTGCAACAGGTAGTTTACCTAGAACAACAACATGCTGCTCTTCCTGTTTCATATCTAATAGCTGACCTCTCTTGTTTGAAATCAACTTAGATATCTCTCCTAGATACTCCACAGGTGCCTCGAACCTTAAAATTTGTAATGGCTCTAACAACAATGGAGCAGCGTTCATCATGGCTAATCTTATACCGTCTCTAACAGCAGGATAAATCTGGGATGGACCTC
>Ga0190359_1001628_pt1 | contig 14021 bp, 14 predicted proteins | sample 48721823_MG_FD_161269 | JGI IMG/M metagenome (GOLD analysis project Ga0190359, IMG submission 161269) | Hydrothermal vent microbial mat bacterial communities from Southern Trench, Guaymas Basin, Mexico - 4872-18-2-3_MG | ecosystem: Environmental > Aquatic > Marine > Hydrothermal vents >... | reverse complement strand
ATTTCTCAGATGCCTATTGGCCTGCTCTCGGAAAGAACGACTTTCTTATGGCAATTTATGCCTATCAAAAAAGGAAAGACCGAATTGATCCGATATTAGATGATCTTTTTCATTATTCGTTATCAGGTTCTATTTCGGATAAAATGAAATAAAGAGGGATACTATGGATCTATTTAGGAAAATTCCAAAACATGAAGACGCACGCATAGCTATTGAAATGGGTTTCTATCCCTATTTCATCCCTATTTCTGGAGAGCAGGGACCAACTTTAGAGATTAATGGAAAAAATATGATCATGCTCGGTTCGAATAACTATCTGGGGTTGACGAATCATCCGGAAGTAAAAGAATCTGCCAAAAAGGCTATTGAGAAATACGGGGTAGGTTGTACCGGGAGCAGGTTCTTGAATGGTACTCTCGACATCCATGTGGAGTTGGAAGAGAAGCTTGCCGATTTTATGGGCATGGAATCCGCATTGATTTTTTCAACAGGGTTCCAGACCAACCTTGGGACAATATCATCAATGATGACTAAAGATGATTTCATCCTTTCGGATAGTTTTAACCATGCATCCATCATTGATGGTTGCCGTATCGCAAAAGGTAATTCAATAATTTATAAACACAATGACCTCGAATCCCTAAAAGCTGCATTTAATAGCATACCTGAAAAAGCTGGTACACTGGTTGCAACTGATGGTCTATTCTCCATGGAGGGAGATTTTGCAAGATTACCAGAGATCATCAAAATGGCGAAAGAGCATGATTCACGTGTCATGGTTGATGATGCACATGCTATAGGCGTATATGGGAAAAGGGGAAGAGGTACGACAGAACATTTCGGGGTTGAGGCGGATATTATAATGGGAACGTTCTCAAAATCCCTTGCGAGCATTGGGGGATTTGTAGCTTCAACCGAGGAAGTAATATTTCATTTGAAACATTCTGCACGCCCTTTAATATTCTCCGCTAGTCCACCTCCTGCAGCTATTGCAACAGTATCCAAGGCCCTTGACATTGTAATGGAAGAACCGGAAAGACGGAGTGAACTGATGAAAAATGCAGAATATTTCAGAAATAGCCTGAAGAAAATGGGTTATAATATCGGTCTGTCAGAATCGCAAATAATACCTGTAATAGTCGGGGATTTGATGGAAACTGTTGGCTTATGGAAGAGTCTATATGATTATGATGTTTTCACAAACCCTGTACTTTATCCAGCCACTCCTCCGGAAAGGTCACTTATACGCAATTCTATTATGTCAACACATTCAATGGAAGACCTCGATCAAGCCTTGGAGACGTATGAAAAGATTGGGCGTGACATGGGCATTATTTAGATATTTCTTCCCGGAACGACTTCGCATAACCGCAAAACGTGGGACGAAAATCCACCATGACAACTACTGGACGTTACATTAACCCCCAATTTTAACATTTGAGAAGTAAGTGTGCCCGTTGTTTATCATTACTGTGGTGGCCATTTGTCCTAAACGTAAAAAAAAACATTCTTATTGAATGCTTTTTTGTATAGTTAAGAGATGTATTTCTCAAGAATAACTCCTAAGCTATGAGCTTGTCGCAGATGTGTTGTGATAAAACACTGCTGGACAGGTTCTCAAAAACGTTTTATATGATATCCTGATAGACAAACGGCGATCCGACAGCAGGTGTGGTAAATGGTAAAGCGAGATGAGATCAACAACATCATAGTTACGGGAAAATCGGGTGCTGGAAAGCAGCCCCGGATAGATGTGCTGGTGAAGGAGTTCGGCCTTACCCAGCTGTCAACAGGCAACATCTTCAGGGAATACGTGGGAGCCTTCGATTCCTCGGGCTTCCGGGGGGACCTCGAGAGGTTCTACGATGCCGAGAAAGACACGTTCGTTCCGGATGAGGTCATTGAATCTGCAATAAGGGAGCAGCTCCCCGATCTCGAGGATGTGAGGCCGGTGCTTCTCGGCCTCAAGGCCAAGTACTTCATGAACTCCGGGAAGTTCGTACCCAATCACTCCACCAACGAGCTGTTCACGGAATACTTCGCCAAACAGGATTACAGGGGATACGTACTCGACGGCTATCCCAGGACCCCGGATCAGGCGGCATACCTTCTGGATCTGGTGAAGGAGAAGGGGAGCTCGGTGGACCTGGTGATAATAGTGAACAATTCGGACAAGCTGATAATTGAGAGGACGATGGGGAGGAGGATATGCCCTTCCTGCAAGAAGGTGTATCATGTTCAGTTCAAACCCTCGAAAGACGGCGTCCACTGCGACGACTGCGGGGCGGAGCTGATCCAGAGGGCCGACGATACGGAGAACAAGATAAAGGTCCGCCTCTCCGAATACTATGACAAGGTCATTCCCACCCTGGACATCCTGGAGGAGGCGGGGATACCCGTGGTCCAGGTGGAGGGGAATCTGGAGGAGTTCACGGAGGAGAACGTCAGAAGGTCCGTGATGGAGAAGATCGAGCCCCTCCTTGAATGAGAGGGGGTCCGTTCATTCGCTTCTCTCAGAGGAAGATATCGTTCACCAGTTCCCTGAGGTTCGGGTAGGTCGGAAGGTCTTCCTCCCCCGGATCCTTCATATCTCCGGAAAGCACCATTGCGACGCTGCATCCGGCAGCCCTTCCCGCGGCAATATCCGTATCCAGCCTGTCCCCTATCATGAGGATGTCTTTTGGTTCGAGCCCCATTTCCCTGGCTGCTATGAATGTCGTGTAGGGTTTTGGCTTTCCGAGGACCTTTGCCCTGACACCCGAACATCTCTCTAGTGCGGCTATAACGGTTCCCGCCCCCGGGAGAACCTTTCCCCCCTCCCATGGAAGTGTCGGGTCGTCATTTGTCGCAATGAGCGATGCGCCGTTCCGTATGCTTCTCAGCGCATCCGCGAGCTTTGTGTAGGTCAGGGTCCTGTCGAGACCGGCCACCACGAAGTCAACCTCGATGTCATCCAGTTCATCGCCGCTCTCCGGGAGCCATGGGGCCCGGGCAACGGGAGAGCAGCCCCTGGCCTCTCCGGCCGGAACGGCCTCGTGACCGTATCTCTCCAGTTCCTTGATGAGCCCCTTTTCCCCGACCACGAGACATCTGGCCTCGCCCATGGTCTCCTTTATGTAAACGGCAGCTCCGTACGCGGATGTCACGACCGGCGCATCGGGGAAGCCCATGTCCTTCAGGAACAGCCGGACATGCCCTCTTGTGCGCGTGGAATTGTTCGTGAGATACGATATCGTAACACCCAGGTTATGAAGGTCCCCTGCGGCTTCCGGCGAACCGGGGACGGGCTCCTGCCCCCTCGTCAGGACCCCGTCGATGTCCAGAATCACTCCTTTGATAGGCATCCCTCCCTCACGGCTAGATATGCATGGTACAGGTTCTCGGCCACAACGTCCGGGCGGGAGGGGTCATCGGGCCCGGTGGATGTTGAGATCAACCTTGCAAGCTCCGCCTTCCCTCCTCCGGTGGTTACCAGTATGCTCGCGCACCCCGCCGCATGTCCGGCAAGGACATCCGTCAGATGGTCGCCCACCATGATGGAATGTTCGAGGTCGAGCCCCATTTCGGATGCCGCCCTCCACAGCATCCCCGGTCCCGGTTTCCTGTCAGGCGAATCCCTTCTGTACCTCTCGATTATCGCCTCGGGATGATATGGTGAGTAGTATGCCATTTCCCAGGGCGGCTCTCCAATCCGGGCGGAGATGGCCTCCATGATGTCCAGAAGGTCCTGATGCGTGATGCTCCCCATGCCTATGGCTCCCTGATTTGTGACGACCACCGGCGAGTACCCCATCTCCCTGAATCCTTCGATCGCTTCCCGTGCACCCTCGATGGGTGTCGGGGGTTCCGCATCCGGGTCCGGATGTCCGTTCTCGATGATGACCCCGTCACGGTCGATGAACACCGCCCTCCGTTCACCGTTCACGGGAGGGCCGATGAAGGGACCGCTGGATTCCGGCGCCACTCTGAGCCTTTCCATCCGGGCGAGGATCTCCGGTTCGATACTGCTCATCTGGGGATCACCGCGGTATGGGGGGAATATCCATGCAGCTGGAAGGTGTCGTCCATGAGGACCACACCTCCCTCGGGAAGCAGGGAAAGGAGGTACACCCTTATGAAATCCTCGTTATCCCCCTCCTGAAGCATGGAATCCGTGAACAGACCCGAGCTGGAGAAGTACGTTATGCTTCCTCCCTTTTCTCCGATGGAGTACTGGACCGCAATGGGGCCGTAGGGGACATGAGGCTCGAACACACCATCGGTCTGATCCATCTCGCCGTTATCGTTCATGTCTATTATCGTCAGGTTCTTGGTGGTGGTGACCACGGTCCTGGCAGGGCCCGAGACCACCAACCCGTTGGGGCGGTCCACGATGAGGTCGAACACACGTCCGTCCATGGGCCTCGAATACCCCCTCACGAACCTCACGTTGTGCACCCACCCGGGGTCCGTTTCCGGCGGGTCGTAGGTTAGCTTGTCCACGAGGTAGTTGTGTCCCGTGAACTCCACCTTTCCCCCTGCCGATCCCAGAAGGAAATCGGACAGCCTGTTGGCGTGGGTCCCGTCATCCGCCACTATGACCGAGCCCCCCTTCATCAGGAAATCGCGTATGGAAACGATATCCTGGGATGAGAGATTGGACTCCACACCTATGAGCATGTACAGCGTCTCCTCCGGAGCAACGACATCATCGAGAGAGGAGGTCCCGGCGGCATCGTCGAGGTTCAGTATCGTGATGTCGGAAATGGATGCCTTGAGCTTTGTGAGGTCCTTCCACGGGCCGGTGTCCTCCGTTCCGTTCCCGCTGTTCCCGTCTTTCCCGCCTCCGGGTGGAAAGAGGACGACAACCAGTACAAGCAGTATCACGGCCGCAAGCACAAGTCCGAATATGACATAGGGGTTTCCCCGTCCCTCACTGCCGTTCACATTCGATGAGATGTCCCGGGGTATTTTACTCTTTTGGGGACGTGTGCAGGTTCATTCCAGGTCATCACCGACGGAAGCAAAGCGATCCCTCCCTCCACCGTGATGCAGAATGGAATCCGGTGTTCGCAGGTCGAAATCCTCCGCGGGGACCTCATCGGATACATTCACGCCCACCACCCTTCCGACGATGATATGATGGTCCCCCGCCTCCTTCATCCATTCGAGTCTGCATTCGATATTGGCCCAGCATTCCGCGATGCCCGCCGGTTCAACGTGCCCGCTCTTTATTGGAGTGAGACCGGCCATGTCGAATTCGGAGACATCCCTCGGATAGGAATCTGCGGCCTTCTTCACCTTATCCAGAAGATCGGGCCCTGGAACGGATATCACGAACTCCCCCGTGTCCGTAATATTCCTGAAGGTGTCCCGGGTCTTTTTCACGGAAACGGACAGCAGAGGGGGGTCCATGGACACCGGTGTTATCCATGCGAAGGGTGCGGCATTCCTGACATCGTTGTGGATCGTGGACAGCAGGACCACGGGCATGGGCGGCATGGCCTTGAGATACTCTTCCGGGGGCAGCCTCATATGATCACCTTTCACGGGGAAGTGTTATAGGTTCACATACATTTCCCCGTCCGATAGCATGATCCGCGATCTGATCCTGAAGAACAGGAGCTACAGGAGGTTCGATACCGGCCGGAAGTTGACGAGGGACGAGCTCCTGGAACTCATAGACCTTGCAAGAATATCCTCTTCAGCTTCAAATAGGCAGCCCCTGAGATTTCATCCGTCATGGGAGGACCCCGAGAACGGGAAGATTTTCTCGACGATGTCCTGGGCCGGATTCATAGAGGACTGGGATGGCCCCGGACCGGATGAGCGTCCCGCCGGTTACATAGTGGTCCTTCAGGACATGAACGTCTCCGATGACTGTTCGATAGACATAGGCATAGCCTCGCAGTCCATACTTCTTGGTGCGGTGGAGATGGGACTGGGAGGATGCATGGTGGCTTCCTTCGACAGGAATGAGATAGCCTCCGTCCTTTCCCTTCCGGAGCATATTGTTCCCGGACTCATCATCGCCCTGGGAAGGCCCGTTGAGAAGGTGGTTCTGGAACCGGTCAGGGATGGAGATACCAGGTATTACCGGGATGAAGACGGCACCCACCATGTTCCGAAGAGGTCCCTGAACGAGATCCTCTTTCCGTGATCTTCCCATGTTCCGGTGCATACCGTTCGGGTATGATTGCAATGCCCGGAAACGGACTATCCGTCATGCGGGAATGATCAGGTTCCCCGGGAGTGATCGTTCGATCCCAAGGAGACGATGGCACTGTTCATGTCCGTCGGGCTCAATATGTACCTTTTTCATTATATGGGATTTTCAATATCCCTTACGCAAAGTGATCTTATGGGATATTGTGGTAAGTCCCTTCCGCCGATTGGAAAGAGAATCGGGACTTCCCCATCTATCAGCACCGGATCGTCGATTGGAGGATACCGGTGTGCAGAGGTTTGAAAGATTAATAGTATCTGACCGAATATCTCTTTCAAACCAAGCATCCAGTCGTCTATCTCCTAAATACACATCAATTCATTCTGCACACAATACATCAGGGTGCGGTGTAAAGAGTTCGGATACGAATGTATTATCATTCGTGTCAGATTTTTCATGAAATGGTGGAAAGGAAGCTCCTGCTCCGAAACGGTGTCGCAAGCCGCCTGCTGATCGTGTTGACGGTCCCGATACCATTTCCGGCAGCCACTCTCCACGGATACGCATAGGAAAAGGGGAAATAGGTTTCGTCCAATCCGGAATCGGTATATCGATGAAGATCTGCATGGTTTCCTCGGAATATCCTCCCAAGTGGGGAGGCGTGGGGGTGGTGGCATATTACCTGTCCACATGGATGGCCAGGAGAGGGCACGAGGTTCACGTGGTCACCAGGGAGCAGTCCATCGGTTACAGGTCCTCCCACGAGAACATTCACATACACCCCGTCAAATGGCTTAGGGCCCCCATGCTGTTCACGGTATCCTTCGGCAGGAGGGCCGTTGACTGGATCCTCTCCTCCGGTATCGATTTCGACATCGTCCACGTGCATTCCAACATGGCCCTCCTTCCCAGGTCCTGCTACGACAGGTTGAAGGTGCCCGTGGTTTCCACGATGCACGGGACCTGGAAGGGGGAGCGGTCCACCATATCCCTGAAGGATGTTTCGTTCTCCCTGTCGGGGATAAACGATCTCTCCATTCTGTATCTGGGTCCCTTCATGGACAGGTTCGAGGACCATGCCATAAGATACTCGAACGGGGTCATAACCATCTCGAGGTCCGAATGCAGGGCGCTTGCCGAGAGGGGCGTGGAGAACAGGTACGGCAGGAGGATACATCTTCCCGACGGTATTGACACCGTGGAGTTCAACCCGGACAACTTCGATGCGGCCCTGAAGGAGAGATACGGCATTCCCGAAAGCCACAGCACCGTTGTGAGCGTCGGGAGGTGGGCTGCGAGAAAGGGCATCAGGGAGCTCCTGGAGGTATTCAGGATAATGCACGGGAGGAACGTGGATATCAGCTTCTTCCTGATAGGATGGGGGCCCATGGAGGGGGAGATCCGGAGGAAGATATCCGCGTACGGTCTCGGGGAGGTGGTGCATCTGCTGAAGTCCCCGGATCACGATGAGATGAAGAAGGTGGTGGCAACGGCGGACCTTGCCATGTTCCATTCCTACTGGGAAGGATACGGGTTGACCTTCGGTGAGGCACTCGCATCGGGTACGCCGTGTGTTCTGACCGATGTCGGTGGCGCATCGGAGATGTGCGTGGAGGGAACCGGGAAGCTGGTGAAGGTGGGGGATGTCGAGGGACAGGCGGCGGCTGCCCTTGAACTTCTCGCCCGGGAGGATCTGAAGGAATGGGGGCTCAGGGGAAGGAGGCACATAGAGGAATACTGCTCCATCGAAAGGATATCGGAGCTGACCGAGGAATTCTACCGGTGGGTCATCGAGGACCCACTGAACGAGAAGGGATGGAGGGACCCCTTCCGGAGGTGCGAGGATGGTTCGTAGCATCATTCAATCCTTTCAAGAGAAGGTTTAATTAAAGCTACAATGATGTTTTGTCATGGATATGGGAAAGGGAACCCGCACCGAGGAGGGTTCCAAGAAGTCCATGTCATCTCTCTTCCGGAGGCTGCTCGAGACCGATCTCGACAGAAAGGACAGGACGACCAAGATCTTCCAGTTCGTTTTTCCCTGGCTTCTCTGGATAGTGGTTGGGGCAATCACCGTGATCCTTCTCACCGCATGGATGGGTTGGGGTATCGGAAAGGAGCTTCTCAATATATGGATATTCTACACCCTGCCTCCGGCCGGAAAGGAGACGCTCATACCGACGGCCGTTTCCAAGGGGGTTCCGGGATACTTTGCGGGATTCTCGACATCCATAATTGACATCTGTTTCTCGCTGTTCCTGATCTGGAACTACGACTGGGTGAAGAAGCTCCCGGTTCTGGGCCCCGCTCTCTCCAAGACCGAGAGAAAGGGAAAGGAGAAGGTGAAGAGGACGAGATGGTTCGGCAGGGCAACATTCCTGCTCACAACGTTCGTTGTCTTCGTTCCCTTCAGCGGTTCCGGGGGCGTGGGGGAACCGTGTTCGGGAGGATAGTGGGGCTGGGACCCTACAGGGTCCTTGCCGCTGTTTTCATAGGTTCCTTCATAGGGTCCACGGGGTTCGCATTTCTGTCCGAGCAGCTCACGGATTTCCTGGGTGCGGACAATCCGTTCGTCTATTTCCTTTCCAATCTCAACATACTGCAGCTCGTGGCGGCTCTTGTCGCCGTTGGGTTCGTCATATATGTCATAAGGAACCCGAGGATGGCGGCCATCAAGACAACACGGGCGGTGGCCCGGGCACTGGACATGACCGAGAAGGCACTTGACATAGCCGAGAGGAAGAGGGAACAGGCCGCGAACAGCGCCATGAAGGGAGCAAGGGAATCGTTCCGCCTCATGAGGGACGGCAACCGGATGGTGACGGATATGGGGCTGGAGATCGCAACCAAACCCATGGAGGTTCTGGGGGAAAAGGGAAGGAAGATGAAGAGGAGGACAAAGGATTTCTCCATGCGCCAGGTCGATCACCTCCACAGGATGGCGGGAGGGACCGTCGACAGGACCATGGAATTGGGTGAGAGGGTGACCTCCTCCTCCATTCACACGGCCGCGGAGCTCACCAGGAAAGGATTGAGGGAGACGATTTACGGGTGGGACGAAGCGGGGAAGATAATCGTCAAGGGAGGAGAGAACATAGAGAAACTGTATCCGAAGAGGAAGAAGGAAACGGAAGAGAAGCTGCCGTCATCCGAGGAAGAAGTTTGAAAGGAACATTTTTATCGTACAGGTGGTTGTTTTGCCCATGGGAAAGAAAGAAGTTCTCGTGACCGGGGGGGCGGGTTTCATAGGTTCGCATCTGGTGGACCTTCTCCTGAAAAAGGGTTGCGAGGTGACTGTTTACGATAATCTGTCAAGCGGTAGAAGGGAGTTCCTCTCGCATGTGGAGGACAGGATAACATTTCTGGAGAGGGATCTTGTCGGGGACGGGGACCTCGTGGGCGCCCTTGAAGGTGTGGACCATGTCTATCATGTGGCAGCCAATCCGGACGTGAGGCTCGGAGCCGATGATACCTGGGTATCCGTCGAGCAGAACATACTTGCCACCTACAACCTGCTGGAGGCGATGAGGAAGGTGAGGCCGGATGACCCTCCCTCCCTGTCGTTCACCTCCACATCCACGGTTTACGGGAATGCGACCGTTCTCCCGACACCTGAGGATTACGGTCCCCTGATGCCCATATCCCAGTACGGGGCCTCCAAGCTGGCGGCGGAGGCGCTGATATCGGCGTTCTCGGACAACTTCTCGATAAGATCGTCCGTGTTCAGGTTCGCGAATGTCGTGGGTTCGAGGTCCACTCACGGCATACTTTTCGATTTCTACCACAAGCTCCAGAAGGACCCTTCGAGACTGGAGATACTGGGTGACGGTCTTCAGAGGAAATCCTACATTCACGTATCGGACTGCGTCGAGGCAGTTTACCATGCCACCGAGGTGCAAAAAACACCGTTCGAGTACTACAATGTCGGAACCGCGGATTACATCGAGATAAGGGATATACCGGACATCGTGGTATCGGCAATGGGTCTCGGGGATGTGGAATATGTCTATACCGGAGGGCATCGCGGTGCCGGATGGAAGGGGGATGTGAAGTACATGTCCCTGGCCGTTGACAAGATACTTTCGACGGGTTGGAAGTACAGGCTGAATTCAAGGCAGTCTCTCGAGAGGGCCGCCAGTGAGCTGGTTTCGGAGCTGAGGGATAGCTCCATCTGAGAAAGAATTAAGTAAAAAGTCCTCATAGGAATGGAACGGGAGACATCCGTTTGGCCAGAAGAATGAAGTATCGGGGCTCGGGCAAGAAGAGGAATTTCGGACCCAAGAAGAGGAATCCGGGAGAGAAGCTCAGAAAACCGATGCTCGCGCTCGGGCGCCTAGATTATTTCAAGTACGATCTCAAGGAGATAATAGAGCGCTCCGATATCGAGGAGGATCTGAGACCGTCATTCATGGCCTCCGTGACCGCCAAGGCAAGACAGAGGTCCATATCCGATGCCAAGGAATACATCGAGGAGATGATGGAGAAGGGAGAGGTCTCCGAGGAGACCTCCAGGAAGCTGTTCAACCTCCTTGACAGGTACACCAAGGTCCGCTAGCTGCGGTCAGCGAACTTCCCGACGATCCTTCCGTTTTTTCGGGTCCCCTCTGCAAAATTATTTTAAACATACAGACCCCTCCATAATCGGTGTGAAACGGGATGAGCGGGAAGAAAACCTTGGCAGCCGGGATAATATTCTCGTTTATGGGGATACTTGCGGTGGTGGCTCTTGTGATACTGTCCGCACTTTTCTATCCACCCTCGGAATGGCCGGAGGGCCCTCCCGATTCGGGACCCATGGTGGGTATCATAGCAGGTCTGTGCATGAGCTCCTGCTGCCTTCTGGGACCCGTGCTTCTTCTGATAGGTCTGTTTACCGGGTCGGCTTCCTCCAAAAAGAAGAAAGGTAAGAAATCGAGGAAGAAGGCAAAGAAGAAGAAGAGCTCCTCGAAGAAGAAAGGCAAGAAGGAATCTTCCCCGAAGGAAAAGAAGAAGAGGGCGGACACCGAGGAGTGAAAGAGCTCCGTTTCGTCCGTTCTTTTCGATGTCTCTTATTGATGTTGGATCCATCATCTCCGGGACCGGGTTTGCCGTTTCCAGTTCGGACAGCTTCTTCGAGATTGAAAAAAAGATTAGAGGAAGCTCCGTTTTCGGTTCTCCGGAGAGCTTCCGGACAGGATCCCGTGACGGATAAGAGCTTCCCGGATACGAGAGATTTTTTCATTGAAGAGCCCTTTGTACTTCCGGTAGAAGTCGATGTGGAAAAGCTCGAGGAAGGTGAGAAAGGGGATCATCGCCGCAGTCATCGTATCCCTCCTTCTGATCGCCGGTCTGTGTATCCGGAGTTTGACGGTGGGGAGGCAGGGAGGGAGCTCCATAGAGATATCCCGGATCCTGGACTTGACCTCCGAGCGGAACGATGTCGTGTACGATCATGTAATTGTGTCCGGGGAGGACAGATTCTCCTCTCTCGTGGCGGTTCCCCTCTCCTGCTGGTATGACATCTCCGACAATTCCTCGGTACTGCTGCCGCTGCTGGTCGGGGACTCGGAGCCCGCGGCAAGGTTCGTTTCACTCACCGGAAGGAATGCACCTCTCATCCCGGGTCCCGGGAAGTATTCATCTTCCCTCGAAGCGGCAAGGGCCGCATTCTCGAGCCCGGCTGGGGCGATCCTCGTTCCGGAAGGTGATGAAGGATACGATCTGGCATTGATGGCCGTCCCCATGGCCTCCTACCTGAACATTCCCGTTGTTGTTCTGGAGGATGCCCTGGACCCGGATGAGGTCGAGAGGGACCTGATGGGACTCGGCATATCCTACGTGATAGCCGTATCCGGTAAAGCCGTTGATTTTGCAAGGAAGATGCGCTTTGACAGGGTGGAGATACGGGATGCAGGCGACGCCATCCTGGATACCGCGGAGGTCGTGAGGGACAGGTTCGGAAGGCTCGATTACGTGACGATGACCAATCCCGGGGATACACGGAAGGAACCGGTGGTCCGTACAACCGTCCAGGAAGAGAGCGTGGATCTGAGGTCCCTGTTGATAGACACATCGACAAGGGATGTGGACCTCATAGGTGAATCCGTGACCACTCACCTCATCGATGTCCCCGAGGGAGTGTTCGATCTCGTGGTGGAGGTGAACTTCACCGACGTGAAGGCATATCCGATGGACCCGCTGAAGAATGCGTTTGACGTGGAACCCATCAGCTTCATGACACTGACGGACCACCAGGGGAGGCTTGCGGGTTACTCCCCCAGTTTCTCGGTGGGGGGAGGGTCCAATATTGTGGAAACCCTTGTTGTAGATGCCCCGGGAACATACGAGCTTGAGGTGAAGGTATACTACGGTGTGAAGGGTCTTTCAACCATGATGGGCACATCTTTCGGTATTTCCAGGTTCGAAGGTTCCTACGACATGAAGGCGTATCTGAAGGAACTGTCCCACCCTCATCTTCCCGTGTACCGCGACCTGTCGATGATGGCCCCCTATCTGTCGGCCGCAAGGGGCGGTCTCGTGTTCGCGGATCCATCCTTCTGCCTTACACCGGAGGAGATGAACATGAGCTCGTCGGGATATGCGGCAGGTCCCTGGTACGAGCGGGATCTGCTGCCCGTGTGGAGGGAGAAGGCGGTGGAGAATGCCGGGAAGCTCGGGAGAGTTGTGGACATGCTCCCTCCGGATCTCTCGGAGAGCTATCTAAATGGCAGGGGGTGGCTTGCGCTTCTGGGGGGCGGCAGCATGCTGCCGATGTCCTACGAGGAAAAGGACCCGTCCTGGGAAGAGGATGAGATATGGGGGACGGGTTGGGCGACGGACCTTCCGTATTCCCTGAACCTTTCACTGTCGGTGGGGAGGCCCCTGGGGAGGGACGTGTCGGAATGCTCCGCTCTGATAGCAAGGACCCTTTTCTACGAGGAATACACCGAGGGCCACTGCAGGGAGATGGAGAGGGAATACGGTGCCCGGGGCGGTTTCAAGGACCATTTCCACTTCCTTGCCGGGGAGGGCGGGGGAAGGACCGGGTGGCTGTTCCATCAGAGCTCCTTTTCAAGGACCGTCGAGGACAGCGGTTTCGTATCGGAGGTCTACGTCCAGGATTACGAGAACGGCAGGGAATACCTGGTTTCTGTGGGGGCCTTCGAGAGGGCCAACTATTTCGAGATGATCCTTCACGGGGACTGGTCATGGTTCTCGCCGGAGCTCAACGGATGGGACAGGTATTCCACCGGGGTCAAGGTCTCGGATATCATGTCGAATCCATCGGAATGGGAGCTGGGACCTTCGGTCATGATATCGGGTGTGTGCCTCCTTGGAAGATTGGGAGGGATCAGGCCGGAGCAGTCTATAACCCAGGCCTTTTTCCATGCGGGGATCAACGCCTTCTTCTGTGCCACCCGGTCCACAGGATCCGAGGCGAAGGCGGGTCCCCTGGAGGAAGCTCTCATCTTCGAGGACCTCTCCACCGGGGAGGCGATAAGGAACGACAAGAGGACGAATACCGAGGTTCCCACCTACTACGTCAGGACACTTTACGGCGATCCCGCCTTCAATCCCTACGAGCCCGGGAACGGGTATTCGGATCAGGGCAGGCCGATTCTGTTGGGAAGTGCCTGATGCGTTCGGAACCCGGCCCTCCAATGAGATCGGTCGGGAACGGAATGAAAGGTCCCGGATCTACTCCTTGAAACTACTTCAAGACACAATTGGTATTCGAGCTCCCTGCTTTCCGGGATGTTCACCATTGGAAATCCGTTCCGATGGAGGATGAAGTTCATAAGAAGCCTTCCGACCCTTCCGTTTCCATCCACGAATGGATGAACGGTCTCGAAACCGACATGGAAGTAGGAAGCGGTGATGAGCGGATGCAGCTTCT
>Ga0190359_1001626_pt1 | contig 14027 bp, 6 predicted proteins | sample 48721823_MG_FD_161269 | JGI IMG/M metagenome (GOLD analysis project Ga0190359, IMG submission 161269) | Hydrothermal vent microbial mat bacterial communities from Southern Trench, Guaymas Basin, Mexico - 4872-18-2-3_MG | ecosystem: Environmental > Aquatic > Marine > Hydrothermal vents > Microbial... | reverse complement strand
CCAAAGCTCATAGCTTCCAATGCAGCAATACCAAAGGGTTCATACACAGAGGGCAAAACCAGCACTTGAGACTTTCTATACAGCGATAAAAGCTCCTCTCTGGACAAAAACCCGTTAAGAGTTACAAAACCATCTAATCTATCATTATTAATCTTTTTCTGTAACTCATACTTTAAAACCCCTTCCCCCGCCATTAAAAACTTAAAATTCCTGTTAATACTTATAATTTTTTTAGCCACTTCTAAAAAGTAGTGCGGACCCTTCTGTGGAACAAGCCTTCCGACAAAAATCACTGTATTCTTATTTTTCATTTTTTTCATTGAAATATTTCTTATTGAAAAATATTTTTTGTTATCCTCTAATTGATATTGAGGAAATGTATATGGGTCGTATGCATTGTATACAACTTTGATCTTGGATTTATCAATTTCATATTTTTTGTTAATAATATCAGCAGTAGCGTTGGATACAGTGACTATACAATCGGCTTTTTTCATCCCTAAATACTCTAAAGAATGAATGTCAGAATTTCCGTATCCACAGGCTCTTTCAAACTCGGTAGAATGAACATGAAATAAAAATGGGCGATGACTGATCTGTCTTAACTTTAAACCCGTTCTTACTGTACCCCAATCATTCGCATGTATCAAATCGAAAGGGATGTTTATTGTAATTTTTTCTAACACATCCTTTTGAAAGCTCATTTCAGGATAACCGTACTCAAAGGTAGATACGCCGATCATTGCCAATCTATGATATATATCTTTTCTGATGTCTAATTCTTTATGTAACCTCAAATCATCTGTTATTAAAATTAGATTCATCCTTCTAATATCATCTGTATTCCTAAATGAAAAGTAGGCCGGAATCCTGGATGGGAGTAGAAGATAAACTTCGTTACCGTTCTGCACGAGATTTCTAACTATGGAATAACAGACAATACCAAGACCGCCTGTCATAACCGGGTAAAATTCGGTGGAAAGCATCAATACTTTCATGATATAGTTTTTCTCACTTAACTAAACATTTCATAGCCCGTCAATCAAATGTTCAATATAATACACGGCAGCTACAGACCAGGCCTGAGCAGGTGCTCCCTTTGGTGTTTTTGGATTTTCACCATCCCATATCTCAGCAATAGAGGCAATAACATTATTTTTTATCAAATCTTTCAATGAAGATATTACGGATATCAGCTCTTTTTTTAACTTATCCTTATCAGGAATAACCTTGCTTAATAATTTAGCATATGGTAGCAACAACCAGGTCCAGACAGTCCCCTGATGATAGGCAAAGTCCCGGATTTTTTGGTCTCCTCTGTAAACTCCTCGAAAATCCGGCGAGTCCATTGATAGGGAACGTAACCCATAGGGGGTTAATAATTTTTCCTTTGCAATCTCATACCCCCTTTTAAGAGATTGATAATCCGCAAAATCAAAGGGCAGGGAAAGGGCTATTATAAAGTTAGGCCTTATCTTTTCTGCTTCTTTTCTTTCAGATTCAATAAGATCCAGCCAGTAATTATCAACAAAATAGCTCTTCATGCTGTTTTTCACAGTCTTAGCAATCTCTGTTAAATCAGTAACTTTGATACTAGAATCAGATGAAGAAATTTTAGTTTTGCCAAGTTTTGTGGCCATTTCTATTGTGGCCATTAATCCGCTGTACCACAACCCGTTTATCTCCACCGGCTTGCCATATCTTGGTGTTACAGCTACCCCATCCACCTTAGCATCCATCCAGGTCAGCGCTCTACTTTTGTCCTTTTTTATGCAGATTAAATAATCATTTTCATCACAATAGAAGGACAACTTATTATTAAATAGATAATTACACACCACTTCTTGCACATATCTAAATATCTTTTCCCGATTTTTTTTATTCAGGGATTCAAATATTTCATAAACTCTTAGAAGATATAAAAGAGATGCATCAACTGTATCAAAATTTTCTCCTTCGCCGCCCTCCCCTTTCACATTTGGTAAAATACCATTTCTCATTTTAGAGCCGTATGAGTTAAGAATATCAAGGATAAAGGGTAAATATCTTTTCTCATCGATTAAAAAAGCTTCAAGGCTTATCATTGTATCTCTTCCCCACGCAGAAAACCATGGATAGCCTGCAATTATATCATCTACAATCAAAAAATCTTCAAGCATTAATTTCAGGATTTGCTTGTAATCCTTTTCCCTAAATATTCCATTTCGTTTTCTATCTGTTTTAATCTCATTGTAAAGGTTTTTATTATCCTTTTTATTAATGGCAGAATGGAAAGAAAACATCTTAATATTAAAGTACTCAGCATAATCATCAGGAAGAGGAAAGTCTTTAAATCTGCCAATTATCCCATCTTTTACAGCGTTAAAAGAGTTTAAATCACATAAACCTTCAGATATTCCACTATCCGAGAAAACAATTTCCAACGTCCCACCTTTATGGAGCAACCCATGAAACAAAAAGGGAGAAATTAAATCCTCATAGGCATCATAACCCCGTTCATCTTCCTTTAGATAATAAATACTTCGGTAGATCAAGCCCTCCTTTTCAATTTCGCCTTTGCCAGAAAAAAAATACACTTCACCAAATTCGAAATTCTCCCTCCTCAAATATCCAAAGTTACACCCGTCTTTGACACCAGATTCAACATGAACCACGGTAGTATCAAAAGTCCCGGGTTTATTTACCCAGTGATGATCCCTTATGCTAAACTTAGGCCTTAATCTGAACTCCATATCAGCTTCACTAAAATTTGTATATCTTATTAATACACTATTACTTTTATGGGCCATGAAAATTTCCTTCAAAAGAGTAACTGAACCATCATTATTTTCTGATAGATCATAAAAAAAGGCTGGGAAAGGCCGAACCCAGGTATTAAGAATTCTCCTAAATCCATCAGGATATATGATATCATTGTAGTTATTTGAATCAATAAAGAGAGATCTACCATCGACAATAAACATCTCTTCTATGGATGAAACAAGGTGGATCCTCTTTAAATCCTCGTGAGAGGCAATCAAAAGACCGTGATACTTTCTTCTATTTATCAAATCGCGTGCTCCAAGCGCGTATCCTCCAATCCCGTTAGTACATATCCATTCATAATCATAATTGCTATTAGTTAATGCATCCATTTTTTTCTCCAATTTATGTTAGTATATAAATTATAATTCGGATATCCAGCTTTTTCCTTAATTTTATCATTTTAAGATATTGCACACCATGTATAAAGCCCCTATTCAATAAGTTTTTATTCTACTAAGCAAAATTTGTAACCTTTTTCTATTAATTTGGACTATATTCTATAAAATTGTAGCTCTCGCTTAATAATCTTGACTAAAATAATAAATAGATTATAATTTTCGTATACTCTAATAATAGGAAAAGATGGATTTGAAATGGATATGATAGAAAAAATAGGAACAGCAGCGGGTAAAGTATGGAAAGCTTTAAAAACATGGAAAACAGTTGAAAATGATAATGAAGGAATGACAATAGCTCTCTTAAAGAAAAGAACAAATCTCCCCAGCGACTTAGTTTATGAAGCAATTGGATGGTTGGCAAGAGAGGATAAGATCAGTTTCTCTACCAGCAATACCAAAACAGTTAGAATATCTTTAAAAGAATAGGCTTTTATTTTTTAATTACAGCAATATGTATATTGTAATCTGTCTATCAAACCTGTAAAAAAACCTATGATAGGGCATATTACAGAAGGGTCATTGATTAAAATCATAATTAACTAATATCATAAAATAATGGAACTATTCACCCATCATTCTTCTCTTGGCATTATTCACAACTCAGATATTAATCCCGAAGAAATTCTCAATAATGAATTAGTACATATCGTTATTGGGGACAGCTTTGCTGAGTATAGATGTTTCCCTTTTTTCCCATCATTAGAACTTATAAATCAACTAAAAAAAGGTAATGAAATCTTAAAAACAATTCCACTGGCAATTTCTATTAAAAATGAAATAATTGAAGATGTATCTAAAGGCAATATTCATCTACAAAACCAGCTAATCAAAGATATCCATCTCTCCACGAGGATTATATATTCGATTTTACTTATTCATCAGGCTCTCTCCCAGATTGAAAATAGCAGTCTCATGAACAGAAGATTTGTTCTAATTAAAGAAAAAAAGGGAGAACCTGGAATACTACATTTTCCTGGCCAACTTACCGTGATGAGCCATATTGGACCCGGTCCGCAATGGGAAGAAATACCTTCAATTTATCTGGGTCTAAACCTTTTCCAGGTACTTTATCTGGAGCACAGAAAGAAAGAGCAAAAACTCTTTACTTACTTTAAAAATTTCCTACTGTTTGAAGAAAAAGCAATCGAAACGGGTTATATACACACCGAATCACCAACCATTGAAGAAGCAAATGGATTCTTAGCTCTTTTTAAAAATGTCCTTGATCTAACACCAATATCTGAGGCTGTAAGAACATTTGTAACCATTAAAAAGAGGGTAAGAAGATTTACATCCAGGATGAGGGCTCAACTTTGTGAAAAGCTTGATGCCCGATTAAAGGAAAATATGGAGGCTTTTGACGTTAAAACAAACATAAAAGCCATACAGGATCTGGAAAGATTGGCAAGACAGTACAAAGCTGATGGAGACTATGAATCTCTGAAAGAGGTAGTAAGACTCGCCGTTTCTGCATCTGGCCATGATATTCCAGAAGTAAGAAATAAGGCCAATGTTCTGCTGGAAAGAATTTTTTCTCCTAAAGAGTACGAGGCACCTCTTTCTATAAACTTTTCAACACTCTATAAAGGGAGAAGATACAATTTTTCCTTTAATCTTCCAAAAAGAAAAAACCCGTATTTTATAAGAATATACCATGGGTATCATAACGACATACCAACTCTTGAAAATATCTATTTTAAAGAGTACCCACTATCATATAATGAAAAACTCGGGTTCTATGAGTTTGAATATACCTTTGAAAATCTTGGCTACTACGACTATGTTATTTTAACAGAAGAGAGAGGTAAGAAAAAATGGATGAGCTGTCCGGAATGCAGCGGGAGGATAAATATCATTCCAGATGTTCGGGGACACATTATACTCGAAATATTTCCAGATATACATGGCCATACAAGGGTATTCTGGTGGGATGATAAGGAACATCCAGGGTTGGTATATAACGAAAATGGAGAGGTAATAAGGCTTGGAAACTTCTCTGATATTACAGCTCATCTTGAGTATCTAAAATCACACTACTTTATAACGGAGTTGTATCTACTTGGTGTTCAGAAAAGAGGCTACAATCGTGAAGATTGGGCACCAGGGGCAACATCACCTTCCCCCTTTTCGCCAATGAGTCCTGTCGAAATTGAGCCATCCCTTGGGGGAGAGGAGGAGTTTATAAAGCTGATTAGAAAGGCCCATTCTCTTGATATAAAAGTAATAGTTGACATAGTCCCCCATCTTAACAGAAGAAGTAATGAAGTGCCCGATGAGTGGGTTGTTAAATGCTACGACGAATGGGGAAACCTGGTTGACAGAGCGGCAACTGACGGAAGATATGGAAGCTGGAATGATGGAAAGCTTTTAAATTATAGAAAGTTTGAGGTTTGGGAATGGCTTACCAATTCTGTTCTAACATTAATCGATAAGTTTGATATTGACGGTATTCGCTTTGATTCTGCACATGCAGTTCCCATCATGATGAAGAGGAACAACTATCCCTATATCTACAATAAAATCCGTAGCCATGAAGAAATGCTTGAAGGCAGAATCATCTTAAATGACAGGGAGGATGATCACTTTATAACCACTGGTTTCTACGATTCTATGTGCAGGGATGTTATAGCACCACCATTTCATCACTATATGATGGCAAGGATCTCTGGCAAATTGAGGGATAAAGGCAAGGACTTTTTTATCAATATAGCTGAATGCTACTGGGGAAGAGAAAAGTACCTGGCAAGATCGGGTATTATACCATACAATTCCGCTCTGTTTAAAATATGTGAAAATATTACACATAAAAAAGCAAATATAGATGAAATATATCACTTGTACAATACCTACTTTCCCAAGGTTTTACCTGAGGGAACTGAACTCCTCGGAATTCTAGGGAACCATGATGAAAATCGGCCCCTTCACATATTTGGCCCATGTGGTTTTAAAGCAGCTGCTATGTTAACATCCTTTATGAACAATATCATACTTGATTATGAAGGAAATCCCGAAGGAGAAGGCTGGAAAGTATACCTGGACAACATATTTGTAAATTGGAATCAGTTTGAACAGGCTGCAAATAGAAGCCTTGAATCCTTTTATAGAAGGCTCTATTCGTTTCACAGAAAAAACATGGGGAAGGGTTACTTATTAAATACAAATAGTGGAGAGGTAGTTGGAGCTGCTAAATTCTGCGACAATACAATCTGGATAGGAGCCTTTAACTTTTCTGACCAAACACAACACGTTGAACTTACATTTGACAACCCTCTTTTACCTTTAAAGAAGAATAGCTTTTATAAGATAACTGACCCACTATACTCCCATATTACGGGTAAATATGGCTACATAACTACCAATGAATTAAAGGTATCGAAGATATCCACTACTGTACCATTTATAGATAGGATAAAGTTTTTACAGCTTGAAACAATTGATAATCCAGAAAATGAATATGCCAACTTTATTAAGGATTCTTTCTCAAGGATATGTTCCCTTGAAAGAGGGTCTGATTTTAAAGAGTTTTTTGCTTTTGCAGAAATTGCATCAAAAATTAACGATTATAAAGACCTATCAGAGTTTATAATAAATGTTTTATTGCCAATTTTTCATGAAGGCGAATTCAACACATTAATACTTGGTTTGAAGAGGTTATTTTTCTATATCTTTAAGTACGGTTTAAAATCAAGCGCAGTATTAAGGGACTATTTTAATCGCATGAGAAAGAGTGAAAATCCCAGGTTACAATCCATAGGAATGGAATTAATAAATCATAGTAAAAGGGGGAACCTTGTATTTATCTCTGCAGAGGCAATCCCGTTTTCGAAAAGTGGAGGGCTTGCCAATGTTGTGTATGAACTACCGAGAGAACTGATAAAAATGGGAGAAACGGTTTATGTTATCACTCCTCTATACAGAAGTGGCGATCCGAGTGCGGTAAAGAAAATGAATGAAGCCGTATATAAGTATAAAATTAGATACACCGGAGTAAATGTAAAGTTTGCAATAGGAAATAACTATTACGAAGCTGGAGTCCATTTCGGGGATGTTAATGGAATCAAATACTACCTGCTTGATCACCATGAGCTATTTGAAGGTCTATACTGGGGTTATACAGCTGAAGAAAAATTAAGAAGGCGCATTGCTCTTGCAAGAGCTGCTGCAGAGATAATAATCACATTTAATCTGAAACCCCTTTTTACATTTACGAATGATGCGTTTGCTGGAGTTTTTAATGGTATTGTCCTCAGTGATCCCTACTACATAAATAATGAAAATTTTCAATCAACAAGTTTCTTTCACATAATTCACAATGGTAACTGGCAGTATTCTGATTCATACTATAGATATGAAAATGGAGTTGATCTTTTCCAGTTATTTAATCTTCCATACCATCTAGTTCCTCAGTTTTTGGACCCCAACGATCAAAATAAAATAAATTGTATGGCAATTGGCGTGAGATTTGCCGATATGTCTATAACCGTGAGTCCATCATATGCTAAACAGATTAAGATTGCCAGTGACGGACTTGAAAAGGTGATTGGTGATGTTGTGGGTATAAACAATGCAATAGGTAGAGATTTTCCGTATAGAGTACTGAGAGGTTTTAAAGAATCAGGATTCGTTGATAATTATTACCCGGAACTTATGAAAAATATTGAAAACGATAAAGAGTTAAAAGAAAAGCTAATTGAGAGATATCCAGAGATTTTGAATGGGCCATATTCTCCAGAGAAAATAAGAAGTAAAATAAGAAAAGCTAATGTAACAAGAATAAGGAATAAGCTATTGCTTCAGACACAAAGGGGATTAAAAATAGATCCTGATAAAATACTTTTCAGCATGATTCACAGGATTTCAGAACAAAAGGGTTTTCATCTGTTGCTTGAGGCATCTGAGGGTATCTTCAAATCTCTCGGTTTTCAGGGTATAATAGGAGGGCCTGTTGCTCCTGGTGATAGAATAGGCGAAGAGATAGCAAATAGCCTAATGGCATTAAACGATTACTATAGAGGATCAGTATCAGTTTCAATTGGATTTCAGGATATTAGCGCTCCCCTTCTTGCTTCTGATATATTTCTTATGCCATCACTATATGAACCCGGTGGAATATCACAATTAGAAGCGCTTTCATGTGGATGTCTGGTAGTTGCAAGAGCAACTGGTGGCCTAAGAGATACAATACATCCGATTAGAATAAGGGGCTATATAGTGGATGGAAATGGATTTTTATTCACCGATTATAATCCTCACTCATTTTTCGAGGCGATGCAGCGGGCTTTAAGCTTTTTCAAAAGCAGTGATGAAAATATCCAGCATCGAGCCAGGCAGAATGCCATAAAATCCGTTTATTATTGGGATGAATCAGCAAAAAAATACATTGACACTATATACTCTTTTAAAGAAATTATCCCGGTGCTACAAGAATAGGCAAATATACCTGTAAACTTCTGTACATAGTCCGGAATGATTCTTATGAAGGATTATTATTCAGGTATAATCACTTTTGCCATCTCACCTTTTTAATCGAAGCTTTGCTTAAAGACACATATGAAGAGCTGTAATCTTAATATAAATATCATCCCGCCCGGAGAGCTGTAATTTACCCCGAGCGTAATCCTGGGGTTATCAAGCCCTAAAACTTAATTAAGCAGTTTGATCTTCATCAATGAGCAAGATTTTTCTATATGATAAGATACATGACCTTATACTTTTAAAAGATGGTAATAGCATTGGTGTTGATTTTTTATACTCATTATACTCTTCCCCAAACAACCTTGGGAAAAAATATAGATCCTGTAGAATAGCATAAAGAATGTCCATTATACTCCATGCTGGTATCGCATAAAGAAGATGCTTGGCCCCGGTAGCAATAAAAAGAAAAATCAATGTCAAAATATACCAAAGTACTCCGGGATGCCTTGATAAAGCATAAGTACCGCTACTTATTAGACCGCTGCTGTTTACAGCATATCCCCTTCTTCCCAAAACCGATATCTCAATAAAAACAGAATAGAGAAGCAGGATAAAGAAAATAACCGATAGTACGATACCTGTTGATTTTAAAAATTCAGGGAATATAAATATTTTTGATGATGATATTATTTGAAGATGTGATATCAGAAGGAGTGTGATACCCAAAATCCAGGTAAAAAATTTCAGAAGTCTCTTTTTCTTTAAATCAAAATAATCCACTCCATATAGTATTAAAAAGCCTAAAATACCTACTATTAAAGGGAGTAAAATTTTCATCACTAAAATCCCTCACGGCTAATTTCAACTTTTTAAGATACAGTAGGTATTTTACATCTTCATTTTTCAATATGAGATATAATTTACCTTCTATTATATATTATAAACCATAAATACAACAATTTCAAATCAATAAGAATTATGGTTTTACTGGCACTATTCCATAATCGATCTTAATAGCTCAAGGTTTCTCTAACATTTTTCAGTATTCTTTCCACTGAGGGAATATTTTCGAGCTCAAGAGGACGCGCCATTGGTGGTGGTACATCATAAGCCGCTACAACTCTCACAGGAGCTTTTAGATTTTTGAAAGAGTTCTGCTGAATTTCATGTGAAATATGACTTGCAAAGCTACCTGTATAAGGGGCTTGATTTACAACAACGGCTCTTCCTGTTTTATTTACTGACTTTGCAATCGTATCTATATCAAGGGGAACAAGAGTTCTTGGATCAACAACCTCGACTGAGACCCCATCCTCTTTTTCAAGAATTTCTGCAGCGGATAGAACATTCTTAATAATATTTGAATAGGCAACAACAGTAATATCCCTTCCTTCACGGGCAATTCTTGCCTGCCCGAAAGGTATCGTGTAATCAACTCCTTTAGGAACCTCTCCTTTATCTACATACAGCATCTGATGCTCTATAAACAATACAGGGTTATCATCCCTGATTGCTGTTTTCAACAGCCCCTTTACATCATAAGCAGTAGAAGGAATAACAACTTTTATTCCTGGGAAATGAGCTACAACAGCCTCAAGGCTCTGAGAATGCTGTCCGGCATATCCCTTACCACCACCTATAGTTGTACGAATTACTAGAGGAATGGTCATCTTGCCGCCAAACATAAATCTAGCCTTTGCTACCTGATTGCCGAGCTGGTCCATAGCAAGCAGTATAAAATCTATATACATTATTTCTACTACAGGTCTAAGTCCAACCATGGCAGCTCCCAACCCGGTACCAACAATAGCTGCTTCAGAGATTGGCGTATTAAATATTCTTTCCCTTCCAAATATGTCAAGAAGCCCGAGGGTTACCTGATAAGCACCTCCGTAATCTGCTACATCCTCGCCATATACAATTACCCTTTTATCCCTTATCATCTCTTCCGTTAACGCTTCTGCAACAGCATGGCGGAAGAGCATTTTTCCTTCACTATCTCTTGTGTACTTCCTGGGTTTCTTTAAAAGGTTCTTTGTTCTGTATTCTTCTCCTATATTATCGCTTGTTGTGTCAGCATATAAACCCCGGTACATATCCTTCGGATCTGGGTCTGTTGCATTGGCAGCCCTTTTGGTGATTTCTTCTATTTTCTTTCTTGCAATTTCATTTTCATGCTCTGCATCTCTTTCAGTTAAAGCCCCCATTTCTATCAATTCATTCTTTAATCTTGTCACCGGGTCTTCACTCATCCATGCCTTTTTCTCTTCTTCACTTCTATAGGCTACACCTTTATCCTTATAATTATGGCCAAGAAATCTATATGTCATACTTTCAACCAAAATAGGACCTTCTCCATTCAGAAGCCTCTCTCTAACACGCAGCATCGCCTCTCGTACAGTCAAAACATTCATTCCCCATATGGTTTCAGCATGCATATTTACACTATTATAGCCGGCTCCCCTCTGAGACAGGTAATCTATCCCGGTCACCTCACCTCTCTGCTGTCCTGTCATACCGTACTGGTTATTCTCTATGTAATAGACTATTGGCAGACCTTTCTTCCACTGCCTCTGTGAGGCCCAGTTCATTGCTTCGTGGGCAATACCATTATTCATTGCACCATCACCAATAATACAAACTACGATTCTATCGAGACCCTGCTTTTGAACAGCCATTGCAGCTCCAGTAGCAATAGCAAAGCTGCCTCCTACAATTGCATTTGCCCCAAGGTTTCCAGTATAAAAATCTGCTATATGCATTCCTCCTCCACGTCCGTGGCAATAACCTTCCTCTTTGCCCAGAAGCTCTGCCATAGCTTGAAATAGGTGGTAGTCGATGGCAGCTTCTCTCAGAGAACTATAACTATCAGCAGGCCAGTCCCCAAGAAACTTTTTTAGCTGAGCATCATCCATCTGATATATAGCAAAAAGACCTTTTGCAACAGAATGCCCATGACCTCTATGGGTACTAGTTATGTAATCATCCTTATTTAAAACTGACATTATCCCAACTGCATTTGCTTCTTCGCCAACATAGAGATGTGTTGCACCAATAAACTTAAAGCCATCATAGGGAACAAAATTACCTGTACTAAGATCAACTACCATAAACTCAAAATTCCTTATAAGAAGCATAGCTCTATACAGCTTTAACGCTTCATCTATGGTAATTTTACCTTTTGACACCTCATCCTTTAAACTTGTCCTATACTGAAATAGTGGGATTGGATTAAAGTTGATCTTACCAGGGTTATATTCAGGTAAAACGTTTATTTCTTTCACCTTTTCCCTCCAGTTAAAATTATTTTAAACAGATCCTCTATTTATGGTGTTTAACAATTAAATATTAATAATTAGTACTATTGTTGTCAAAAGATTATTGAAGATCCTCAGGCATTTCTTTGATCCATACATCGGTCTGTGGAAAGGGGATTACAATATTTTGCTCTTTAAACTTATCAAGAATGGAAAAGTGAAGATCACTGGTTGCCTGAAACTTCTTCTTTGGCTCATCTATCCATGCTAAAAGCTCAAAGTTTATGGATGAATCACTAAACTCTTTCAAATACACTACCGGTTCGGGATAAGAAAGAATATCAGAAGTACTAAGAGCAGCATCGAGTAATGCTTTTTTAACTATATAAGGATTGGAACCGTATGCTACACCTACCTTAACGCTGATCCTGAGTTTTAAATCATCGTAGGACATATTTTCCACAATTGAGTTAACAAACTCTGAATTAGGAACTATCAGATGCTCATTGTATATCGTTTTGATAACCGTTGCTCTTAGCTTTATTCTTTTAACTTCACCTATTGTGTCTTTAAGCCTCACCATATCACCCTCTTTTATCGGTCGCTCAAAAAGGATTGCCAGCCCCGAAACAAAGTTAGCAGTTATGTTCTGCATACCAAAGCCAATACCCACACCAAGAACCCCGGCAAAAACTGTAAGGGCAGATAGCTTGATACCAACCCCCTGCAATGCAATTAAAACTCCTATAGCAATAATTGAATACCCAATTAATTTTGAAAGAGAAGCTCTAACACCAATATCAATCTTAAATCTGGGGAATACCTTTTCATTGAAATAGTTTTGGGCAATGTTAGCTAACTTTGCAGAAATGTAAACAATGACAATCATTACAATAATGGTTATAAGACTTATCGCTGTTCCAGCTATTGTAAAAATTTTAAAGTTAAGTATTGCAGATATAAAATCGAATATATTAGAAAGTTTAACTCCCAGAATAAGCATAACCCCAATAAAAGCCATAAAATGGATTATGCCCCTGTAAACCTTGGAAACTACCTTATAGTAATTTTTGGACCGCAGATCCTTCTTTTTTGAAAATCTATTAAACAATTTGATCAATAGTATGTCAAAAAAAAGAATTGGTACTATAAAGAGTATATCTAAGATTGTTATGCTGTAACTTCCAAAGGTTGCAATACTATGGTTTAGAAAGGGTTGTATACTACTTATTATTTCTTTCATATAAGTTTCATCTATTCAAGAAATGAGTTTATTTCCTTCTCAGTTTTCTGAAGCTCTTCAAGTACATCGCCGTTGTTAAGTATAATCCTCTGTAGCATTTCGGCAAAAGTCTTATTAATCTTATAAAATTCAGGGTGATTTGGAAGAGCCCTTCCATATTTTATACTCTCAATAGGAACCTTAAAGTTTGGATTCTTTTTATCGAACATTCTCAGCTCAAGAGAATTTAGTGCCGATTTTCTTATCGGAATAAACCCAACTTCTTCATGCATCTTTATTGTATTTTCTTTATTAACAAGCCAGAAAATAAAATCGTTGGCAGCTTTTCTCTTTTTTCGGCTTCTTGAAAAGTTTACTAGAGTAGATCCTCCGAGAACGGTATAGCGGTTACCATTTACCTTTGGCAGTAGAGATATTCTAAGTTTCCAGGGTAAATTCTTCTCGCCATAGCTAATCGCCGCACTTGTAAATACACCCATTGCAAGTTTACCCTGCAGGAAGGCCTGGCCACTTTCCCAGTCAGTCCAGTTTCTCGGCATAATCTCATATTTATATACAAGATCTTTAAGCATCTGAACCGTTTTAACCATGGCGTCAGATGTAAGATTCACTTTCTTGCCATCATCCGAAAAAATCTTACCACCATTATCCCACAAAAATGGAGCAATACCATAAATTCCATTCAACCAGAACATAGCTGCGTATCTGTCTATTTTGCCATCACCATTTGTATCCATTGTTAGCTTCTTGCTCATCTCAATCATCTCTTCCCACGTGTCAGGGGGCCTGTTGGGATCAAGACCAGCCATTTTAAAAGCATCTTCATTGTAAAAAAATACCTGGGTGCTTATACAAAAGGGTACTCCATATATCTCCCCATCTCTGGTTACCAGATCCCAGAACTGTGGA
>Ga0190359_1001625_pt1 | contig 14034 bp, 11 predicted proteins | sample 48721823_MG_FD_161269 | JGI IMG/M metagenome (GOLD analysis project Ga0190359, IMG submission 161269) | Hydrothermal vent microbial mat bacterial communities from Southern Trench, Guaymas Basin, Mexico - 4872-18-2-3_MG | ecosystem: Environmental > Aquatic > Marine > Hydrothermal vents >... | reverse complement strand
CGGAATAAATTTAAATACGTGAGGAAACTATATATGTCTACTCGACAACATGCACTATTTATTAAAGCGATTTTTTTTGCAGGCATTTTCGTTTTTTGCCTCACCACCTTTGCTCAGGAAGAATCGGTAAAGATTCAATGGGAGTACCTGAATAAGCCGTTTATTACCGGCAATGAAAAGAAAATGAACGAGTATGGTGAACAGGGCTGGGAGTATGTCTTTGATGGGATATTCATCAAGGAAAAATAATAAGCATTACATCACACTTTTACTACGGAGGAAACGTAGTTGATTCAATGAAAAGATTTAATCTTACCCGGTGAACGAAGCGAAGACTCGGTGAACTGATGTGAATAATCCTAATCTCCTCACCCCCACTGTCCAGCTTCACAGCGTGACATCTCCTCTGATAATAGTGGAAGGAGTAAAGATGAGATTTTCTAACCTCAACAGTCCCATTTCCGGGACTGAAATACCAATTTTGAGACGGTTATAATCTCATGCTAAAGTAGACAGCGTTGCTTTTGAACATGGCATCTTTTTAAACACGGATACAGCCGGTACTATTAATGCATTCAATCTGTTCTTAGAAGATTCTAATCTGGTTATACAGCAGATTTTACACTTGAACGGAGATACAATACTATTAGCGGGCAAGGTTTATAACCAGAACCCTAACGGTTTGTTATGGGTGGCGAAAGTACTTGCCGATGGAACCAGTATATGGGATGCGTCAGTAGCGCATGTTGGCATACAAAGTGCTAACTGTCTTATTCGTGATCCACGAGGCTGGTCACTGATAGGATGCAGACAAGCCTCGGAATTTTTCTTTTATGGTATTATTGTTCAGGTTCCGGACACCCCTGGTGATTCGGTAAAGGCCTTTAGCACCGGCAGTGCCATGATTCAGGACTTGAAATATCATTCGGACACTGTTCTGACAGGAGCGGGGAGCTATTATGACGCCAATAAATTCCGGTGGATGCCCTGGGCTTTTCATATGGATACGAGCTATGGTATTATCTGGCAGAAGTACCAATTTATATTTGACGGATCGAATCCTTCTGTTTATTATGATAATCCGATTTATTCCGGGATATGCTTTGACAGCCTGTTTGCATCAACCGGGGGAAATGATGTTGAATTTGATCCGAAAAATGTTGAATCCGGGCTGGTACAGATGCATGCCGATGGAAGTATTTATAAATACAGAGTGTACCGGCTTACTGCCTCAGAGAGGGGATACTATGTGAAGAATTTTGATGATTCGACGTATATATGCATCGGTAATTCAGGGACCCCGTACCTTCGTAAAATTAATTATTTTGGTACCCTTTTCTGGGATCTGGCTCTTGACGGAGCGGAATATAAATCAATTGATGCAATTTTTACTTCATCCGACGGTCAATTTATTTTCACCGGTTTAGCAGGTGACAACAAAGGGTATATCGCCAAACTGAATCCCGTTCCATGGACAGATTTTACGGATATTTCTTTACATAGTGGTTTAAAACATTCTCATAACACTATACAGATAAGGAAAAATACTCTTATTGTCACTCCACCATTGAATTCTGAAACAGGAGTGCAGCTGTTTACAGTCAAGGGTCAGTTGGTATTAAGTAAGGTCTATAAAAGAACTAGAACCCGAAAGATGGTGGTATCTTTGGATCTGGGAAAATATCTGCCGTCATCACAGGTAATGTGATATTCGCACTGATTTCACTACCGGTAGTCTTCGGATGCGGTAAAAAAGAGCAGCGCATTCCTTTCGGAAAAAAAACGCCATTAAAGGAGCCGTCGAGGTATACAGTACCAGGCTGAAGAAATGGACACCACTTTCGCAGTTAACCGAGGTATTCTATGGTGACAGTATCAGAACCGGAAAGAATTCTGAGTTGGAGATCTTCTTTGAAGAGGATAACAGCGTCAAGCTTGCTGAAAGTACGGTGGTATATTTCCAGGAAACAACCGATTCTTCGGGAAAAAAAGAGATCATAGTGTCAAACGGATATGGCAGTGTGTTAACCGAGCTGAAGAGTGTTGACAAGAAAGGTATCGGTTATGTTATAATGACCCCCACTGCCCGGGCTGAGCCTGAAGGAACCCATTTTATGGTGTATGTCACACCGGTCACTTTTGTTACCCGGGTAACCGTGCTTTACGGTCGCGTTCATGTGTATCACTCCTATGAACCGATAGAACCGGTGGTGGTTGCGCCCGGGTATTATACGGTGGTTAGTTTCCGGCGGGTGCCTCTGGTACCGGTTGCCATGAACTACGGCCAGTTTAAAAAGATGCACAGGATTCTGGGGCCGGGAGCCTATAGCCGCTATTCAAAGAGATTCAGAGTACATCCTCATATGAAGCATTCCGCATTGCTTGTCCGGCACGATGGTCCGGGAAAACTCCACATGAAAGTGCCGGGGCCTTTTAAAGCCAAAGCAAAATTTCGACCGGGAAAGGGTATTACCGGTAAAAACAAGGATCGTCCCGTAAAAGCAAAACAGTTTAAACTAAAGCCGCAGAAGGGTTTTAAAAAGAAATTTAAAGAAACTCCCGGTAAGGGAAAGCTGAAAAGAAAGTAAAAGTTACAATCCGCCAATCCTAAAATTCCGGTAGTAAGTATTATTTCAGAAAAAAAAACAAAAAGTATATATATTTAGGGTACGGGGCGAGGTAAAAAGGTATCACAAGTTTTCTGCGTTTTAAATCCTGCATGTAATGCCATCACTGGAAAATCCATGCTATATATGGCACACAGGTTAATGGCGGCCTTGTAATTTCAGTTACGATAGATGCCACTATTTTAAATACAGGTTTATATACAGGAGGAATTGATGAAAAAAGTTGTGTGTTTCCCGGTAGTACTTTTTTATTTCTGTGTGTCACTCTGGGCCCGGGCAGGGGATATACCGCTCAGGAAAAGTATCGACGGGTATACCTTTGATTTTTCTTTGCCGGAATACTCGCTGTATACTGTAGAACGTACGGGATTACGTACTGCTGAATCAAACACCGGTGATACATATATCCGTATGGATGTGCCCGCTTTCAATCGGTTTACCACCGATGAGATTGGCAGGCCCGAGCTGCCGCTTCTACAATTCATGATGGTACTTTCCAGCCCTGATCAGATGCTGTCATTTGAGCTTGAAAATGTAATCGAGAAAAAGATTGTGTTAGACAGGCCTCTTTTCCCGGCTCAAGCACAGTGGCCTAAATCAAGGCCCCTCTCAGAGCGCCCCTTCGAAATCGATCGGGTATACTACCAATCTTCGGGAAGAGAAACTGCTGTCGTCTATGTTAAAGATGTTTTTTCAATACGGGGCGTATATTGTGCAACCATACAGTTAGTTCCTTTTGCGTATAATCCGGCGTTAAAAACGCTTACTGCCATTACAAAGGCTACTGTGAATATCAAAACGGATCCAGGTCAAATCCACAGCGCTCTGGATTCAAAAGTGTTTGAACGGATGATCAACGCTATCACGGTTAATTATTATGATGTTTACCAACCGAACACTCTGCGGAACCAGAAGGAAAATTATCTCATTGTCACGGCTGATAAATATGAATCACAACTGGATGAATTTATTTCCTTTCGGGAGAAGCGCTTTAATGTGGCACTTGCGACAACATCACAAACGGGTACCAATAGTTCAAGTATACAAAGTTATATCAAACAGCAGTATAATAATTCGAGCACCAAACCGTCTTTTGTACTCCTTGTGGGCAGTGCTGACGATCTTCCCGGATTCAGCAGCAGTTCTTATACGGACAGGCCGTACTCATCGGTTGACGGTGATAATTACCCGGAAATGCAGATAGGAAGATTCCCGGCTAAAGATTCGGCGGAGCTGGCCAATGTCATCCGGAAAACTATCTATATGGAAATGAATATGAGTACGCTCCCTTTGGAAAATCTCTTTATCGGTGGTATTGACGAGGATAACGGCTATATCGCGGAAGAGACACATAACCATGTTATCAGTAATTATTTTCAGCCGGCCGGATACAGCGAGACAAAGCTGTATTTTAATAGTGATCAGTCTATCACAAAACAGGATATTTCAAACACAATCAACAGTGGCGTTATTTTTAATATCTATTCATCACACGGCCAACCCACGTTTTGGAAAATTGAAGAACCGCATAATTTTTATATCGAGGATGTCAAAGAGCTTACCAATACAACATCATATCCATTCTGTTATGCTTTTGCATGCTATACCGGCAAATACCAGGTAGACTGTATCTCCGCCAACTGGGTGTGCTCGGAGCATGGCGGGGTGACCTCATGGGGATCGTCGGTTATGACCTCATGGACTCCCGATGATCAGACTGAACGGACCATGATAAAAGCCATGTTCAGAGACAGCGTGACTACTATATCCGCCTCGTTTGTTGCCGGAGTGCTGAGCTGCAGCAGTAAAGAGTCATATTTAAAGCAGTACAATCTCATGGGTGATCCGGCAATTGAAGCATTTCCCATCGAATTGCCGGAATATATAGAGGTTACTGCACCCAACGGTGGTGAAGAATGGGAGCAGGGAAGTATGCAGTCAATTACCTGGGAAACAAATGTGACGGGTGATGTGAAAATCGAGCTTCTGAAAAATGGTATGGTATCACAGCAGATTGCAGGTTCTGTACCCGGTGACACACCTTATGAATGGAATGTGCCTGATGATCTGGCTGTCGGCGCTGACTATACAATAGGTATTTCCTCGGTCACCGATCCTGATGTGAAAGATGAGAGTGATGAAACTTTCAGTATAATAAAATCCACGGCAATAACCGGGAGTACCGGAGATAATTCGGCAGGTAACTATATAGCTTGTGGCCCCAACCCTGTTTCAATACACAGTGAAGGAGTACGGTTTTACGGTGATGTTGACGAGGTGGCTACTGTTCTGATAACCGTGTATGATGCACTCGGCAGTTGCGTTTTTACCGGAGAACTCCCGGAGCGCGTGAGAAACGGTGTGTTGTGGGATTTAACCGGTCCTGCCGGTAAAAAAGTATCGTGCGGTACCTATCTTGTTGTGATAAAAATAAGTACGGCAGACGGTTCTGAGCGGATAACTACGCTCCCACTGGGTATAAAGGAGTAGGGTACAAGTATTTTTACCGGCGAAGACATTCAGAGGAAATAAAAAGCTTCCCGCACATTACATGCAGGAAGCTTTTATTTTGTATCGGATCCGGATATTATTCGGAAACGATCAGGTTCATTTCCCGTTTCACGTGCTGAGAGCTTGACAGTTTGGAATACCCGTCCGTTGCAGAGCCCCATACGTGCAACTCGGCGTTATATGCCACTGAAGGACAGGCCGCCAGCTCGGCCGGCAGCGGATTAACCGTAAACTCCACCGGTTTATTCGTTACACCGGACCAGACATCGCCGGGATCGGGACGGCTTTCCGGTACCAGTGGGCCGGCTTCCTGCGGGTGTTTCCCCCGGGTACAGGAAATGCGGTACGTATACATGTGCCCTTCCGTATCCTTTGCAGTGACTTTAAAGGTTATTTTACGGTCGGAACCGAGTGTCATATAGCCGCATTCGGACACTGCCGGGCTGATGATATCCAGTGCGACCTCAGGTCTGGTATTATCCACCCGAATAACCGGCATTGAGTAAGGACCGACCTCGGTGTCGTCCGCCTTGTACCCGAGAATCCGGAGCGCATAGTATCCGTTCGGCACATTTGCACTGTTCCAGGTGAATTTCAGGGCGTGCTCATGCCAGTCATATTCCGGTTTGATATCGACATTGGTGTATCGTCCGGTAACGGGATCCGGGCCGAGTACCGTTGATTTCCAGGTATGGGTGGCGTCATCCCATTCCCTGTTGTATAGCGGATCCGATATATCAGTCCAGGGACCGATCGGGCCGTCTTCATTCGCCTGCGCTATCTGTACTTTATAGGTCTGTACCTGATCGGCGTCGGCAAAAAGGCCGAATACGCGCAGACGGCGGCAGAACGGCTGGTGTGAGATACCGGCAACCCGCGCGGGATCACCTGCTTTTGCGGTAGCATACCCCTTCTTAATCCTCTCGGTATCGACAGGCAGCAGACCGCAACTGACATAGCGGAAACCGACCAGCGGCTTGACACCGCTGTCGGGCTGCGGGATAACATTTTCTTCCGGGACAAAGTAGCTGCGATTGTATTCCTCGGTGATATTCCAGTCAACCGGCCCTTCATAGACCTGCAGCCATGAGCCGTCAACGAACTGGGAAATCCTGGCGCGTATATCGGGCACCTTATCGGCGAAAAGATAATAAATAATCCAGGGATTATAGGTGAAATCAAAGGTAAAGTCATAGCTGCCGTCAGGCTGGGTAACGGTCTCCCCGATATATGATTCTGATACCGGTGGTTCCGTGCCGACGATCCAGAAGAGTGGACGATCCACCTCGTAAAATTCAATTTTTGCTCCGGGTATGGGTACAATACTGATAGGGGTCGGTACGCCGCCGTACTCGGCAAACTCTGTAGCATACACCGCACCATACATATGGTATGTCTTGGTGATTTTATAGAGCAGTTCAATATAGGGATTGGGGAGCGCCATTTCATAATAGGCTTTATATGCCTTCTCTTTTTCCATCATCGCAAACCGGGTACTACTGAGTGTTTTCGTTAATCCGAGTCCCGGCAATTTGTGATAGCGCGGTGTGGCAAGAACCTTTGGAATAAGCCGAATGTCAACTGACCCCATAACGGTTCGAGAGGCAAAGGAAAGGGTGTATTCGCCTTTTTCAGTAACCTCGGCGGAAGCAATTTCTTTGCCTTCTGCAAAGGCCTGAACCACAAGCGGTACTTTCTTATAGTCAACCTTCTCCCGGGTAGTGATTTTTCCTTTTAATTCAAACTTTTTCAATCCCTCCTCTTCTTTCTCATAAAAGCGTATAGGGATGACTACCTGTTTTTCATATGCTGAGGCGTTTTGCAATAAAGCGTCTTCGGTTGTCTCAAGCAGTTTTTCAGCCAGAAAGACTTTAAAGTAGAGGTCAGGATTTTTCTCCGAATAGCGGTCACTGAATGCGGATTCACTGTAATTGATATTGAATTTTCCCTCTTTGTCAGTTAATGCATGACCCAGAGCATCATCAAAAACAATATCCTTGTCCCAGGCTTCAACCCGAAGCCCATCCAGACCCTGGCCGGTAAGAGCGTTAATAACTTTTCCTTCAACAGTAAACTTGTCACTCATAGGAACCTCCTTCGGGTAGTATGGTAATGAATTTGTCCGCTAAAACACAAGTGGTGTATAAAAATAAAAATAGTGAACAATAATTTACTGTTTCGCCGGGTGAATAACAAGGATTTTCATATAGTTTTTCACTTTTGCGCAGAGTGACGAAAAAAATATTATTAACCTGTTATAATTCAATTAGTTATTAAAATGGCTATCCAAAATTAAACCGGCATTGCTCTGAGCGCATTATTGAGATCGCTGCGTAAGAAACGAATCGTTGACTTTTCGGTCAAACACCGGCATGTATGAAGTATTTTGGTACAGAGCGATTATCAGCATATCATTTCCGATCCGGCCTATCAAAAGACCTTTGTCTACGGTAATATTCTCATCGAGCCTGACGGTGCGGGCAACAGCCAGATTTGCCATTACGGTGGTGATGATTATGATAATGTACAGAATTTCCGGAAAGGGTGGCTCTGTTTTTATCATAATACCGTTGTTTCCGCACGCACGGGAAATACCACGCTGCTCCGGCTCTCTTCAGACGACGAGGCCGCTGATGTACGGAACAATGTCATATATGTAACGGCACAGGGCTCCCGTCTGGCACTGGTCGATTCAGCCGGGAAAACAATTGACATACGAAACAAGTGGCTGAAACCGGGCTGGGTAAAGAGCCATTCCGATCCGGATGCGTCGGTGCATGACAGCGGTGCCAATATCATCGGAGAAGAACCGGGATTTGTTAATTATGCAGAACGGAATTTCCGCTTGCTGGTAACCTCACCCTGTAAAAGCGGCGCCACCATGCCTGCTCAGGAGTGTATCGCCGAGCATCTGCCGGTACTGGAGTATGTGAAGCACCGCACGTATAAGGAGCGCTATGCCGATGCGGTTCCTGATATCGGGGCATTTGAGTATGATCCGACGGTGTATGCACACTATTATCAACCGGGAAGATGGCCGGCCAATAATGGATATCCCAGGTGTTCGCCCAATCCGTTTACCGATTATACACGAATATTCTTTGCAAAAGGGAGGAGTAAATCCGTTTCACTGTGTGTAGTTAACAGTTTCGGTAAGGTTGTCTGGAACCATGTTTTGCAAAATCAATCTGAAAATGGTATCCGGTGGGACGGTAGGGATAATAACGGCAGGAGGCTTCCGGCGGGATGCTATTTCTTTAATCTTCGCCGGGGTGATTCGTTCAGCAGGAGGGCTGTTATATTACTCCGATGATGAGTATTTGTTAAAATAAATAAACGCTGATTCCTTCAGAATTCAATAATTCTATGACGGAAAACACCTTTTTTTCTATTCTTGTACCATTCTGGTTTATTTCAGCGATAGTGATTTTTATTGCATTACTCTCTATTACTGCACCCTACGGCAAATACTCGCGAAAAGGATAATTTTATTCGTTATTCCACTATGATTTATAAATATTCAGGGATTTTTCACAGGATTTTTCGTATATTATAGATAGTAATGCATATATTGCAGTTGGTATATGCACCCGGATAAAACAGGTGGAAATTCCATGGGGGGGAGTATGCTTCCCTTTTTTATTAGGGGCAATTAAATAATTCTTACTGAGGTTATTTTTAAAAGGGGTTAAGATGAAACGGTTATTTTCTGCTGGCGTATCCGTTCTGCTGGTTCTGGGTATCGCTGCCCAGGTTTCTTCGGTCCAGAACAAAACGGAATACCGGAAAGCAATGGAGTATCTGGAAAATGGTAATGAAGTTTATTTCAGATTTTTCAATACCCAACGAACACTTCTTGATGAATTAACGCATATTATATCGCTGGATAATGTAAAAAACAGTAACGAAGTATATGCGTATGCCAATACGGCAGAATTTACTAAATTCCTCGAATATGGTCTCTATTACGAAGTGTGTACACATCCGGGAGATATTACTGACGGTGTTGTTATGGGTACTCCTGATAAGGTGCGGCAGAGTTGGGATTCATATCCGGATATTTCCGGCTATTATGAAATAATGGAAGATTTCGCTTCGGAATATCCCGATAAATGCAGAATATATCAGTATGGTACTTCAATCAGAGGAAGAAAACTGTTATATGCCATCATTTCTGATAATGTCAACGAGGATGAACCTGAGCCGCGTGTTATGTATACTTCAGCTATGCACGGTGATGAAACGGTCATGTATGTTAATTTCCTTCGTTTGATTGATTATCTCCTCTCGAATTATGAGAGTGATGACTATGTCAAATATTTGGTTGATAACGTAGAGATATGGATATGTCCCCTTGAAAATCCTGACGGCACCTATAACGGTACCGATGCAAGTGTCAGCAATGCACGAAGGTACAATGCCAACGGGGTGGATCTGAACAGAAATTATCCGCGGGCCGGTGAAAAAAATACGGATGAATGTCGTCCACTGGTCGAAAAGGAAGCACAGGCGGTTTGCGATCTGGTTGATTCGCTCCATTTTGTGGTTAGTATGAATGTGCATGGCGGTGCTGAGCTCTTGAATTACCCCTATGACTATCGTTCCAGGCTGCACGCCGATGATGAATGGATGAAATATGTGTACCGTAAATACGCCAATACAGTGCACGCGGTAAACCCAAATTATCTGAACGATCAGAATAACGGCATTACCAACGGGTATCAGTGGTATCAGATTTTCGGATCCCGAATGGATTATCACACCTATTTTCAAAATTGCAGGGAGGTTACCGCTGAATTTTCATCAACAAAACTGGTTCCCGCCAACTCGCTGCCTAACTACTGGAATTACCAGAAACAGGCTCTTCTTGAATATATTGAAGAGGCACTCTTTGGTATAAACGGCACAGTTACCTGCGCTATGAGCGGTGTACCTCTTGAAGCGAAAATAGAAGTTGTGGGCCATGATGAAGAGAATACCTATACCTACACTGAAAAAGAGCATGGAGATTTCTGGCGTCCCATAAATAAGGGAACCTATACCCTTAAAATTACTGCTGATGATTATTTAATGAAAACCATAGAAGATGTAAGTGTAGAGAATGACAAAGCAACAGTTCTTGATATTAAACTGGATCCCGCAACACCGATAAATCATGAGATCGGTGAATTGGTGCATAGTGCTTCGTTGAAAATCATGCCGGCTGTCAATGGGCAGGTTACCATTAGCCATGCACTTGCCGGTAATACCGGCATTGCATTATACGATCTTTCCGGCAGACAGGTACGATCATTTGATTGTTCACCAAAGTCATCGGTGGTATGGGACGGCCGGGATTTGTCCGGTAATCCTGTTGGTAACGGGTGCTACCTGATCCGTCTCACTAATAGCAATAAGAGCATGACAAAAAGTTTTATTCTTTCACGGTAATATAAAACAGATACTATCCAGTGCCGAAACGGCTGCTCTCAGGTATAATCGTGAGAGCAGTTTTTTTATCTATCCTGTGCTTCCACAAGATTAATTGTACAGAGACTATTTTTAATACAGTATGAAAGGAAAAGCACTTGCCTTTTTAGGTACCGGCTCCAATGTTGGGAAAAGTATTGTCACAACCGGATTCTGCCGTGTTATTGCCAACCGTGGTAAAACTGTCGCGCCTTTTAAAGCCCAGAACATGTCCAATAATTCATGGGTGACGGTTGACGGCGGAGAGATTGGCCGTGCCCAGGCAGTGCAGGCACAGGCATCCTATATTGAGCCGCATGTTGATATGAACCCGGTACTGCTTAAACCTGCAGCCAATCATGGCACGCAGATTATTGTACACGGTACTGTGTGGAAAGCGACCACTTCTGAAAAGTATGCAGGTGAGACAACCGAATATTGCGCCCGAAAAGCTTTTCAGAGCCTTAAGAGATTACTAAGACGCTATGAATATGTCGTTATTGAAGGGGCAGGATCCTGTGCCGAGGTGAATCTTCTGTCCCGTGATTTTGTTAATTTTCGAACTGCCGCTGAGGCGAACGCATCGGTAATACTGGTTACCGATATTGACACCGGCGGCGTTTTCGCGAAAGTAATAGGGACTCTTGCTGTCCTGCCTGAAGAACAACGCAGCTGTGTTAAAGGTATTATCATCAATAAATTTCATGGCGATCGCTCCTTCTTTGACGAAGGGAAAAAAATACTTGAAGAAAAATCAGGATTGCCTGTATTCGGTATTGTTCCCTTTCTCAGTGATATCTCGTGTGATGCTGAAGACAGTGTCCCACTCATGGAGCAGCTCGATCCGAACGCGATGCCGGAGCCCGGGCACATTGCCGTAGCGGTTATTGCAGTACCGAGTATATCCAACTGGACGGATTTTCATGTACTGCAAAAGATACCCGGCGTTACCGTACATTTTCTATCAAAACCAAAATCACTGGAAAACTATGATTGTGTTATTCTTCCGGGATCAAAGGGGGTGTTGTCCGACCTTGCCTGGTTGAAACGGAGTGGTTGGCAAAATCGTATTAAAAGTTTTGGTGGAAGGATATTCGGGATGTGCGGTGGATATCAGATGCTGGGCATGAGAATCGCCGACCCGTATGGTACGGAAGGGGTATCAGGTGAAACTGCAGGACTGGGGTATCTTAAAACGGAAACCGAATTTTCCAGAAAGAAAATACTAACCAGAGTCTCCGGGTACTGTCCCTGTTTCGGCTGTTCCTTCAGTGGTTACGAGATTCATATGGGCAGGACTGCAATTCATGAAGAAACAGTCCTGTTGGAGGCCTGTGCGACGCAAACCGGTGAAAGTTACGGAGAAGGCTGTGTTTCGCGGGATAGGCGCATCATGGGAACCTATGTCCACGGGATACTCGATCACCGTGATTTCCTCTTTCATTTCCTGAAATGGATTAATCCGGAAAAAGCGAAACACCTGTCGCCGGACGAACGGGTAATCCCCGGTGCTGAAGATGCATTAAACCGTCTTGCACAGCATATTGAACGATACGTGGCCGTTGATGCGATACTTGACAATATCAAATAATACCATATTCATTCATAATAGCTCACACTGATATGCATTGTTCGATACGTGTCTCACCCGGGTAACCATATCACTGAATTACCGGCTGACAGTGACTATAATAGCCTGAAACCCTTGCTGGTAAAGGGTTTCAGGCTATGGGCAATAAAAAATTACTGTTTATCCTGCATAAAAGAAACCGGCCGGAAAGAAAAAGTTGGGCTGTACGGGTATCACAGGGGAACAACGTACCGCCGAAGAATTTAAATGGAGATGTTTACTGATGAGTAGTATGTCATACGGCTTTTCGATTAGTACGGACTTGTTGACTGAATCAAATAAAAATTGTCTGAAAAATTCCAGGCGAATATTTTCCGGGAAATGCCTTAGATGCAGGAGGGGAGAGGGGATAGAGGTATTTAAAATTTGAAAAAGGTTCTTTACGTCCCAGCGACGATATAGTATATTCCCGCCGAAATCATGCGCTTTGTAAAAAAACAAAACAAGATGTTGCACACCCATAACCGAAATGATATATTAACTGTAAAATCGCTGCCAGCCTTCAAAGCCTTTAGGCTTGGGGAAAAGAAGCGATTGAATAATAGATTACTAAGAAGAACTGGTGGCGGAGTTAACGTCACACATCCAATCAACACTTTAAAGGAGGTTCTATGAATAAGGCGGATCTGGTTGCAGCAGTTGCAAAGGAGACTAAAGCATCAAAAGCTGCTGCTGAACAAGCTGTTAATGCTGTCCTCAACAATATCAAAAAAGGTACCAAGAAGGGCGGCGTCCAGTTGATCGGTTTTGGAACTTTTTCTGTTGGAAAGAGAAAGGCTCGTACCGGCAGAAATCCACAGACCGGTAAAGCGATAAAGATCCCGGCCAGTAAAGTGGTCAAATTTAAAGCCGGAAAGGCTTTCAAAGACGCTATCTAAGCAGACAATTACAGTTATGTGAAATAAGAATACCCGTTTCCCAAAAAGGGAAACGGGTATTCTTATTACTACGGTGATTTTTGCCGTGAAAATGTTTTTCATCTGTCCAATAGGTATATATATTTTATGCGAAGAAAATCGCTGATACATTGTTAGTGTGTCAGTATCAATTATTGTACCCATTCTCATGAAAGGAGTGGTTCTCATGGCAACTTACATTATGTATGGAACGTATTCGGGGGATTCCTTTGACGGCATGGGTTCTCAACGTACCCAGAGTGTTGTTGAAAAAATAAAAACCTTCGGTGGTGAAGTGCACGGTATGTATGCATTGCTTGGTCAGGATGATCTCCTTTTTATCGTTGAATTTCCATCAACAGCCGCTGCAATGAAAGCGTCGGTCTCAATTCAAAAAGCAACCGGTATTTCTTTTACCACGTCACCGGCGGTAACGGTTGAAGAATTTGACAACCTGGTTGCCGATCTGTAGCTCCATGCGGTAAAATTCCATGATAGACCATTACTCGTTCGGTCACCTGAACGTTAACGGGCAATCCTATGCAAAGGACCTGATAATTTATCCTGACGGTCGTATAGAGGATTCCTGGTGGCGTAAGAGCGGGCACCGGTTGTGTGCTGATGATATACGGGATCTGATTGAGTCCGCACCGGACCTTATTATAGCCGGGACAGGCAGCCCCGGCTTGATGGTTCCGGATGAGGCTCTCGAAGAATTGCTGGCGGAGAAAGGAATAGCCTTCACTGCGGTACCGTCAAAGAAAGCAATGAAGCTCTATAATACTGTATATACCAGGAAAAAAGTCGGCGCCTGCTTTCATCTGACCTGCTGAATCTAAAAAAAAATCGGTAATCCTGCTCTCACTCTCAGGAGGCAAGTTTTTTAACCAGTTCGGCAACACGCGTGCCGAGCTTTGATGCA
>Ga0190359_1001624_pt1 | contig 14041 bp, 12 predicted proteins | sample 48721823_MG_FD_161269 | JGI IMG/M metagenome (GOLD analysis project Ga0190359, IMG submission 161269) | Hydrothermal vent microbial mat bacterial communities from Southern Trench, Guaymas Basin, Mexico - 4872-18-2-3_MG | ecosystem: Environmental > Aquatic > Marine > Hydrothermal vents >... | reverse complement strand
ATTTTTTAATTGCCGGTTGCTGAAGTTTTGGTAATTGAGATTGTCTAATGCATCCTTCCATCTCATTTCATATATCAGAGAGGCTATCTCGAGTAAATTTAATTCATCCTTCATTGTTTTATTTAAAAAGAAGCATTCTGAATCAAAATACTCCTTTGCTACTATGAATGAATCAATCTCCTTCTCAAAGAAGTATAGCTTTGCTATTTGGTAATTTACTTCACAAAAAATCTTATGATACTTATTAAACTTTTCCTTTTCGTCTGTGCCCATTTCTGCTTCAATATCATTTTTGAGAATTTCAAGGTTTCTAATGGCTCTGGGGATTTTTGATTCTTTTGCATAGCTCATTGCTACCAGAAACCTTGAATAAATATTAAAGGGTTGTGGAATGCCATTGGTATAAAGCATGGTTAAAAGGAGCATTCTTGCCTCTGGATAATAACCGTTGCTGTAAAGTTTTACTGCTGTTTGAAAATAAGGATAATTATCAATGGTTCCATCTAAAGTTTGTGCATTAGCTTTATATATCAAAATATTAAAAATAATTAGAATTGAGATGACAAGAATGTTTTTTTTCATTTTGAATTAAGTTTTAGAATAAAATGATTTTCTATCGGATCGTAGTATAGACCATAAGAGGGAAGGTACCTGTAAAATCTCATTGATTTATAATTTTCCCTGTAAAACATCCGGTCAACGGTCATCAGAGTTGCCCACATTATACCGTATTTCCCTGAGGCTTTTTTAAAGAAATCTGAACATGTGGGATAAAACATGCATTTTGGTCCGTTTCTACTTGAAATTTTACTCTGATACCAGGTTACTATTGTAAATGTAAGGTTGTTTTTATCAGTTAAACTGGATTTTGGTTTTAAAACATTAAAAGCATTTAGATTATCCGAAAATGCATTCTCAGCAAATAGAAGCAATGATACGATAATAATATAGATAGAAAGAAGATATTTTTTGTCCATTTTTTGCCTATTTATAGATTTACAATGATTTTTCGTGCCAGAATCTTCTGGTCTGGCGAAGCCGTATCTTTTTCTTTTGTACTGGTATTTAAGGTTTTATTAGAAAACTAAAATATTGAACAATATTTAAATCTAATTTATTATAATCTATAAAACAATAGATAATGATACTTAAGGTTTTATTCATTAAAATTACGGTTTTTGTACCAGAATTTATGATTAATTAGAATACTAAAATATTCATAGATATTTAAATGATATTTAAATGATATTTAAATCTAATTTTTTATAGGTATAAAACGAATAGGCAAACCTTGTCTTTTATTATGATTGAAAGTGTACTTGCCTATTTATTGAAGCATGGGAATCTTGAGTCAAGCCTGGATGGCAAATAGGCAAACATGGTTTTTTATTGCAACCTAAAGTCCATTTGCCTATTCTATTTTAACATATAATTGGAAACTAGTGTAATAGTTTTATAGCAAAAAATGTCAAATAAAATTATATATAAAACAGGAAGGGATGAAAATGGGAAATACTCTTTTTGAGAAGTACGGTCAGGTAGTAGAAGCAGGGCGTGTGATTTTTAAAGAGGGCGAGCCTGGTGATACTATGTACATAATACAGAAGGGAAGGATTAAAATTACAAAAAGGGTGGATAATGTCGAGAAAATCTTAATGGTTTTGGGCAAGGGGGATTTTTTTGGAGAGATGGCACTCATTAGGAATACTCCGAGGACAGCAACGGCAACCGCGGTTGATACCTGCGAACTACTTGCATTTAATAGAGATGGTTTCTTGAGCATGATCAGTAAAAACTCCAATATTGCTATGAATATTATAGAGAAGCTCTGTATAAGGCTTGAAAAGGCTGATAATCAGATAAGGGACCTTGCGAAGCGGGATATAAAGTCGCTGGTAATCAGTACACTTAATGATCTAAGGCTTGCCCAGAAGTCCGCAGATGGCAAACCTTTAAATATTTTGAATTACCTGAATACAGTACAGGAAATAGCTCTTCAGATTAATGCTATAAATAAGGAGGTAGAGGGAGAGATTGAAAAATTGATTGCTTCAGGCTTTGTTAAGAGAGACGGAAATAGCCTTGTAATTTTAAAATCTGAGGAGTTAAATAAACTCGCCGGTTATTTTAAGGGCTAGTTAGATTAAAATCAGCAATGAAAATTACAAATATTGTTATGGAGGCTTCAATTGTTGACAAGTGATTATACAATTGAGCCAATGGAAATAGAGGATTTAAAAGAGGTTTTAGCAATAGAAAAGGCAGTTTTTCCCCACCCGTGGAGTGAAAATTTCTTTAGATTAATTATTTCGGATAAAAATAACTGTATGGTGACGATAAAACTAGGTGGACGTGTAATTGGATACGGAGGATACCACCTTTTGAAAAATGATGTTGAATTCAGGTTGATGAATAAAAGATACGATATTGTAGTACATCTAATTAATATAGCAATTGCTCCTGACTTTCAAGGCATGGGATACGGAACAATCTTAATGAACTATTTGCTTGAAGACGCCAGGTCCAGAGGTGTTGAGTTTGCATACCTTGAAGTAAGGCCTTCTAACGAGAGGGCTATTTCCTTATACAGAAGATTCGGATTTATGATTGTTGGAATAATAGAGAACTACTACCCTCAAGAGAGGGAGAACGCCCTTGTTATGGGGCTTGACATAGTATAATCTATACAAAAAACCCGGGGTTTTTCACCCGGGTTTTTCGTTGTGTTTTATTTTTGTATCCTATTTTTGTAGCATTGGTAAAATTAAGGCAAGTATTGCAAATGCGTCTATGATATAGAGCATCCAGTGTATATCCTTTGCCTTACCAATCAAAAGTTTGATTATTGTATAAGACAGAAAACCCCAGATTATACCCTGTGTTATACTGTAGGTGAGTGGCACAAGAATTAATGCCAGAAAAGCCGGTATTGCCTCGTCCATCTTTTTCCAGTCTAGGTCTGTAACAGGTTTCATCATGAAAACCCCAACTATAACCAGAACAGGAGCAGTTGCAACGGATGGTATGAATGAAAGGATCGGACTTAGAAACATAAATGGAAGGAATAAAAGCCCTGCGATAACTGCAGTAAGACCGGTTCTTCCACCTTCTTCAACACCGGCGGCACTCTCAATATAGGTAGTGCCCGATGAAGTTCCAAGAAGACCTGAGATGGTTGTTGATCCTGCGTCTACAAGCAGAGCCTTGCCAACATTTATAGGCTGACCATCCTTATCGATTAATCCGGCAACTTGAGCAACCCCAAGGAAGGTGGATATACTGTCAAACATATCTGTAAATAAAAGCGCAAATATAGGTCCTATCATACCAAACTTAAGAGCCCCTACTATATCAAGTTTAAATAGCGCTGAAGTAGAAGGAAGTGCAAATACAGCTTTAGGCATAGTAACAATTGGTTCTTTTAAAGCACCTGTTGCTGTACCTACAAGGCTTACTATAAAGGCTATTATTGATGTTGATATTATTCCAATAACGAGGTCACCTTTAACCTTTTTTATAACCAGAATAGAGGTTATAAAAAGACCTACAAGGAATAGAATTACTTTAAGAGTTAGTCCGCCGAAACCAACAATAGTTGCTGGGTTATGAACTATAAATCCGACTTCCTCAAAACCAATCAGTGTTAAAAATAGACCAATACCGGCCGCAACTGCATATCGGATAGATGATGGGACTGCCTTTACTATTGTGATGCGAACCTTAAATACGGAAAGAATTATAAATATAACACCAGAGATAAAAACAGCACCGAGGGCAGTTTCCCATGGCACCTTCATTCCTAGAACGAGGGTAAAGGTAAAAAAGGCATTAATACCCATACCTGGGGCTAAAGCAAATGGTAAGTTTGCATATAGGCCCATTGCAATAGAACTAAATGCACTTACAAGTACTGTTGCAAATAGAACCCCCGCAAAAGGCATACCAGTTTTTGATAGTATTGAGGGGTTTACCACAATTATGTAGGCCATCGCAAGAAACGTCGCAAGGCCAGCAATAACTTCTGTTCCTGCATTTGTGCCACGTTCTTTAAACTTAAATAATTTTTCCACCATCGCCTCCTATCTTAGAAATTTTTTCCAAATTTCGCATTCAAAATAGCAGATTATTTAATTTTTTGCAAGGAAAATTAATGATGTAGTTGTAATCCTTGCGACTTAATGTCATTCTCACTATACGTACTTAGCCGCTATGGGCATTTTTCTCCCTATTCCAAACGCCTTTGTGGTTACCTTTAAACCCAGGGCAGCCTGCTTTCTCTTATACTCATTTCTTGCGATTGCCTTTGCAACCCAGATAACTGTATCCTTGTTGAAGCCTTTATTAATAATATCTTCTATTGAGAGATCTTCTTCGATAAAGTATTGGAGTATTTCGTCGAGGATGCTGTATGGCGGAAGGCTGTCTTCATCCTTCTGCCCAGGTCTTAATTCTGCAGAGGGTGCCTTCTTTATGATTTCTTCAGGGATAATTTCCCTGTTTCTGTTTATAAAGCGGGCTAATTTATAAACCATGGTCTTAGGAACATCGGATATAACGGCAAGTCCGCCGCTCATATCCCCGTAGAGAGTACAGTATCCCACTGCTAGCTCGCTTTTATTGCCGGTTGATAGTACGAGATGGCCAAACTTATTCGAAATAGCCATAAGTATGTTACCCCTGATTCTTGCCTGAATATTCTCCTCTGTAATATCCGGAGGCAAATTATTGAAAACTGGTGAGAAAGTGTTTAAATAGCTATTGTAAATCTCGGATATCGGTATAATTTTAAAGGGTATTCCGAGATTTTCTGATAACCTCCTTGAATCTTCAACACTACCCTTGCTGGAATATGGAGAAGGCATTGATATTCCGAGAACGTTCTCCTTACCTAAAGCTTGAGCCGCAAGGCATATCGTTACGGCAGAGTCAATACCTCCGGATAAACCCACAACGGCTCTCTTAAATCCACATTTTTTAAGGTAATCCTTGATTCCCAATATAAGAGCATTATGGACCGATTCTATCTCGTCCATCTGAAGGAAATCTTTTTCACTATTTAGTTCATCTGTATCAATAGTTACAACATCCTCTCTGAATGAGGGAAGTTCGTAGAGTATTTTACCAAATTTGCTTATCAACATGCTTCTTCCGTCAAAGATTAACTCATCGTTTCCTCCAACCTGATTTACATACAGAAAAGGCAGGGAATGTTTTGCTGCTTGATCTGATATTATTTTGTATCTAGTTATCTGTTTTTTTGTATTAAAAGGAGAGGCCGATATATTTATTAGAAATGTTGCACCCTTTTTAACAAGGGTTTCTATGGGGTCAACAATGTAAAGCTTCCTTCCAGGCCAGAATACAGGGTCGTTCCAGGCGTCTTCACATATATTAATCCCAAGCTTTTCTCCCTTGAACTTTACAGGATCAATTTCAGAGGCCGGATCAAAGTATCTTACCTCATCAAAAACATCATATGTGGGAAGAAGGGATTTATGCTGTTTGTGGATAATTTTCCCATTTTGTAAAAGGATTGCACTATTGTATAGACCTTTTCCATGAGGCATTTCGGATTTAGTAGGTGTACCAATGAGTATACCAAGTTCAGGGTAACTTTTTGATATCTCTAAAATCCTATCAATTCCCATGTTTACTTTATCGATAAACCAGGAAAACTCAAGGAGGTCTCTGGGCGGGTAAGCGGTTAAAAATAACTCTGAAAACACTATGAGGTCGGACAAATCTTTACTGGCCTTTTCTATTGCTGTACTCATCAAACTTAGGTTTCCTTCTATATCACCCACCGTCGGGTCCAGTTGCGCAATTGTAATTTTCATTATACCACCTTTCTTATCCTAGAGTTTTAACATACTGGTTTATTTATGACCATAAATTAACAAAATTAATTAAACCATAATTTAATTAGCTATCTGCTTTTTGCAAATTCTTTAAGGTTTTTTTCTGAGTCAAACCGTAAATAAGAAAACTTTATCATTGAAACGTTCAAATCCAGGATTCCCGGCGTGATGACATTTTTTTGCAAGATTTCGACCCACAGGTCGAGCTGAAACTTCTGCCTAACTGTCATCTCTGTGAAAGCAGGGATCTGGCAAACATTTAAATCCCAGTCCTTGCTAGATTCCGGACCAAGCCGGGGGAATAAAATTTTCCGCAAGATATCGGTGTAAGCCCAGAGTCGAAGCTGTCATTCTTAAATCGTTGGTAACTTAACTAAACAATATATAAATGGCCATTTTCACTTAACCATTTCCTTCTGTCTCTATAATCAGGGATAATCGCTTCAACTTTCTCCCAAAATCTTCGGGAATGATTTTTTTCTTCTATGTGGATCAATTCATGTACTATTACATAATCAATTATTTTTACCGGTACCATTATCAATCTGTATGTAAAATTAATACTGTTCTTTCCGCTACAGGAACCCCATCTTTTTTTTGCTGATGTTATCCTTACAGATGAAGGGTAGAGACCTAAAACTTCTGAGTATTGTCTTAATCTTTGATTTATAAAATCCTTTGCCTGCCTTTTATACCAGGATATAAATAATTCTCTTGGGTTTTTACCGGGCATTTTAAAAAGAATAATGTTATTATCCTGCAATACGATTTTATTCTTGCCGGCAAAAATTGAATGGAGTTTGAGTTTTTCTCCTTTAAGATAGAATATATCTCCAATTTCAAATAGCTTCTTATGGTTTCCTTTGGTACGCTTCTGCAGTTTATTTCGAGTATTCTCTATCCATTTTGATTTTCTTTTCACGATTTTTTCAATATCATACATAGATAAAAAATTAGGCGCCCTTACTACCAACTCAAGCCCATCTGTTATTTCGAGAGCTACTGTTTTTCTACTGCTTCTGATTATTTTATCAATTTTTATATTTGTAAATATTTTACTGCTCTTTGATTTTTCCGATTTTTGCATCCTTAAGCTATCCTATTATTGAAATATTTAAATTTATGTAACCGTGTAGTTCGGATTTTTATGAATTTTTGTAATTATAGTGTAAAATAAAGCGGAAATTGGAAATTGTACAAGCATACATGCAGCTACACCGAGTATGGCTTGATCTTTAAATGATGTTAGAGCCACAACCATTGCCAAAGGGAGGTTCTTAGTCGCATTTTGATATATTATTGGAATAGAATACTCATATTCTATTCCGCTTACCTTAGCTGAGAAGACCGATATTAAAAAGGTTGCAATGTAGTATACCCCTGCAGTTAAAACCCCCCAGAGAATTATAATCGGGTTGGAGGCTATAATGTTAGCATTTAAGGCTATGGATATTAATATAATAAAGAGTTCAATAATACCAGAAACAGTAGAAAGGGTTATCCGAATGTTTTTCCTGATATCTTTTGATAATCTATTTTTGAGGAAACTTTTTATTAATATTGCAATTGCAAAGGGTATAACTATAAGGATTATTAAATTTTTTATCAAAAGGATTATAGAGAAGTATTGGGTTCCCTTGAACAAAAGTGAGAGACCGAAGGGCAAAAGGAATATCCATGCTATAAATGTAAAGGATTGAATTATCAGGGTTAAGAGTATGTCGGCTTCGAGAAATCCTGCCCAGGCAGAAAGCATTGCCTCAGGGGGAACTGTTGATACAATTATTATTCCTGTTTTTAAATAGTGGAAGGATTTCGGTATAACTGAAGAGATAATATAAGCAACAAAAGGAGAAAGAAGGAACAATAAAAAAGATATGCCCATTGGTAATAGGTAGCTTTTCAATCGCAGTATGTTTGAAAGTTCAGTAGGAATTATCATAATAAAAATCATAATAAAGAGGAGCGGTTCTGTGAGCACCGAAAGTGATAGGGCTCTTTTAGGGTTGAAATGCCCTGAAAGATAGCCTACTAACATGGCGATAAATGACCATAGAAGAATATACTTTCTAAATATTATGTTAAATCTTATCATACAATATTGTTTTACTCATTGAAGTCATAGTCTGGCAAAGTTATAACTCTTTCTTTTACACCAGAAATTAAAAATTGCTTTGAATACTCATATTTAGCATTTCTTAAAGATAGTTTTATATAGGTATAAAAGGAATAGGCAAAATTAGGTTTTTATCATAACCTAAAGTATAATTGCCTATTGGCCTTTATCAAAATCTTAGTATATTATATTCACAGGGTAAAAAAGTTTCAAGCATATATTTTTTGGTTTTGGGTGGATCAGCACAGATCTTTACTTTAAAAGTTCCTATTGACCTTTGAGACTAATAATAATATTCTTTGTTAAAAGATATTGGAATCAAAATGAAAAAGATACCTATTCATCTGCAAATAAATGATTTTAGCTCACTTGTTAATAATAAGGGTGAGCTGATAAAAAATATTGATCCTAACTTCATTCAATATGTATGGTTTCCTGTTTCTGATTTAGATGATCTCAGGGAAGCAAGGATTATAAGTGAATTTTTGCCCACTAGCGCTGTCTGGTATATAAAAAATCCTGATATGTTACCTGATATTGTTAACAAAAAAGATCTAAACTTAGCCTTTCCTTTTAGTGCCCTGTTAACCTCAGAACCTTTAATCCAGCATAAACAGTTATTTATGAAGTATAGGCCTATAATCCACATTTTAGACGAAGGGTCTTTAATAGATGTTTATGATAGGATAAAATTGTTGAATATTGCTGAAAATATCTTAAACTATTTTAAATCATGTGGGGTTTCGCAAATCCACTTTTCATTTAATCATTCCGATACAGGTGGGTTAATAGAGGTTTACAGGAAGTTTAAAAGTAATGTGGAATCTTCATATACAGTTGTATTTGAAGGATTTAAAAATAGGGAACAGGTTGTACTGGAAAATTCGCTGTTGCTTGGAAGTCTCTTTTATGAAAAAGCTGTTGATTCTATCCTGATAACTTATGATAATATAGACAACTACAAAGATTTTATAAAAGAAGATATAAATCTAATCAAAACAATTCTTAACTCTCTGGGGATTGTCAAGATTGGTTATACAATTATTTCATGCCCTAAGTGTGGCAGATGCCAGATGGATCTTTTAAGGATAAACAGAGAGGTTGATGAGTACCTAAATAAACTGGAAACTGATTATAATCAAAAGGGTATTAAACTTGAGGATGTTGGTGGAATAACAGTGGCCGTTATGGGTTGTAATGTCAACGGCCCTGGGGAAGCCAGAGGTGCGGACATAGGTATCGCAGGTGGGAAAAATGGGAAAGGGACAATATTTAAATACGGTACACCATTTGAAACTCTTCCAGAGGATAAAGTTGTGGATAGATTTTTACATCACGTTAAGAAGTTAATTGATAAAAAATTAGAAGAATCCAGGTTAAAAGCCTCTTAATAAGCCTATATTTAGCAGTGCTTAAAAGATTTTGACTCCTCGTTTTGCGGGATTTATCTGTAATCCAGTTTTGTTTATCTGTCATTTATAATTTCTCATAAATGACATACTTCTCTGTTGTAGTTATATTAAATATACGGGATCCCAAATTGATCAAGAATGTCCCTGCACAGCTTAATATTATCACGGCGGTCCTGTGTGATAAGAGATATTCTGATTGTATCCCCAATCCCGTGCATAAGAAGAATACCAACTCCGACTATAGATCTAACCATGCCGTCTTTTCCGTAACCTGATTCGGTTATTCCAATATGAATCGGATAGTCGATTTTTGAGGACAGAAGCTTGTTTGCTTCCACTGTCATATTGACATCGGAAGATTTAAGAGAAATGATAATGTCATAGAAATTGATTTTTTCCAGTAACGATATTTCATTTAGTGCACTCTCCACCATACCCTGCGCTGTTACTCCGCCGTATTTTTTCAGTATTTTTTTATCAAGGGAACCACTATTCACACCAATCCTTATAGGTATTTCTCTCTCCTTTGCAGCTGCTGCAACCTTAGCAATATTTTTCGGATTCCCGATATTCCCTGGATTTATCCTCAACTTATCTATACCGCTCTCTATCGAAATCAAAGCAAGCCTGTAGTCAAAATGTATATCAGCTATCAGGGGAATATTTACCTGAGTTTTTATCTCTTTTATAGCATATGCAGATTTTATATTGGGAACTGCAACCCTCATAAGTTTAACACCATAATCCTCTAGTTCCTTTATTTGTCTTACTGTTTTATCAATATCAGCAGTATAGGTATTTGTCATTTCCTGTATTACAATAGGATTTTTTCCTCCTATCGTTATATTGCCTACCCGAATTGGTTTTGTCGTTTTTCTCTTTATAATTGTTGTTGCCATTTTCTGACTATCCTTCAATAAACCTTATTATAAAAATGATTTTAAACTATGATTTTGAAACAGGAAGATAGGATCAATATTATGGTTTAAAACCATATTAAATCAACTTTAAAATTTCTTTTAATGTACGTATAACCGAATCCGGCTTTACATTTCCTGTATAATCTTTATCCTTCTCTTCAGTAATTTTTGAGGGTATTAGTATCGATTTTTTAAAACCTGCATTTTTACTGCCCTCTATATCACGGGATAAGGTATCCCCTATATAGATACATTGAGAAGCCAATAATCCGGTTTCACTTAATGCAATATCAAATATGGCCCTGTTTGGTTTTCTAATCCCGGCTTCTGAGGAAATAACAATTGAGGAGAAGAACCGTTTTATATTCAACTTTTCAAGCCTTTCCGGGATTAATGTTCTGGACATTGTGTTACTAACAAGGGCTATCGTATAACCCATATTGAATATTGTTTTAAAAATCTCAAAAATATCTTTAGTCGGTCTTCTAAAGTACAGATAATACTCAAAAATGCTGCTTAGTTTTTCAGATTTTTCTCTTATCTTGGTTTCTGCATCCTTGTTTGAACTACAAATCTCCGGGAGCAAAAACTTAACCCACATCTTATCATTGGGAAGCTCTTTAAAGTTGTTTTTTTTATACCAGTTTGAATATTCCTTAATCCCTTTTATAAGATTCTCACGTAATTCCTCTTCTGTTATTTTAATATTTAATAACTCTAGCTCATTCCTTAGTATGCCCATTCCCTTGTTAAAAAAATTGTCCCTATACTCTACCTCTTCAATAACTCCACCATAATCAAAAAAAACTCCCTTAATGGTGTTGATTGCGGCTGGTTTTATATTATTCATACATTCTATCCTGTAGTTTTCTAAGAGTACTAAGAAGTGATTCTTTAACTATGACCTGGTTATACTTTATGGGGGTATCTTTTGGAATATCCTCAATTATTTCTGCTCCTTCAGATAAACCAAGGGGTAAAAGATTTTCTTCCTTTGCTATGTCGAACTTTTCTATTCCGCCGTAAACCGTATATCCGCCAATATAATCTATTGTTTCTCCCTTTTTCAAATCCCTTTTGCTTATGGTAATAACCTCGGTTGTTGGCGGATTTGAACATGCCAGGGAGGATTTTCCATAAAGTACGGCATAGGCAATAGATATAGGTACCTCAACACTGGTTAAATGGTAGGGCCTATAAAAGAGATAGTTAGGTCCTTCTCCAATTTTAAGATACTTAAGGGTGCTGTCTGCTATCTTACCCTTTGGTTTAGCAACAATAAAAACACCCGGTGCAAGATCTCCAATTACATAATCCACGACACCGCTGCTATTAAGTATACCTCCGTCCTCGCGCCTGCATAGAATATTGGCTATTTCATCTGTGTTCGCGCTGGGGCCATGCATGTTGCGTTTATCTATTGAAAGGCCCGTTGAATTGGCAGTTGCGCACATCTCTATCATAGTCTTTGATCCATCAACAAACTCCGTAAGTATTCTTGGATTTAACCCCTTTTCTGCAGCAGTTTTTTCAAGTGTAGACGGGGTTGCATAAACATCCAGAGGATTATTTTTACCCTTTCCGCAGGAGATAATCTCGAAGTTTAGAGTTTTGAAAAAATCGTACATCTCTCTTATAACCACCGGTTCATCACCGGTGCATACAGTATATACCACCCCTGCTGTCTCAGCAAGTTTGGCTAGGTAGTGACCAACTGTTACATCGGTTTCAACATTCAGGGTTCCGATATTTTTACCATTGATTATCGATCTATAAGCCACCTCTGTTCCTATTTCAGGAATACCAGTTGCCTCAATAACAATATCAATATTTTCAAGCCTGGGGATAATCCTGTAATTGTTAGTGATAATTTTGTCTTCAGACCCGAGCTTCGATGCTTCTTCAATATTTTTAACCTCTTTGATATTCGAAGACCCTATGGATTGGAATGCTTTATCAGCCCTTGATAGTTGAATATCGGATATGGCTACAAGATCCATCCCGGGGGTGCCGGCAATCATCTCGGCTATACCAAGGCCCATAAATCCTGCTCCTACCAGAGCTACCCTTATCGAATTTCCTCTGGATAAATTAACTAGGTCATCATAAAGAAGCATTGGCGTTCCTTTAGTTCTTATTTGAATTACGGGTTTTAAATTAAGTGCTTGAAACTTAACTTTTCTGTTATATTATAATATTCAATATAAAATTAAAAGGAAATAATAGGCAAGTTAACTTTCCATTATAATCATACAGGATGGCAAAAATGAGGAATGCTATTGGTATTGATCTTGGAGGAACCAATATTAAAGGGGGGATTGTTTCAGAAGACGGGAAACTTCTTGAATACCGCACTATACCCTCAAATGCCGAGAGGGGAGCTGAGGAGGTATTGAGCAGAGTTTTATCTCTACTGAAAAAGCTGTTTAATTACTCAAAAAAATATTCTATAGATATAAGCGGGGTGGGGGTAGTTACACCTGGTGTTATAGATCCTGATTATGGGGGTGTAGTTGGAGGTGCTTACAATATACCTGGATGGTGTGGGACTCCCTTTATGAAGGTGATAAGCGAACAATATGATGTAGATGTGTTTGCACATAATGATGTTACAGGAACGGTCCTTGCTGAATATAAGTATGGTGCAGGAAGGGGGAAAAGGAACATAATTTTGGCAGCCTTTGGTACGGGAATCGGGGGAGGAATCATAATAGACGGAAAACTCTATAGCGGAACAACCGGTTACGCTGGTGAAATAGGGCATATGGTTATTCATGCGGGAGGATATAAATGCGCATGCGGTATAAAGGGATGCTGGGAAGAGTATGCATCTATCAGAGGGATATTAAGGACTGCAAAAATGATAATGAGGGCACATAATACTGATTCCCTTGGCGGTGTAAAGTTTAATGAGAAACATGAGTTAACCCCTCCAGATATTTTTATAGGGGCAGAAAAAAATGATCCCCTTGCATTGGAAATAGTTGATGCAATCTGCAGGGATACAGCAATAGGAGTTGGGAGCCTTATAAATATTTTTAATCCTGATATGTTTATTATTGGCGGTGGAATATCAAAAGCTGGTAAAATATATTTGAATGGTATAAAATCAAAGATAGCCAATTATACATTGCCTGACGCGAGGAAGGCTGTGGATATTGTAGCTGCAGAAATAGGGTATGAAGCAGGATTGGTTGGTGCAGCAGCGCTTGTTTTTGAAGGTATAAACGGGTATTTTTGAAATAGGCACGTAAACTTTAGGTAATAATATAGAAACAATACAGATTTTCAGTTATTAAATATACATAAATACATAGATCAAATTGAAGTTTCCAAAAATAAAATAAGAAGAAGACTGAAATACCCAGGGGAAGCAATATGAAAGTATTGACAAAATTCATTGTTATTATCTTTATTATGTTATTATTAATTGTCATCTCTGGTTTTCCTCTATCCTATGGCAAAGAATCCACAATCGCTCTTAATTTTGACAATGTGGACATAGCAGTTTTCCTAAAAACCATGAGCGATATAACGGGTAAAAATTTTATTCTAAACAACAAGGTAAGAGGTAAGATAAGCTTTGTATCATCCAGAAAGATACCTATAAGCAAGGTTTATGATATTGTTCTTGCCATCCTGAAAACTCAGGGATTTACAGCAGTTGAAGAGGGGGGAATAGTAAAGGTTTATCCAACACAGGTTGCCCTCAGAATGAGCGGTGAAATCCATTTT
>Ga0190359_1001623_pt1 | contig 14050 bp, 8 predicted proteins | sample 48721823_MG_FD_161269 | JGI IMG/M metagenome (GOLD analysis project Ga0190359, IMG submission 161269) | Hydrothermal vent microbial mat bacterial communities from Southern Trench, Guaymas Basin, Mexico - 4872-18-2-3_MG | ecosystem: Environmental > Aquatic > Marine > Hydrothermal vents > Microbial... | reverse complement strand
CCATGGGATCTCTCCTCTAGCCCTCCTGTAGCCTCCGAACCCAGAGGAGATCTGCCTCCGATGTTGTAAGTGAGAAAAGTCCCTGTAACTCCACTGCCATTCTAACCACCTTCAACACTATTTGAATAATGAGCACTGCAGTTGTTGCATCTGGTGCATTTATGAGGATCGACCCCACCACCACATAAGATAATAATTTTATGTTGCCCCAGTTATTTATGTATTATGATTCTACTCATCGATGAAAAATGTAAGACAGGACACCTAACTATCATTACTACCTAACAAACCTTTTTCTTATGAAACTCAAGCATAAGATTAAAATAACACAATTAATTATTTACCTTAGAAGTAATAGGGGTTGTGATAAATATGGAGCTTAAGCTAAAACTCGAAAAGATTCTCAATAAACTTGAACCAAAAATGGGAGTTGATAATGCAATCAACGTTTTTAGAGATATTTTTGTTGATGTCTGGGATTTTGATTACCACGATGAACCAATTCCAAAAGGTGAGCTCAATGGATTTGTAGCTCAAAACACGAAGATAATCAAGATAATTGCAAAGACTAATCCTTCAGAGGGGAAGAGCTTCTACATTGTTTATGCCCAAAGCAAAAGCGACACTGTAAAATACAGGCAGAGACTGGTGAAAAATTTACTCGACTTTACTTATTCTCTTGGTCTAGAGTTTGCAAATTTCTTAATTATTCTCGATTATGATGAATACTGGAAGCTCGTGGTGCCGGTTTACAGGAGAGAGCTTGAAAATGCCAAGCTTAACATCTATGTGATTGACCCCGAAGAGAAGAAGTTCAGAACACTTGTCGAAAATTTAGCTGCTATTGCCAAAGAATTGGAGAAGTTTAAGGAACATCCATCAGCAATCCAGATAAAAGCGATCATTGACGAGTATATGCAGGTCAAGCCCCTCACGGAAGAGTTCTTTAAAAGGTATAAAGAACATTATTACAAGCTAAAAGGTGAGATAAAGAAGCTCTACGGAAAGAAGCTTGAAGAAGTTTATACTGGAGAACTACCAAAGGAAATATTTGTTGAAAGAGCCGCCAAGACATTTGCCCACACTTTCTTTAACAGATTGATATTTGTTTATTTCCTCCAGAAAAAGGGATGGATTGTTGAAAAATCAGCTCTTAGAAAGGATCTCCAAGAAAAAGTTAACGTTAAGAACTTTGTGAGATGGCTTCATGATCAGTGGAGAGAGCAGGGTGGTGAGTTTTACAAGGATTATCTTAGAGTTTTGTTCCTCCATGCAATGAACGCTCCAAGATTGGGCAATGAGAAAAAAGATGTAGGGGAGATTCAAAACATTCCCTCTCCAATTGTGAGAGATATATTCATATATGGGGTCCCCTACTTCAACGGCGGTCTTTTCAACCATGTTAAGATAGAAGGTGTTGATTTGGATGAAATAATCGCTTCTCTTCCAGACAGTCTGGTGAAAGCCCTCATATTCGAATTTTTTGAAGAGTACAACTTTACGGTAACGGAGGAAACACCCTACGAAGTTGAGGTTGCAGTTGATCCGGCAATGCTTGGAAAGATTTACGAGTCGCTCATAGCGGAGGAAGAGAAAGCTTTGGAGGAAGAAGAAAGAAGGGTTTCAGGAATCTTTTACACGCCGAGGGCAGAGGTAGATTTCATGTGCAGGATGGCGGTTTATGAATATTTGAAGAGGAATACCAAAGTCGACGATAAGCTCTTGAGAGAGTTTGTCTTTAAACCGGTTCATGAATGGGAGCCGAGATCGTTGCCATGGGAGATAGTTGAGGCACTCGAAGAAGTCAAAATAGTTGACCCTGCCGCTGGAAGCGGTGCTTTTTTGGTTGGCATGTATCATCTTCTAATGGATCTCTATGAGAAAGCCAACGTTTCAGTAGATTACAAAAAGAAGCTTGAGATAATCAGGGAAAACATTTATGGCGTTGACATCAAGGAGTGGGCGATAAGGGTTGCTAAGCTCAGGCTCTGGTTAGCACTAATTGAGAAGGAGGAGAGAATTCCCAACGAGCCTATTCTGCCCAACTTGGAAGTCAAGTTAGTTGTTGGCGATTCCCTTGCTCCACCGCACATAATTATTAAGGGAGAGGATGGAAAGAAAATTGTTCTTGATATTCCCCTCTCCAAATGGCGTGAAAGCCTAAGGCAAAAAGCCGCAAGAAGTGGGCCCGCTTTCTGGATAGTTCAGTACAAAGAGCTTGCAAAGAAGTACTATGAGGGTAGGAGAGTCAGCTGGAGGGATTTGGAGGAAACTAAGTGGCATGTCCTTGAAGCTTTTGCGGAGGACGTTTTGGAAGAGCTAAAGGATTCAAGAAAAACCAAGGACAAAAAAGCGTTTAAGCTTCTGCTATCAGCGATTAGAGAGAGTAGGATTGAAAAGCCGCCCTTCATCTGGGAGCTTGACTTTCCAGAGGTAATGCTCCACAAGAAGGGCTTTGACATTGTGATTGCCAATCCTCCTTACGTCAGGCAGGAGAAGATTTATCCCGAATACTATGATTTGGCAGAGTTCGAGATGCTCAGCAGGAAGGAACAGAACAAGCTCAAGAAGGAATACAAGGAGAAGATAATCAACCACATGAAAACAATAATCAAGGAGAAATTTGAGCATGAGGTAAAGTTAAATAAAAGGAGTGATCTCTACGCTTACTTCTTCATTCAGGGTGTTAATTTGCTCAATCCTAAAGGTGTGTTGGTTTTCATTACATCAAACTCTTGGCTTGATGTTGATTATGGTACTCAACTGCAGGAGTTCTTTTTGAGATTTACCAATCTGAGGAGAGTTATTGACTACACAACAAGGTCTTTCGAGCAGGCTGATGTTAATACGGTGATTACAGTTTTGACGAGAAAGCCTAAAGAGCTGTTCAACACGGTTGGCAATGACTGCGTGAACTTCATCCTTCTAAAGAAAAACTTTGACGAGCTAAGTCTTGAGATAATAGACAAGATGCTTGAGTGCTATGCTGGAAAAGTAAAGGGAGTTGAAGTTTTTGGTGGGAAAGTTTACAGTCACGAAGACGATGATGTTAGAGTTAGGAGCGTCAAAGCTGTAGATCTGGCCAAGATGGGCGGTCTCGAAATCGGCAAAAGGAGTATGCTTCTTGGTACCTACAACATCTTTGGTGAATACAAGGGCATGAAATGGGGCGGAATTTTGATTAGAGCTCCAAGGATATTCTACGTGATTCTGGATAAAGGGAAGGACAAGCTTGTGAGGTTGGGGGATATTGCTGAGGTCAAGAGAGGATTCACAACAGGGGCGAATGAGTTCTTCTATTTGGAACCAATCAAGAATCCAATAAAGTGGCTCGTGTGCAAGATTTGTGGAAAGGTTCACAAGTCGGAGGAAGGATTAGTCGCAGTAAGGAATAAAGCTGGTTGGGAGGGCTACATCGAGGAGGAGTTTTTGAGACCTGTAATAATAAGTCCTCGTGAAATTAGGAAACCTTTAATCTATGAACAAGACTTAAAGATGATAGCGTTTATTTGTAACGAATCTAAAGGTTCGCTGAAAAGTCGTCAAAAACTTCATACTCTTAATTATATCCAATGGGGGGAGCAGAAAGGATATCCTCAGCGTAGCACCCTTAAGAGTAGAAAGCCTTGGTACGGATTAGTTCCTCATAAGACTCCTGATGTTCTATGGCCAATGATACACAATGACAGGCTTATTGTCGGAATCTTGCAAAGTAGAAATATTGTAGTCGATCATAACCTTTTTGAGATAACTGCTAACGAAAAAGAATCATCATTAGTTCTTTTTGCATCATTATTTGCAACATATCAGGCACTTATTCGGGAGCTTATTGGACGTTCAAATCTTGGGGAAGGAGCACTGAAAACTGAAGGAATTGATATTCAAAAGCTTATTGTCTTTAAGTCTAAAGCTTTGGTTGCATTCACAGAACAGCTACAACAAATATTTGAAAAACTAAGAGATTATGAAATCAAATCCATCTTCGAAGAGTTCGGCCTTCCAAAGCCCAATCGTGACCTCAGCAACATCAATTCAGACGATGTTAGCTTGGACAAGGTGATGCCTGACAGGAGAGCTTTGGACAAGGTCATCTTCGAGGCTCTTGGCTTAACCGAGGAGGAGCAGCTGGAGGTTTACAAAGCTGTCGTGGAGCTCGTGAAGGCGAGGCTGGTGAAGGCGAAGACTTTCTCAAATAAGAAAAAGAAGAGGTGAAAGGAGGTGTAGTAATATGGGACATCTTGATGTTGACTTCAAGTTTCATAATGTTGGACAAGGATTGTTTTACTCCGGAAGGCTAACCTATGGTAAAGCATCTTTCAATTTTGTTTATGACTGCGGAGCTTGGGAATATGGTAAAGCCGACTACTACAGGAACTTAATTAAAAATGTCATCAAAGGAGAGTTTTCAAAGTATGACAAGATAGATCTCCTTATAATTTCCCATCTTCATGCAGACCATACCAACGGTTTATTGTATCTTCTGAATAGGGTGCGAAAAGTTGATACAGTAATTCTCCCATATTTAACTCCCACTGAACGATTGCTTGTAGCACTTCAAACCCCCGTGGCTCCTCGATGGTGGTATAAATTTATAGCTGATCCAACAGGATTTCTTCTAACCAATGGAGTTAAGAGGGTTATCCTAATTGGAGGAAAAGAGCCAAGCGATGAGGAAAACTGGTTGCCAAAGTTTGACATACCCTCAAATTCTCCACTAAAGGGGGAGTTTATAATTGATCTCAAAGAATTGCCCGACGATGAAAGCTTAAAATCCAAAATAGAGAAATTAGAACCAGAAATAGCCAAAGAGCGAAGAGTAAAAGTAAAGAATCACTCGGGAATCTTACCAGTGCTCATTACTAAATCTCCCATATGGATTTTTAGATTCTTTAACTACAAAGTTAAATCCGATAAGATATTGAGGCAATTTAAGGAGGAATGCGTAGAAAAGATTTTGGGTAGCATAACCCCCGAAACGATTAAGGAAGTGATTCAAGATAAACATGCCTTATCTAAGTTAAGAAAATGCTATAAAACTCACATCAAATCAGATTTAAATGAAACTTCTCTACTAGTGTTGCATCTCCCTGCATTTGATCCACGAGATAGTATTCTTTGGGGAGATAATAGAGCTTGTAATTGTTGCTGGTATCCTTGTAGGTGGTGGTTTGGATTACCATTTAAAGAGAATTCCAAAAAGTCCCTCTCTCAGCTATTAACAGGAGATATTAATCTAAAAAATGGCTATACTCAGATTCGTACTCATTTTGGACTAGGAAACATTATTAAAAACACTGTGATAACATTAATTCCCCACCATGGTTCCAAGAAAAACTGGAATAACGCTCTCTATGGAGATATTTCCAGTAACCTTTGGATAGTTTCTGCAGGAATTCATAATAAGTACGGGCATCCTTCCCCAGAGGTTCTTGGTGATCTGTGCTGGAATAGTGAAGAATCCTGTGTGGTGTGGGTCAATGAGGCAGCTTACTTTAGACTCATGGGTGTTCTTGAATTCTGAGGAGGAACTAAAAATGCAGGAGAACTTCAATCAAAAGCTGGAACTAATTGGTATTAGATTAGAAAACTACCGCTCTTATAAGAAATTTCCAGAAGACGAAAATTATCTAAAGCTTGGCAGGTTTACAACTCTTATCGGGAAAAACGACGTTGGAAAATCCAATCTCCTGAGGGCAATAGACGTCGTCTTAGACAACAAGAACATATCTCAAGATAATCTTCATAAAGGGCAGAAAGTTTCCTGTGAGATAACTCTGTTTTTCAAGGTTCCAGATGGGCTCAAAGGAATATTAGAAGAGAAGTTTCAACAGGACTACAATGGTGACGACGTTATTTCGATTTCTAAAAAATTTGAATGGAACAATGAGAAATTTGATTCAAGAGGGAAATATTATCTGAATTTTGATAAAAAGCTGACGGGTGAGTCTTTAAAGTTTATCCAATCTCTTCTTCCCGATGTTCTCCTGATCCCTGCTGTAAAAAACGTGGAAGATGAACTGAAATTCGGAAGGGACACTTTGATTTCAAAGTTGCTTCTCCCCATAATTGAAAAGACAAGTCAAGAAAAAGCTCGAACAGACAGTGTGGCTGATCTAAAACGACGTTTAACAGACGCAATAAAAAGAGAAACCAGAAGTATTCGGAGAGATTTAAAGAAAGAACTCTCTAAAATGTGGAGTGACATAGAAGACGTGACAATTGAGGTACCAGAGTTAAAACTAGAAAAGGCATTCACACCAGTAATCAAAGTTAAGGACAAATATACAGGAAAAGAAACTCTAATTACATACAGAGGAAGTGGCATGCAGAGGTATTTTATTTTGTCTTTGTTGGAAATTTACAGAAAACAAAAAATTGGCAAAGGATATATTCTCTTGTTTGAGGAACCGGAGATTTATTTGCATGTTGGGGCCCAAAAGAAGTTATGTAACATTCTTCAAGAATTCGCTAAGGAGGGACAGGTCATTATTTCAACTCACTCAAGTGTTTTTGTCAATAGAGGTGATCTTTCTAAGTCATATCTCCTTGTTAAAGAGAACGGTGAAACCAAACTAAGAAAGTTTTCTGGAAGCCGTGATATTCTTGAAGAACTTGGGATGTCCCCAAGTGATCTCTTTTTAACAGATGGAATTATCTTTGTAGAAGGGCCATCTGATAGAGAAATATTAGAAATATTCGCCAGAGCCCTGTTTCCTAGGTGGGATGAATACAATATAGCAATTATTCCCATTGGTGGATCAAATATTGAACATCAATATCCCAAAGATCTAATGAAGATAAACCCAAACATTGCTGTTATTTTAGATTCTGATATCAAACATAAAGGCTCAAACCTTTCGGATAACAAAATAAAACTTCAAAGAAAGTTTGAGGATAACAAAATCCCTGTATACTTTTGGAAAAAGAGTGGAATTATGATACGAACAATAGAAAATTTATTTACAAAAAAAGCCATCAACGAGGCATTAGGGATAAATCTTGAAAAAGACATAGGGTCGTATGATGATGTGCCACTTATCATTGGCAGAGAGCTGGCAAAGCGTAAGCCTGATTTTGATGAATTAAAGTTAAATGACGATAAGTTCTGCAGAGAAAAATATAACAAAATAAAGCATGGTAGGAAAATTGCAAAAAAGATGGTAGAATTAGGAGAGATTCCGATCGAGGTTAAAGAACTTTTGGGTGACATCCTAACTGGATTTGGAATCGAGCCTTGAAAGGGGATTCCGATGCACAAACCCGATCAAACCATCTTCAAAATTTTTATGAGCTCAAGTGGAACTATTGCAAGTAATTTAAAGCCCTATCTGAGTCTTGCTCTCGAAATCTACGGAATATTTGAGATTATCTCCAAGTTCATTCAATGGAGAAGGGAGGTAGAGAGAAAGAAACAACTCAAAAAGTCGCTCGCCAATATGTTCCAGAAAAAGTTAGACAAAGCAAAAAGGGATTTAGAACAATTGGCAGATGATATTGCTTATGCATTCGGGGCACTGTTTATGTACTCCATAGCAATACCACCTTTTGAACCAAAAGAGAAAGCTCAGAGAATAGTAAATCAAATTGAGAGAGATTACAAAGAGCTAACAGAAAGCATGTACGAACTTATGAAGCTTGTTAGAAGGCATAGGAACATGATTATCGATGCTCTTGATTTGGATGAAACTCAGATTTTATTGTTAGATGGTTTAGCTACTGCGTTTAAAAATGAAACCCCAGATATTGAGTCTCTCACTGATTATCTACCTCTTATCGTAGAAGAGATGCAGAAGAGTGAGAAGGAGAGACAAATATTTAGTCAAGAGCTGAGCAGGCAACTTGGAAAATTCAACTCCACTTATGGTTTAGTTACCATAAACCACGCTCTAGGAATTAACCGGCAATACAAACAGTGCTTTAAAAAAGCAGCCAGATATGGGATTGAGGAATTCTTACGGAGACTTAATGAATGCCGTACAAGACCCAAGCAAAAGTACCTCCCTCCTAAGAGAAAGATATGAAAGAAAGTAAAATAGAAAAATCCTAAATAAATGAAGCCCCATCACTAGTGATATGGTATTCACCTTGTTCAGCACAGCGTTCTCCTAATACAATCCTGATATTTATCCAGAGTTGCTCACAAACTTCACGAAAACTTTAAATATTTTTGAAGCAAAAATGAAAAATATGAGCAGAAGCATTGAGGTTTTAACCAAGCTCATGGAGCTGGGGGAGGTCTTTACAACAGATGAAGCAAAAAGAAGGCTTGGATTAAAGGAAAGTGCTCTTTATTATCATCTCAGGCGGCTCGTTGAGCTCGGCTTTTTGGAAAGAATAGGGCGGGGGAGGTATTTGATCAAGCCAAACCCGAACGTAAGCATTTCATCAGATGCCTTTCTCTTAGCATCTCTTTTAGTAAAGCCAGGTGCAATAGCCTATTGGAGTGCCCTGAACTATTACAGCCTTACAGAACAAATTCCACGCACAATTTTCATTCAAACTCCGCGAAGAACGGGTGTTTCAAAGCTCCCAAATATCAAAATTGTCTCTGTAAAGCCCCACAAGTTCTTTGGCTTCAACGAGGTGAAAATCAGCAGGAAAATTATTAAAATAACTGACCCTGAAAAAACGATCATTGATTGTCTCGATAAGCCCAAATACTGCGGTGGAATTATCGAAGTTGCAAAAGCCCTAAAAAACGGGAGCTTTGATTTTGGTAGGATGCTGGACCATGCCAAAAAAATGGAAAACGTGGCCATTTTAAAGAGGCTTGGCTTTCTATGCGAAAAGCTTGGACTTGGAATTGAGGTAAAAATTGAGAGGAGATATTTGAGAAGCTATCCCCTCCTTGATCCAACGATGCCAAAAGCAGGGAAAATAAACCCTCGGTGGGGATTGATAATTAATATTCCCGAAAATTATCTGGAGGAGCTGGAATGATTGCTGAAGAAATTAAATCAAAAGCAAGGGAATTGAATATGAATCCGGATATTGTTGAGAAAGATTATGTCATCGGCTGGCTACTCTATGGAATCTGGAGGGCTGGATTATGGAATGTGCTTGCCTTCAAGGGTGGAACATGCATAAAGAAGGCTTATATAAAAGATTACCGTTTCTCAGAGGATCTGGATTTCAATCTCCTTGAAGTCAAGGATATTGAAAAACTCAAAGAATCAATAATAAAAGCCGTTGAATATGCTTCTACGAATTCAGAAATTGAGTTCTTTCCAGAGGAAATTAAAATTAAGGAGAGACTTGCAAGAAGAGAACGTATTAAAGGAAAACTTATCGGTTATGAAGTGGGTATCCCTTATTTGCTTCTAAGAAAAGGTAGAAAAGTTAGCAAGCCAAGAATTAGGGTCGATATTACTTTAAAAGAGTTTGAACCAATCCTTGATGAGCTTAAAGTAAAGGGCATTTTTCATGAATATTCTGATGCTCTGAAATTAGCTCAAGTCCAAATTAGCGCGTATTCTCTTGAAGAAATTTTTGCCGAAAAAGTTAGAACTCTTTTTGAACGAGTTCGTCCAAGAGATTTGTATGATGTATGGAGATTATGGTACTCTAAGGATCTGGATGAAGATAAAGTAACTGAACTAGTTCCGCTAAAGTTCGATGTCAAGGGAGTTAAACCAGATTTAATGACATTTGAAAATAAAAAGGAATTTTATAGGCGTTCTTGGGAGTCAATAGTAGGAGTCACACTTTGGAAGAGAGTTGATTTTGAGAGCGTCTGGAATGATGTGATTGGCATTGTCAGGGAAATTTTGAATAACAATCCATGAAAATTTAATGGGTGTTATCCAAAGCAAAATTACAAAACACTCTCTAACTTTTGAAGAAAATGTTATTAGGTTTTTATTCCAGATGTAATGATGGAAGGTGATTCCTATGTCTGCAATTAGTCTCCTAAATAAATATGGTCTCGTTGACAATCAAAGAGTAAAGCTCCTTGATGTTTTGAAGGAAGTTCTAACATCCGGGCACTACAAAGGGATAGACGCCGCAGTTGGCTTTCTCTTTATAAGTGGATTAAAGGAAATTCAAGAGGAGCTCAATGAATTCTTCTCTCAAGGCGGAAAAATGAGGATAATAATAGGAAATCAAACGGATAAAGAAACGTATGAACAACTCAGCATGGTTTATCACTCTCTTGAAGTGCTTAAGAAAATTAAAGAAAAGAACCAGAGAAATAAATCTAACCTTGACGAACAAGCTGAGGATTTAGAAAAGAATACAAACTTTATGGAGCAGACTGAAGAAAATGAGAAGTTTTTAAATAAACTTGTCAGCTGGCTGGACAGCGGAAATATTGAAATTAAAGTGTACATCAAAGAGTTCATGCACGCTAAGGCCTACCTTTTCTATCCAAAGAGCGAGTCTATTGCTCCAATTGGTCTCGTTGGTTCGAGCAACTTCACACTTGCTGGATTTTATGGCAACACAGAGTTAAATGCTGGTTTGTTTGCAACTCACTTTGAGAGCTTGAGGGAATGGTACGAATGGCTGTGGGAGGAAGCAGAGCCATTCAATCCAAAGCTGATTGAGGTCATTAAAAGAAGCTGGTCTGGGCAAAAGCCCGGAAGCTTTCCATCCCCCTATGAGGTTCTCATAAGGGGCCTCTATGAACTCTACAAGGATATTGTCGAAAAAGGCACCGGTTTTTTGGTCAGGAGCCTCTACGATGTCCTCTATGATTTTCAATTGGATGCGGTCAAAAGGGCAATTTCAATAGTGAACAAGTATGGCGGCGTTTTAATAAGTGATGTCGTTGGTTTGGGAAAAAGTTACATTGGTCTGGCAATCTTGGAGCATTTCTCACTCCTAGATTTACTTAATGGCAGGTCAAACAGAGTTGCTGTAATTGCCCCGCCAGAACTTGTTAGATACTGGGAAGAGCTACTCAGAAACTACAACATAGAGGGAAAGGTGTTCTCTTCGGGACTGTTGCCAAGGAAAGAAACGTCCCCAGAAAAGTATGCTGAAATGGAGAACCACATTAAAAATCAAGTAAACACTGTTTTGGTTGATGAGTCCCATCACTATGCAAATCCCCTGACAAAATCTTACAAAAATCTCCAGGAACTCCTGGTTGGAAAGAGGGTTATCCTGCTCACGGCGACTCCATACAGAAAGCAGTACCGTGATATTATCAACCAAATTCGTCTCTTTAGACCTGAAAGAAGGCATCCCTTCCCAATAACACCTCAAACCTGGGATGACTTGGTCAGGGCAATTGAGAAAGGTGAGATTGATCCATCGTATGTTCTTAGAGAAATTATGATAAGGAGAACCAGACATGACATCCTGAAGCTTTATGGAGGAAAAGACAACTGCATCAAAGTTGGGAGAAAGAAGCTCTGTTTCCCAAAGAGAGAGTTATCCGTTATTGAATACAAAATATCAGAAGTCTATCCATTAGAAAAAGTCCCTAAAGAGATTGTAGAGGAAATTTCAGAAGGCTCAACTATCGAACCAGTTGATATCTACACTTTATTCTTAGCAGGCATAAATTCAATGAAGTATGCGAGGTTTGCCCTTCATGATTACGTTAAGCCACAATTTAAAGACAAGAATCCATACTCTGATTTGTCCGTTGCTGGAAGGAATTTGAGAGGATTAGAAAGAATACTCTACCTAAAACGTCTTGAGAGTTCTTGGTACTCAATGTATCAGACTCTCAAGAGGGATATAATTAAAACAGAGAACTTCCTGAGGTTTGTGAAGCAGGGATTTATCCCTGCTGGCGATGAATTTAGCGATGTTTTATTAGGCAAAATACGTGGTAGAGAAGCACATGTCCTAAGTGACGAAGAAATAGAAGAGTTCATTGAAGATTACAAGAAAAAGAAGGAGCCAGAATACAAAGCTGGTGCTTTTGACATAAAACGGCTGATATCTGATTTAGAGTATGATTTGAAGAAGCTTAAAGCTATGGAAAAAGTGTTGAAGCCTCTCAAGGAAGATCTCGAAGCAAAGCCGTGGAAGGATCCAAAATTGTTAAAATTAGCATCACTGATAGATGACCTAACAAGGTATCAAAAAAGAAAAATTCTAATCTTTAGTGAATTCGAAGAGACCGTTCAGTGGATTTATAGGGGATTAGAGAAACTTGGTTACACCCAAAATCACAAAATTGAGATGGTAAGCTCCAATACGAAGGGAATACTGGATAAAATTAGACGTTTTGCACCTAAATCCAACAACTATGAAACGGAGGATGAGATTGACATCTTGACATCCACAGACATACTCAGCGAAGGTTTGAATCTCCAAGATGCCAATGTTGTAGTTAATTATGACCTTCACTGGACGCCGATAAAATTAATCCAGAGAATTGGTAGAGTTGATAGGATTGGAACAGAACACGAGGAAATATTGGTCTACAACTTCTTCCCAGAAAAAGCCTTGGAAGAAAACTTGGGTCTGCTTGAAAAAGTCAGAAGGAGAATAGCTGAGTTCAACAATGCTTTGGGCGCAGATGGCAAGATTCTTGAAGAAAGTGAAGAATGGAACCCCTCAGCAATTGAAGCTATTTACAGGGGGCAAATTGACGCTCTTGAAACTACTACGGATATTCTTTCAGTAACAACATTGGCTGAAAAGCTTGTTAGAGAATTTAAAGAGAACAACAAAGAACGCTTTGAGGAGCTAACGAAAAGGTATTCAATGAGGAGCGTGGCTAAATACAAAGGTAGGGACTACTATGCCTTTTTTGTGTGTAGTGATGGTGTTATTTCTCAGTACTTCATCTACAAAAAGCAAGGAGATACTTGGATCCAGCAAAACATTTCCTTAGAGGAACTATTAGAAATCACAAAATTAAATGAAAACACAGAGCCATTCAACAAATTTAAAGAGATGAGTGTTTATTATGAAGTTGCAGGCAAGGTTTTAAGAGATTTTGAAGAGCTTAGGATAATCAAGGAGAGCAGTCTAACGTTCAAGAAAAGGATGAAGCATCCAAAAAATGTGAAAAGGGTGCTTGGGAAGTTGTACAATAAAATGAGTAAAAGCAAGAAAGAATCCGAGAAAGAATATCTCGGAAGATTAATAGACTTGGTTAAATGGGGCTATGCACATCATGAGTTGTTTGCAAGGGCACTTAGAGAGATAAATCCAAATATGAGTGTTGAGAAAATTATCTCAGCTTGTGAAAGGTTAATTCAAAAGTACGGAATTCCAGCGCGGAAAGAGGAGCTTGAGGCAAAGAAAGAAGAACTGGGAGCTAAAGGGGTTAAACCCCATATTGTTGCTGGCATATTATTTGTGGCTGAGAGTTAGAGCTGCTTTTGTATTTCTTGATACTCTCTTTCTTCTACGTACCTTCCTGAAACTGTAATAAAGTGTTTTGGTTTCACAATCTTTGGATACTTTTTAATATCCTTTAAAACGGCTATCATCTAAGACTTTGGCATTCTTTTAATTATAGTCATGCTATTAGGATAACTGGGGCATCACATTCTGAAGCCACTCGCTGGACGAGAATGAACTAACAAAATACAAAATTATACCAGAAAGCAAACTTCTCCTACCAGATTATCCTTAACACTCCCTCAGTTCAACATCAATTTTCCCATTGATTTTTATTACCATCTCGTCAACTGCAATAATCTCACTATGGAGATTTTTTGGGCTGTTATGTGGCTGATTCTGGCGACTTGGTGGTAGCTGATCCTTTCAGATATAATTCTACTGCCCTGATTCCAGCAAAGATTGAAACAACCCAGTAAACAATAGTTTCAGCTCCTTCTTTTTCTGAAGTACTACCAGAAACCAGCTAACGAGCTTGAGTTCTTCATGAAATTGTTTAGTAAAGCAATGAAGGGCAGTTTTCAGAGAAATTTTGGAGCTCTATGGTAGCCCCGCGGGGATTCGAACCCCGGTCACGGGATCCAAAGTCCCGTATGCTTGGCCGCTACACCACGGGGCTGCGCCCGATGTTAAGTCAAGTGAGGTATTTATAAATTTTATCCCATTTGGAATTGGGTCACCCCCTCATCGCTCCGAAAAGCAGGGCCTTCAAAAGAAAAGTATTGAATAAACAAAA
>Ga0190359_1001621_pt1 | contig 14055 bp, 16 predicted proteins | sample 48721823_MG_FD_161269 | JGI IMG/M metagenome (GOLD analysis project Ga0190359, IMG submission 161269) | Hydrothermal vent microbial mat bacterial communities from Southern Trench, Guaymas Basin, Mexico - 4872-18-2-3_MG | ecosystem: Environmental > Aquatic > Marine > Hydrothermal vents >... | reverse complement strand
CTGTTACCTATGCCAGCGATAACCACACGTATCTCGGTCAACAATAATCACCGTATTACACCTAGAAACAACGACATGAAGTATAAAGGCTAATGGTCCAGCTTCTTGGTCATTATATAGCCGTCCTCGTCTCCATAATAGTTTTCAGAGGTTCTTACATACTGATAGCCTCTGTGACGGTATATTTTCTGAGCATTCTCGTTTGATTCACGCACCTCAAGATAAGCTATGTTTGCACCCTTCGTCCTGAACCGCTTCTCAACTTCATCCAAGAGTATGGTTCCCACACCTTTTCCCTGATATTCCCCGCGAACCGCAATGTTCAACACATGTCCCGCCTTCTTAGGTGATTCTTTTCGCCCCAAAGTCTCTATCTCCCCAACGGTATACCCTATAATACGTTCATCATCAAGCGCGACGATAAACAAGTCCTCGTTCATGTGAAATATTATTCTAAAAAAGTTGAGTGTCCATGGAGCAGGGTATACTTTTTCCTCTATCAAATGTATCAGAGGCAAATCTCCTTCGACGGCATCACGTAGGCGTATTTCTTCCAACTAGACCACTTTTTGGCTTAGTGACTGTATCATTTGGTGCAGTCCCCCCAATGTGAATGCTATTCCCCGTAATATGTCCAGCGCTGGATAAACCACTATCTTCCAGAGTTTTCGCGAGCGAATACTCACCGGCAGATAATAGATTGTGTTAAACGCGAAGAAGATACCAGCGACGCCAAAAGCCAGATTGAACGGCAACGGGTGATTTATCTTAAATCCAATATAGAGAAGGAAACTCAGTATCCCCAGAATAGCTAAGGTGCTAATCAGATAGGCCGCATACCAGCTCGCCAAAATACTTGCACGCTTATGGATGATCAACAATGAGCCCCCGCGCCCATAGTTAAAGTGCTGTTTCAATAACTCTCTAAGTGTGCTCCTATGCTGATGGAGTATGCTCACCTCAGGGTCTAAAACTATCCTAAAACCCTTGAATCCCATTGCCTCTACCGGCTGCAAGTCATCAAATCCATATGTTATGTTTTCATCGAAGAATTTTACCCGGGCGAGGGCTCTTCTTCTGAACGCCATGTTAGCTCCGGCTGGGAACTGCATGAGTTTAAGGTCGGTTGTCTCTATTCGTATTCTGAAGCCGGGGGTTGACTGGAAAAGGCTTTCATCCATATAGTTACTCAGAACGCTAGTCCTATCGTAGCCTTCCATTGTGCCTCCTACGAAGCCTATAAATGGGTCTTCAAAGTTTTCGACAATTTTCTTCGCCCAGTTCCGAGGTACTACACAGTCTCCATCGGTGTATGCAAGAATCTCGCCGCTACTGTATTTGATGCCAGTGTTTCGTGCTGCGTTGAGTCCTTTTCCTTCTTGGTCTACAAGCTGCACTGGGTATTCTTTGACTATTTTTCGTGTATTGTCCTTGCTTTGTCCATCGACTATAATGATCTCAATGTTGTCTCTGGGGTAATCTAGTTTTATCAGGGATTCAAGAGTCGCCCTGATGGTTTTACCCATATTCAATACAGGCACTATTACGCTGAGTGAAGGATATTCACTCACTTGGACCATGGTTAATTTTCGTTGTCTGGGTTATTAAAACCCACCATTAGACTCAACGTATTCAACATGGTCTTTGAGGCTAAGCTCCCAGACCCCCTTGTTCTTATGGTACTTGTTACCAAAGAGAACTACTTTTTTACCAAGTATCTTGGATAAGATGGCTACGTGAAGCCGATCTGTATAGATTTGTGTTGCGTTATAAACCGATGAAACGAAGTCTTTCATTGTCCCCACCATTGAAACATCAGAGACTACCGGGTTTTTACAGAGACCCATAACTCTGCTGTTTGCAACAGGGTTTAACGCTGATTCCTTGTCGCTTCTGAAGGCAACTAGCTCATATCCACAGTTATTCTCGGAAATATATTCCGTTAGGTCCTCAACTGTTAGGTATAGAGCGAGTTCAGGGGAGACACTGTACGCGATATTATCGGGAAGCCCCTTTTCACTAAGATGTGTATAGCTGTATTCTTCTCTACAGAATAGATGTACCGGGCGATTATCTGTAAAGTATTGGTCGAACTTGGTTTTAGTAAACAGGTAGCTCTGAGGGCCAACTGTTACTGGTTGGGGGTTACGTTTCATTACTTGCCTTAAAAGTGCTGGTCCGTACCAGATATCGTTCATGTAGCCGCCTCCTTCGAAGAGGATCCTTTCGGTATCTTCTGGTAGGTTGAGTAACCTGAATCCGTTGTCAGAGCCCAGTTTCCATAATCCAATGTTAATCAGATATTTTGCGCCTAATACTGGGTTCTTCTTGTATAGATGTTCGAGGTTGAAGCAAGTATAGTTGATGTTGTATTCTTCGAGTTTTTTTATTAGCCCCATGTGAATCAGGGTGTCTCCGTGGTTTCCTCCCGGAGTAATTACAGCCATCTTTTTGTCTTTGTTCTCAGAAAGATGCTCCTCGAAGCTATCCATGTTGTATTCTTGGGTGTTTCCGCTATTAATTTACTCTATATTTTTTATTCATGTATTTGCCCTTCAATTGGGATAATTATGAAGAGGAATCAATGGAGTCTTTTCTTCTTGATAACAGGCGTAATCCTCTTCATCTTCTACCTAGTCTATACGAACCCATTCAAGGTGCTAACCGAGGTAGGGAGATTTAATCCATGGATGTTCGCTGCAGCTGTTGCCGTAAACTATCTTGGGTTGGTATTTCTCTCAGCCTCATGGCATATAATTCTCAAGAGCCTCGGCTTCAAGAGCAGCCTTTGGACGAGTATTCAGATCAGTTTTACGGGACTCTTCGCTGTTTGGATACTTCCTTTTCCATCGGGGTTTGAGATTGTCAGAGCTTATTTGATACACGATAAGGAGGGCGGTAATCTAGGTAAGGCTGTTTCCTCTGTTATTGTAAGCAAGGTGTATTATTTCATCAGTTTCGGGTTCATGATCAGCCTCGGCGCAATAATCGTACACTTAGTCAACGGGTCAGCGATTCCAATAAGACACGAGTACATCTGGTTCGCCGTCATATTCGCGTTATCAAACACAGCCATGTTCGCCCTGATTCTATCCCCCAATAGATTGATGAATCTATACCAGAGAAGCCCAGACTGGCTCAAAAACCAGATTGAGAAATACCTCTACAGCAGTCGTTTCGGGTTAAGTAGCTTTGAGGAGTTTGTAAACGAGATACATGAGAGCCTCAATACCCTACGGGAAAAACCGTTTGAGAACCTATTGTCTTTGTGCTTGGTGGGGTTCCACTGGAGCACGGGGGCTATCACAGCGTATATGGTGTCGCGTTCACTGAATGAGCCCATCAACTTCTGGGTAATCGTATTGATCTATGCAGTAATCGAGTTTATCCAACAACTAAACTTCATTATCCCCAGCGGTCTAGGTATCGTAGACGCTGGACTGGCCGGAGCTTTTGTGGTTCTTGGTGTGCCTCTGGAGGTGGCTAGTGCTATTAGTTTGTTGACTCGTTTGGCTACTTACTGGTTTGAGTTGGTTCTCTGTGGGTTTGTGAGTTTCCAGTTTGGGTATCGTGAGGTTTTAAGCGATTATCTTGGCTGAGTTAAGCTTTTATCTGACGATACTCCTGTGTATCGCTAGTGATATAAATGATGTTCACGATCCAAACAGGTCTTCAACTATTAGCCGCAATAGCCACATACCTACTCGGAATGGCTTTCGCGGGAAGCTTCCTCGGAAGAGCATGGATGGGAACCGTAGACGTATTCCTACACAAGACACTCAAGATGGAAGTAACAGTCGGGAAATACTTCTACTGGAAATACTTCTGCAACATACAGAACCCACCCAAACCAAAGAACCTAGCCCAGCCCAAGGGACTCGCCGATCAACTGGTCTGTAAGTTCCTTGACCTGTAAATCTCTTAACTGATATCTGCCATAGATTCAGGTGGTAATCCATGCTTCGCCTCGGTGTAATCGGATGTGGCCGCGTCACATCAATGTTTCATCTACGAGCCATCGAACAACTCCCAGATGTATCTGTGACCGCGGTACTAGACATAGATGAGGCGAGAATGCGTGAAGCACAAACCGCGTCTGGGGCAGAAAAAGCATACAATAATAGTGAAGAATTTTTCCATGACCCAGATATCGACGCTGTAGCCATCAACACTCCTCCAAGAGTCCACGAGGAACTTACTTTGATGGCGCTGGAACACGACATGCATGTTATCTGTGAAAAACCACTGACTGAGACCCCAAAAGGATGTTTAACGATCAAGGATGCCCAGAAATCAACAGGACTCGTAGTTTTACCGGCTCATAACTATAGGTTTACGCCGAGTCTGAACCTCATGGAAGAGTATCTTTCACAGGGCTCAATGGGCGATATAACTGATATACGGGTCGCATTTGAGAATAATCTCCGACTCTATCGAAGCGAAACCAATTTCAGGCAAACCAAAGAAAACGGCGTTGTCGAGGATGTATTACCCCATATTTTGTCTGTGGTTCAACCTATCGTAGGGCACATCAACGCGGTTGAGTCTGTTGATTGGTGGTGCAAGGATTATGATGTCTGCGATAACATGAAGGTGTGCCTCGGTACAAGTAATGTGTCTGTTGATGCTAATCTGAGTTGGACTAGTCTTCGTCCAAGATTCGTTGTGTCTGTTGAGTGTGAGAATGGTAGACTGTGTTCTGATTTGATGATGAACCCGTACAAGCTAGAGGTTTCATTGAACGGGCATCAGGAGACTATCCGTGAGAAAGGTATAGGCTGGTACATTGATCTCATAAAGTTCAAGCATCCGAGCTTCAAGAACCAGTACCACCACTTCCACCAACTAGTAAATGGAAAAGAAAGTCCAAAGATTACTATTGACGACGAGATCAATATACTTGAAACCATGAAACTGGTCTCGGACAGTATGGGAAGTGATTGATGTGGAACAGGTCTCTCTGGTTCATGGACATAACATCGAACAATCAGTACGAAAAAGCATAGAACTGATAGGTGGATTAAACCTCGAACCTGACGCCAATGTGGTGATTAAACCCAATATCTGTAACGCCAAGAACCCAGAAGGGATGGTTATCACTGATTTCTCTCTCATCAAAGCCGTTGTAGACCTTGTCCGTGAGAATGGGAATGATTTGGTCATCGTTGAATCCGATAATATCTCGGGAAAGGCCACCACACGTATGGAGCGCTCAGGTCTCATGGGGTATCTTGATGACTGGGATGTTGACTTCATCAATCTTAGTCACGACAGATACGAAGAACATCAGATCGCTGGAACGAGTCTCAGACTACCAAAGACTGTACTAGAAGCCGACTACTTCATCAATCTACCAAAGATCAAGACCTGCGCCCACACACTGGTAACCCTCGGTATCAAGAACCTCTACGGTGTATTCCAGCGGAAACAAAAAGGCAAACTCCACAAACACCTAAACGAGATACTCCCCTTCCTAGCCGAAACGATCCACAACGACCTGATAATCGTTGATGGCATCAACTGCATGGAGGGAAACGGACCCGTAGTAGGCAACCCCGTATGCATGGACCTAGTAGTAGCTGGACGAAACCTAGTCTCCGTTGACGCAGTATGCAGCTGGTTAATGGGATATGACCCAGCGGAGATACACCACATAGCATTATCAGCCGAGAAGGGTCTCGGGCCAATTGACCCAGAGTCAATACAGGTGGTGGGTGAGGACTGGCGAGACCATGTGAAAGCGTTTGAGCCACCCTATAGTCTAAGGGCGACCCTAAAATCACTACGCGCCATCAAAGATGTCTATCTGTCTTAGAAAATTTATCAAAAACTTGCCAAAAAATCGTCTTTTGACGTCTTATGTTTCGCCATATGTCGAGCGTCTTAAATATCGTCCTTGCAGTCTTTTCAAAACAATTCATACGTGATCACATTGAAGACTGGAAGACAAGTCGGGATCATAGGCTACGGAGCATACGTACCCATGTACCGACTCAAAGCCTCAGAGATAAACCGGGTCTGGGGAGGATTCGGGGCACCTGTTGAGGAGAAGAGCGTTGTCGCCTTAGACGAAGACACTATCACTATTAGTGTTGAGGCGGCGAAACAAGCGGTAAAACGAGCAAACATCGATCCAAGCGAGATAGGCGCAGTGTACGTGGGCACAGAGTCCAAACCCTACGCCGTCAAGCCAAGCGGAACCATAGTAGCCGAAGTTATTGGCGCTACCCCAAGCGTCTCCACGGCTGACTACGAGTTCGCGTGTAAAGCTGGCACTGAGGCCATGCAGACGTGCATAGGCTTGGTGGGTAGTGGCATGCACAAGTACGCAATGGCGATTGGAGCAGATACAGCACAGGGAAGACCACAGGACGCATTGGAATATACTGCGGCTTGTGGAGGAGCAGCGTTTATCTTTGGAGAACGTAGTGCAGAGACTATTGCTTATCTTGAGGCATCATACAGCTTCGTGACTGATACACCTGACTTTTGGAGACGCTCAAAGGAGATGTATCCACGCCACGGTAACAGGTTCACAGGCGCACCAGCGTACTTCAAACACATCACAGGCGCAGGAAAGGCACTACTAGAAGAGACCGGTTACAAACCCGAGGACTTCAAATGGGCAGTCTTCCATCAGCCAAACGCAAAGTTCCCTATTAATGCAGCAAAGATAATGGGCTTCAGTATGGACCAGATAGAGCCCGGTTTGGTCTCCCCACGCATCGGAAACACGTATGCCGGCAGTACACCAGTCGGATTAGCAGCTACATTGGATGTGGCTGAGCCTGATGACAAGATATTCGTGGTCAGCTATGGCTCAGGTAGCGGTAGCGACGCGTTCATCTTCACAGTCCAAGACGCGATACTTGAGAAACGTGAGGGGCCCAAGATGGAGACGTTTATCGAGCGTAAGGAGTACGTGGATTACGCCACGTACCTCAAGAACAGGGGGCAGATTATCAAATGAGAAAAGTCAAGATAGCAGGCGTTGGACTAATCAGGGTCTCTGAGTACTGGGACAAGCCTATTCAGAGCTTATTCGCTGAGGCTTCAATGAAATCCATGAAAGATGCTGGTATTGATGCGGTAGACAAGGTCTATGTGAGTAACATGGGCGGTTCCCTGATGCAAGATCAGCTTAACCTCGCAGCGGTAATGGCTGATAGTCTAGGCACCCCCGGCTTACCGGCTACGAGAATCGAGGCTGGTAGCGCAAGTGGTGGAGTAGCATTCCATGAGGCAGTACAGGCAGTCGCTAGCGGATACAGTGACGCTGTTATGGTTACTGGTGTAGAGAAATTATCTGATATTCTACCTGAGGTCGTCACTACTGGTTTGGCGATGGCTGAAGAACAAGAGTACACAGCCTACACTGGTGTCACTAAGGCTGGGATCGCAGCAATGATACACAGACTCTACATGGACCTCTACGCAACTCCAGAAGAAGTTTGCATGATGGCTGTCAAGAGCCACGAGCACGCAGTAGGATGCAAACACGCTCAGTACCCATTCAAAATGAGCCTACAAAGAGCCATGTCAAGCCCAATGGAGGCAGACCCCATACATATGATGGAATGCTCAGGCATTGGAGACGGTGCAGCATCATTGATACTCGTCCCCGCGGACGATGAAGGCGTTGAGGTAGCGGGAACCGCGGTAAGCACTGACTACACTAGTATCGCGGCTCGTCAGGACCCATTAGAGATGAAAGCAATCAAGACCGCTGCTGATAGAGCCTACAAGATGGCCAAGATCAAAGCAACTGATATTGATCTTGCTGAAGTTCAGGACGACTTTAGCATCAACGGAGTCCTCGGAATCGAGGGCCTAGGCTTAGCCAAGCCCGGTAAAGGAGCGAAACTCGTCAACTCCGATGATGTTGACAAGGAAGGCAAGATTCCAGTGAACACCTTCGGTGGATTGAAGGCAAGAGGTAACCCTCTGGGAGCCACAGGCATCTATCAGCTTGCTGAGATCGCTTGGCAGCTACAAGGCAAGGCAGGCGATCATCAAATACCAGACGCAAAGATCGGGGTAGCCGAGAACATGGGAGGAATGGCATCGATTTGCGCCGTCAACGTGTTACGGAGGGCTGATAAATGAGTGTCCCAAGATACTGGAGAAACGAGGTACCACGATACAGACTGCAGGGTGAGGAATGTAGCCAATGTGGCGCAAAATACTTCCCAACGAGACCAGTCTGCAAATGTGGATCAACCGATTTCAAACCATACAAGCTAGCGGAAAGAGGCGAGGTAGTCACATGGACCACCATCAGCAGCGCCCCAACTGGGTTCGAGAAGTACGTACCCTATGTGGTAGCGTTGATCGAGCTTGAGGATGGCTGTAAGGTGCTGAGCCAAGTTGTTGATATAGCACCTGATGCTGTAGAGGCTGGCTTAAAGGTCGAAGCTGTCTTCCGTAAGGTCAAGGAAGACGGCAAAGAAGGTATCCTTCAATACGGGTACAAGTTCCGACCAGTTGTCGAGTAAAATCCCCAACTTTTTATAACTTCTAATCATATCCATGGTTCTGATAACCATGGCTCCAAAGACCAAATACGACACAATTTCAGAGATCGCAAAAAGAAGGGGCTTCTTCTGGCCCAGCTTCGAGATATACGGCGGTATGAGTGGTTTCACAACCTATGGAGACCTAGGAACCAAGCTCAAACGCAACGTGGAGAATCTCTGGAAGGAACATTTTGTCAGACGGCAGGGTTTTCTTGAACTTGAGGCGCCTGTCATTAACCCAGAAAGGGTCTTTGAGGCATCAGGGCACTTAGAGAACTTCAAAGAATACAGCGCTGAGTGCAGTCAATGTGGACACAGCTTCAGGGCAGATCACCTTATTGAGGACAAGACTGGCTTGGAGAATGTTGAAGCCTTGGGTGGAGAAGCCATCAAAAGAATGATGGTGGAAAATAAGATCAAATGCCCACGTTGTGGCGGACAACTCAATGAACCAGAGCTATTCTTGACTATGTTCAAGACTGAGATCGGTGCAACAGGCGGAGAAGTCGGCTATCTACGACCAGAGACAGCCCAAGCTATGTTCCTAAACTATAAACGAGGCTATATCCACAACAGGGAGAAACTACCCTTTGCACTGGTTCAGAGTAGTAAGGTGGCTCGTAACGAGATCAGTCCACGCCGTGGAATGCTACGGCTGCGTGAGTTTACTATCATGGAGCTTGAGCTATTCTTCGACCCGGAGGACCCAGCTTGTCCATGGTATGATGAGGTCAAGGACTCAGTAATCAGGCTCTATACAGAGGAGATGGAGGCACAAGAAGTCAAGGAGCCCAAGGTACTCACCATCAAAGAAGCCGTTGACCAAGGATTGATACTCACCGAGTGGCAAGGCTATTTTATGGGAGTTAGCCAGAAATTCATTACCGCACTTGGTGTCCCAGAGGAGAAACAACGATTCAGGGCACACTTACCTGATGAAAGAGCCCATTACAGTGCCCAGACCTATGATCATGAGGCAGAACTGGATACATGGGGCTGGACCGAGGTATCAGGCTGTGCCTATAGAACCAATTTTGATCTGAGTAACCATATGCAGGCGTCAGGTCAGAACATGGAGGTGTTACGGGAAGATGGTACAAGGTTTGTACCCCACGTGGTTGAGCCCAGCTATGGTTTAGATCGTTTGACCTACTTAGCGATGGAAAACAATTATGAGCGTAACAAGAAACGAAACATATTCCACTTCCCAAGAGAACTCGCACCCTACCAAGTTGCAGTATTCCCCTTGGTGACCAAGGATGGGATCGAAGAGAAAGCCGAGGAAGTAAGAGACCTTTTGTTGAAGAAGGGTTTCTGGGTCGTCTACGATACTGGCGGAAGCATAGGTAGACGTTATGCTCGTGTTGATGAGATCGGTGTACCACTCGCTGTAGCAGTTGACTATAGCACACGAGACGATGATGTACTCACCATCAGGGACCGTGACTCATGGGAGCAGGTAAGCTTGAAAATAAAAGACCTTCCAGACGCACTGGAATCTTACTACAAACGTGAGAAAGATTTTCTAAATCTCGGTGAAAAAGTGGTTAGAACCTAGTTTTTTCCTTCATTCTGGAGAGTAGTGTCTGTCTATCACTATTTCCGCTATGTCTGCAGCGTAATTACTAATTCTCTGTATGTTTTCCAGTATTGAGTGGAACAATATTATTGCATGTGAGTCCATTTTTCCATTAACTGAAATCTTCTCCAGTATATCATCTAGGACCTTGTTCTCATCCGCGAAATCAATAATCTCCCCCAAGCCATCAATAGAGTCCTCAAAGAAAGTATCAACCGCTAACTCATAATAGCCGATAGCCTTTGTCGCTTCCTCTGTTAGTGATTGGATGATATCCTCGGTGATTGATGCACGATAATCATAGAGAGATATAATGGATTCAGATATGCTGGTTAGACCATCTGCAACATACTCTATCCTGTTTATGAGAAGATGATAATCAAAACAATCGCTCATGGAAACCTGTAGTTTGCTTGCTAACGCCGGATTGTTTACAGCTGTTCTGATTAGTCGTGTGAGGAAAAACATGAATTGATCAACATCTTCCTCAAGGGAAAGCACTGATTTCGCTAACTCAATATCCCAGTCCCGAAGAGCGTTGATTACGTCACGAGCCATTGAGTAGGTAATTATATGCATTCTTTCAACGCCTGAGTCTATTGATGCAAGTGATTCATCCATGAACGCCTTTAACGTGATGTGGTTTGCATGAGACTCATAAATGCGCAGGTAAAGCGATTTTACTATAGAGCGAATACCATCCTGTTGTTCACTTAAGAAATTCTTACCAGAAGTCAGAACAATTGTATCATAACCGTTGAGATAGCTACCCACTATCTTTCGCTGAATCATCTTAACGTCTTCATCCACGTTTATGGGTAAGATGACCTCGTCTTCCTTAGCTGTATACTCTAGTTCAGGGTGGATTACTAGTGCTCCGTCACCTTGGATGTCTATTGATACTTCGTCACCGCTTTGCAGTCGGTTCATATTTGTCCATTTTTTTGGTAGGGTTACGATCAGTGAGTATTTGCCGAGTGATGATATTTTCCGGCGTTCCATGTATAGTATTATTTTTGTCTGTGGTTAATACTTTCGATTTCTCTAATACTATTTCATATTAGTATGTGATAGTATTAATGATACTGGCTGAAAGTATATGCTAATCCCCCCGTCTCCCTAACCTGGAGGCAAGAAAAATATACAAAATGATCCTCGTAGCAACAGACGGATCAGAGCCAGCAAAAGAAGCCGCAGAATACGCAGCACAACTAGCTGAAAAATGGGGCACAACCCTCCAGATACTGACAGTAGTACCTCCTCCCCCAAGAGTATATACCGATGTCAGTGTCTTCACCGTGGACTATAATCTGGACTATAAGAAGGCAATTATGGCTCACCACTTGGAGATGCTTGAGGATACCAAGAAATCCCTCAAAGCAAAACACCCCAAACTCACAGTATCAACCCTAGTCAAGAAAGGATATGTACCAGACAAGATCCTTGAAGCCTCCGAAGCCCCCGATGTAGATCTCATTGTAGTCGGTTGCAGAGGTCTTGGAAGATTAACAGGTTTGTTCCTCGGCAGTGTTTCCAACTATGTTGTGAATCACTGCAAGAAGCCAATCCTGGTTGTTAAGCAGAAGAAGGGAGGTGAAAACGAGTATGAAGTATAAATGTAACAAATGTGGTACCGAGTTTAGCCCAGGGATGTTTGATGCTTTTTGCCCAAAGTGCGGCAGCTCTGACTCCACGGTAATCTACAGCTACAAAAAAGCACAAACCAGTGCAGCTGGGTCCCAGAAGTAAGCTCCAACCCTATTCTTTGGAGACTAGCCGATGGTCTGCCTTCCCCACTCGGCTTTTATACTCTAGATTTGATGAAACTTTTCTCGTGTTAAGCCTTTATGGCAGTTTATTGATTATCTGTAAAATGTTGAATGGTCAGCTATCTGCGATGAGGTCCATCCTACCCCCGCCAGCAGCCTCTATACGCTGTTTGTAATCAGCTAGGAAGTTCTTCATCTTTTTCTCTGCTTCCTCATGGGTTGCTGCTTCCAATACAAAGTCTACTTTGATGGTGTGAACCCTGCTTCTATCTGCGCCTTCCACTGGTGGCGTTGCGGCGTTTTTGATGTATATGTCTGGGTAGTCTAGCTGTATTTTTGTGTAGATGGGGAAGAACTCCTTCCACACCATGCTGATATTATATGTCTTGGCGAGGAATATACTGGTGCTCTCAGACATAATCATGGGTGCAACGTGAGCATCAAACATGCCCTTCATCTCAGCGGGCACACCCGGCAAAGTACAAACCGTCTTACCGGCTACCTCGATAGCCATACCTACAGCGAAGCCAACAGGATTCTGCATGGGCTTACTGCCTTTTAGTACACGAGCCATCCTGCGTCCACGGTTAATGGTGGCATCATCTGTTATTCCTCGTTTACGGTATGATGCTTCAATCTTATCAGCGCCTTCCTCGTCTATGATGGTCTCACGTTCCAATGCCATGCCTATACTGTCCACTGTTAGATCATCAGCGCTGGGACCCAAACCACCAGTTACTACGATGAAATGCGCGTCTCTGAGAAGCGCCTCTTTAAGCGTTGACGCGATAAGCTCAGGCTCATCACCGATCATGGTTACTCTTCTTAGATGTGCCCCCATCTCGGCTACTCTTTTCGCTATCCAGTGGCTGTTAGTGTCCACAATCCTACCATAAATAAGCTCATCCCCTGTGGCGATGATCTCGACATTGACGCTTCCAGTGGGTTTCATAGCCTACTTGCATAGGTGGTAGCTTATACGCTTTTCCGGGTTAGTCAGTTTTATATGCCGCAACCGGAGATGTTCAATGATTAATAATGAATATTGAGAACTGGACCATCGAGAAAGCCTTAGAGATGGGCGCCGAGATGGAGCTAGAGAGTTATACCTTGTATACCGAGACCGCTGAGAAGGCGAAATATCCGGGAGCAAAGAAGCTTCTAACGGAGATCGCCGCTGATGAGAAACGCCACAGAGAATACTTCCTCAAGGGTCTAGAAGACCCAGCGAACCTCAAGATGAGGACATTGAAGGAGAATATTCCTGACCTGAAGATCACGGACCAGTTGGTCAAGGTACCCCTTGATCCTAAAGCGGATTATCCCCAGATACTGATCTATGCTGCTCAACGCGAGAAAACAACCCACGACTTCTATGTACAGGTTGCAAGGAAGTTCAAGGACACTGAGATGGGCAAGATATTCAACAACTTTGCCACCGAGGAGCTTCGTCACAAGTATCTGATTGAGAAAGAGTACGATGATGTCGTGCTCACTGAGATGTAAATCTCAAACCCTTTTTTATCCTAAACCCAGAACTATCCCGATTAATAGCACAGTTAATACGAACCCAGTTATAGCCGCATAGGCCCAGTCTTTCTCTACCACATAGGCTAATGTGCTGGCTGCTACTCTGAGCAATGGAGTTGCTACGAGTGTCAGGAACCCGAGGAATAGTATATGACTTGGTGCAAAGAATGGGTCACCATATAGTATCCATTGTGGTGATGAGTCTCCTGTTGGGCAACTGATGTCCCCTGTAACCATATAGAGTCCGAGTCCAAACATGATGAGGATACCACTAGTCATGACCCCGAACCTGAGTACGTTTGATACGAATAGTTCTAATTGTCTTACATTCATAGACCTGCAACTCCCGATGCTAGCATCCTGATCCCAAGAACCAGTAGGATCACGATGAACACTTTCTTCAAAACAACTCCCCTAAGCTTGATGGCTACCTTAGCACCTATGAAGCTACCAGCTAAAGTACCCAATACAACGGGTGCTGTGATGAAACCATCACAGAAACCGTTCCTGATATACACCAAAGCGCTAGCCGCTGCTGTGACTCCAATCATGAAGTTACTTGTAGCTACTGCTGCCTTCATGGGCACACTACTTACAACATTCATGGCTGGCACCTTGATGCCTCCTCCGCCAATACCAAGCAGTCCAGAAACTATCCCTG
>Ga0190359_1001620_pt1 | contig 14055 bp, 13 predicted proteins | sample 48721823_MG_FD_161269 | JGI IMG/M metagenome (GOLD analysis project Ga0190359, IMG submission 161269) | Hydrothermal vent microbial mat bacterial communities from Southern Trench, Guaymas Basin, Mexico - 4872-18-2-3_MG | ecosystem: Environmental > Aquatic > Marine > Hydrothermal vents >... | reverse complement strand
TTACAACAGGAAGATCAAGAGAGATAGCGATGGCAAGCTGTTGTGTAAACACCTCTATTTGTTTTTGCCTGGCTGAGCGGTTGCGGAAAAAATCAAGCCCTATTTCACCGATGCCAATAATTTTATCTTGTTGGGCTATCAATGATATTTGCGCAAGATCATTTTTATTCGCATTATCAGCATTGTGGGGATGAATTCCTGCTGTGGCAAAAATAGAGGGATAGCGAGTGGTTAATTTCACTGCATTACGAGAACTTTTAATATCAATGCCCACAGTAATTATACGCCGTACATCAGCAGATAATGCCCTATCAATAACCTGATCCCTATCCGAATCAAACTGCTTCATATCCAAATGCGCATGAGAATCAATTAACATGACAAGGTACAAAATTAAAGTGTGCTAAAATTACACAGAGATCTACTTTCGTCAATTTAGGTATTTTCGAGGCTTATATTCTTAAGTGATTGGGTGTATTTTTTCAAATGAAAAATGACATTAAATAATCTGGAAAAAATGTAAAATATATGATAAAAAAAGAAAACTGTTTCATGTAAAAGGTGAAAGAGATGGCGCTTCCTAAAAAACAAGAAAAAAAAGAAAAAGAGAGCGATGTAGAAGCCTTAGAGAGAGAGCTTCAATTTAGCAAAAAACTTAATTTTATTACGAATAAAATAAATGCCTCCAGGGATATTGATGATATATTGATCAATTTGAGGGAAAGCATTCTCTCTGTCTTTGATGCCGACCGCATAACCATATATGTAGTGGATGGTGTTAACAGACAGATTGTTTCAAGATTTAAGACAGGTGAAGAGGTAAGCGAAATAAGAGTCCCAATTAATAATAAAAGCCTTTCAGGTTATTGTGCTAGATCAGGCAAAATGGTAAATATTGTAAATGCCTATGATAATAACGAATTGAAACAGATAAATCCTGAACTGTCATTTGATAGGAGCTGGGATGAAAAAACGGGTTATAAAACGGAACAGGTGTTAGTCGCACCTATTAAGTTTCGTAAATATCTATTGGGCGTGGTTCAACTTATCAATAAGAGAGGTGGCAAACATTTTACATTGGAAGACCAGAGGTCTGCCGCAGAGATAGCGAAGGTCTTAGGGATTGCCTTTTACAACCACCAGCGGATCAAACAACATACTAAAAAGTCAAAATTTGATTATCTTATCACTAATAATATTATTAACCACAAAGACCTGGAGCAAGCTATGGCTCTGGCACGAAAGACAAAGAGCAGCGTTGAGACCGTTCTTATGAATGATTTTCATGTAACAAAAGAAGATATAGGAAAGTCTTTAAGCATGTTTTTTAACACACGGTTTATACCATATGATGAAAGAATGGTTATCCCTGGACAGTTGCTTAAAGGCCTCAGGCCAACGTACCTGAAAAAGAATCTCTTTGTTCCTGTGGCACAATCTGATTCAAAGATAGTAATAGCAATGGAAAATCCCAATTATTTACCCGGGCAAGACGCAGTGAAGGGTCTCATTTTCGGTAAAGACTTTGAATTTTGTGTCTCGTTACGAGAAGATATTATTAAAATGATTGACCATTTCTTTGATATCAAGCGATCGAGTATTATGGATGGGTCAGGAGGAAGTATCGAAGAAATTCTCGGGCAATTAGATAGTGGTGAAGAGGCATTGGATGAAGAGCTTGAAGCCGTAACTGAAGAAGATGGGGCAATAGTGCAATTAGTAAATAAGATGATTATCGATGCCTATAATAGGGGGGCCTCTGATATCCATATAGAACCCAGGTTAGGCAAAGCAGATGCCGTAATCAGATTCAGGGTTGATGGATTGTGCCAGGTCTACCAGACTATACCGTATACGTATAAGTCTGCTATAACTTCACGGATAAAGATCATGAGTTCTCTTGATATTGCGGAACGGCGTCTTCCGCAGGATGGCAAGATACCATTTAAAAAATATGCCCCGCTTGATATCGAATTGAGGGTAGCCACCATCCCAACTACAGGAGGAAATGAAGATGTTGTCATGAGGATACTGGCTGCAGGTGAACCTCTGCCCTTGGATAAGATGGGTATGAACGAGAGAGATTATAACGAATTCCTTGCCATGATAGAGAAGCCTTATGGCATAGTGCTTGTGGTGGGCCCTACTGGTAGCGGGAAAACTACCACACTCCATTCTGCCTTGCATTTTATTAACAAACCTGAGACAAAGATCTGGACTGCAGAAGATCCAGTGGAAATCACACAGGAAGGTCTTCGACAGGTTCAGATGCTGCCAAAGATAGGACTAAATTTTGCATCCGCTATGAGAGCCTTCTTGCGGGCGGATCCAGATGTAATCATGGTCGGGGAAATGAGAGATGAAGAGACTGTTTCCACAGGAATTGAGGCATCTCTTACCGGTCACCTTGTTTTTTCAACCCTTCATACTAATAGCGCTCCTGAAACAATTACTCGATTGCTTGATATGGGAATGGATCCCTTTAATTTTTCAGATGCCCTTTTGGGTATTCTTGCCCAGAGACTGGTGAGAACCTTGTGTAAAGATTGCAAAGAGGCCTACCATCCCTCTAAAGAAGAGTTTGAATCATTGGTCAGGGCATATAATGGTGATTTTGATGCCTTGAAAATTTCATACAACAAGGATCTAAAACTTTATAGGGCCAAAGGCTGTCAAAAATGTCAGAATACCGGTTATAGGGGGAGAACAGCGCTTGTTGAAGTATTGGCTGGAACGACTAAAATGAAGTCTCTGATTCAAAATAAAGCTAAGATGGAAGATATTAAGGAACAAGCTATAGCTGATGGAATGAGAACCTTGATGCAAGATGGGATAAGAAAGATATTCCTTGGTCAAACCGATCTTATACAGGTAAGAAAGGTTTGTATATAATTATTAAGGAAAGTTTCCAGGATGCATCAGGCCAGTAGTTTCTTTTATGCGCATCATAATATTCATATTTTGCAATGCATTGCCTGCCTGACCTTTCACTAAATTATCAATCATGCTGATTACGATCAATTTCCCTGTTCTTGAATCTATAGTGAGTGAGATATTACAGAAGTTGCTTCCCCTCACATCCGTGCTACTTAAAACCTCTCCATGGCTAAATATTCGGATAAATGGCTCCTGGCCATACATTGTCTCATAAGCCTCTCTCAAGTTTTCCATATTTGTATGAGTGGCAATAGTAGCATAAATAGTTGTAATAATCCCTCTGCTCACTGGAATAACGTGCGGCGTGAATGTAACCTTGAGTTCTTTATTGGCTATGAGGGATAATTCTCTTTCGATTTCATATACATGTTGATGGCCAGTGACCTTGTAGGCATTCATAGCCTCATATCGAGCAGGGAAATGAAATAAAGGGGAGGGTGTTTTCCCGGCCCCGGAGACACCGGTTTTTGCATCAAATATTATACCTTTGGTTTCTATAAGGCCGAACTTTATGGCAGGCACGAGCCCGAGGATACAGCTTACTGCAAAACATCCTGGATTACCAATTAACTTAGAATTGGCTATTATTTCTCTATGTAACTCGGGAAGGCCATAGGTAGTGTACTGAAGAATATCTGGATTAGCATGTTCCTTTGGCTTTCCGATTCTGGCAGCATAAGAGGCATAGCTCTCTTTATCATTAAAACGAAAATCTCCGCTATAATCAATTACTTTAATGCCTTTATTCAACCACTTTGTCGCCTCTTTTTGGCCGACTCCGTCAGGGGTGGCATAGAAGACGATATCAAAGTGATGTGGGCATTTAGGATCGGCTGGATCAAAAACTGGTAGATCACAAAAACCTTTTAAATGAGGATAAACTGTGCTGATGGGCTTACCGGTTTCTTGCTTGGCCATAAGAGCGCCTATACTAACATAGGGATGGTTTATGAGGAGTTCGATCAAACCTACACCACCATACCCTGTTGCCCCAATGAGCCCAACCTGTATCTTTTTTTTTGCCATTGTCTTACACGTTAAAACGAAACTTGATTATGTCTCCGTCCTGGACTATATATTCTTTCCCTTCTATTTTGACATGGCCATCCTTTTTTGCCTCGGAAAAATTTCCATATTTAGCCAATGTATCGTAAGGAAGAACCTCAGCCTTTATAAATCCCTTTTTCATATCTGAATGGATGAGATCAGCAGCATCTATTGCTGAGGTACCTTTGGTTATTGACCATGATCGCACCTCATTTTCCCCAACTGTAAAAAAGGAAATGAGGTCAGATGCAGCAAAGGAGCGTTTGATAACCCTATCAAGGAGAGAACTCTCAATATTAAAGGCTGAGAAAAATTCTTGCGCCTCCTCTTGCCCCATCTCTCCTATCTCCATCTCTAATTTACCACGAACGACCATAAGCTCAACATTTTTAGGGATGCGAGGCATCGTGGGTAGATCTTCATCTTCATCGGAGTTATTTGAAATTACCAGCATGGGTTTAGCAGATAAAAAGGTAAAACCTCTTAAAACTGAAGAATTAGCAATCTCAGAATTATCCCTTAATGGCTGATCTTCAGATAGTATATCAATACATCTTCTTAACAAAGAAGGTTCCTCAGCGTGTATCTTTTTTCCCTTTTTTTCATCCAATTTTATTTTTTCCAGCCTCTTTTCAGCCACTAAAAGATCACTTACTATCATTTCTGATTCCAGTTTAAAGAAATCTTCTTCAGGTGTGGAAGGAGGCCCTCCAAAAATCTGAAAATTTTTTATAACGTGGATCAGTCCGTCGCAGACTCTCACTGCATTAAGGGTGACATTTTCTTTTTCCCTTGCGGAATGATCGGCATCTAATGTTTTTCCAGGCAGAAGATATTCTACCTGAGAATAGATGGTTTTTTTAGGCTTATAGGTCTTACTAAGATAATCTACTCTTTCATCAGGCACAGTAACAGTTGCAATAAGCTGATCGCCTTTCTTGATCTTTTCTTGACTTATTGTTCCTCTCGCAGCAGTCAGGGCCTTAAAGATCGTAAATTTCCCTGATTGAGGCAGTCCAATAAAACCTAATTTCATTTTCAGTGCCTGAAGATAAATTGTCTGTTATCCATTCACTGTTTTCCGATGGATTTCGGGCAACGCATACGGATAACGGTTAACAGTGAACGTTGAATGTTTCATCAATGCATGAAATATGTTTCCTTTTATTTTTTTATTTGTTTTATAGAGATTTAGAAGCATGGATCTGGTTTGCATCCTTTTTGATGATCTCGCTGTAGGGCAGCAACTATGTATCACAGGTAATCCCATCTCATCAGCATATCGCTTGATAATGGTCTTATTTAACAGATAGAAGGGCCGTATAATGGTGAGTTTTCCGTTAAATAGCTCTTGTACAGGCTGGATAGTATCTATTGATCCTGCAAAAAAGAGGTTTAAAAAAAATGTCTCTATGAAGTCATCTTTCTGATGTCCAAATGCTATTTTATTGCATTTTAGTTCTGACGCCTTTTCAAATATGGCCTTTCTTCTCAGGCGTGAGCAGAGAAAACATGGGTTTTCCTTGTTTTCTTTTGCATGGGCGCGTGGTCCAAAGCTGCTTTTAATAATACAATAATCAAAACCATTTACATTGAAAAAATCCTCCATCTTTTTCCCTGTATCCTGCCCAAAGCCTAATTCTACATGAACCGCTTTTAGGTCATAATTAATAGGGATCCTTGTTAACCGCTCTCTTAGTAACCATAAAAGCGCTAAACTATCCTGACCGCCTGAAACAGCAACTAATATTCTGTCTCCATCTCCTATCATTTGAAAACGAGAGACAGCTTTACCCATAAGCCGCTTCATCTCCTTAGCAGCATAGCTCAATTATTGCTCCCTTCTCTCTCCAAATATCTTAGTCCCTATCCTTACCAGATTTGCACCCTCTTCTATCGCAACCTTATAAGAATTGGTCATGCCCATTGAAAGATATTTCATTTCCACATTCGGTAGGTGAAGATCCTCGATCTGTTCGAATATCGCCCTTGTTTTTATAAAGTAAGGGCGTGATTCTTCGGGATCTCCGAATCTTGGTCCCATTGTCATCAATCCCATTATCTTTACATAATTAAGTGAGGATATGTCCTTTATTAATTGAGCTACATCATTTGGGGCTACACCGGTTTTTTGGTTTTCTTCACCACTATTGACCTCAATCAATATGGGCATTATTTTATTTCGTTTCTCGCACCATTTCTCTATCTCCTTGGCCAATCTGAGGGAGTCGACAGATTCGATCATATCAAAGATATCAATGACCTTTTTAACCTTATTCCTCTGTAAATGTCCAATGAAATGCCATTCGGCCTTTTCCGTTACTTCATTCATTACACCTAAGGCATCGTTGAGGTAATTTTCGCCTATAATTTTAATGCCACCTTTTATTGCCTCAGATATTTCATCAGCGTTTCTTTCTTTAGCGGCTGCAAGTAGTTCTACGCCTTCTGGGAGCTCATTAAGCAAACGTTTAATATTTTCCTTTATCATTTTGCACCCCTTGATCTTGTTGTTGGCTAACTAAAAACTCAATTTTTAATAAACCTCCATGCCCTTCGGCCACAACGAAGAATGAAAGTAGTTGAATGGTCAAGTAGTTGAGTGGTTGAGTAGTAACGACCTTAATTTTAGGCACTTTAGGCAATTTAGTTGACTTTAGGCACTTTCATATAAAATAAGGGAGGAAGTCATTCCAATGGGTAAAATTACTGTTTCAAGGCATCCATTATAGTAACAAGTTGAAGATTTAGATATCTTTCCAGGCTGAGGCGATGTTTGAAATGCCACCGCTTAAGGATCCACATATGTGCCATAATAATGATATTGTAGGCCATTAAATCTACATCCACCCTTTTAAAGATGCCATATTCGATACCTTCCCTGATTATTTTTGCGAAAATATTGCTTATATCTACTTCAAGCTGCATTATGCGTGACTTGGTTGGCTTATCAAGGGAATTGGATTTTTGGTAGATTAAAATAGCCTTCTCTCTTTGCTGATCAAGCACTTTAAAATAAATATTCACTGCAATAGCCAACTTCTCTTGGGGGTCATCAATTCCCTTAATCATCATAATGAGGTTGTCTTGAAACATCTTAAGGACATCTTCCATTATCATTCCCATAATTTCCGACTTATTCCTTATGTAGCTGTGGGTTACTGGCAGGCTTACACCTGCCATTTCAGAGATTTCCTCAATGGAGGTAGCGTTAAAACCCTTTTGAGCATAAAGAATACTTGCTGCATCTATGATTTTCTTTCTCACCTTATCCGGAGATGTGATTTGATCAAGAACTGTGAGTATATGTCTTGAACTATCCATATTTATTTCTCCTTTAAAAGATTTATTTTTATGATATGCCTAACTATCAATGAATATCAGGACATTTGTCCAAAGTTTATGAAGCGCATGCCCTTATTCCAATTATGACTGCCAATAGTCCACAGAAGGGAAAAGCTTTTTGTCTGTATGTGGTAAGAATAGGGACGCTATGTATTCATCCATATATGGTAGATATGTAGATAGCTCGATATTAGTCATCATATTTGCTATATCTGCTGTATGCTCAAATGCAGTCTTAGATAAGAGGGCCATCCTGGCGCCTATAAGAGAACTGTTTCCAACAAACTGGATCTTTTTTGGATCAATATCTGGTAATAGACCTATAGAGATAGACTTAGATATATTTAGATAGTTTCCAAAACCACCGGCCACAAAAAATGTATCTATCGCATTGAACGCTATGCCAACATAATCTGTTAACGACTTAATAGCGGCAAATACAGCGCCTTTTGATCTGATAAGATTAGTGATATCTGACTCTTTCAAGGTTATATCATCCCCTGATTCTGTTTCGTTTGCAAAGGCCACAATAAATTGAGGCTCGTCATCTTTTACTATTATCCTATCATTCTTTGTGGACATATTAAAGTGTCCTTGTTGGTCAATGATCCCATTTTTAACAAGCTCATAGATGCAGTCAATAAGCCCGGAGCCACATATTCCTCTCGGCTTGGCCCTTTGAATAGTCCGATACTGAACCATACTATTCTTTATTTCTATCTTTTGTATGGCGCCCCGGATAGCCCTCATGCCGCAGCTAACACCCCCACCCTCAAAGGCAGGTCCGGCCGATGCAGAGCAACAGACAATCCAATCATTATTTCCAAGGGCAATTTCTCCATTGGTGCCAATATCTATCAGAACCTTTATCTCTGGCTTTTCTGCTATGCCGCATGCCAGGACCCCGGAAACTATGTCACCGCCGACATAACTGGCTACATCGGGAAGTGTCTCTAATATGCCCTCCGGGTATATATCTATATCTATTTCTCTGGCCTTTATCTGGGGAAAGGAATGAGTCGTTGGAACATAAGGGGCGAGTCGAATCGAGCATGGCATTAGCCCTAAAAGAAAATGACTCATTGTTGTATTTCCAGCGGCAACAATGGCAGTGATGTCCTTACGATCTATTCCATGCTTATCAGTTAGGCTTGTTATAAGATCATTAATATTTTTAACTATTGACTTATGAAGCTCCTGAAGTCCTTGTTCCTTGCCGCATGCAAAGGCAATCCTTGTAATAACATCTTCACCATAATTGGATTGAAGATTATGGGTACCCTCACCGCCAATCACCTTACCTGATTGTAAATGCAGCAGTTGAGCAACAACTGTTGTTGTGCCTACATCGATGGCCAGTCCATAATTATTATCATTGGTATCTCCAGTATCTATTTCTAATATTTTCCACCCATTATTTTGCCTGGCAATCGTGGCTGTAACCTTCCAGCCGCTATTTCGTAATTTACTCCCGAGTTCTCTCAGGCAGCCCAGAGACCTCTCATATGCATTATATTTGGTCTTCCTTTTTAGTTCCCTTATAATTCTATCGCTATCAGCTATATTGTCTTCATTAGATGGCTCTTGTAGTTCCATATATAGCTTTTGCACAAGGGGTTCAAAATGAGCTGATTCTACAGATGCAGCCTCAGAAACAAATGAGTCTGTTAAGAGGATCTGTTCTGCTTCCAGTCGGGATTCAGGTGGAATGACAACCTCAAGGTTATCTTGAACCCTGGTCTGGCATGCCAGCACATAAGAATCATCGATTTCTTCTTTAGTAAGTAAGGCAATAGCATGTTTATCTGCCTTTGCCTTACCATTTATGACCTGAACACGACACTTACCGCATACACCTTTCCCTCCGCAAATAGTGTTCACATAGACACCGGCCTTTCCTGCTGCCTGCATCAATGTAGTGTTTTCCTCGACTTCAATATCTTTGCCATCTGGAAGAAAGGTTACCTTAAATTTCCTCATAAATTACCTTCTCCATTTTTAGATTATCCCTGATTTTTACTGCCTTTTATCGGTTTTTCAAGATTATTTTAGTTCAAAAATTTTGGATAGGTCAAGAGGTTTTCACTATATCAGTCTTCCAGCCAGGTAAGAATCTTCTGAAAATCATCTTTTAATCTTCTCATAGCCTGACCTCTATGACTCACCCTGTTTTTTTCTTCAACTGATAGTTGGGCAAATGTTTTCCCGAGGGGAGAATAGTAAAAAAAGGGATCATATCCAAAACCACTTGTTCCTACAGGTTTATGCAAAATTACTCCAGGACATTTCCCTGTATAGGTTAAAATCTGACCAGTTGGTTTGGATATGGCAATAGAACACACAAAAATGGCGCTTCTATTCTCTTTCCCTTCCATTTTCTTAAGAAGTTTTCGGTTGTTTTGACCATTAGTGGCTAATTTTCCGGCATAGCGTGCTGAAAAGATACCTGGCGCTCCATTTAACGCCTCTACCATAAGCCCAGAATCATCGGCAATGGCAGGAAGGTCAAGCGCTTTTGATACAAATTTTGCCTTATTTATTGCAATTTCTTCAAATGTGCTTCCTTCTTCCTCAAATTCAGGAATTCTTTGAAATTCACAAAGTCCTTTAATCTCTACAGGAAGCCCGTTAAAGAGTAGCTCAAACTCCCTCTTTTTACCTTTATTACGGCTTGCCAGAACTAAAACTGTTTTTGACATAAAACTTTACCCCTAAAAGGCGGTGTCATTGGCCATTTGTTGTGAGTCATTGGTTAAATATATGACTATAGCTATCCTTATAAGTGCCAAATGACTATTGACTAATGACGTTAACTATACCTACTGACAACAAACAACAGACACTGAATAAATATCGTAGTAACTCAGGTTGCCGGGTTCACGGTTCACGGTTGACATCCATGCAATACGCATGGCTCCCGCAGCACAGGCGCTCGCGCCGCGTGTGTGGCAAGAATCGGATGAACTCCTCAGTTATCTTCAAATTGAAACCAAATGCCTTATATTGAGGATTCGGCAGTATTTTATCTCTCTAACCTTGAACTGTGTGAACCTTGGAACTTTGAACCTGAATAGTAACTAAATATCTTACTTGATTCTTTATTAAAAGCCTTTTATATATAATAGCGGTCAAAAATCTGTTACATTTCTTTATCTTCTACAAGGTTTTGTATGAGTGAAAAAAAGGTATTTGTTGTTGGAGATATTCATGGCTGTTTGGAGATGCTCAAAAGACTTATTGATAAAATAGAGTGGGATCCAGCTAATGATCGACTCATTTTTATCGGAGACTATATAGACAGAGGGGAAAATTCTAAAGGCGTTATCGATTATATTTTAAAATTAAAAGAAAATACTTCCTTAATTCAATGTCTTATTGGAAACCATGAGCAGATGTTTCTTGATTATTTGTCAGGCGTTGATCCCCAGAGCTCCCTCGCAAATGGCGGCCTCTCTACCCTTAGAAGTTATGAGAAAGTGAGACAAAGTCAGGATGACCCTCTTATTCCACCTTCTCATCTTGACTTTTTTTCTTCACTTTTATCCATGATAGAGCTTAAGAATCACTATATTGTCCATGCTGGTTTTCGCCCCAATATAAGGATTGAGGATCAAAGCTTAAATGATATGATCTGGATTAGAGAGGAATTTATTTATTCTGATTACGATTTTGGCAAAGTGGTTATATTTGGACATACCCCATTTAACAGCCCTTTGATCATGAAAAACAAGATAGGTATAGATACAGGAGCAGTTTTTGGAAATTATTTAACCTGCCTGGAGCTTCCAGAAAAAAAATTTCATTCGGTTAGACCCAAATAATGCAATTTTCTAAGCTAAAGATGTAATGTCCATGTTTTTCTTTAAGCTACAAGCCAGGGGTTACCGATGTTTTATAAATATCGCAGGAAAGACTCCTAATAATCTGTCTATCATTATCATTGAATATTATCTCGATAAATTTAGTAGATCACCGTATTCTTCTCCACGCCTATCTTCTTTCCAATAAGTCTTGTGCTCCTCCTACTTGTTTTCACCCTCCCTTAGACTATCCTCCTTCAGTAAATTGATTATGTGTTCTTCTAACTCTAAAAATTTAGGATTACTCATCTTTTTCATTTCCGTACTAATATATAACTCCTCCTTGACGTGCATTGGTTTAGTAGTGAGGATATAGATTCTGTCTGATAAAAGAAGTGAATCTCTGATATCATGAGTAACATAAATTGCTGTTTTTGACTCCTTCTTTAAAATTTCTTGTAGACTGTCGATGAGAAGTAGACGCAATGGAAAATCAAGATCAGAGAAAGGCTCATCCATCAAGATGATATCTGGATTAATGGCTAAAGCTCGAGCAACAGAGATTCGCTGTTTCATTCCTCCACTGAGCTGGTCAGGATAATAGTTTTTGAATTGATCAAGTTTCATCAATTTCAAATAATGTAGGGCAATTTGTTGACGTTCAATCTTATTCGAGATCCGATCTTTCAATACAAAAACGATATTCTCTAAAGCTGTCCTCCAGGGAAGGAGTCTTGGTTCCTGAAAGATGAAGGCAAGACGTTTAAAGCCCCGATTAATGGTCCCTTTATCAGTCTTTTCCAAATTGGCAACGATCCGCAAAGTAGTGCTCTTCCCACAACCTGAAAGGCCAATAAGGGAAACTACTTCCCCTTCCAATACCCAGAAATTCAGATTCTTAATTACCTTTAAGGAGTTGAATGTCTTCTCCACTCCGGAGAGCTTTACCATTGTTCTCATTTTCTTATGCGCCATCTCGTTGCCCAGTTTTGCAAAGGTCTAATTACTAAGTATTCAGTCATCAGGCCGAGACTGACAACAAGAATAGTATAAGCAAAAGCTTTGTCTGTCTCTAGATTAAACCGGGCCCAGTTAAGTTGATTCCCAATGCCCGACATACTACCAAAGAATTCTGCCATTACTACTACTCGCCATGTTAATCCAAACCCTACGGATAATGCAGAGAAGAAGGTCCCAGTGATGGCGGGAAGATAGAGGTGGTAAAGTTTGGTTGATATTTTTACATTAAATGAATGTGCCATCTCCCGAAGGGAAGGGTCTATATCACGAATTCCCTGAGCGAGGTGAACGCTAATAATAGGAACAGCTAAGGATATTATTGCGAATACAGGAGGTATGGCTCCCAAACCAAACCAGATAATGGCTACAATCACCCAAACAATTGGGGGGATATTTTCGATAATTACAACTACAGGTTTAATAGCTTCGTAAATTCCTTTAACCAACCCAGCCAATATACCAACCCCTCCTCCAAGAAGTATAGAAAGACCAACTCCCATTAGAACTCTGGTTACCGTGTGGCTAAGTGGAAGCCAAAGTTCGCCCCTCAAGAGTAATTGACTAAAGGTTAAAAAAACTCTTTCTACAGATGGGACAATAACTGGAGGGAAAAATAAAGATAATACCTCCCAAAATCCAAACAAAACTACAATTCCCGATAGCCTCTTAAGCCAATTTGTCAAGTCTTTTCGCCTATCTATTGCCTTATCCATTTAGTTTATTGGCCTTTATATTCAAAAAACGTAACTGAGCTACAAACCCGCCTGCCGTCCGGCGGGCAGGCCTGGCTTGCATGGTTTATTGCAATTGGATAAAAAGGCATTCTATCTTCTTAATTTAATTTGTAGTAAATTCCCTCGTCAGGAATAGGAAATCCTAAGGCCTTAAGATAAGAGGGTATAAGAGGCTTTAGCTTTTCTACTCCTCGAAAATCAAGCTGAAGACGACCGCTGCTGATGGAGTTGGTGACAGCCTTTGAAGGAAATTTACCACCAAAATACTGCTTAAAGTTTTTAGAAGTAACTTTACCAGCCTCCTCAGGATGCTCCATAGCATACTCATTTGCGTCAGAAAAAGCCTCAATGAATTTTTTCACAGCTTCTCTTTTCTCTTCTTTGATATTAGGAGCTATTGCCCACAGCCCCCCTACGGGGATTTCCTCACCTTCTTTCCAATTAGAGATATTCCTGGCGAAACCTTTTTGAGGGGAGATGGCTACCTTGAGCTTTCCCTTGGATTTAAGAAGAAGCAGAGAGACATGTGGTTCGGGAAAAACTGCGGCGTTGGCTTTTCCAGAGAGGATAAGTTGCTTAATTTCGCTTCCAGGAAGATATTTGATGTTAAAATCTTCATAGGGTTTATAACCAGCTGCCTTCATACTCGCCCTGGTGATAACATCGGGCGGTCCTCCTCTAAAGGCTATATAGATATCCTCTCCTTTAAGATTCGCCCAACTGGAAATATCTTTTCCTGCAACTACATAGATTGCCTTCCACACATGGACTCCAATTAGCCTAATCTTTCTAATTCCTTTATGATACATCTTTGATCCTCCAGGAACAGAGAAAAGGGCAATGTCCACATCGCCACTTTGGAGATGGGCCATCAGATCCGAAGCGCCCATAGAAGGGATATACTCCAGTTTGATCCCCTGATCTTCCAACTTTCCTTGTTCAAGAAGGATAAAAGCAGGGATCATATTGGGATTAGGCGGCGTGGTGATTCGTAACCGCACCATCTCTTCAGATCCGGACGCATAGGGACATACTATGCCAATTGCAATTAAAGTTACAGCTATAATCGCAAAGATGCCTATAATGGTTTTTGTTTTCTTTTCCATTTTTTCATCTCCTTTTAAGTAGATGGTTAGGCTCTGCCCCCCGAGGTCGCCAGGCAAAATGCGCAT
>Ga0190359_1001613_pt1 | contig 14080 bp, 12 predicted proteins | sample 48721823_MG_FD_161269 | JGI IMG/M metagenome (GOLD analysis project Ga0190359, IMG submission 161269) | Hydrothermal vent microbial mat bacterial communities from Southern Trench, Guaymas Basin, Mexico - 4872-18-2-3_MG | ecosystem: Environmental > Aquatic > Marine > Hydrothermal vents >... | reverse complement strand
CAGAAGCAGATACCCAGTATGTGAGAAACCTTTATTATGACCCTCCCCATGATTCCATTTATTTCCACCATCTAATGGAGTATCTTCATAACTATTACTGGACAGTATCCCATGGGAAATTGTTCATTAAATGGGATGTTCTCCCAAAATCACTCGACAGTTCCTTCACAGTTCCACATAAAATGACCTACTATGGAGACCCTGAGAACTACGTGCTTGGACTTTTCAGCCTTTTGAGGGATGCAATTGAGGTTGCTGACCCAACAGTTGACTTCTCCCAGTACGACAGGATAATCATTTTCCATGCAGGGAGTATGTGGCAGACAGACATGGGTGATTCTCCCTATGACCTTCCCGCTGTTTTTATTGACGGGGCAGACCAGTTGTTTGATTCCCCAATCATTGCAGATGGAGACTCTATAACTGGTGGGGTAATATACTGTGAAACTGGATTCCAGGACAACATGGCGGCATTCCTGCAGGGAGGGCTGTGCCATGAATTCTGCCATGCACTTGGGGCAATAGACCTTTATGATACAAGTGGAAGGAGCATGGGTCTTGGAGGATGGGGTCTTATGGGAACAGGAAACTGGAATGAACTTGGTCTTGTTCCTCCAAGAGTTTCAGCGTGGCACAGATACTATCTTGGTTTTGAAGAGCCCGTTGTTATAGACCATGATACCACGGGTGTAGAGATACACTGGAATGGAGCAGAGGATTCAAATGCGGTTAGATTGATTAAGATACCCATTAATAAATATGAGTACTACCTGATTGAGAATAGATACGTGTATATAAATCCAGATACAGTGCACTATGTAAATCCCTGCACAACCTCAATTGACTCAAATGGTGCAAGGGTCTGGAAGGACAACGTGCTTGTGAAGGTTGATGATTATGAATCTTCCCTTCCTCCTGACCTTTACAAGGGTGGGCTTGCAATATGGCACATTGATGAAAGGAAGATAGCGGATTCAATTGATTACAATACAGTGAATAGTGGATGGCCAAAGGGAATAGATATGGAAGAGGCAGACGGGATACAGGACTTTGAGATGTCTTTAATGGACATGAGCATCATAGACATCAATGCTCTTTATTATGGTTCACCACTTGATGTCTTTGCAAGGGATGCCTTTCTTGATTCCTTCACCCCCAATTCTGAACCCAATACAAACGATAACTTTGGGAACAGGACATATATCAGGATTACAAACATTTCTGAATCAGGCCCTGTGATGACATTTGATATACACTTTGACAGGAGGTTGAATTATTTCCCTGTTGACCTTGGTTTTCCCACTGATGTTGTATCCCCTGTACCCTATGACTCACTTATCCTCTGCGGGACACTTGATGGTGGGGTTTACCTCATCTCAATGGATGGAATTACAAGAAGGGTCTTCCAGATGCCAGAGTCTTCATACACAATACCTGCTGTTTATGATGTGAACAGTGACGGAATAAAGGAGATAATCACAGGGGATACAGGAGGGAATCTTTACATTCTGGAACCCGACAGCACAGTGCTTGATAGTTTCAAATTCAGGAGGATTGTGGGAAGCCCCCTTGTGGTGGATATGGATGGTGATGGCCATGCAGAGATTGTTATAGGTTCTGATGATAGTAAGATCCACATAATCCATACCCTTAATGATTCCATCATTGATGTTTATCTCGGGCAATGGATATGGACCGTGCCTCTTTTTGTGAATGGATATATATATGTTGTTTCTGATGACGGAACCCTGTTCAAACTCACACCTGATGGAAAGATTGTCTGGAGAAGGGGAGAGGAGAGTCTCACATTCACCACATCCTCTCCAGTTGCATGTGATATAGACAGGGATGGCAAGGTTGAAATCATCTATTCAGCAGGGAGAAGGGTGGTTTACTGCATTGATGAGGATGGCAACAGGGAGTGGGAATACTCAATCCCTGAGAGGACATTCTTCTCCTCACCTGCAATAGGGGATGTAAATGGTGATGGCTGGCCTGAATTTGTTTTTGCCTCGGGAAAGAAAATATACGCACTTGATAAGAATGGTTTCCCCCTGAATGGTTTCCCTGTTGATATGAGATTTTCAGAGGAGATACAATCTTCAATCATTCTCTACGATGTTGATGGGGATTCCATGCCTGAAATCATCTTTGGCTCTCCTGATGGGGGAATTTACGGATTGAAAGGGGATGGGAAAATCCATAGATACTTCCCGCTCACAACAGGCATGAGGGTTTACAGCACCCCCTATCTCTTTGAGAAGAACGATTCATTGATACTTATGTCAACATCAGACGATGGATATCTCTATGGCTGGTATCTTGGCCAGAATCCATCTGGTGGATTCAACTATCCCCAGATTTATCTCAATCCACAGCACAATGCCTTTGTGGATATATCCCTTATTCCTCAGCCTGCTTCAGGGAGTATAACATCTATAAGTTCCCTTATCCCCGAGAGGGAATTCTACATTTATCCCAGCCCTGTGAATGGCACAAAAGGGACTTTGAGATACTTTGTTGGTGATGATGTATCAGGTCTCATAGTGAATTTGAAAATCTTTTCGGTTTCAGGAAGGACAATATTCACCAGAACCGATGTAAATCCGGAGTATGGGTATCATGAATACAATATTGACTTTTTCAGGTATGGTGATGGAATATACATTGCACAACTTGTTGCTGAATGGAATGGTGAGAAGATTGTGTTGAATAAACGGTTTGGTGTTTTGAAGGGAGGATACTGATGATACTTTTGATTTTGAGCATAACAACCACCAGGGCCGCTTTTCTTTCGTTGCTTGTTCCTGGAGCAGGGGATATTGCACTTGGTAACAAGGACAGGGGAATTAAGTTTATTGTGGCTGAGGGACTGATATGGGCAGGTTATGGTGTATATACATACCTTGGTTCAGACATAAGGAAGGAATATCTGAATTTTGCAGTAATTAAGGCAGGGGCAAATCCAGGAAGAAATGATGAAACATACCTTGATGCTATGGAGTGGTACAGAAGCATAGATGACTACAATACCTATATAAGACAACTGGCGAGGCAGATGTACCCTGATACAACAGATACAACTGTACTTAACATGCGAAGGGACTTCATAAACTCCCATTCAATATCTGACGAGTATTCATGGCGCTGGTACTCAGAGGATGACTTCGAGAAGTATGTTCTCTTAAGAAAAAGGAGCAGGCATTATCTTGGAACAGCAACAACAATTGCATCACTTGCCATAGTGAACAGACTTGTCAGTTTTATTATGACCACCTATGTTAGTGAGAATGTTTCCCTGAACATCAGTCCGAAGGGTGTTAAATTCACATGGAGGTTTTGATGAGGCTTTTCAATACGCTGAACGGGAAGGTTGAAGAGTTTGTTCCTGTTGAGCAGGGAAAGGCTAAAATCTACTTCTGTGGAATGACTCTGCAGGAGAGCCCCCACATTGGTCACATGAGGGCATTTGTCACAGCAGATGTCCTCCACAGGCATCTTTTATACCTTGGGTATGAAGTTACACTCATAATAAATTTCACTGATATAGACGACAAGGTAATCAGAAAGTCCCATGAAGAGGGCATAGATTACAGGATGATAACATCAAGGTTTGAAGAGGAATTCAGGAAGGCCTCAAAATGGCTCAATATCCTGCCTGCCACATTTTATCCAAGGGCAACCCAGCATATTCAGGAGATTATACAATTGATTGAAAAACTCATTGAGAGAGGTTATGCCTATGAGGTTGATGGGGATGTTTACTTCTCTGTCAGAAAGTTTAAGGGTTATGGTAAACTCTCAGGTAAAAATATTGATGACCTTGTATCAGGTGCAAGGATAGAGGTGGATGAGAAGAAAAGGGACCCACTTGACTTTGCACTATGGAAGAGGGCAAAGCCAGGGGAACCCTACTGGCACAGTCCATGGGGTAAGGGAAGACCTGGCTGGCATATAGAGTGTTCCTCCATGTCCATGCACTACCTTGGTGAAACATTTGATATACACGGCGGTGGGAACGACCTTATCTTCCCCCATCATGAGAATGAGATTGCTCAATCTGAATGTGCCACAGGGAAGCCCTTTGCAAGATACTGGCTACACAATGGAATGATAACAATAAAGGGCGATAAGATGTCAAAGTCACTGAAGAACTTTGTGCCTGTTCTTGACCTGACAGATGAATTCCATCCCAATGAATTGAGATTGTATCTTCTCTCAAGCCATTATAGAAGCCCACTTGAGTATTCTGATGAACTTCTCCAGCAGGCAAAGAGTGGGTGGAGAAGGATAAAGAACTTCCTTGAAACAGCACCTGACACTGATGGTGAGGTTTCAGATGAGACAAGGCAGGCCTACGAGGAAGCAATGAACAACGACCTGAACACACCAGAGGCACTGGGAAGGGTCTTTGAACTTGTGAGGATGGGTAACAGTACAGAGGATACTGGTGTAAAGGGAACAGTGAAAAAAGACATTGAATTTATTCTTGGAAACCTTGGATTCAAGCCCATTGAAAAGGAGGAGATTGATTTTGCACCCTTTGTTGACCTGATCGTTGATGTAAGAAATGCGTTGAGAAAGGAAAAATTATTCTCTCAGGCTGACAAAATCAGGGATGGATTGAAATCCCTTGGAATTATCATAGAGGATACAAAAGAAGGAACAAGGTGGAGAAAAGGGTGATTTGAAGGGGAGAGAGATTGCCTTAAAGGCACTTTTGTTTTATGAGAATCTGAGAGATGCTGATGCATCCTTTTCAAGGGCAATAAAAGGGATAAAGAGCCAGAAATTGATAAACAGAAGTCTTGAAATATTCTATGGGGTTTTGCGGTGGTTATACCGAATAGACTACATACTGAACAAACATCTCCATAAAAAACCCATTGATAAAATCCATATCTGGACAAGGAACATAATGAGGATTGGTGCATTTGAGAGGATTATTATGGGAGTTCCTGACTATGCATCAGTTAGTGAGGCAGTAAAACTTGCAAAAAAATACGGACATAAGGGAACAGTTGGGCTTGCTAATGCTGTTTTACGAAATCTTTCAGATGTGGAGTATCCTGATGAAGAATTGAAAAGACTCTCTGTTTACTATTCATTCCCTGAGTGGCTTGTTGCAATGCTCCTGGAAATCTTCGGGGATGAAACAGAGGCCTTCTTAAAGGCATCCAACAGAACACCTCCTTTGAGTGTCAGGGTGAACAGGTTAAAGACAAACAGGGATGAGTTGATAAAGATTCTGAAGCAGTCCAGGATGAAGGCAGAGAAGGGGAGGCATTCACCATGGTCAATATACACGGAAGGGAGGGCTTTGAAATCAAGATTCTTCAGGGAAGGGATGTTCACTATCCAGGATGAATCCTCAACCCTTGCTCTTGAATGGATAGACACAGATCTGGATGTGTATGCAGACCTCTGTTCGTCACCGGGTGGCAAGGCAACGCATCTTGCAGAGATTACAGGGGATAAAAAAATCATTGTTGCAGGTGATTTAAGGGGAATGAACAGGGTTGTGGAGAACATCAGGAGGCTTAACCTTAAATCAATCAAGCCTGTGATTGCCGATGCAAGACAGATTTCCTTGAGGAATGTTGACATGGTGATTCTTGATGTACCTTGTTCAGGGCTTGGCACACTTGCCAGGAGGGTTGACCTGAAGTACAGGCTCACACCTGAGAGGATAAATTCACTTGTAAATATTCAGGAGGATATACTTGAGAATGCATCCAGCCTTGTTAAGAGTGGTGGTTATATCTACTATATCACCTGCACTGTTAATCCAGAGGAAAATCAGATATTGATAAAAAAATTCCTTGCAAAAATGAAAAATTTTGGTTTAATAGAGTATGAAGGTGAGTATGGAGGGGATGGGTTCTTCCAGACCCTTCCACATGTTCATGGTATTGATGGGGTTTTTGGTGCAATGATAAAAAGGAGGTAATATGTATTATCAGCAGAGCGGGACCAAATGTTTTGTTATATCCTTTTTCACATCCCTTATTGTTGCGGGTGCAGTGTCCTTTGCATTCTTATACTTCTCCCCGAGTTTTACAGGGATTCACAGAACACAGAAGGTTGAGGTTCCAAATCTCAAAGGTGTTGACCTTGAAACTGCAAGGTCTCTGCTGGATTCAAGGGGTCTTTCACTCATTGTTGAAAAGGAAATAGAAGACCCTGTTATGGAGAAGGGAAAGATTTTGTTCCAGAATCCAATTATGGGGACATTTCTGAATAAAGGTGATATTGTTAAGGTTGTTGTGAGTAAAGGTCCTCCACCAGAGAAAAAGGGTGAGGTTATTGTTCCGGACCTCACAGGGCTTGACCTGAATCAGGCAAAGGTTCTCCTTGCAGAAAAGAAATTGATTATTGGTAATGTGAAGAAGAGGGTATCTGATAAACCTGAAAACACCGTGTTGAGTACAATCCCAGAGCCAGGGAAAAGGGTGCCAGAGGGATTCAAGGTTGATGTTGTTGTGAGTGTTGGTCCGGGGGAAACAGTTGTTCCAAGGCTATATGGGTTGAGTGTTGAAAGGGCAAGAAGAAAACTTGCCAATGCAGGATTGAAACTTGGAAATGTTTATACCACCACAGACCCTGAAAGGGCATTTGACATCATTATAAGACAATCACCAAGGGCCGGTTCAAAGGTGAAGAAGGGTTCAAAGGTTGATGTAACAGTGAATGTTGAGGAAAGATGACAGGTAAAAAACTCCTCTACACAATTATAGGAAGTTTCTTCCTGGGGTTTTTGTTCTTTTACTTTGTCTTCCCCCTTTTCCTTAGTTATGGAAAGGTGACGAAGGTTCCTGAATTGAAGAATACAGAGGTTAAAAGGGCAATGAACATTCTTCAATCAATGGAACTTAAAGGGGTGGTTGTTGATAGTGTTTATTCAAATGTGATAAAGAGGGGAAGGGTGGTAAAGACAATACCACCTGCTGGTAAAAAGATAAGGTTTGGGAAGAAGGTGAAACTGATAATAAGCAGGGGAGGAGAGAGGGTCCCTTTCCCTGATGTAAGGGGAAAGCCTGCTGAAGAGGCCAGAAAGTTATTGATGGACACAGGCCTCAACAACATTATTGTTATGAATGTTCCTGTTTCACCTGAAGAGGCAAAAAAATACAAAGAGGGGTATGTAATAGATGTATCCCCTGACAGCACTGACTCTGTTGAAAAGGGAGAGAAGATTACACTGTATGTTGCAAAGATTCAGGAAGAGGTTTTCCTGATGCCCAATCTTGTAGGATTGAATATTGAGGAGGCTAAGCAGACACTCAAGAGATACAAACTTGTTCTGGGTGATGTGAAGACTATCTCACCAGGGGATAGTTTTGTGATTCTTCAGAACCCCCTTCCAGGGATTGAAGTGGTGTATGGTGAGACAGTGAGCGTGGTTCTGGGAAAAAAGAAGTAAATTTTCTTTAAACCTTCATTGGGAGAGTCCAAAGACCTTTCTGGCAAAGTGGGTGCCATTGGAAAACCAGTTAATGATTCTCAATTTTGCTGCCTCCAGGTTTGCAAAAGAACTTTCTTTCTGCTTCATTGTAATTATCTCTGGTGGGTCAATGATGTAAACTCCCCATCTACCTGAAATTCCCCTCTGTTCCGTTTTTATTGGCACAGATGTGAAGGTTTCAGTATATCCTGAATCGAGGGCAATATCCACTGCCTCCCTTCTCCATCTCCCGAAGGGGAAGGAGAAGAATTTTATATCCTCTCCAAGGATGTCTTCAATCACCTTTCTGGATGTGATTATCTCCTCCCTTATTCTCTCCATTCCTGCCCTTGAAAAGTCTATATGGGTATGGGAATGTGAACCAAATTCTATACCAAGTTTTCTCATCTCAATCACCTGTTTCCTGTTCAGGTGCTTCAGTCCTGTGCCTGGCCAGACATCCCATGTGTTGGTCTTACCAAGAAATCCAGACACAATGAAAATTATTGGCCTGAATCTGTATCTTTCCACAAGTTCGGGCAGGAAAATGTATAAATCCTCAAACCCATCATCAAAGGTTATTACAACCCCATCTTCACCCTTTGTGTATTCAGAGAGTGATATAAATCTAATACCCTTACTCTTCAGAAATTTAAGATGGGTTTCAAACATTGAAGGGGGAATGGTTGAACCAAAGGGAGATATCCTTCTGGCTATGTTATGGTAGAGAAGGATTGACCTCATAGTAGAAATCAAGCACCATGTTTGCTACATTTTCCCAGGAGTAGTAATGGGCAGTTTTTAAACCATTATCAATCAGTTTTTTCTTTAACTTACTGTCTTTCAAAATCCTGATTATTGCACTGGCTATCTCCTCATGTGAGTGTGGAGGTACAAGTATTCCGTTCTCCATATGCTTCACCACGGTTCTATATCCAGGAATGTCAGAGGCAACAACAGCAGTCTTTGAGGCCATTGCCTCAATAAGAACAATTCCGAAACTCTCTCCACCTGTTGCAGGGGAGACAAACACCTCAGAACTTCCATAGTAAACAGGAAGCTGGTCTGGATGAACAAACCCTGTAAATTCAATATGGCTCTTTACACATTCAGGCACATTGATTTTAAACTTTCTGTACCCTCCACCAACAACGTATAATCTGGCATCGGGTATCTCCCTTATTACCTCTGGCATTGCCTTCAAAAGATAGTCCAGCCCCTTCCTTGGCTCAAACCTTCCCACAAAGAGAATCTGATTCCTCTTTTTCTTCCCTGGTTTGAATCTTTTGACATCTACACCATTGGGAATAATCCTGTATTCACCAGGAAAGTATTTTCTGAAACTCTCCCTTGCTGTTTCTGATACTGCTATCAATCCATCAATCCTTCTGAAGAAGTAACCAAGGGGCTTTTTCAGTATCATGTAAGGGATGGATTTGTCAAAGGTGGGGTGGAATGTGAAGATGTTTGTTTTTTTTGAGAAGAGGAGGGCAAGGAGTGGAAAGGTGGGGGCAACTGCACCATGAATATGAACAACATCAAACCTGTTTACAATATCCTCAACAACATATGGATTGGGAACAACTGTGATTCTCCCAACAGACTGGTTGTATTTTACTGTCAGGCCAGTTCCAACCCTTATCACCCTCTCCTCATCAGGGAAAAAGTCGCCTGACATCCTTCCTGTAAGGATTCTTACAAAGTGTCCCTTTTTTTCAAACTCATCTGCAAGATGGTATATATGTTCACTCACTCCACCTATGTGTGGATAGTAAATATCACTAACAAACAGTATCCTCATTTTTCCACACCCTTTCAAAAACAAACCAGAAATCAGGATTTGTTTTTATTGTACGTTCAATGAGTTGGGTTGCAATGTAGTCAAGGAGTTCTTTTATTCCTCCAAAATCCTCTGGATATATGGGTTCACTGATCCAGCCTAAGTATTTTCCATTACCTTTTCTAACCATATAACCAATGCATACAGGTACACCTGTCCTCCAGGAAAGGAAAGCAGGACCCACAGGTACCCTTATTCTCCTGCCATTGTATTCAACAAACCTCCCGGTGCCTGTTATGTCCCTATCCCCAATCAATGTGAGAACAGAGCCATTTTTCAAAACTCTTAAAAGTTTAAGAGTAAGGTTCTTGTCCTCAAGCCTCAGTATGTTTGCACCATAAAGTTCCCTGTATTTTAGATAGAACTTAAAAAACTCCATGCCCGGTCCTTCTGATTCAGCAACCGAAAAGAATCTGTATCCCCTTGAGGCAATATAAGGCCCTGCAATCTCCCATGCACCAACATGTCCACTCACCAGTATAACCCCATTTCGCTCATTTATTGCCTTCTGCAGGTTTTCAACACCTATGCCAGTAATGAAGGAATCAAGCATATATGATTTTAAGTTTGGTAGATTTAAAAGGTCAACATAAATGTGGACGAAATTTCTGAAGAGTTTTTTTACAGTTTGCTCATCAAAATCTATGCCAAGACCTGCCAGGTTTTCCCTAACAATTTCCCTTCGCTTTCCTGCAAGTCTGTACCAGATGGAGCCAGATATATCTGCGACCCGGTGGAGAAAAGGCAGGGGTAAAAGTCTGTGGAGTTGTGTTCCCAGAAGCATGAGGAATGGGAGTATCATATGCCTGTTGAACCAAAACCGCCAGAGCCTCTTGAAGTGTCAGTTAAACTATCCGCCTCAATCAACTTAACTTCAGGGAGTTTTACAGGAACAATCTGTGCAATCCTATCCCCTTTCTTTATCCCGAAAGGTTCCTTTGAGAAGTTGAAAAGTATAACCACCACCTCACCCCTGTAGTCAGAGTCAATGGTTCCTGGAGAGTTCAGGATACCTATACCGTGTTTCAGGGCAAGCCCACTCCTTGGTCTGACCTGAACCTCATAACCCTCTGGAATTTCAAGGACAATTCCCGCAGGAATACCTTTAATCTCCCCGGGATTTATAACCTGATCAACACGGGAATATATGTCAAACCCACTGCTTCCCTCTGTTGCCTTCCGGGGAAGGGGAAGGTCCGGATCAAGCCTCTTAACCTTTATTTCCAGCATACACCTTCAGTCCTTCCCTGAGTATATTCATTGCATCCCTCAATTTATCCTGGTTAAGGACATATGCTATTCTTGCCTCATCAAGCCCTGTCCCCTCTGTTGCGTAAAACCCACTTGCAGGGGCAAGCATTGTTGTTTTCCCATTTATATTGAACTCTGTAAGCATCCACTTGATGAATTCCTCTGCATCGTCAACAGGAAGTTTTACAACCGTATAAAATGCCCCCTCTGGTTTAAGGGTAAATGCCCCATCAATGTTTTCTATCTCTTCAAACACCACATCCCTTCTCAGTCTGTATTCATCAATAATTCCAGGCATGAATTCCTTCCAGTGTTTGAACCCTGCTATTGCACCCATCTGTTCAATGGTTGGTGGGCAGAGCCTTGCCTGTCCAAATTTAAGTAGGGTGCTCCACAGTTCCCTGTTCCGCGTGACAATGAAGCCTATCCTTGCACCGCAGCAGCTGAACCTCTTGGAGATACTGTCCATAACAACCGTCCTCTCTGCAGCCTCCTTGAATTCAAGCACAGATGTATGCTTCTTCCCATCAAAAACAAATTCCCTGTAAACTTCATCAGAAAGAACCCACAGGTCGTATTCAAGAGCAAGGTCTATTATGGACTGAATTTCTTCTCTTGAATACACGGTTCCTGTTGGGTTGTTTGGAGAACATATTAGAATAGCCCTTGTTTTGTCCGTTATGAGATGCTTTATCTCCTCCTTTGGAGGCAGGTGAAACCCGTTCTCAACACTCAGGGTAAGAGGCTTTATCTTCACACCAGCCATGTTTGCAAATCCATTGTAGTTTGTGTAAAAGGGCTCTGGTATAATCACTTCATCTCCAGGGTCACATATTGCAGAGAGAACAAAGAAAATGGCCTCACTTCCACCCGTTGTTATGAACACATTATCAGGTTCCACATCAATGCCATAATCACCAAAATAATCTGATATGGCCTCCCTCAACTCCTTCAATCCCTCAGAAGGTCCGTATGGAAGAACCTTCTGTTTGAATCCCTTTATTGCCTTCAGTATAACCTTTGGTGTTGGTACATCAGGGTCACCTATGTTCAGATGATAAACACTGATTCCTTTTTCCTTTGCCTTGTTCGCATAGGGTATAAGCCTCCTGATAGGGGAGGCGGGCATACTTAAACCTCTAACTGAAATCCTCATTTTTCCTCCTTTTTATATTGATTAACCCCTGCATAAAGAATGTTAAGACCAGTTTTCAGGGTTTCAACATCAAGGTTTGAATAATCCACCATAACAAGGTCTTTCCCCTTTTTTGAGTCATGGAAGAGTTTTGACAGTGGAAGGACAAAAACAGTCCTGTTATCCATGCGGAATTCTTTAAGAAGATACTCAACAAACTTTGTTGAATCCTTTATGGGTAGTTTTATCACACCAGCGGGTGGTGAATCAGGTTTTATGATAAAGAAATCTTCAAATCCAGATACAACCTCATAAAGAATATCCTTTCTTTCTCCAAGGAATCCTGACATTGAGGGGAGTAATTCTGAGAACCTGTCAAGTGCAGTGTATGTTAACCTTACAAGGCCTGAAGATACAGGAAAGATTGTCTCCTGAAACTTCTTCAAGAGTGTACCAAGTTCACCCCCACAGGTCAGGAAACATGTTGGAACCCCTGTGAATGGTAGAAGTATCCTGTTCAGGCTTATTGAATTTGTGTATCTTCTTGCTACTTCAAGCAGGGTTTGAATCTCTTCTCCAGAGGCAAATGCGAAACTTTCATCAGCAACCATCAGTATGTTATAGTTCTGGGATACAAAGAGAAGTCTCTCAATCTCCTCTGGTGTGTACAGTGTGCCTGTTGATATTGCAGGATTTGAGTAAAACAAGAGTTTAACACGGGGATTTATCAATGGTTCAAGCACATCCCTTAAAGGAAGCCTGAAACCATTGGAATGGAATGTCTCAATAGGTGTTATCTTCACTCCAGCAAAGTCCACAATGGGTAGAATGTATGGTGGAAATGGCTCGGGTACAACCACCTCATCATTCAAATCCATAAAAAGGAAAAACAGAGAAGATATTGCAGAAAACGTGTCAGGGAAAGGTATAATAACCAGTTCATCAGGGACCTTGAATATTCTGCGATACTTTTCAATCAGGTCACCTTCATTAACAGAATCAGGTATTTCAGTGAAAAAAACAGAAATCACCTGCGGTTTTGAAAGATTGTAAACAACGGTCCCTGACCTTTTCAATTTATTCAACCCATCCTCGTAATCAGTAAACGGGTCTGGATGGAGAATGAATGCCCTGCTTGAAATCCTTTTTCTACCAGTGAACATGGTTCACACCTCCTAAAATGGTTAGGATAAGGTTATCAGGTTCAAGGAGTTCCTTCATCATATCATTAACATCATCAAGTTTGACTGACATAATATTATTTAGAACCTCTTCAGGGGTTCTGTATCTTTCATAATAAAAGATTTCCTTGAAGTTTCTGGCAACCTTGCTTCCCAGTGATTCAAGTTCAATGGATAGTGCACCTTTGAGTTTTTTCTTCACGCATTCCAGGTCCTTTTCTGATAGCCTCATGTTTTTAAGGTCATTCCTCAGTATGTCAAGCACCCTCTGGATATTCCTTCTGTCTGTGGAAAAGAAGATGCCCCATTCTCCGCTGAGTTTATAAAGACTGGTGAATGTGGTTATTGTATAGACAAGTGGATTTTCTTCCCTGAACCTCTGGAAAAGATAACTGCTCATTCCACCACCAAGATAGGTATTTACAATGAGGAATGGATATTTTCTTTTGTCTGTATAGGAGAATGTCTCCCTTGCAAGGGTTACGTATTCGTGCTTCAAACCCCTTTTATTGAATACCCCAATCTTCTTATCCGTGCCATTTTTTTTGATTTCAGGCATTTTTACAGGCTCATTTTCTGTTCCTTCAGGGAAGTGTTTCCTTATTGTATCAAGGAGTTCCTCTGTTTTTATCTTTCCCGCTGCTGAGATGATGATGTTCTCAGGGTAATAATACCTTTTCCAGTATTCCCGCAACTCATTTATTGTAATTCTCTTGACACTTTCAGACGTACCTTCAACAGGCAGGGCAAGTGGTGAATCCTCACCAAAGAGCCTTTCATAAGTCCTCTGGAGAAGCACGTGTTCAGGTGAATCAAAATAACCCTTCACCTCTTCAAGGATAACAAGCCGTTCCTTCTCCATGAGTTTTTCATCAAACACAGAATTGAACAGCATGTCGGACAGGAGTTCAACAGACTGTTCAATATCCTCTGGAAGAACATGGACATATAAAGATGTATGCTCTGAAGATGTGTAGGCATTTATGCTTCCACCCTTTGATTCTATTTCAAGGGATATTTCCCTGGAGTTTCTCTTTTTTGTTCCCTTGAAAAGTCCATGTTCAATGAAGTGGGAAATACCATTGTTTTTCCTGGTCTCAAGGATTGACCCCACCCTGATAAAGGTAGAAAATCTTACAGTCCTTGCCCCAGGGACTTCCTCGCAGATAACCCATGGCCCCTTATCCATCTTCTCAACATACACCCTGCACATAGCACCAGTTTAATTG
>Ga0190359_1001612_pt1 | contig 14084 bp, 10 predicted proteins | sample 48721823_MG_FD_161269 | JGI IMG/M metagenome (GOLD analysis project Ga0190359, IMG submission 161269) | Hydrothermal vent microbial mat bacterial communities from Southern Trench, Guaymas Basin, Mexico - 4872-18-2-3_MG | ecosystem: Environmental > Aquatic > Marine > Hydrothermal vents >... | reverse complement strand
AGTGTTCATGGAATGGCACTGAAGGAGAAGTGACGGATTCCAGCGAAAGCGGGTTGAATCCCGGTACCTCCAAAAACGGCGCGTTCACAATTGGTACCGGAAAAATATGCCGTTGCGCTTCTACAGATACTGGATCAGCGTATATACTGCTTAACCCTGTGCTTGATATCAGCGCTGACTGGACGATAGCGGCCTGGTTTTATTGGCCACTTGCAAGCACAGGGAGCAGTTGGTGGACACTGACACGAGGTACAAACGACCATCAAATCCTTGTGAATCGCGGTTCAAATCTGCTTGGCACATACGACAATAAGGGTGGTACCGGGTGGCATAGCAGCGGGTTTAATATGTCGAGCTTAAGCGTTGGTTGGCATCACATCGCGGCCGTGGGCTCCGGTACAGAGACAAAATTTTACATTGATGCCACTCTGAAGGGAACTGCGGACTATAAGTCTGACACTGATATCAAGACACTCGGAAACTACATCGGGGGCAATCAGAACTGGGGCAAGTTTGATGAGCTGAAAGTCTGGAATAAGGCCCTTAGCGAGGACGAGATATCCCAGGAATATGCTGCGAGCCGGTCGTCCTGCTCGGGGACTTGTTACACCGAACCAATCGCCGACTACCGGATGGAAAACTTCCCGTGGAATGGCACTGCCGGTGAGGTGGTTGACTCGGGAACCGGCGAAAGCAACGGGGTGGCCGCCAAGGCCGGTTCCGGCACGTTACCCACCCAGACCACGCCTTCTGGCGGCAAAGTCTGCCGTGCAGGTGTGTTTAGCCGTGTTGATGCTAATAACGGTGGTTATTTAGACCTTGGTGACCCCGCTGACGGAGACCTTGATCCTGGCACCGACCCCTGGACAATGTCTGCATGGATAAAATGGGGCGGATCAGCGGGGGAAAATATCATTTACAATAAGGAAAACCTCTATGAAACGAGGGTAAATGGAGGATATATCCAATATGCATGGCAACCGCACTGGGCTTGGGATGGGGGTACTTCATTCCCAGTCACAGCAGACACATGGACATACGTGACCATTGTGTATGATGGTTTCGAGCAAATTCTATATAAAGATGGAGTAAGGGTTTATTCCAGGCCCCAGACAGGCGCCATCGGTACCAACTCCAGCAAGCTCCTCATAGGCGCAAGGGGGAGCGCCAGCCCACGCAATTTTTTTGGAGGAATGGTTGATGAGGTGAAGATATATAACCGGGCACTGGCAGAAAACGAAATAAAGTCCGATAAAGATGAAACCAGGGACTGCTCAGCGGACACGGTTGTAATCACTACCACATCTCTTCCTGATGGAACCATAAACAGCTCTTACAGTTACACAATTTCTGCCACGGGCGGCACCACGCCATATGGTTGGGAGATCCTGTCTTCAGGCATTCCTGGATTGTCAATAGTCCCAAATACCGGTGAACTACATGGCACTATAGACGTTTGTGCCGGAGACTATAATATAACTGTCAGGGTTACAGATGCAGGGAGCAGAACAGATGAGCGGATATTTACTCTTCCCGTGGTCAATGGCACCCTTAGCGTGTCCCCTTCTTCTCCACAAACCTTTAATTGCACTTCCTCTACTTTCTACCAGGATTTTTCTGCATCAGGCCCCAGGCTTGGCGCGCTTGAAAACTGGGCCGTCACCTGGCATGGAACAAATCCTGGTGGTTTTGAGGTAATCAGCACGGGAGAGGCAACAGTCAGGTTCAGAAAAAGCGGAACCTCTACAATAGGGAGTGGTTACCAGTTCAAGCTTACAGCCAGGGACAGCGTTTGCAATGATAATGAGGTTGATTCAGGTTATTACACACTGAACATCAGCGGCGAGGGCGGGGACGAGCCTTATTATACTGGCATGGTTGGTGAATGGCGTTTAGATGAATGCGCCTGGGATGGAACAACAGACGAGATCAGTGATACAAGTGGTACAAACGCCCACGGTGAAAGCCACAATATGGGTAGCGCCGACACAGTTAATCGGTCTATCGGAAAGGTTTGTTATTCTGCTGCCGTTAATTTAGATACTGTTACCAACCAGTATGTGAACCTGGGACATGAGGCATTTCAGAACTTAGGTGATTTTTCTTTAAGCATGTGGTTTAGAATAGATAGCCTATCCTCAAGCATTCAAACACTCTTCTCCGGGGCAAAAGCAGGCGCAGACAACACCATGCTTATCTTCTTAAATTCAACCGGAACTGCCCTCACTACCTGGGTAAACCAGACGACAACGGGTGGCTTTAATATAGGCTCAACTGTGGCTGATGGACTCTGGCACCATTTGGTCTGGACAAGAAAGGTCAGTGATGGAACAGAGGTTGTCTATATTGATAAAGCAGCCCTTAGTGATACACAAGGTATAGGAAATACTTCTAATGTAACACTCGATGCGGGTGGGGCCATATTAGGCCAGGAGCAAGATAGTGTTGGTGACGCATTTGATGTAAACCAGATCTTTCATGGCTGGATAGATGAAGTTATGGTCTACAATAAGGTCCTCACTCAAACAGATGTTAACAACCTCTATTCACTCACACATGATTGTGTGGGTAGCTGCTACACTGATGCCATAGCCTGGTATTATATGGATGAGGATTCGTGGACCACTGGTAATCCATGCGTAATTGATAGTATAGGAGGTTATGACGGGACACCAACCGGAGATTCATCAATCAATAAAACGGATAGTCATCTCTGTTATGCAGGTGAGTTTGCTGATGCCCCTGGCAATGATAGCTGCATTACCATAACTGGCCTTCCTGTATCTACCACAGCCGGAGACAAGACCACTGTCTGCTTCTGGATGAAATGGGCAGGAAACGGCAATGAGATGCCTATTGGATGGGCAAACTCTTATGATCTATTTTTCTACGGCACAACCAGGTTTGGATTTAACACTGGAGCATCGGATCTCTATGGCATTGATGGAGCAAATGCCCTGGCTAACGATTGGTACCATGTGGCAGCCATATTTAGCAATAACGCACCCTTAAAGAATCAACTTTATATTGATGGAACCTTGCAGCCCATTGCAGTCCTTACCGGTACACCAGTTAACCGAACCGTAAGCTCGACCTTCTATATCAGTGGTTGGTCACCCTCAGATGGATACAAATTCAATGGAATGATTGATGAACTAAGGATATATACAAGGGGGCTTTCATCCAGTGAGGTGACGGAGGATATGAATCTTACCCATTCGTGTCCAGGGCCTTAGTCTACCTCCCGCCTACCCTGCTTACCAGATCGTAGATGGGGAGGAAAAGTCCAGCTATAATTATTGCAAACATTGCCCCTGCTACTACCAGAACAATTGGTTCGATCATCTTGCCGATGGTTGCCACAAGGACCGAAAGCTTATTTCTATAGTCTTCGGCAATATGGGCAAGTTGCTCAGGAAGAGTTCCGCTTAACTCACCTACATTTATCATCCGAATTACAAATAAGGGGAAGATTAACACACCTCTAAAAGAATCCGCTATTCCTTCACCTCTTGCCAAACCATCCCTGACCTCACCCAGTTTCTCTCTATAGATTTCATTTTTGATAGACTCCTTCAGGATAGTCATGGATTGCAGAATATCTATACCTGCCTTCATTAAAAGAGAGAAGTATTCTGTGATAAAGGCCATGGTAGAGGCAGAGATAATGGTGCTCGAGAGTGGGAGTTTGAGTAAAAGGGCATCGGTTGTCCTCTTTACCTTCCTGTTGCCTTTATAGGCAGTAACTACTATAAAAACGGCCAGCGCCAGGCCAAGAACTATGCTCAAAAAATGATTCTGGATAAACTCAGAAATTCTCAAAAGAAAAATGGTAAGAGAGGGAAGAGTAACATCCATCTCTTTAAAGAGAGACAAAATCTTAGGAACCACATAGTAAAACCAGAATATAACGCCACCACCCATTGCAATAAATACAAAGCTCGGATATAAAAGAGCCTGTTTGGTATCACTTATAATATTCTGTATCCTCTTTAGATGATCAGAGGCATCTTGCAGCATCTCATCGAGTCTGCCCGTCTCCTCCCCCATCCGGATGAGATATATTACCGTCTTAGGAAAAATATACCTATATTTGTCCGCTGCCTCTGAAAATGCTGCGCCTCCCTGAATAGCGGTAATCATATCGGTTATGTCACTCTCAAAATCAGGGCGTTCAGAAGTACTGGCTCCTTCTTCAAGGGCAGTTGTTAAGGTCATGCCAGACCTGAGCATCATAGAGATATTGCTTAAAAATTCTGCCTGAAAAGATCGGGAAACCCTCCTTCTCAATCTCATGCTTACCAGTCTAAATAAAAAGGATGCAACGACACCCAATTTTTTTACATAGATGGAAGTATTTTCTCCTCTCTCAAGATGTGTAACAGCAGACAAAACATCTTTATAAGGAAGATTAATAACCCCGGAGCTTATCCGCCCTGTAGGTTCCATTAGTTTATATCGGAAATAACTCACTTCGTTAACTCCCTACTCCCTACTGCTTACTTGATGCTTGCCTTAAGTGTCCCATAATGCGGACAGCATCTTCCACAGTTGTGATTCCCTGCTTCACCTTGGCCACCGTTATATCAAATATGTCTACAAATCCCTTCTCTTTTGCCCTCTCGGTAATTTGATCCAACTCAACCTCCTTATCAATCAACAAGGACAATTCTTTATCAATAGGTAGCAGTTCATACACGAGTGTCCTCCCAAAATATCCGGAACCATTGCAGATTTCACAACCTTTACCCCTGTAAAGCGTTTTTATGGAGGGATCTTTTAAGTATTCCTTTTCCCACTCAGAAGGTTTATATTCTTCCTTGCAGGCGTTGCATATCCTGCGAATCAGCCTCTGGCTGACAACCCCAATCAAGGAATCGGCAATCAGGAAGGGTCGTATCCCTAAATCACGAAGCCTTGGGATAGCCCCAACAGCGTTATTTGTATGCAGGGTTGAGAGAACGAGATGCCCTGTGGTCGATGCAGTTATAGCAGTCGCAGCGGTCTCAGAATCCCTGATCTCACCCACGAGGATTACATCAGGATCATGCCTGAGAAAATACCGGATAGCATTGGCAAAGTTATAACCTGCCTTTTCATTCACCTGGGTCTGCCGCAATAGAGGTAGCCTATACTCAATCGGGTCTTCCACTGTCAGTACATTTTTTTCAAGTAAATCTAAGCTCCTTATGCCCGCATAAAGCGTGGTTGATTTACCAGAGCCTGTTGGTCCTGTTAGAAGGATGATCCCAAAAGGCTCATTAAACATATTCTCTACCTTCTGGATATCCTCTTCAAAAAATCCAAGCTGACCCATACCCATAATAGCGCTTTCCATTGGCAAAATTCTTAAGACAATATTTTCTCCATAAGGAGAGACAACCGTGGAGACCCTGAAATCAAAATTATTATTAAGAATGGTGGCGGAAAAACGTCCATCTTGAGGAAGTCTCTGCTCAGCAATATCCATGTCTGCCCTCATCTTGATACTCGAGATGATCCTTCTAAGAGGCAGGGGAAGGGACAATACTGAAGTCATAACACCATCAACCCTGAAGACAACATTTACTGACCTCTCCATTGGCCTGATATGGATATCAGTAGCCCTCATTTTAACTGCTAATTGAAGGATATACTTAACCAGATTATCCATCCCTCTTGCCATTTCAACATCTTGAGAGAGAAGATTAACCTCGGCCTCAATTAATTTTTCAACAGGATTTTCCATAAAATAGTAAAATTTATTAATAGCATTAATTATCTTTCTCTTTTCAGATAGGTAAAATTTGGGTTTCAATCCTGTTTGCCTGGAAATTAATTGGCCAAGTCTATCATCCAGGACAGTTGCTGATGCCACCTCTATTGATCCATCTAAAACCCTTATGGGCAGAAAGGTATTAGTGAGACATAGGTTTTTATTAAATAATTTTAGAACATCTCCTTTCGATAAAACCTCATCAACATCGATGTATGGAATCCCCTCCTGCTCTGCTAAGGTTGTGACAACATCATATTGAGTGACAAAACCAAGCCTTTCGAGAACCTCGCCTAACCTCTCTTTTGTGATCTTCTGCTCTTGAAGGGCAAATTTTATATGTTCATTCCTGATAAGATCCTTTTCTTTTAAAAGCTCCCCTAAAGGCTTTCTTTTCTTCTCATTGCTCATTTGCTGTTCTTGCCTTTATTTTGTAGTAATATCCGCATTGTTTACTGCCTGCGCAGCACACTATTCATTGCATAATAAAAAAATAGTCTTTTCATCAGGAAACCCACTGACTTCAAGGCCTTTCTCTTCCTGAAAACGATTTACCGCCATTATTAACCTTGGTCCCACAATCCCATCAATATAATAGAGGTATTGATTAACCCCTGCTAAGAGTTCTTCCAGCCTTTTAATCTCCTCCCCTCGATAACCTAAATAAAACTTTGTTATCCGTATTGTTGGTCTCCAGAGAAGGAGATAGTTCTCTTTTCCGCTTTTATCAAAAGAAAGGCAAAGAACACCATAACGGCTTCTAATATCCTCCGGTATAGTGTCAAGCTGGATCATCTGATATCCAGTTTTTTTAAATATAGAATCAGTTACTTCCTGAAATACACCTGTCTTCATAGCCTTAACAAAGGGTATGGCAAATTCTGAAAGATTATAGGCAGATAAAAAATTAATTACCGACTCTGGAACAGACTTCTCCTTTTGAGTCTCTTCTTCTAATAATCTTTTATCTATATTTTTTTCTGTTATTTGAGCAGGTTCTCTGTTTTCATTTTCCGTTACCTTTTCCTCTCTAGTGCCCCTATTTGAACGCAGCCAATCGATCTCAGGAAATAAATCCAGAGAAAAAGCGCCTCCAAGAATGAGAATCAATACTGCTAAAAGGCTGAAAAGAAAAACCCTTTTACCACCCCCTTTTTCAACCTGGTTGAGATCCCTGTATGCTTCATGAACTATGGATTTCCCTATATCAGTGGTATTATGTATAAAGGCTACATACAGGCATCTATCCATGAAGATATTAACTCCTCTGAAATTTCCCTTGCTATACCTATGAATTTTCCTAAAGGCCCCTGTTGTAATGGTAGTCCTTCCCTGGTTTCCAGCTTTATTGAGCTTAAATAGGAGATAGTTTTTTAATTCATTCTGGTTAAGGGGCCGAGCCTCTTTTTTAATGATAATGCGGCTCTTGAGCTGTCTAAGCTCAGAAGAGTTCAATTTATCCATCAACTCGGGTTGTCCGATCAGTAAAATTTGCACCAGTTTTTCCCGATCTGTCTCTAAATTGGAGATCATCCTGATTAACTCCAGGCTTTTAGAATCCAGATTCTGAGCATCATCAATAATTATCGCACAGTTTTTACCCGCTCTGCTTTGATTTAGTAAAAACTCATTGAGTACCCTCATCTGATCGCTACGCTCTAAACTATCTGAATATAATCCAAAATCCTTGTTAATCTCTCTTAATAACTCAACATCCTGATAAAAAGTGTGCAATATAAGGGAAGTTTCAACTCCTTTTTCTTCAAGTATATTGATTATTCTTCGGCTGATGGTTGTTTTTCCGAGCCCAATCTCACCCGTTAAGACCATAAAACCCTTTCTCGCAACAATACCATGGACGAGCTCGGTGAGAATCTGATCTATATGTTCTGAGATATAAAAATTTTCGTTATCCGGAGCAACAGGAAATGGATTGTATTCCAGCCCAAAGTATTCAAGGTATCGTAATTCTTCGTTTGCCATCTCTGATTTCATAATCGCCACAACCCTATCATAGTCCTCCCATCCTTGCTAAGATAGCCTGTAAAAAAACCTTTCTCTTTGCTAAGCTCTCCATCAACAAAACGGTCAATTCTTGTAAATGTATCTTTTGATATCCCATAAAGAATAATCCTGTTAGAAAAACATAAGATGAAGATATCATCTTGTTCCTCGCCAATTTTTTTTATACGATACACATAGGAACGTCCTGTATTGGATTTGGGCAATGATACGCCGCTTCTCGATATCAACTGGTTAAGATTATCCATATATTCCACATGATTGCTCCCTGAAAAATGTGGCCAGGTCCCACTTTTGACAGAGTAGGCTCTCAAACAGACTTCCCATTTTAATAAAAAATCCTTGTAAAATCTTGAATCCAGAGAATAGTTGATAAGCCGACTCCCTCCCCATACTACTAAAGCAATTAAAACTACATACAGGCCTCCAAATACTAACTTATCAACAGCTTTCCCGGAAAGTGCCATCATTATTTGAGCTTTTGAATTAACTCAGGTATCAGGGCGTTTTCCGGATAAATCTCCCTGAGTCTGGCCAATCGCTTTTTAGCCTCAGGTATCTGACTTGTTTTTATCTCAAGAATGGCCATATTAATGCCTGCCTCCAGATCGTTTTCATTTTTACGTAAAACCTCATTTAAAAATAACGCGGCCGATTCGTAGTCATTTTGCTTGAGGCGCCAGAAGGCCTTTAATTTTAAAACATAACTGTTATCTTCTCCTTTAAGCAATGCGAGTTCGTCAATCAAATCTTCTATCTGATCGCTACTTCCTGTGCCCATGGATTTTTGTATCTTCGCAACTAAGGAAGCAATCCTCGCGGTCTTCTCTACATTTTCCAGACCAATGCGTACATCTTCTTCTTTTTTTCTCCCTTTTAGTTGTTCAGGACTTTCCGACAGTATTCTTTTACCTGCATTTGTAGATTTCTCTTTAAGCGCCAGCTTTGGTACGGTTTTTGGTGGCGGCTGTATAGCCGGGGGTTTTGCCCTATAACTTTTAGCTATATCAGGCGTCATAGCGGGAAGTTTTTTGATATCGCGTTCAGGGCCTGCCTTGATTTTCAGAATATCAGGTGGAGAGGTTTGACTAATTTCGGAACTCTTGGGTAACAAAGTTGCGGGAGTGTAGGTCAGAGACTTTGGAGTCTCCCTTTGGTAAACAGGAGACTCTCGAGCGGCTCCAGCAGAAGTAATTTTTTTTTCCTGTGCTTTAGTATTGTTAGGGAATCTGGGTGGTATATAGCGGACAATGCGTGTTTCTTTAGTAGAAAAATCCTTCTTGCTGGTGGAAGGGAGATAAAGTTTGCCAGGCCTTGCCTCTTCAATAGGGATAGTTTTTGGAGGTGGTGGAACATCAACGGGCGCCTCCTCAAAGGCAGCCTTTTTTTTTGCTAATTCATCCCTTTCTTTCCCTGTCTCTGTCTTTATAGTCTGTGCCTTTTCATTCTTAATTAAAAATGACTCTCTACTTTTTTGTTCAAGATAATCCTTAAGGTAGCTAACACCATAAAGGGTTGCCATTCCAGAAAAAAAGATGAAAAGTATAATTAAAAGCGCTCCCAGAGGTGAAAAAAAAATCCTCCTGAATGAGTAGATATTTCGGCCTTTCTTTAACTTTTCAGCCCTCTTCTCCCCTTCCAGTGATTGACCTCTAAGCTTCCTTAACGTTTTAAAGATAACGCTCATACAAGCGAAACTCCAAGAATGATAACTAATTCCCTGGTTTCCTCTGTCTTGACATCGTTTCTAAAAAGATAGCCAAGAAGGGGAATGGATGATAAAAAAGGAACCCCTTTATTTTCTTTTATCTCTCGTTTGTCAATCAGTCCACCAAGCATAATCATATCACCATTACTGAGCCCGATAGTAGTGCTGATCTCCTTTACGCCAACACTTGGTAGTGATATACTCTGGTCAGCGTGAGCGCCAACACTCTGCGGCTCAAGGCTAGCCCGATCCACATCACTCTTTATAGGATTTATTAGTAGAGTAATCCTGCCATCTTCCTCAATAAAGGGAATAACCCCTAAGATCAGCCCGTCAAATACAGTAGAGACCTCAACCTCAGTAGTCTCTCTAGAAGTCTCTTCATATATGGAGGTTGTCTTTACACTTTTTTTATAGGTATACGATGTCCCCACACTGATGATGGCAGGCTGTCCATGCTTTGAACGGATGCTCGGGTTGGAAACAACCTTTGCATCTCCAAATGTTCTGAGCGCATCAATGGCTGTATCAATGGTAAACGCCTTACGGACGCCACTAATAACAAGACCAGTCCCTAATGCCCATGATGCCTCATTAACCTTTGTGGCTGTCTTTGCCTCCTTTCTTAAGAGACTCCAGTCAATCCCGTATTTATAAGCATCAGATAGCGCAACCTCAATAATCCGTGCCTCGATGAGTATCTGGCGGGAAAGCATCTCCTTTAAATGGTTTATCAGTTTTGATATAGATCGGATAACCGCAGGGGTATCTTTAATATAAAGGCTCCCTGATAACCTATTGAGAGAGTACATCCCTTTCTTTGATATTACCCTCTTAACCATATCCTCTATTACATCATAGGCATTCCCTTTGCCTGCCCCTTTCCCGGAGAGTTTAAAACTTCCACTTAACCCACTGGCGGTCTCTGTCTCTCCAGCCCCAAGGACATCACCGCCTACATCAAAGCTCATATCAACATTTGTATCAAGGAAGTTTAATTTAAAGATCCGCTCCTCAAATTGTTTGATTCGAATGACATTCTGGTCAATCTCATAGTAAAGATCAAATGTATTAAGAATCTCCTTCAAAACCACTGAGGCAGGCGCTTTCTCAAAATTGAGCGTGATCAACCTCTTTTCATCCTTCAGGCTCGGATCTAATATAAGGTTCATGCCCACAGCCTGAGATAAGGAATAGAACACGAATTGAAGGTCTTCATCTACCATAGAAAAGGACACTATATGATCTTCAAGCGGGTCATAGGCCGGCATAACAGGCTCTACCTCGACCTTTCGAGGGGCTGCCTTTTCTAAGGAATCTCTTAGTTCTTTCTGATTTTTGTCCAGCTCCTCAGATTCCTTAGCTATTTCCTTTGAAAGGGAGTCTGTGGATGGCTTTTCAGTCTCAAGTACAGGGCGTGGGCCAAACGTACATCCTGCAAGAAACAGGGACATAAATATTATTGACAATATCATTAATCTTTTCATCCACCCTCCTTTAAGGCGCTTTTGCTTTTCTGCTTACCTTTTTCTCTTTCTTGATCTCCCTTATTCTTTCTCTAACAGGTATCCACTCTTTTAGTCTATGTTTGCTAACCAATACGCGGTTTGGCTCAATTCGCACTATCCTGCCACCATCCGGAAGGGAGGATCCTTCCGGGTAAAAGGCTCCATCAATAACACAGAATCTTTTCTTGCCAGAAGAGAATGCAAGCGTAAGAGAATAATTCATTCGAGTTGGCAAAATAACTTTTCTACCACGTTTGGTAAATTTAGGCCTTTCCATCGGTTGATAACCAAATAATCTGAGATCCACCGGAGATATATTTTCTCTTCGTGGTTGAGCAAGAGCGACTATTCTCTCTTCCAATCCCTCTATCTCTTTTATAGTAGAGGAGTCTGGAACAGAAATGCTGGGAAAAGGCTTAATTCTGCTAATACGTATCTCATCTGCTATTTTATAAGAGGCATTAATGGCATATAAGACTGTTGCTGTCAGAGCAAGTAATATCAGTGCTACAGATAAAATGCCGTAGTGTTTTCTCTTCACTAAATCCTCTTTGTTAATTTGGTAAGGAATTCAGAGTTACTGATTTCTGTATTAAACCTACTTTCTTTTACAATATATCCCTTTTGTGTTAGAGTTTTTATAAAGATCTGATATCCTTTGTAGGCCATACCAAAAGGAGCCTTTACATTACCAAAAATTTCAACCATCATCTCATTCCTTGAATAATCCATCTTAAGGATATCAATTTTCATATCAGCAGAGAGGGCGTCGGATATATCGTTAATCACCTCTTTATAAGAAGGAGCCCTCTGGTAGGAAGCCAAATCCTTTACAAATGAAAGTGTCTCTTTATATTCAATTTGGGGAATCTCCTGTTTAGCCCTCATCTGAATAGATGCCTTCTTTCCTTCCAATGCTATTAAGTCCTTTTGAAGCAAATCTATCTTTTGATTGTACCAGAAATATCCACTCAATAATAAAAGGCCAGTCAAAAGGAATAAGGCATTAAGGTATGGGGACCATTTCTGAGTGTAATAAAGGGTCTTTTCTGTTCGAGATGCGATCCCCTTGGCCCCAGATAGCATCCTGATTGCCCTTAAAAAAGAAAGATGGTATTCCTTTTCATTGAAGACTATTACCTCTTCTTCGAAAGAAAAGCATTTATTCTCCATCTCCTCATCCCACTCCGGCTCAACTCCGCTATCAATCCAGTTAAGAAAAAGGATTCTCTCCGTTTTAATCCTGTTTTCTGACTCCACTGTTTTAATATCTGTTCTTACCGTATCCCAGAGGGTAGAGATCTGTTCCTCGCTTGTATCAAACGCAACACATCGGTTTGCGTAATAAACCTTTTTTTTTGTCCCTATTATCAAATCAGCAAAGCGGCTATGCTGAAAAACAATGGCCACCGGATTTCGAGGCCGCATATGCTTTAAGACATGATAGAGAACAGTAAAAAGAGGAAACAAAATTACCGAATCTTCATGCTCCTTGATCTGGTCAGAATATTGATAGAAAAGGCGTGTGGGAAGGGCGGTAAAAAAGATATCTGTAGTGTTTTTCCCTTTTTTCTTTTTCCAGTGGGTAATAATAGAAACCGGTTCTGCAAACTCTCCGGATTCCTGCAGTTTTTTTCGGACCATGACCTCCACATACCTGACAGGCGCCTCTATGGCCATAGTCCTCGTAATGGACTCCTGCATATCAGAGATAAACCATTTGTTTCCCTCAATATCGTTCAATTCAACAATTTGTTCAAGTTTATTTCCTGACAAATAGTATAATATACCATCTATCTCAATTGCGTATTTTCTTGAATGTTTAAACATTACTTCTGCTTAACCACAAATGCCCCTCTAAGGGTTAACAAAATGTCTCCCTCTTTTGTCTCTAAAGAATCAGCAGAAGTCGAGGGCGGTTTGTTTTGTTTTGACTTTTTATCAGATTCTATTTTGGTTTTTACATGAAGCGTTACTGGCTTGAAATAATAGGAGGAGGAGTTCGTTGTCTGTCTTAATATCTTTTCTGCCTCTTGAAAGGAGACTGGTTCCTGGATGTTAACATCATAAGAGGCCCATTTATCCTTCTCTAACCCCAGGGATCTGGAGCGATTAATAAAATTATTCACCTTAACCATAATACGCCTTTTGCGCTCTATTTCCCGCTGCCGCTCTTTCAGCAACCGAACCTGTCTGGTCAATACCTTCAGCTTCTCCTTATTCAGGATATACGTATTGTAGGACCCCAGGAAAAAGTAGGCGGTTGTCACAAAAAAGATTGCCAAAAATGCCGAGATTATGTGTGGTTTAAAGATGCTAATTCTTAAGCCCCTTTTTATCTGTCTGATTAAACTAAAAATCCATCTTCCAGCGGGCTGAAACTTCAGTAGTTGGAGCACCCCAGGCGGCATTGGCATTATCGGCGACATTGTAACACAGAAAGTCTCCAGCAGTCCCATCAGCCTCACCATCTATCATGGTATCCAGGGCAATACCTAACTCACCGGGAATCTCAGATATCCAGATGTAATTGTATTTTCCCGTAGCATCGTATTTAAATGCCACAGCGAGATCGTGACCTGTGCCATCAATATCACTATATCTGTACTCCCAGCAATTACTGGTATTGGTAGTGGGAGCCGTAAGTCCTACATCATCCAATCCATAAAAATCTGTTCCACCTGGATCACCTGTCTTAAGGTAACCTCGCTCGGTATCAGTTATCACACCGCTGCCATCCGCATCTGTATCGCAGTGACTATCTTGACCTTTTCCTCCGCCAGCTGTATCGTAAAAATCACCTAATCTCTTTCCGGTTCTGTCATACATATTGAGATAGCAAAGTCGCCATGCATTAACATACTTTGTGTATACCTTCTTTTGTTCTCCGCTCCTGATAAGATCTTTTCCTTTCACCACGGCCCCGATGATGATACCGATAATGATTAATACGATGGCCATTTCAATCAGTGTAAAGCCACTATTGTTTAACAACAATCCAGTTCCCCTACCTTTTTTTGCCTTCATTCTTCTCTTCCTCCTTTTAAGTAATTATGGGTTAATATTGAGATAATTGGAGTCATATTTTTTT
>Ga0190359_1001611_pt1 | contig 14086 bp, 14 predicted proteins | sample 48721823_MG_FD_161269 | JGI IMG/M metagenome (GOLD analysis project Ga0190359, IMG submission 161269) | Hydrothermal vent microbial mat bacterial communities from Southern Trench, Guaymas Basin, Mexico - 4872-18-2-3_MG | ecosystem: Environmental > Aquatic > Marine > Hydrothermal vents >... | reverse complement strand
AAAAAGCTCAAACGGAGTGAATTCGATCTGGAGGATTTTCGGACCCAATTAAAACAGATGAGGAAGATTGGGACACTCGAAGAGATACTGGGCATGATTCCCGGCCTGGGCAAGCTGAAAAAGATGGGGAACCTCAAGCCAGACGAGAAAGAGCTGGTCAAGGTGGAAGCGATTATCAATTCCATGACAGTGGAAGAACGACGGAAATATAAGATCATTAACGGGAGCAGGCGGCGAAGAATCGCCAAGGGAAGCGGTACCAGCGTTCAGGACGTGAATCGCCTGCTCAAAAACTTTATCCAAACAAAGAAAATGATGGAGCGCTTTACCAAAAAGGGTGGACTTGAAATTCCGTCCCTTTTTGGCTGAAGACGGGTACGTAATCGGGTGCCGGCTGCATTGGGGCCGGGTTCCCACTGAAAACAAGGGGGTGATAGCAGCTAATGGCAGTTAGAATTCGAATGACACGGATGGGTGCGAAAAAGAAACCGTTTTATCGTCTGGTGGCGGCCGATTCACAAGCGCGTCGCGATGGAAGGTTCTTAGAGATACTGGGATACTATGATCCAACCAAGGATCCCGCGGTAGTAAAGATACATGAAGAAAAGGTCAATTACTGGCTTGAAAAAGGGGCACGCGTCACTGAATCGGCACGGGCACTTCTCAAGAAGGAAGGATTGATGAAATCCCATTCAGCATCCAACTGATACGGCGTTTCTGTGCGATCATATGGGAGGTGAATCAAGATGAAGGAATTGATTTTGTACATTGCGAAAGCGCTCGTAGATAAGCCTGAAGAAGTGACCGTGACAGAAATCGAGGGAGAACAGACATCGGTTATCGAGTTGAAAGTCGCCAAGGAAGACCTGGGAAAAGTCATCGGAAAACAGGGCCGCACGGCACGGGCCATGAGGACGATTCTCAGCGCCGCCTCCACAAAGATTAAGAAACGATCGGTCTTGGAGATTATAGAATAGCATTGGCATCCGGTTCATCCACGAATTGGATCCTGTTGGGAAAGGTGCTCAGACCCCATGCGTTGGAGGGCCGTCTTTACGTGCAATCCTACGCGGAGTCTGAGGCATCATTTGAAGAGGCTGGAGAGATTTTTTTGAAGTCCTCTTCCGGGGAGATCCGCGCATACAGGGTATTATCCTCAAGGCCCCATAAAAATGGGGTGTTGATGAAGCTCAATGGGGTGAATAGCCTGGAAGAGGCAGAGACACTGAGGGGTGCGGAGATCCTGGTGCCGGTCGAAGCCATCCCCCGCAAAGAGGGGGAGTACCTCTGGCATGAGTTGATGGGCCTGAGGGTCTTGCTCGAGACCGGGGAACAGATCGGTACAATCACCCATATCCTTCGTGCAGGGAGCAATGAGCTCTATGTAGTCGGGCATGGCAAAAAAGAGGTGTTTGTCCCGGCTACAGTCGAGGTGGTGAAAGAGATCGACCTGGAAAAGGGCATGATGATTATTTCAGCCATGGAGGGGTTGTTAGACCTGAATGAAGTTTGATGTCCTCACCTTGTTCCCTGAAATGATCGAGGCCTACCTACGGCAGGGAATCCTGGGCCGCGCCATAACCAGGGGCCTGATCAGCATCCAGTTGATTAATATTCGTGACTTCGCGAAGGGAAAACATAAGATAACGGATGACCGACCCTACGGCGGGGGCGAGGGGATGATTATGAAGCCGGGTCCCATCGACCGGGCGCTGAAATCGGTTGACCGGGTCCCGGGGATCAGCCGGGTCATTCTCCTCACTCCCCAGGGACGCCGATTCGCTCAATCCATGGCATGGGAAATGTCCGGCTGGGATCAGCTCATCCTGATCTGCGGTCGGTATGAGGGGGTAGATGAAAGGATCGTGGCAGGCCATGTGGACCTGGAACTGTCAGTGGGCGACTACATCCTGACTGGCGGGGAATTAGGGGCCATGGTGGTCATCGATGCGGTGGCCCGGCTGATTCCCGGTGTTTTGGGCGGGGAAAGATCGCCGCTCGAAGACTCCTTTGAGGACGGTCTTCTCAAATATCCGCAATATACACGACCCAGGGTCTTCGAGGGAAAGGAAGTGCCGGAGATCCTGCTCTCGGGCGACCATGAAAAGATCCGGGTGTGGCGCAGGAAAAAATCCCTCAAACGCACGGCAGAAAGACGACCCGATCTGCTCGAACAGGCCGTATTGACGGCAGAGGACAGGGCAATTTTGGCCGAAGAATAAGGGGGCGGGAATTTGCGTCTTTATATGGGTCTGGTGCATTTTCCCGTACGCAACAAACACGGCGGGAAGATTGCCTCGGCCGTAACCACCCTGGATATTCACGACCTGGCCAGACTGGCCAGGACCTATGATGTAAGGAGGCTGTTTATTATCACGCCCCTGCCCGATCAGCAGGAGCTAACCAGACGGATCTTGAGGCACTGGATCGAGGGGTACGGGGGCCGGTATAATCCCCATCGCAAAGAGGCCCTTGCATGTGTTTCTGTAGCGGGCAGCATGACGGAGGCCGTAGCCCGGATTCAGGAAATAGAGGGGGAAATCCCCCTGATCATTGCAACTGATGCCGCCTATCAGGAAGGCCGGTCCATTTCCTATGAAGAGGCCGGGAAGGTTATTAGGGGAAATCAGGCGGCCGCCCTTATATTTGGGACCGCCTGGGGCCTTCATGAGGAAGTAATACAGCAGACAGATCTGGTCCTGGCCCCTGTTTTGGGGAAAAGGGGGTACAATCACCTGTCGGTAAGGACGGCGGCCGCCATCATCCTGGATCGATTGGCAGGGCAGAGAAAGGATTGAGCCCGGGCGGTGCGCAAAAAATCAGATTGGGTATGCCGCAACCTGGAAAGATGAAAGAAAGAGGAGAAGGAGATGAATGTAATAGAAGCGCTTGAAAAGGAGCAGATGCGCGTCGATATCCCCGATTTCAAGCCGGGAGATACAATTCGAGTGCATGCAAAGATCAAAGAGGGAGAAAAAGAGAGGATCCAGGTATTCCAGGGCGTTGTCATACGGAAGCGCAAAGGAAATACCGGCGCCACCTTTACCGTCAGGAAGGTTTCCTACGGGATCGGCGTGGAACGGATCTTCCCGCTCCATTCCCCTGTAATAGACAAAATCGAGATTGTCACGAGGGGCAAGGTGCGAAGGGCAAGGCTTTACTACCTGCGAAATCTGCGGGGCAAGGCGGCAAGAATCAAGGAAAAGCGCGTATGATGAGGGAGGAGGCGCATCGGTTCAAACATCGGATGATGTGGGCCCGCAAACCGGATGATTGTGAGTGCGCATGAAACGCTGCCTTTGTTTCCAGAACAGGCCGGTGGTCTTGCCGTAGACCCGCTTTTTTACGAGAAGTGGGCACGCAAGGCCGGATATGGATTGGTTGCCGGGGTAGATGAGGCAGGCCGAGGTCCCCTTGCCGGTCCGGTGGTGGCCGGGGCGGTGATTTTTGGCGGCGATCAGGATCTGGCGGGCATCCGGGATTCCAAACAGATGACCCCAAAAATGCGGGAGAAGGCCTTTGGCTTTATTCAGCGTGCGGCCTTGACCACAGGCATCGCGGTTGTTTCACATCAATATATTGATGAATTCAATATCTTGAAAGCCTCACTCGAGGCCATGTCACGGGCCGTGGCTTATCTTGATCCCCGGCCCGAGATCCTCCTTATTGACGGCATCCATCCGATTCCCGTCGCCATTCCTCAAAAATGCCTGACAAAAGGCGACCGGATCTGCCGGAGTATTTCTGCTGCCTCCATCCTTGCCAAGGTATACCGGGACAGGATCATGCGGGCCTGGCATCAGATGTATCCCGTCTATGATTTTGACAAGAACAAGGGTTATGGAACCGCGCAACACCTTGCGGCATTAAAGGCCCACGGACCTTGTCCGATTCATCGTCTGAGCTTTAGGCGGGTGGTTCAGGAATAAATTGCCCTGCCGCAAGGGGCGGGGTACTAAAATGAGGGTTTTCCCTTTCTTGGTGCAGCAGGCTGCGGGGAATCAAACCCTACAGATTTCGCATCGCACTTCGAGTGATCAATCCGTGTAATCTGCGAAATCTTCGGATTAATAAAGAGGCGCCAGCCAGGCGGGGTGATGCAACACAAAATGGTGTTGACGCGCGTCAACAGTATTTTTGCTCGGCAAAAGGCGGATGGTTTTGACAAAAGAACGACTTCAATTAGGGGCGCTCGGAGAAGAACTGGCATACAGAAAAATCAAACGTCTGGGATACCGGCCGATCCTGCGAAATTACCGCTGCCCACTGGGAGAAGTGGATCTCATTGCAAAAGACGGCGACACCCTCGTGTTTATTGAGATCAAGACCAGGAAGGGGAAGACCGTTAGCTATGCCAAGGAGGCGGTCAATAAAAGAAAACGGCGACAGGTCTCGAAGGTTGCTCTCTCTTATATGAAATCCAAAAAATGCTGCGATATGAAGGCCCGATTCGATGTGGTCGCCGTCTGTCTGGGCCGGGGGGAGCCTGAGATCGAGGTCATAAAGAACGCTTTTGACCTAACATATTAGCCCATGGATGCTCTGCAACATACGGGTGTCGCTACCGATCGGGGCCGAGCTTTTGGGACTCTTTATGTAATATCTACGCCAATCGGAAACCTGGAAGACATCACCATCAGGGCCTTGCGCATTCTGAAAAGCGTGGACAGGATTGCCGCGGAGAGCGTGGCTCATACCAGACAACTGTGTAAGAGCTATGGAATTGATACGGCCCTGACAAGCTATCATCAACATAACCAGGGTACGAAAACCGGCCAACTCATCGGGTGGTTGAAGTCCGGAAAGCAACTTGCCCTGGTGACCGATGCCGGGACTCCTGGCATTTCAGATCCGGGGGCCCGGCTGATCAGCCTTGCTGCCGAGAAAGGGATCAAGGTCGTACCTGTCCCCGGACCATCGGCGCTTGTGGCGGCCCTGTCGGTATCGGGCCTTCAGACAGATCGTTTTTTGTTCTTAGGGTTTTTGTCGAGCAAACCGGGGAAGCGTAAAAAAGAATTGAATTCCCTGGTCTCCGAGACCCGCACCATGGTCTTTTACGAGGCCCCGCATCGTATTCAGGCGATGCTGGCGGATTTGCAAGAAATATTCGGCGAAAGACAGATGGTGGCGGCAAGGGAGATGACCAAGGTCTTTGAGGAGATATTGCGGGGAACCCCGGCTGATATTTTGGCGTCTCTGACGCCCGAAAAGATCAAGGGAGAATTTACATTAGTCGTGGCAGGGAGTGAATCCAAACAGGCATGCGCTGGATTGAGCGAAGAGGCCTTGCAACGAATAGACGAATTGATCCAGGCCAATCAGATGAGCGTCAAAGATATCGCCGCCCTGATTTCAAAGGAGGCAGGTCTGCCCTATCGTCAAGCATACAGGGCCTGTCTTGAGAAAAAAAACAAGCTGCGGCAGGAAGGCAGACTGGTTTCCGTAAAAAAGCTCACAGTCAAAAACAGGCTGGGCCTTCACGCCAGATCCGCCGCCAAGATCGTAACCTTGGGAAGACAGTACCGTTCCCGGCTCTTTCTCAAGAAAGACGGGGAAGAGGTGGACGGCTCCAGCATACTGTCTATACTGACGCTGTCATGTCCAAAAGGGACCGAGATGGAAGCGAGGATTGTCGGGGAAGATTCGGAGCTTTTTATGGAACAATTGAGTAAGCTGTTTGAGCAAAAATTCGGGGAAAAGGCATGAAATCAGATCGTGCCGCCTCGGCGAAAAAATTGCGGGGGATTCCTGTTTACCCGGACATTGTCATTGGCAAGGCCCACCTGGTAGACCGGTCGCGGACCAAAATCCTGTATCAGTGTTTTGTGAACGATGAGCATGTGGACCGGGAGGTAGAACGATTTGAGGAGGCCCTTGAGACGGTGGAGGCACAATTCATTTCACTCAGAAACAAAATGCCGGACACGCTCAAGGATCAGGCCTTTATTCTGGACAGCCACCTTATGATCCTTAAGGACAGCATGCTTCGGGATTCCACCATCGACAAGATGCTCGCGGAAAAAATAAATGCCGAGTGGGCCCTGAAAAAGAGCCTGGAGGAAATCCGGAGGGTCTTTGAGCAGATCGACGACGACTATATCAGCAATCGCATCAGCGACGTGGAGAATGTCGCTGACCGGCTGCTTCGAACCCTTTCCGGAGATACGCATCACAATCTCAGCGATATCAATCAGCGGGTGATAATTGTTGCACATGATCTTTCCCCGGCCGATACCACAGAATTGAATATCGCCAAGGTAATGGGATTTATTACCGATGTGGGCGGCAGGACCTCCCATACCGCCATCATGGCACAGGCCCTCGAGATCCCTGCGGTAGTGGGTCTTGAAAATGTTACATCTCTTGTAGAAGACGGCGACCTCCTGATCGTTGATGGAAATTCAGGGACGGTTGTTGTCAACCCTGAAGACAGCGACATCATCTTCTATCAGGAACGGAAGCTCCAGCTTGAAAAGTACAAATCCAGCATCGCCAGGATGAGTTATCTCCCGGCAGAGACCCCTGATGGACACCGGATTGCCATTACCGCGAATATTGAGTTTCTGGAAGAGGTGACGGCCGCCAAAGACTACGGGAGCGAGGGCATTGGTCTTTACAGGACCGAATTCCTTTATCTAAGAGGAAAGGGCTTCCCCGACGAAAATGAACTGTTCGAAGATTACCGCGAGGTCGCGGAGATTATGCGGCCGGCGCCCGTCAGCATCCGCACCCTGGACCTGGGGGGCGATAAATTTACATCGGACATTGCCATATCCGAGGAAAACAATCCCGCCCTCGGTCTGAGGGCCATACGTTTCTGTCTTCGGGAACCGGAGATATTCAAGACCCAGCTCCGCGCCATTCTCAGGGCAAGCGCCTTCGGCAGAATCCAGATGATGTTCCCAATGATATCGGGGCTTCAGGAACTTCTGGACGCAAGGGCGATCCTGGACCAGGTCAGGGACGACCTGGATCGCGAAGGAATCCCCTACGACGCTGACATGGAAGTGGGCATCATGGTGGAGATCCCGTCTGCGGTTGCCATGGCCGAAATACTGGCCCATTATGTCGATTTTTTCAGCATCGGGACCAATGACCTGATCCAGTATGCCCTTGCCATTGACCGGGTAAACGAACATGTGGCCTATATGTATCAGCCCTTTCATCCCGCTATCCTCAGGATGGTTCAGCAGGTGGTCAATGCGGCCAAAAACGCCGGGATCCATGTCTCCCTGTGCGGCGAGATGGCAGGAGATCCCTTGTGCACCTCTATTTTACTGGCAATCGGTCTGGACAGCCTCAGTATGAACGCAAGGGCCATCCCTCTTGTCAAGAAGGTGGTGAGGACCATTCCCATGGAGCAGGCCCGCGCTGATCTGGAGCAGATTATGCGGCTCAATACGGCCAGCGAAGTCAGGGCCTATCTGCTGCGACAAACCCGGAAGATGTTTCCCGAGCTGCAGGAAAGAGGATACCTCCTGGATTGACAGGCAATGATTGAGTGTGGAAGAAGCATTCCGAGGGAAGCCCGAGGCCGTTAGACGGGCAATAAACCACAATTTCATGCGCGTGCCTGAGGATCTGATGGCAGGAAAGTGCGCGACGGGCGAATGATGAGTGCTCCTGATTCAGGTGTGAAAACCGTCTGCCAAAACAAGAAGGCCGGCCATGACTATTATCTGGATGAATTCCTGGAGGCCGGGTTGGTCCTTGCAGGACCGGAGGTGAAGTCTCTCAGAGAGGGACGGGCCAATCTGGTGGACAGCTACGCCAAGGTAAAACGGGGGGAGGTCTTTTTGTACCATATGCACATATCCCCCTATCCATTTTCCCATGGCCTGGATATGGATCCAACACGGACCCGAAAACTCCTGCTCAAGAAGAGGGAGATCAAGCGCCTCATTGGGAAGACAGAGACAAAGGGCTATTCCCTGATTCCAACGAAGGTATATTTTAAAAGGGGACGGGCCAAGGTGGAAATCGCCCTGGCAAGGGGAAAGAAAAAATTTGATAAGCGGAGGGCCCTGAAAGAAAAAGAACTGAAAAGGGAGATGGAGCAGGCCAGGAAAAAAGGTAATTAGTGCCTGAACGAAAACCCGGAAATTTGAAAGACCCAACGTATCAGCTCAATAATTCGGGGGATAACAGGGAACGTAGTGCCGGGGCAGGATGATTTTCCTTATGCTCCGGGCCTCCGGGCCGGTCTCTTCAGTGACTTATCTGCGGGAGACACTTGCCCCCTTCAGCATTCTCGCATTCGTCGAGCTGCGGCTTCCCCCACTGATAAGTCACAAAGAGACAGCGCCCTCCTCTCCGAGGCGTAGGCTCTACGAGCCGGAGGCCGGCAGTCGCGTCAGAAAAACGCTCCTGCCCCTGTTCATTAAGCGATTACGTCAAAAGTGCTCTAATTAAACCTCGGCCGTGGCCGAACTGGGTTTTCGTTCAGGCACTAATTATTGACAATTGCGTGGCTAATTATTATTCTGTATTTAATTGTGTTATTTTCCCGGGGGCGAAACGGCTTCGACGGGGATAATTGAGGCTTAGGTTGCATACCGAGGTTCCATCTGCTCGTAAAACGGGTGGGCTTAAAACAAACGCAGACGATTATGCGTATGCCTTAGCCGCATAAAATAGGCTAACGTCCTCCCGGTTTGAGCCTGCGTGACCGAAGAGGACGTCGACGAGCAGGCTAGCCGATCTGTTGCACCTGTGAAGCAGAAAGGCGAATTTAAACACAGGTTAGCCTCAGGGATAGCTTGCCCAATTGTCATCTGTGAGGCGAAACTTCAAAATTGGGCTAAGTATGTAGACACCTATGCTGAATGTTTCCGGACGCGGGTTCGACTCCCGCCGCCTCCACCATTTGAAAAAAGACAACCCGTCTCTCCGCAGGTCTTCTCCGGGACGACCTGTCTGCCAACAGGCAGGCGGGTTTTCTATTTCCCCTTGTTTTCAAAGGGTTTGCGCCAGTTTTACATCTTTTGCGCCCCGTTCTCCACCCGCCTGATTCTCCCTCTTTTCTTAGCCTTAATTCTCTGTTTGCCCCCAGATTCTCTGTTTTCTCCGGACGAAGTCCGAAGCTCGTCCGGTTGGGCAATCCCTTTTATTTCAATGGGTTGAGCCAACCGGCCTTTTGGGGAGTTATGGAAACGCGGCCTGTGGTGTGAAAAAGCACCCCACTTTCCGAACCAAAAGTCCGTCGCAGGATTTGGGAAGTGGGATTAATGCGTATTTCCCGGCAGGGAATATCAATAATCTTCGGCGCTCTCGGGCAGGATACGGAATCGGCAACGATAGCACTTTTCATCCTTGACCCATTCGATGGGGTCCTCGTCAAGGCGGAAAAATTCCCGCAGCCGTTGCGTGATCGCGGGTCAGTTTGAGGTAGCGTTTGTGAAATCCCTGAAATCCCGGCCACCCGTCAAGGCGCTGATTCCACTCGACCAGAGGAGCGCCCTGGCCGGACATCTGGCGTCATACCTCGAACCGACGCCGGAAAGCGCCACAGCGGGCGACTGGGGCCCTGTGTGCGGGGAACTTCTCACCTTTGACCTGCCTGCGCCAAGCGAAGCGCGGCAGGCAGGCGATCCCGAAACCCGCCTGCCCGCCATAGATGGGCTGGAGGATTTCCATCCCGGTGGCTCCAGCATGTACCGAAGGGTACTGATCCCGACGTTTACAAGGGAGACGGTTGTTCCGGTCTGGCTTTATGTGGGTAACGAGATCATTAAGCGTCGGCTTGCTCCGCTGGGGAAGTCACGCTGGCTTTAGCCGGTTAAATCGGGATAAACACGGAATAAACTTGGAGATATTCCTTGACATCAGACCCTCGATTGATATACTTTATCCTTGTTTATCCGGGTTTGTCTGGGCAAAAGACCGGTAAATCCGAGTCTGGTCCATGGTAAACCTATCATCACCCGAATGGAAAGAGGCCGTTGCGAGACAACCTTATGAGATGCTCGGAGTGAGTGGAGACGAATGATGGAAGATCGATGGCTCTCCGTAGATGAGATTGCGGCCTATCTCGGGATCAAACGGGATACGGTCTACAAGTGGATAAGTGAAAGACAGATGCCAGGTCACAAGATCGGCCGGCTCTGGAAGTTTAATAAGGAAGAGGTAGATGAATGGGTGCGTGGTGGCGGTGCAAGCACATCGCAAAATAGGTCAGCCAACAAATGAAACACATCAAAAAAAAATACAGATTCTCCGGCCATCAAACCTTTGTACTGAGATTTGGCTGGCTGGAGAAGGGTTTTGCCTTTATCTCTGCAGGTAAACAGTTTTCTGATCCTAACGCCATTGTTGACCTAGGCGTTGGGAAGAATATGGTCGACAGTATCCGCTATTGGTGTGAGTTGACCAGTATTGTTGAAAACGGAAAAGTAACTCCATTTGGGCGGAAGTTGCTTGATGAAAAAAATGGCTGGGATCCGTTCCTCGAAGATAACGCTTCATGGTGGCTATTGCATTGGCGTCTTGTTGCCAATCCTGTTTTTCAGACCGCCGGCACCGCCCTTTTTTTCGCTTTAAGGAAACCGGAATTTTCAAAGCACGATGTTGCAGAGGCTGTTCTGCGCATGATCCCCCCGGAGAAAAAAGCACCAGCCGAAAATATCATCATGCGGGACGTTGATTGCTATATACGCTCCTATTGCGGAATCAGGCGTTTTGAGAAGAAAAAGGTTAAGGAAGAATCATTTGACTGCCCCTTACAAGACCTGCACCTGATCCAACCGATGATCGATGGCGGCATGTTAAGGTTTTCGATCGGCCGCAAGGCATCTTTGCCCCCTGAGATTATCGGTTATGCGATTTGTAAGTATATGGGCAGACGAAACAAGCAGTCCACGACGATTCAAGAGCTGTTGTACAAGCAATGCAGTCCCGGACAGGTTTTCATGCTGGACGAAAACGCCCCGGTGGAGGCTGTCCAGGAACTCCAGGAAGATCGTCGCTGGGGAACTATGTTTAACTTCACCGAGTCTGCCGGGATCGCGCAGATCCATTGTTCCATCGTTCCGGAAGATGCCGATCAGCTTCTGGACAGTTATTACTACCGGGGAGAGGTCTAATGGCAGAGATATTGAAAAGATCACATTTCACCTCTGTTGCTCCCCGTTTCCAGCGTTCAATAAATCTTCATAACGACTGGCATGATACGGAGATCTCTTCCGGCTATATCATTACTCCCAATGTTGTTCAATCATTGGAACGGTTGTTCCGGGGAGTTCTTACCCCCAAAGGGCAGCGCGCCTTTGCCTTGACCGGCCCTTACGGCACGGGGAAATCGGCTTTTGCTGTTTTCGTTAGCCAGCTTTTCAGCAGCGATCCTGCCTTGGCAGCGCAGGCAGGAAACCTGCTCCCTTCGGGGCTTCAATCGATGCTCAAAAAGGTTCGTGAATCAGCCAGCAGCAGCAACGGCTTCCTGGTTATCCCTGTGACTGCGAGGCGGCGGCCGGTTGCCCAGTTGATCCTTGAAGGGATGTCGGTTGCCCTCTCACAGTTGCCGCAAGTAAGATCCACTCAACAGTTATTCTCCAAAATCACGGCCGCACTGTCAGACAATTCCTGGCAGGATACGTCCATCATCTTGAGATTTTTGTCCGCATTAATCAATGAGGCAAAAAAGCACCACTTTGCCGGTATTCTCCTGTTTATCGATGAGGCAGGGAAGACATTGGAATACGCTCTCCAGGATCGAGGTGGCGGAGACGTCTATATCTTTCAGGAACTGGCGGAGTATGTCAACCGGCAGACCAAGTTGCCGGTCTTGTTTCTGATTACCCTGCACCAAATGTTTGATGATTATGTCGAACTTTCCGACCGTACCCTCAGGAACGAATGGAACAAGGTGCAGGAACGGTTCCAGTCGATTCAGTTTACGGAATCAGCGGCAGCTACCATGCGGATGGTGGCCTCTGCATTCCGGCCAACAAAGAAACTGCCATCATCTGTTTATGGAGAGATTGATGCGGCCTTACAGCAGATACAGCAGGGGGCAATGCCTTTGCCTCTGGGCATTGATTTTGCCGAGTTCAAGGACATGGCACATAGGGCTTGGCCGCTGCACCCCAGCGTCTTGTTGGCCATGCCATATTTGTTCAGGCGCTTGGCCCAGAATGAGCGCTCGATCTTTTCGTATTTGACCAGCCAGGAACCTTACAGCCTGCAGGATCATCTCGTTCAACCGTTTGGCGCGGATGACGACTTTATCCGGCTCCACCATATTTATATCTATTTTCTTTCCAATTTCGAGGCCGGTTTGGCCCGCCTTCCCCATGCCAAGCGCTTGCTGGAAGCCAATGATATCATCAACAGCCGCCAGCGTCTCACTCCCGCCCAGCTCAATCTTATCCGTTCAGTCGCCTTGCTCAATGTGATGTCGGAAATTTGCCCCTTGCGGGCAACGCCACAGACCCTTGCGTGCGTCACTTCCGCCGGGGCCTCGATTGAGCAGGAACTCCAGCTCCTCAAACAGCAATCCATATTGACCTACCGCCGTTTTGATGGATCGTACCGCGTCTGGGAAGGAAGCGATGTCGATATAGAGGCCCGCATGAACGAGGCTCGGCGGAAGCTGCAGATGGAGGGTATGTCTCCCTTGGAAACCCTGTGCCAACATTTACCCAAGCGGACCATTGTTGCTCGGCGTCATGGCCTTGAGACCGGGGTGTATCGTTACTTCAATCTGATCTATGCGGAAAACCTGGGACCGGCAACGCTGAAGGAGGCGGAAAAATACGAAGATGGTGCCGGCACGATAGTGGTGGTGCTGCCCCAGGCGAATTCAAGGGCGCTTGAGGCTGTGGCCAAAAAAGAAACAAAGAAGAACAATAGGCTTATTGTCGCTCTTCCAAGACAGATTGATGCCCTGCGAGGGGTGGTGGAGGAGGTAACCTGTCTTAGATGGGTTGAAGAGAATACCGAAGAGCTGCGGGACGATCGGATTGCCCGCCGCGAACTCAGCCTGCGTCTGGCCATGGGTGAACAACATATTGCCCAGCTCTTGCAGACCCTGCTGGACCCCAGGCCCGCTCCGGTTGGCAACTCATGCCAATGGATATGGCAGGGGGAGGATCGCCATCCCCAACGCCCCGTGGATGTGGCGCGTCTGCTGTCAAGTGCATGTGATGCAATCTACCATCAAAGTCCCCGTATCAGAAACGAATTGGTTGTACGGAAAAAAATATCCTCAGCAGCCGCGTCTGCCCGGCGTTGTCTGCTCACGAGAATGCTCAAGCATCAAACCGAGGAGCGTCTCGGTATTGAGGGATATCCACCGGAACGCAGTATTTATGAATCGGTCCTGCGGGCTACCGGCATACACGCCTTCAACGAGGCTACCGGTCAGTGGGAATTTCGCCCTCCCCCGGAAGACAATGACCGCTGCTTGCGTCCCTGTTGGGACATGATGGAAAAGGAAATTTTTGCTGGGGCGATTAGGCGGATAGAGCTTGTCGATCTTTTTCAAAAGATGGCTGACGTGCCCTATGGTCTTCCCGATGGGGTGCATCCCATTCCGTTCACCGCCTTTTATCTCTGCTACCAAGATGAACTGTTTTTGTATCGTGAAGGGACCTTTGTTCCAGATATCGAGGCTGCGCATCTTGAGTTGTTGCAACGGAGGCCGGATCTGTTTGCGGTTTCAGGGGCGCGTTTGGACGGGATGCGAAAGGCGGTGGTGGAACGGTTGGCAAAGGGCTTAAAGCAACCGGCTAAAACCGCGTCCGTGGTACGGGCCTTGTATCGGATATTAAACACCCTCCCGCAGGTAACTCTCAATACGGCCCGGATCAAGGACGCCGCTGCCATGAAGACGAGGGATTGTCTGTTGCAGGCAAGTTCGCCGGAAGAGCTGCTTTTTGCCGATCTGCCGGCCTGCTTCGGCCTGCGGTCTTTTGAGCAGGGCGAAGACAGACAGGAGGATATGGACCGGTTTTTCGAGTGCTTGAACAACAGCCTGTCTGTCCTGCGGGATTACGAAGGCGAGCTGCTCAGGGAGTGCCGGAATATCCTGCTGCGGGAATGTGGCCTACCCGGCAACCAGGAAGGTTGGTACGAGCTGAAGCGCAGGGCT
>Ga0190359_1001609_pt1 | contig 14096 bp, 10 predicted proteins | sample 48721823_MG_FD_161269 | JGI IMG/M metagenome (GOLD analysis project Ga0190359, IMG submission 161269) | Hydrothermal vent microbial mat bacterial communities from Southern Trench, Guaymas Basin, Mexico - 4872-18-2-3_MG | ecosystem: Environmental > Aquatic > Marine > Hydrothermal vents >... | reverse complement strand
TCATCTCTTGTAACTTTTATTTCCATGATATCCTCCATTGTTTTCATATCATAGTATACAATAAGAAGCAGTAAGTTGTTTAGAACTATTATAACTTATTATGGTTACAGTAAAAATTTTCTTATCTCTAGTGTTCAATATTTTGGTTTTAGACTACATTTTTGCCTTATTGCAGCACCTCTAGGACTCATTGAAGTGCAATTTGTTGAATTTTCCCGGAACAGAGGTCCAAGCGATCACAGTAAGAGGTTTTCGATTCTCTTAAGGTCATTAATGACCTCCTTTTGCCCTTTTTTCCTAAGGGTCTCAATTTTTTTCAATGCGTAGTGCGCTGTAGAGTGATCCTTATAGCCAAAAGCCCTCCCGATTTGCTTTAGGGACAAAGAGGTATACTTCCTGCTTATGTATATGCCGATCTGCCTTGGATAGGTATACACTCGCTTTCTATTAGTTGAAGTAAGATTTCTTATGGGGACATCAAAATAGGTAGCAATAACTCCCTTAATATCTGGTATATCTATCTCGGTTTTATACCTATCATGAACAAGTGACTTGACAACTGAAATACTAACGTTTGAATCACTTACCGAGGCATAATTGGTTATCTTAATTAAGTTTTTAACAAGGGTTTTTATATCCGAGCTGTAGTTCGCCAAAAAGAATAGGACATCATCAGCCATATTGATATGGTCTTCTTGCAGCCTTCTTTTAAGGATTTCAATTCTCATACCTGTATCAGGGACCAGCAGCTCTGAAATAAGGCCACCGGAAACCCTTGATTTCAGTCTGCGGTCTATGTTTTTGAGATTCTGTGGAGGTTCAGTGGCGGTGATTACGATCTGTTTTTGATTCTTATGTAACTTATCAAAGATGACTAGGAATTCTTCTTGACTCTTTTCGCGGAACTCCAAAAGATGCATGTCATCGAAGAGGAAAAGGTCAAGCGTGCCATATTCCGCTCTAAACTCATTGACGCTATCGCTTCTGATTGCATAGGTCAGATCCGAGGTAAAGGTGTCTGCTGAAACGTACTTAACAAGACAGTGCGGATCCGTTGCAGCGCGATAATTTCCAATCGCATTTAGCAGATGCGTTTTACCCAATCCCGGAGAGCTGTAAATATAGAAAGGATTATAGGGATTTAGCCTATCTTTTGCAATACTTAAAGCAGATGAATAAGCGAACTCATTGCATTTGCCTGCGACAAAGCTCTCAAAAGTTAGCGAAGGATTGAGGCGCTGAATCGGGTAATCTCCTGTAGACGTTCCTTGCGGAAACGCCACTCCTGTGCGGGAGCTTCCCTCGTAGGTAAGGTAAATACTTGGAGAATGTTTTGTTATACGCGAAAAGGCCTTTTTAATCTCGGTAAGGTACTTCTCAATGATCCAGTTTCCTACAAACTTATTTGGTGCCCGAAGGATGACTAGGTCCGGATCGAGTTTTTCGACAGCTAGTGGCCTAAACCATATTTCAAACTCTGAGCTAGGGAGCTTAGAGCGAAGATCGGCACTGATTTTATCCCATATATCTTTTTTTTTTGACATATTGATAATGAGCAACTAAAAGCTTAATTTTTATTGGATACTAGGAAAGTTTTTCATAAATGGCAAACAAAAAGTAGGGTAAAGGAGGATAGTGTGCCTCGTAAACCTTATTCTATTGGACTGGCTGGGAAGGGTGGTACTGGTAAAACAACAATCGCGGGATTGCTTGTTAAGTTTCTAGTGGAGAAGGGAAAGGGCCCGATTCTTGCTGTGGACGCTGACTCAAATGCGAATCTGAATGAAGTGCTGGGACTTGAAGTTGAGGAGACTCTTGGCGGCGCTCGTGAAGAAATGAAAAGAGGTGTGGCAACGGGCATGACCAAGGATGTTTTTATGGAAATGAAACTTGAGCAGGCAGTAGTTGAAGCAGACGGTTTTGACTTGATCGTAATGGGAAGGCCTGAGGGTCCGGGTTGTTATTGTGCGGCCAACTCTCTTCTCACCATATACCTAGAAAGACTCATAGGGAATTATGAATACGTGGTTATTGACAACGAGGCGGGTATGGAGCATATCAGCCGGCTTACTACGAACGATATCAATCTCTTACTCGTTGTATCCGATCCAACCAGGAGAGGAATACAGTCGGCTGCCAGGATTTTCGAGTTGACCAAGGAGCTAGGCTTGAACATAGATCGTGAACTGCTGGTGGTCAACCAGGCCAGAGAGGGCCAATTTGATAACCTATCCAAAACTGCTAAGGAGTTTAATCTCGACTTAACAGGTGTCATTCCAGAGGATGAGGAGATTCGAGAATTCGACTTGAACGGCAGACCCACTGTACAACTAAGTCCCACCAGCAAAGCGCTGCAGGCAGCTTATTCAATTTTTGGAAATGTTTTAAGTCTATGATTTTGCTGATACATCTTTGCTGTTTCCAAATGAATCCCTGAAAGTACCTCTCCCACCTCCTCAGTCTTTTGGGCCACCTAGGATTGTACCTCATCTATTGAGCTCAGGTATAAAGAATTATTCAATCTTCCTTCCAGGGTGCCAGAAATTGCTTGACAAGGTGGCTTGAGTCATCTATTTTTTAAAATCTTTTGGAAAGGATAACTCTGTATTCTCCGGGGTTGCAACAACCTCCAGAAATAGTTTGCTTTTTTTGTTACAGCCACTGGAGACCCCACAGACCATAAAGGCGCCTGAAAGCTGCTTTTGGGTCTGAGAGGGCAATAACGTGGAGATGGGGTGCCCTGGTATATATGTTAAATACCAGTGGCGAAGAATCGCGAATGTTTGAGATCAACAAGGAGGGATAGAAATTGGCCTTTGAAATTCCAAAACAGCCTTATTCAGGAAAAATCGCCACTACAACTATTGGTACAGGAGAATCGGCCATCACATTGGGGGGGACGGACTCATACCCATTTCATTTATTCGAAGGACACATGCCCAATCCCCCAAAGATTGCCATGGAAATATGGGATTATGACCCCTCTGAGGAATGGCCGGCTGCAGCGGTGGAGCCTTTTAAAGACGTTATCTCCTCCCCTGAAGCATGGGCGAAGAAATGCATCGAGGAATACGGTGCGGATATCCTCGTTGTTCAGCTAAAGAGTACTGATCCTAATGGGATGGACAGGGGTCCGGATGAAGTTTTGCAGGTCGTGAAGAAAATCGTGGATGCTGTCTCTGTGCCCATTGTATTCTGGGGGACCGCTAATAATCAAAAAGATGAAGAAGTTTTGAAAAAGATTGCAGAAGCATTTCAGGGCAAAAACTTCGGTCTTGCGCCCGTGGAGGAAGGCAACCATAAGGGCGTGGGTGCTGCTGCACTGGGCTACGGGCACATAGTAGTTGCCTCAACTCCGATTGACGTTAATTTAGCTAAACAACTAAATATCTTACTCGGAAATCTGGGCGTCCAGACAGACAGGATCATAATTGATCCCACCACTGGGGGCCTTGGCTATGGCCTGGAGTACTCATACTCCGTTATGGAAAGAATCCGGATGGCAGCCCTTACCCAGGAAGATGACAAGTTGCAGGTTCCAATGATTTCAAACATTGGAAATGAGATTTGGAAGTGTAAGGAGGCAGGTGAATCCATTGAAGAGGCACCTACCATGGGGGACCCTGAAAGGCGCGCCATCTTGATGGAGACGGTAGCCGCTGTGTGCTATCTTCTTGCAGGATCCGACCTGGTGATCTTGCGGCACCCTGAAAGCGTGAGACTCGTGAGAGCGTTCATTGAACGCATTAGTGAGGGCGGTTCCATGGTGGACCTCGCGGAGATCAACAAAAGAGCGGAGCTTAAAGAGGTCGATCTTGCCGCTATTTCTCCTGAGCCTGATCTGAGTATAGCCGAAGAGGAAGCTCCTCCAAAGGAAAAAGCAGCGAAGCCTGAAGTAAAAGAGGCCAAAGCACCTCCAAAGAAAGAGGCCAAGGCCCCACCCAAAAAAGAAGTAAAGCCTGAGGAGAAAGAGGTCAAAGGGCCTCCGAAAAAGGAAGAAAAGCCTGCCGAGGCTCCAAAGGTGGAAGAGAAAAAGGTTGTAGAGCTGAAGGCCAAGGAAGAGGAGGAAGCAAGGAAGAAGGTAGAAGCTGAAGCAAGAGCCAAGGCGGAAGCAGAAGCAAAGGCCAGGGCAGAAGAGGAGAAGAAGGCGGAAGCAGAAGCAAAAGCCAGGGCAGAAGAAGAGGCAAAGGCCAAAGCAGAAGCTGAGCGCAAAGCCAAGGCAGAAGCCAAGGCCAGAGAAAGGGAAGAGCTTCTTGCGCTCAGGCAGAAAAGAGCAGAAGAGAGGGAAAGGCTGGAAGCAGCAAGGAAGGCTGCAGAAGCAGGCAAGGTGCCCAAAACACCGGCTGCTCACCAGCTGAGCCTTGTGGATCGATTGATTATGAACGTTGATCGGATACACAGGCGCCAGTCCTAGAAAGCGTTGACCAATAATATAACACGAGGAGGAACCTTACCAATGGCGACAGAAGGTGTCAAAGAAAAGGCAGCCGCTGCAAAGGTAAAAAAAGCGGCTAAGCCTCAAGAACTGACTATTGACGTGGCCAGCATGGAAATGATTGAAAGGTCTCGGGAATTGGAAGTTGAGACCATTTTCGACAGGGCTGCCACAATGAAGCCGTGTAACATAGGAGCACAGGGCACCTGCTGCAAGAATTGCGCACAGGGACCGTGCAGGCTTCCTTTACCAAAGAGCGGTATCGAAGGTGAAGATACCCGAAAAGGTTTGTGTGGTGCAACACCGCAAACAATTGCCGCTCGAAACTTCGCCCGGATGGTGGCCGGCGGGGCTGCTGCTCACTCGGATCATGGAAGAGGAGTGGCAGAGACTTTCCTGGCCGCGGCAAGAAAAGAAACCGAAGATTACAGAATTAAGGATACCCAGAAGCTGCTGGAGATTGCACCTGATTTTGGAGTCGACATCACGGTGGAAGGAGAAAACGGAGAGGTCCTTGACAGGGATATTGATGAGATAGCCGTGGAGGTGGGCGAAAGAGCGCTGGCCCAGTGGGGACAGCAAACCGGCGAGGTTGCTACTGTCAAGAGAGCGCCGGGGCCACGATACGAGCTTTGGAAAAAGCTGGGCGTGGTTCCAAGAGGAATAGACCGTGAAATTGTTGAGATCATGCACAGAACCCACATAGGGGTTGACCAGGACTATGAAAATATTTTGGAACAATGTACGAGGGCTGCCATCGCCGACGGGTGGGGCGGTTCGATGATTGCCACTGATCTTCAGGATGTACTTTTTGGTTGTCCCTATCCGTTGAAGAGTTCCGCAAACCTTGGTGTTTTAAAGGAGGATCATGTGAACCTGGTGATTCACGGCCATGAACCTCTTTTAAGCGAGATGATAGTGCAGGCAGCCGAACTCCCGGAGATGCTCGAACTGGCGAAAGAAAAAGGCGCCAAAGGGATCCAGCTCAGTGGCATATGCTGCACTGCTAATGAAATTTTAATGCGCCACGGGGTGCCGCTGGCCGGAAACTTCCTCCAGCAGGAGCTGGCCATTATTACGGGAGCCGTGGATGCGATGGTGGTTGACGTGCAGTGCATAATGGAAAATATCGCGAACGTGGCGCAATGTTTTCACACCAAGATCATTACAACAAACCCAAGAGCAAGAATAGCTTCCGGAGATACAGTTCACATTGAGTTTGACGAACACACTGCCTTTGAAGACGCAAAGAAAATAGTGAGAACCGCAATAGAGAATTTCCCAAACAGGGAAAAAGAGGTTATTATCCCTCGCCAGAGCTCCGACCTGGTGGCGGGCTTCAGCTACGAGGCGATCAACTACCACCTCGGAGGCACGTTCCGGGCATCTTATACGCCCCTTAACGATAATATTATCAATGGCCGGATACGAGGTATCGGCGGCGTGGTTGGGTGAAACAATGCCAGAACCTCTCTGGATGAGGGGCACATCACTGTAGTAAAAGAGTTGATCAAGCACGATGTCATTGTTCTCACCACGGGATGCAATGCAATTGCCTGCGCAAAGGCAGGGCTTTTGACGCCTGAGTCTGCAAAAGTTTACTGCGGCCCAGGCCTTGCCGAGGTTTGTGAGGCAGTGGGAATTCCACCGGTGCTGCACATGGGTTCCTGTGTGGATAACAGTAGGATTTTAATGGCGGCCACAGAAGTGGTTAAGGCAGGAGGCCTGGGTAAAGATATAAGTGAGGTTCCTGTTGCAGGTTCAGCACCTGAGTGGATGAGTGAAAAGGCCATTAGTATTGGGCATTACTTTGTGGCATCAGGAGTTTATACCGTTTTTGGTGTGACCATGCCGGTTACCGGTGCACCGGTCTTTGAACACTACCTCTATAAGGAGCTGGAAGACATCTATGGCGGCATGTGGGATTGTGAACCTGATCCTGTTAAACACGCGCAGAAAATGATCGCCCATATCGACAAGAAACGAAAGGCCCTTGGCATTGATAAGGCCAGGGAGCGAGTGCTTTTCGATATGGCGGCGCGTCGTGAGATCGAAGCAGCTTAGTGAATTGTAAAAAATTTAATGCCTCTTAGGAAGGGAGGAAAGAACCTATGTCGAAACTAGTCGCATTTGCTGCCATACAGGGAGCCTACAATATAGTTTCCAAGGCAGAAGGAAAGTACAAAAGGGCTCTGGAGACGTATGGTGGAAGTCAGAAACTGGAATTTCCGAACACAGCTTACTACTTACCTATCATTTATTCTCTGACAGGTATGAAGGTTACAGACCTTGATTCTGCAAGAAAACCGCTTGAGTTTGCGAGAAAACTTTTACCCCCGCACATAAAGAAAGACTGTTACCTGCCCTACCTGGGCCCCCTGTTGGACGCCGGTATGGCAGCGCTCTTTGCCGAGGAGATCGTGGAAGCAATTCGTTACGTGGAGGATCCCGATTTCTACCAGCCTGAAGTGGAGGAGCCTGACATAGACAATGGGAAGATCTGGCTTGGAGCCGCAGATGATGCAATCATGAGAAAGCGAGGCGTTGAATTTGTGGATGGAACAGCGCCCGGTTTTGCTGCCATCGTCGGCGCAGCTCCGGAGCCGGAGACAGCAAAGAAGATCGCTGAAGAGTACCAGGTAAAGACGATTTACGTTTTTATGGCTGCGAACCAGAATGGGACAACTTTTGCCGAACAGCTAATCGAAGCAGGGGTGCAGATCGGGTGGAATACACGTCTTGTGCCTTTTGGACCGGACATATCTGCCGCGGTTTTTGCTCTTGGTTTTGCCAATAGGGCGGGAATGTCATTTGGCGGTATTGCTCCCGGCGATTATAAGAGGCAGCTCAGGTACCAGAAAAACAGAATTTTTGCATTCGTGAACGCCCTGGGAGATGTTAACGCCGAGTGGGCTGCAAATGCAGCAGGCGCCCTCAACTGGGGTTTCCCCACGATCGCGGATACGGACATACCTGAGGTGTTACCCACAGGAGTTTGCACTTACGAGCATGTTGTCGCAAACGCGTCACATGATGAAATTGTCGCCAAGTCAATCGAGATACGCGGACTGAAAGTCACGATCAGCAAGGTGGACATCCCGCTTGCGTATGGACCGGCTTTCGAGGGCGAACGAGTGCGCAAGGATGATCTCTACCTTGAAATGGGTGGGGGAAAGACTCAGTGCACCGAGCTTTGCAAGATGGCCGAAATGAACGAGATCGAGGACGGCGAAGTGGAAGTTATCGGCCCGGACGTGACCGATGTGAAAAAAGGCGACCGACTGCCGCTCGGCATCTATGTGCAGGTGGCTGGAAGGCAGATGCAAGTGGACTTTGAACCGATTTTGGAGAGGCAGATACACCACCTTATTAACTATGCCCAAGGCATTATGCATATTGGGCAGCGCGACATTTCCTGGATCAGGGTAAGCAACCAGGCAATAGAGAAAGGGTTTACCCTAAAGGATATTGGCGTAATTTTGCATGCAAAGTTTCATCAGGACTTCGGCAATATCCTGGACAAGGTGAAGGTTACCCTTTATACAAAGAAGGAGGATGTGGACAAGCTCACAAAGTGGGCAAGGAAGGAGTATAAAACAAGAGATGACCGCGTGGAGAAAATGACGGATGAAAGCATTGAGATTTTTTACTCCTGCACCTTGTGCCAGTCATTTGCACCTAACCACGTTTGCGTTGTAAGCCCTGAAAGAACAGGACTTTGTGGTGCTTACAACTGGATGGATTGCAAGGCCTCCTACGAGATTAACCCCACTGGGCCGAACCAGCCTGTTGAAAAAGGAGAGTGCCTTGATCCAAAGCTCGGGCAGTGGAAAGGGGTCAATGAATTTGTTTATAAAGCCTCAAGGCAGGCCATTGACCACTATAACTTTTACAGCCTGGTGCACGACCCAATGACCACGTGCGGGTGCTGCGAGTGTATAGCGGCGGTTTTGCCAGCCTGTAACGGCGTCATGACCGTACACAGGGACTACAGCGGTGAGACGCCCTGCGGCATGAAATTCTCTACCCTTGCAGGTGTAATAGGCGGGGGGCAGTCTACCCCGGGTTTTGTAGGCCATTCGAAGTACAATATCACGCAGCGCAAGTTTATCGTGGGTGACGGAGGACTCCTGCGAATGGTCTGGATGCCTAAATCCTTGAAAGAGGAAATAAGGGAGCGGCTGATCAAGCGAGGAGAAGAGCTGGGCATGCCTGATTTAATTGACAGGATAGCGGATGAGACTATTGGGACCACTGAGGAGGAGATTCTACCTTTTCTCCAGGAAAAGGATCATCCTGCTTTGAAAATGGAGCCCATTGTAAGTGAATAGAGGATTCTTTTACTTTAGTTAGCATAGGAGTGGACTATGGGATTGACTGGAATTCAAATTTTTAAGCTATTGCCCAAGACGAACTGTGGTGAATGTGGGGTTCCCACCTGCCTGGCGTTTGCCATGAACCTGGCCGCCGGCAAGGCAGAACTTGATTCATGTCCCTATGTATCGGATGAAGCAAGGGAAAAGCTGGCCGAGGCTTCGGCTCCTCCGATTCGACAGGTTGCTGTAGGGGCAGGTGTAAGGGCCTTCAAGATCGGCGGCGAGACAGTCATGTTCAGGCATGAGAAGACTTTTTATAATCCCACGGCTGTAGCAGGGCTCATAACCTCGGACATAGACCCCGGTGCCCTTGAAAATAAGCTGAAGACCTGGAACGCATTTCAGTTTGAAAGGGTGGGTCTTAATCTGAGGCCTCAGGCCGTGGCATTAAAGGACGTTAACGGTGACGGGGCAGCATTTGCCGCAACAGCGAAAAAGATAGCAGAAGAGAGTGAGTTCAACCTTATTTTGATGACCGATAAGCCCGAAGTGATGAAGACGGCAGTGGAGGCGTGTGGTTTCAAGAGACCCCTCCTTTATGCCGCAACACCTGAAAATGCAGAGGAAATGGGCAACCTGGCAAAAGAGAAGCAGTTGCCTCTCGCTGTCAAGGCGGAGGGCCTGGAAAACCTTATTGCGCTTAGTGACAAACTCACCGGCATGGGGCTAAAAGATCTCGTGCTCGATTCCGGCTCAAGAGAGCTTAAAGATGCTTTCCAGGACCAGGTAATAATTCGCAGGGCACCCCTTAAGGCCGGAAACCGGTCCCTGGGATTCCCGACAATTACGTTCCCTTGTGAAATGGCGAGCAATCTTGACGTGGAAACCATGATTGCTTCAATGCTGATTGCAAAATACGCAGGGATTGTTGTTTTATCCGATTTCAGAGGGGATAGCCTTTTTCCGTTGCTGGTTGAAAGGCTGAACATATTCACGGATCCTCAGAGACCAATGACGGTTACACAGGGGATTTATGAAATTGGTGTGCCTGATGAGAATTCTCCGGTGCTCGTGACCACCAACTTTTCACTGACCTACTTTATTGTCAGTGGCGAGATTGAGGGAAGCAGGATTCCCAGCTGGCTCCTGATCATGGATACCGAAGGACTTTCCGTCATGACTGCGTGGGCTGCGGGAAAGTTTTCGGGAGATGCCGTGGGTGGCTTTGTGAAAAAGTCAGGGATTGCTGATAAAATAAGCCACCGGAAGGTTATTATTCCGGGATACGCTGCGGCCATCAGCGGTGATATGGAAGAGGAACTGCCTGACTGGGAGGTGATCATTGGGCCAAGGGATGCCTCCCTGATACCGAAATTTCTAAAAGATATGGTAAAGTAAACTCGGTGCGCAAAAGTGGAAGAAAACTTTATTTGCCATCCCCGTGCTTCTGCACGGGGCATTCCTACGGGGTAAAATCCAGAGGGGGAGGATGACCATGCTACTTATAGGCGAAAATCTGAATGTAATCAACAGGGTTATAGGAAAGGCTTTTAGAGAAAAGGACCCTCGGCCGATCGCGGAGGAGGCGAAAAGGCAGAAGGAAAAAGGCATGGATTGGATTGACGTCAATCTGGGTCCTGCTCGTAAAGGAGGGCCCGAGTTAATGGAATTCGTGGTCAAAACGATCCAGGAAGAAATTGGGGATACTCCTCCCTTGAGTTTGGACACTTCCAATATAGAGGCCATGGAAGCAGGTCTTGCGGTTCATAAAGGCAAAGCAATTATCAACTCGATTATGTGCAGGGCTGAGAGATATGAAAAAATGATTCCTTTGGCCGTCAAATATAAAGCAAGCTTTATTGCCCTTATGTGGGGGCCGGAGGGTCTGCCAAGAGACGAGCATGAAAGGGGAGCGCTCGCCGCAGAACTCATTTACGCTGCAAACGAAGCTGGCATTCCCAATGAAGACATATTCGTGGACGGTGTTGTGACACCTTTGAATATCCAGCAGCCTCAGTTGATGAGTCTCCTGGCTTTTCAAGAGATGCTTCAGGATATGTTCCCCGGCATAAAATCTACATGCGGGCTTTCAAATGTCTCAAATGGACCTCCGACTCACCTGAGGCCGATCATCAACCAGACTTACATGGTCATGCTCGAACGCAAGGGCATGTATTCCTGTATTGCGGATGCGTATGACGACAAATTGATTGATATCGCCAGGGGGAGGAGACCCGATATCGTTGAAGTCATACACAAAGTCATGGACGGGGAGGAGATTGACATGGACTCTCTGTCCAAGGAACTCCAGGACTATGTCAAGACAGCACGTGTAATCCTGGGCCATACCCTGTATTCAGACTCTTGGCTGGAAGTATAGACCGAAGTTCCTGAACAAATAGAGAAGAAAAGGAATCCCCCTGGAAGATGCGTTTTGGGGGATTCTTTTTTATTTAGGCGGGGTTAGTCCAAGTGGATAAGGAAAAGCAAAACATCCCGGTTATGACACCGGCAGAACTTGAAAGATTAGACCAGGAAAAGACTATTAAGCACAGGCTCTCAAAGATCGGGCGAAAAATACTTGTAATGAGCGGCAAAGGAGGTGTGGGGAAAAGTACGGTGGCCGCTTACATGGCCTTGATCTTGAGCAAGAATGGCAAGCAGGTCGGCCTTTTAGACGTTGATCTCCACGGGCCAACAATACCTCATCTTCTGGACATTCGTGGCGGGCTGGTAATCTCTGAAGATGGGCTTGTGAAGCCTTATTTTGTTTCAGATAGATTAAGAGCAGTTTCGCTGGAGATGCTGGTTCATGACAAAGATGCAGCGGTTATCTGGAGAGGGCCGATAAAGATAAGTGCGATCAAGCAATTCATTTCTGACATTGACTGGGGTCAAATAGACTACCTCATCATAGATTCACCCCCCGGAACCGGGGACGAGCCTCTTACTGTAGCGCAGACTATCCCCGAAGCAGAAGCTATTATTGTGACCACCCCTCAAGAGATATCGCTTGCAGATGTCAGGAAAAGCATTAATTTTTGCCGCCAGGTAAATATGCGGATTGTCGGTGTTGTTGAAAACATGAGTGGGCTCATGTGCCCGCATTGCCACCAACCTATATCTATCTTTGGCTCGGGTGGCGGCCAAAAGATGGCGGATCAAAAGGGGGTTGCTTTTTTGGGGACGATTCCCATTGAGCCTCTTATGGTGGAATACGGGGACAGTGGGCACCTTGCTGATCTCGCCTCAAGGAATGACCTGGGAATAAACAGCGCATACCAAGAAGTACTTGATAAGGTGGAAAGAACCGGCTGAATCTTGCTTATTGTCGGGCTGGGCGTTTGAAGGCTGGCGAAATGCCTTGGTAAAATTTTGATGAGATAATCATTTATTATGACCGTAAAGCTTGACGAGATCCTTAGCAAACTAGACCCCGAAGAAAAGGACTTTATTGCCGCGCTTATTGATAAGGATCCACTTACCGGCGTGTACAACAGGAGAAAGTTTGACCGCGATGTTGAGCTGCTGGTAGCCGTATACAGAAGAACCCAAAAAGGATCGGCATTATTGATTATTGATATTGATCATTTTAAGAAATTCAATGACCAATACGGTCACCAAAGAGGAGACCAGGTTCTAATAGAAGTATCTAAATGCATAGAGCAGAGCTTGAGGGATTATGACCGAATCCATATTTACCGTTATGGAGGAGAGGAATTTGTGGTGATGATTCCCGATGTCACCACAAAAGACGCGAAAAAAATTGGAGAACGGTTGAGGCAAAAGGTCGAGAAAACGTGCCCTGTAACGATCAGCATTGGCATATCCCACTACAGGGAGATTTCAGATAATCTGGAGACTCTCGTTAGTGATGCGGACCGCGCTCTTTACCAGGCTAAGCGTAAGGCCAGGAACAGGGTGGAGGTTTACTCAAAAGTGGAAGGAGAAGAGGAAAATATCAACCCAGGACCTCGTAAACCTTGATTGGCTTGCTTTTGCCTTTAAGTTTCTTTTCCCCGATCTGCCTGATCCGAAACATGTTCTTGACACTCCGGTAGGTCTTTTCACCAATCAGAATCTGGTTTGGTTCCGCAAGAGTTTCCAGCCTTGATGCAGTGTTGACTGTGTCCCCTATGACGGTATAGTCCATTCGCTTCGGGGAACCAAGGTTTCCTGCTACCACCCGTCCGGTATTTATGCCCAATCTTATGCTGAACCTCCTGTCGGGCTCGATTTCTTCCATCATCTGAGAAAGAGTTTTGCGCATGTCAAGCGCGGCCCTGACAGCTCTTTCCGGGTCATCTTCCCGTTCAATGGGCGCTCCGAACACTGCCATGATCGCGTCTCCGATGTACTTGTCCAGGGTTCCATTATACTTGAATATAATATCAGTCATTTCGCGAAAATAGTGATTCAATAGCAGGCTGACCTCTCCGGGTGAAAGCCTCTCCGAGAGAGGGGTAAAGCTCACAATGTCACTGAACAGGATAGTTGCAATCTTTTCAGTGGGAGCCACAAGGGCTCCGCTTTCCAGATCCTCCCCGTGGATGATAAGGTCCACGACTTCCGGGGAATGAAATCTTTCAAGGCGAGTTCTAGCGATTGTCTCACGCCGTATCTTTTCGTTTAATTCAGCCTGCTCAATAACCATAGCCACTTGATTGCTGATAGTGGTGAGCAGGTCCAGGTCCGCCCTTGTAAATTTGTTCGTCAGGCGTGAGCTGTGAAGCTGGATAATGCCTATGACCTCATTTTTTCGCCACAGTGGAACAGACATTGCCGAGCGAATGTTCTGCACAAAAATACTTTTGGCTCCTTGAAAGCGGGAGTCTTCCATTGCATCTGAAGTGAGCACGGATGCCTTTTCATGAACCACCCTGTTGAGGATCGTGCGGCTAACCTTCATTTCGCCGCTGCTTTTCTTGGAAGAGATTCTGTATTTTACAACTTTTGGAACCAACTCGTCGGGACTTTTCCCCAGCAGGGCAACAAAACCGTAGTCAGCATCAATGACTTCGAAAATTGAGTCCATTATGGCGCTCAAGAGCTGGTCAAAATCTGGAACGGTGTTAAGTTTGCGGCTAATTTGGTAGAGCACGTAGAGGATCTTGTTACTTTTTTCCAGGTCCACGAACCTTGCATGCTCAGGTCCCGACCTCCTCCGTTCTGGAGTAGTTTCGGAATCACCCGCCCTTGCCGTGGCTACCCGGCGGGCTGAGATTAGCAGGTCTTGTTGAGAGTCCAGCTCGCCAACACGGGGGGCTTTCCTCAGAACTTCCTCTTCCTTTTGTTCCGCTGAATCTTCCACCAGCCGAGCTCTTGGAACTTTGTCCAGAAACACA
>Ga0190359_1001608_pt1 | contig 14099 bp, 18 predicted proteins | sample 48721823_MG_FD_161269 | JGI IMG/M metagenome (GOLD analysis project Ga0190359, IMG submission 161269) | Hydrothermal vent microbial mat bacterial communities from Southern Trench, Guaymas Basin, Mexico - 4872-18-2-3_MG | ecosystem: Environmental > Aquatic > Marine > Hydrothermal vents >... | reverse complement strand
ATATTATCACTTTCTTCAGCTACAGCGCCCCGGGTATTGGCATTGGCAACAACAAGGCCATTACCAAAATGACTCTTTCCTGATGGTTGGAGTTGTATTATGAAGGTTATTGCCAACAAATCGACGAAAACTGTTATTCTGGTCGGGGGTCGGGTTCGCCTGATTCCCGGCCAGAAAAAAGAATTTGATGATGAGATTGCTGGGGCTCCGGATGTACAACGGTTTGCTCAACTAAAAATAATCGAGATCCTCGATCTCGAGCAGGCTAAAGCCAAAACTTCAACAAAAACAAAAGAGGACAAATCCGCAAAAACCGTTGTTCCTGCTGTGGCTGAAAAGCCCAAGGTTGAACCCAAGGTTGAACCAAAAGAAGAAGAAAAGCCAAAATCCCAGGAAACAAAGCCGGAGGAACCCGACACCCAGCCTGAAAAAAAGCGAAGGGGTCGCAGGCGTAATAGCTAGAGTCGGCATCTCCGGGATGCCCTTGGAGAGGTAAAATGGCCATACTCAATCCCGGAGAAGTAAGCGAATTCCTCAGGGACTTTCCTGAATATAATATCCTCCTTGATAACGTTCAGTTTACTGAGGATGAAATAAACTCGGCTATTAGGTTTACGATTGAACGCTACAACGCACTAACTCCTGTTACTCAGTACACTTCCGACAACTTTCCCAACAAGTGGATTCTTCTCATCGGAACCTGTGCTCACTTGATGCACAGTGAAATCTTCTTGCAACTTCGTAACCAAGCTACTTACAGAGATGGTGATATTGAGAATATCGGCATTGACGATAAAGCTGCATTGTATCAAGCTTTAGTTGATAGGCTGGATAATCTTTGGAATTCTCACGCGCAGAAGATTAAACAGCAAATTAACCTTGAAAGTGCCTACGGCTATCTTTCTTCTGGTTATCGTTGGATCCGAAGCGGGTTGCGGAGTTACGATTGAATAAGAATATTAAATTGGCTTTCGAGCTTGGAATGCTAAAAGCAGCAGAAGAACAAGGTCTGCTGAAAGAGTCCGGTATTTTCGGAACAGGTCTTAAAACTCTCTGGCAGAATTTTGGAAAGACCGGATTGGGAAGATTTTTGTTTACTGGTGCCAAAGGTGCTCGTGAAGGTTCTTTAATGAGCCATGGTGTTCTTAAACATTTGGGCTCTTTGACCGGTTTTGGAGGAGCTCCTGCCGGTACACTTGGTTCAACATTATCCGCCCCTCTGAGATTACTTCCCGGAATGACTCGAGAAGGTGCAGCGACGTCTTTAGGATTTGGTCTCTTCGGAAGCGGTATAAATGCAATGATGGCACCCGAAGGACAAGGCTGGTCTACCTTTTACAAGACTCTTCTTCCTTCAACTTTGGGTTCTGCCCTTGCATGGCATTATGTTCCGCTGGGTGCGCGAAAACTACTTTCCAAGGGTATTCTAGGAAAAACCGTGGGTCAGGGAGTCACTGCAAAAATTCCCTATAGCAAACTTATTGGAAAAATGTATAAGAACCCGAAACGGCTTGGTACTTACAGTAAGATACTTACAGGAAAAGCACTAGGGGGTATTGGTGCCGGTTTTATGCTGCCAATGTATCTCGGAACACCAGCTGAACACCTAGCTTATAAGGCATTTGGTGTTAAACCACCTTCTTTCGAAGTTCCTGCTTATCAACGAACAGCAATTCCTGGAGCATTAAGATATAGAAGGCAGTATATAGGTTTACAAGGTGCACCTGTATATCAAAATCGGAGGCTCAATTTTGCAACACAGTATCAACAGCAACCTTACAGAAGCTATTAGAAAATTGGCACAGCTTCTGAGAAAGACTAAATCAGATACAGGAGTTTCTCCTGTAACAGAAAAGAAGAAGGCTCAGAAACCGATGATTCCTAATCCAGTAGAATTTAGGAGTGAACAATGAAACCACTGGCAAGAGTTAATATCCCAGTGCCTCTGATGGATGAAATGATGTGTAAAGAAGCATCCCTGTTTGATGTTCCAAACAGCGAGGCCGGACTTGAATTTCTGGATTGGTGGAGCAGAGCCAAATTAGCAGACCGATGTGATCTAACGAAAAAAGCTGCACACGAAGACATTAATATTGTTGATGCTTGGAAACAGCTTTTTGAGTTTCAAGTTGAATGAAGATTGTTATTACCAAGATTACACCGACGTTCCCAAAGAAAGTCGGTCTTCAATGGGATCTGGAAGCAGTTTCTGTGAGTGGAAATTTCACTTTTGATATTGAACGTTCTGGTTCTCCTGCGGGTCCCTGGACGGTAATAGCAAATGCCGTTTCAACCTATCTGTATGAAGATAATCTTGATCAGGAAGATGCTAACGTTCTTTCTCTAGGTAGAGATATATATTACCGAGTAAAGGCCATTCCTCCCGTGGGATCTTCTTTCTATTCTACAATTATCAATCTTGATGGGCAATCTCAGAGTGAAACTGAAGATACCATTCCTGGTATAGGATATAAAATAGACACACCGCAACAGACAGAACCTGAACCAACAACCAATCTAATGACTCGTCCTAATCTCGAGGGCAGAAAGCGTCTATTACGCCGTAAAATACTTCGAGATGAATATATCCTATTCAAGAAGCTAGCTGGAATTGAATTCTATCTTCTTAAACGAAGACATTGGGGAGTACGTTGTTCTGACTGCTATGACCCAGCATCTCGCACTGTCTTAAAATCGAATTGCACAACGTGCTTTGGAACTTCATGGGAAGGCGGGTATTTCAATCCGGTTTCTCTTTATGGAAGGCGAAAAACCACTATAATTCAATCTGATATGTCAGCACAGAGTAAAACAGACATGGCAACGACTCAAATACAGTTTCTGGACTTTCCCAGAATCGATGAAGGAGACTTACTTGTAGAAAGTAATGGTAATCGGCGTTTTCTAGTGAAGCAAAGATTTTTCACTTCTCTAAAGACAATTCCTGTACACCAGACAGTAAATGTCTCAGAATTAGAACGGCAAGCAATTGAATACAGAATTTCGGTTCCCTAGAAGGAGGAAAATTAAATGATAAAGAAAGCATTCGAACTGGGCATGAAATTGGCACAAGATCAAGCCGGATTGACACCTGAACAGATGGCAGCTGCTCGTAAGCTGTGGGGTATCGGTGGCGGTGCTGTTGGTGCTGGTCTTGGTGGTCTTCTAGGTAGTCGATTAGGCGATGTTGTCTCCGAAAATCTGGACACAGACGAAGAGACCTCAAAGTTGGTTGGTTCGGCCCTAGGAGCTCTCTTGGGTGGTGGCTTGGGTGGCTACGCGGGATCACAGATTCCGCTTCTCAGGTATCAACAAAGAAGTCAGAAAAAAGAGCTAGAAGAAGGGCCAGAAAGCAACCAGGGACTTTCCGCATTCTCCTTGCCTCCCCAGTTGATGATTCCGGAAATTCCGGTTTCTGAACCTCTTGATTTCGGTGGGGAATCAACTCTTGGCTTGCTTCCTGAACAAGGAGCCTTTTGGGAAGCACCCAGTATGGGTTTGACAAGCAATCTGGGTTACACACCACAGTACGAAGAGGAAATATATTCTCCGGCATATGATTATTCAACAGAATACGGTTACTAATGGATCCTCGTCCAGCCACTAATGCGTCTCCTCGTGTAAAACTCTCGACACCTTTGGCAATTATAGGATTATTTGTCGAGGTTCTGAGGATACGTTTTTCCAAGGATAGTCAGATGGATCCAGATTTGCCTTGGAGATGGGAAGAGTGGCAAGACGGTACATCGCGTGAAGATGTCATCTTCATCGAAAGTGGCTGGAATACCAACATAGAAATGCGCAACGTTCGTCCTGGAATTTGGGTTGACAGGATACAGAGTATCTGGACAAAAGCAAGTATCGGCAACCAAGACCAAATGCCGGTGGATTTGCGAATACCACTTGAACAATTTCATGCTTTCGGAGAAACCGATCTTCGGCTTGATTGTACTTCCCCCAACAGAGGGGAAAGTATGCTCATTGGTGGTATTGTTCAAGATTTTGTTCAAATGAGCAGAAACCTGATAGCTGCCTGGTTTGGATTGCGTGACATTTCAAATGTCATGTTAAATCAAACAGTTCCGTTTGATAAGGATGATAAACTGTGGAATTCTCCTGTATCTTTCAGAGTTTTTTATGAAACTCGATGGGCTTCTGCTCCAGTATCGAACTTGCTCCGTGCAGTTTCTTTGAAAATCTCTGATATAACGGATCCTGAGACATATTTCAGGAAAATAGCTATTCGTGAGGAAATAAATCCTGTTCTTTGAACTTGCATTATGAGAGGCACTGTCCTAAAATTAGCTTTGATTTCAAGGGTGTATTTGACATGATTTTTGATTCCAGCGAGGACTGAAAATGGCATTCGTGAGACCCATTGTCTATGTCTATCAGGAATTTCAGAATATTACTGTTGCTCCGGGAGTTCCCGATCTTAACTGTCTCATTGTAGGTCCTGTTTTCCACATTGAGGATTATCCCACAGACAAGTCCAACATTGGTATTGGTGACTTTATCAAGTCGGGTTACACCAAGGATGCTCCTTGTGACAGTACTGGAACCAGCTTGGGTCGCCCTGATCCTGGTAGTGATTTTATCACGCTTTCGGATCCTCCTAATCACACTGCCGGGGCTACTCTGGATTCCAGTAGCGTCAAGGTTTATTTCACAGATGCTTTGATTGAAGTTGCCAAAGGTGACGATGGTGCCATTAGCGATAATAGTAATATTTTCACTTCAGCAGGAGCTGACTTTTCCGGCAAGGATGCTGATGGAAACGATATCAACGCCAACGGTACACAGAAGATTAAAGCAGGCGATAGAATTGTTTTGACCATTGATTCGGGAACCACTACTGTTGTCAAACAGGTTTCTTACGTAGTTAGCAGTACCCAACTGGCATTGACTTCCACAAAAAAGACTACAGAAGCCGTTGGCGACACCAGTATCAACTGGCGTATCGAACACGAACTTGATGACCAGGAAATTGATACCGATTATTATGCAATCAATGGAAATCAGATTACCATCAAGACTGGTCCCACTGGGATTCTGCTGGCATACGAGGGAAGTTCTTATCCGGTAAACTATGCTGACATGTATATCGGTTATCGGGAGCTTCGTACTGATCTCGATCATGTTATTACCGTGGACTCCTCGGATGACATCACAACCACTTTCGGAAAAATTGATGAACGTAATCCGATGGCAGCAGCTCTTCAGGTAGCCTTTGCCAATACTAGCAATCCGATCCAGGCCTTTGGTGTGGATGCAGACACTCTGGCAGGGCACCAGGCTGCTCGAGACAAGATTACGACTCGTGATGACATTTACTGCATTGTTCCCGTAACTGACAGTCTCTCCAAGTCTGATTGGGTTTCGATTATCAGTATGTGGAAGTCCCACTGTGTGGACTACGCCGCTTATGACAAAGCTAAGTTCCGTGTTGTCATCGGTTCTTACGATGACCTGCCGGAAGAGAAAGCCTCTGCTCCGGCCAGCACCACCGGATATACTTTGGAAGACGCTAACGAAACCGGAAACAGTGTTTTTGTGGATCCGGCTTCTGGTACAGACTTTGTTACAGCCGAAGTTGATAGCAACCATCTTTTGGATGTTACTCAAACGGCTACCTCTGGTCTTCCTACTTGCAATAATGAGAAGCATCTATTCAGCGAATCGGGATACAACGGAGCTAAAGAACTCCTGGGGGCTATTGGTGGAAAGCGTCTCAGGCTCGCTTCGGGAAGTGTGTACTCTAGTGACTACAGCGGAGAAGCTGTTTCTTACTTGGTACGTTCTCCGATTTTGAAAAGCGAAGGGGTTTCTGCCTCTGTGATTTATGCTGATGTTACTGGTGCAACCTGGGGAGATGATGGGGGAGTCAACGCTCGAATTACTAAAACAGGAGCTTTCTCCAACGTTTCCGTCGGTGATGTAGCCCACGTTAGCGGAGGTACTACCGGAGCACATAATGACGGTTTTATTATTACTGCTGTTGATCCCAACGGAAACTATATTGATCTTACTAGCACAGAAATTACTGCAGACACTGTTAATCTCCAGGTTTACCGTCCTGTTGCGAACTCGGTGAATAGCAACATCACATCTGGTACTCGTACAATAACGGCTTCTGGTTCTTCTGACTTCGCCAATGTTGCTATAGGTGATCTTTGTATTGTACTGCAATCGGGAACCGCCAGTAACGCAGGCATGTGGGTTGTAGAGAATAAACTAGATGACCAGAATGTGGTTATTGGTGATCCTGGTTCGACATTGGTAACTGCTAGCGGAACCAATGTTGTCTTCTTCCGCACAGTGGCAAGTTCTCCGAGTGCTTCCATTACCATCCGTAAACGGCTTACCCGCTTGCGGGACGACAATGCCAGCTTTACTACCACCGTAGAAGCAGGTGAGTACATTGAGATTCCCTATCCGGAAGATACTGATCCCACCAAGTGGGATACCTCTACAACTCGTTGGCCAATCGAAACTGTTGTGTCCGATGAGTTGCTGGATGCACAACTGGACGACCTGGAAGAGTTGGCTCCGGAAGCATTCATAGCCGGTTACAATGGCGATATGCCTTACCGGATTGCTATCGATCTGACACCCTCTTCCCAAGTTACTGAGCTTAATACCATCACTACAAGCTTGAAAGACTCACGGTGTGTGATGGTCTGGCCCAACGAGGTTTACGTCAGCAACTTGACCAATCAACTTACAGGGGTACAGAACAAGCAATCTGGTCAGTATCTTGCTTGTGCTGTTGGAGGAATGGTTTCAAGCCTGCCATCACACCAGGGATTTACCTATCTGGGCATTGGAGGCATTCAGCAAATCTTCAACTCCAATTTCTACTTTACCGATGCTCAACTGACATCCCTGCGAGATGGTGGTTGGTATGTCTTTGTTCAGGACAGCGAGAGTTCCTTGCCTTATACCATTCATGAAGTAACAACCGACGTAAGTTCTTACGAATTCGGCGAGTTCATGAATGTTAAAAACTTCGACTATATTGCTCTTGCTCTTAAAGAAGTCCTCGACGCTTTCGTTGGACGTTACAATATTAACACTGAAAACTTGGAGCTAGTACGAACTTCTTTGAATGCTAGAATCCAGTATTTGAAGAAAAGGGTGTTCCCCAAAATTGGGGCTCCCTTGCTTTCAGGAGAAATCACTTCTATTCAGCAGCTTGCTGAAGAGAAAGACCGCGCAGAAGTCAATATTGACGTTGAATTGCCCAAAATCATGAATAAGATTGGGCTACACTTGATCTCTAGTTAATTAAGAAAGGAAAAAAGAGATGATCAAGGAAGCTTATGAACTTGGTGTACAAATGGCTATTAAAGAGGCTGGTCTCTCTCCGGAAATGGCCAAGGCATTTGCTCGGCAATTGGTTGAGGGTAGCAAATTCAAAAATTTGGTCAGAAATCCTGAGGTTTGGAAGAGGTTGTTACTTGGAGGTGTTATTGGTGCTGGTCTTGGAACAGCTGCTGGATATGGAATAAAAAGTCTTTGAGTTGCCCAAAATCATGAATAAGATTGGGCTACACTTGATCTCTAGTTAATTAAGAAAGGAGAAAAGAGATGATTAAGGAAGCATACGAGCTGGGTGTTCGGCTGGCAATGGAAGAAGCTCTTACCAAGGAAGCCAGGCTTTCTGATGTGGTAAAAAAACTGGAAGAGCTTGCGTTGTTTGAAGGCGGACGAAAAAAGAGGATCCAAGAATATCTCCAGGCAGGGAAGCAGTTGAAGGGACGACCTGGCATGCCTTTAAAGGCTCGGGCTGGTTGGTATAAAGATGCTCTCAAGGAAGCTCTGCCTGGTCTTGGTGTTTGGGGTGGTCTTGCCGGTGCCGGTGGTCTCGGCGGTCTTGGGTTGGCATCTCTTCTTGGAAGCGAAGATTAATCTATTGCAAACCCAGGGGAGGCTTTGCCCTCCTCTGGGTTGTTGAGCTACACAACAAATGCCTTTCAAGAGCAAAGCACAGCAACGATTCATGTTTGCTGCCGAAGAACGTGGGCAACTGCCAAAGGGTACTGCTAAACGCTGGGCACACGAAACCAAAAGTATACGCAGGTTGCCGGAGCGGACCATGACCAGAAAAGAAGCGTTGTTGAAGGCATACAGGATGGGAAAACAAGCTGGCATAGAAAGTGCACTAACAAGGTTCCTGACTAGGACGGCTCCGGTACTGGCCCCAGCGGCTGCAGGAGCCTATGTCAGCCAAGATTCTCCCTGGACAGGAGCATTGATCGGTGCCGCTCTGGGCGGTTTGGGAGCAAGGCTAGGAACAAAGGCCACGCAGCGAATGTTCTTCAAAGACCCAGAAGCCCTGCAAAAAGCAGAAGCACTAGCCAAGGCTACAGGGAAACTAACCAAGGAAGAACAGCAGCTGGCTCAGGCATACAGGTCTATGCAACAAGCAACCCCTGCATCCCAATATGCCGGTAGAATCCTTGCTGGTGGCCTTGGCGGTGGCTTAGCATCTGCTTTTGGAGGCAGAACTCCACGAGTTCCGTTTTACAGTTCAGGAGCACAGCCTACTCCAGCAGTAAGAGATATGGGATCTCATTATTATGCAGGTTTAGTGTAAGGAGCATCTACAATGGCAGATACTGCTACTCCAAGTGCAGTCACAGACGCTTCTAATTGGCAGTTTCAAAACAGCTATATTGAGCGTCTCATGGATCACGCTGCTCTGACAGCAGCACATCCTGATGATACGCTGATATTAGCTGGTCCACCTCGTTATATCAGTCCCAGCGCTACTACCTGGGATAAGATGTTGCCAATTGGAGCAGTCCAGCAGATGCAGATAACCAATCAAAAAGCCACTGTACCGGCAATGGGCATTGGTAGTGGACGCAACTTTTTCCTTAGTGGAAAAGCCCAGGGTACTGCTACCATCGCACGGCTTTTTGTAAATGGTCGTAATCTGCTCCGGGCACTGATGTCTAACGCTGTTGTGGCTGGAATTGATGTTACCAAGTTCGATGATGCAGCTGCCATAGCCAGAGATGCCAAGTTTTTCTGCAATTTGGACTCTGAGCTTTTCATGGTTCCATTCGGGCTCGGCATTCTTTTCCGTGACAAACTCCACAATGATCTTGGTGCTGTTTACCTTGAACTGTGCATGATTAACAGTTGGTCCCTTGGTGTCGGTGCCGGACAAACAATGGTGATGGAAAATGTAACCATTCTTTTTGATCGTGCACGTCCCATTACCGCTGCTGGTGCTGGTGGTGCTAGCGCCGATAACAGGGCAAATTACGATCCGGCCAGTCCGTCGTCTTCAACGATATTCCAAGCCATTTTCCAGGGTAATGTCAATGACTTGCCCGCTGCTGTTGGCGGTGAAGACACTGTCAACAACAACCCTGGTGGAACAACTCCTTAGTCAGCTTAGCCTGGAAATCCTCTCTGCGTAACGCTATAATTCCAGCATGATACGGAATCCCTATGGAGCTAGAATCTCTGGCTCTCCAGATCCAGATTTCTCCGTGCCCCGTTTCGTGGCCGGAACTATACAGAACATCGACACAGAACGTTTTTGTTGCTCTGTTGTTGATGATTCTGGGTCAATGCACGAAGTAGCCTTTCCGAATCTCCAGCAGGACCCCGAAGGAAGCGGTGGAGAGATTCTCATTCCTCGAATAGGCCAACGGGTAGAGCTGCGAATCGGAGGACGTCTTACTGACAGGATTGTTGGCTTTCTGCCAGTCAGCCTCGACGAGAATATTTCACAAATACAAACACAGTCTGTTTCCAACGCTTCTCCTGCTGTAACAGTTAAAAAAAAATCTTTTGTAAATTTCAGAGGAAATTTCCCTCAAGATTTGATGCCCGGTGATTGGCTTCGTTTCGGAAATGATGGCCAATACTTAGGCATACTAGACAAAGGTATTGCCATTCTTCACGGGGGAGCTTGGGCGAATATCCGAGCTATTGGTTCCGTAGGAGGCCTTGACACTTTAAAGATTACTGGAAGAATCACAGAACTACAAACCGATTTCGGATATCTTACTTTCGGAAGCACAGATGGAAAAACATTTATGGAGTTCAAGGGAGGTACCGATCAGTCCCTTGAAACGGGAATAGACCGACAAAACTGGACGGTTGAATCGGGAATTGGACTCGAGGGACTTTATTTCTTGCGGTTCAAAGATAGATTGGGAGAAAATCTTTTTGAGCACAAATTAGACGATGATGGCAATCTCGATTATTTCCTGAGTGGAAATAAAAATGAATTGCTGGAAGGAAACCTGTCTCAGGCAATAAAGGGAAATTTCTCTCAGGAAACCAATAATTTTGATAGAACTGTCAATGGTGATACCGCCCTTCAATTTTTGGGCAATGTTGAATCCAACATTAGTCTGAATAGGTATTGTAATATTCTTGCCAACGATTCTCTTTTGATTTCTGAAAATTACTTTTTGTCCAGCAAGACACTGAACATTCTTTCTTCAGGACGCCCTCTCTATGCAGTTCCTGGAGATACAGCAGTAGATTGGAAAGTAGCTAACGGAGATTTCAAGCTGGAAATCGGCAAACCGCCCTCTGATTTCCAAAAATCACTAAGTGGTTTCAAGCTAAACGTCTACCCTCCTGGAGCCGAAATAAACCTCAACTGCCTGGCTGGTTCACTGAAATTCAACGCAGGCTTGAATGGGAGTTTCTCTTCTACTGGTCCCATGAGTCTCGATAGTAAAGCAACTTTTGACATTTCTGCTCTTGCAGCTTTAAATCTATCTTCTCAGGCAAGTGTTCTTTTGAAAAGTCCCTTGGTAAAGATGGGTAGTAACGCAGCAAACCAAGCTGCTGTTAAAGGTACCATTTTTCTCTCGCAACTTAAGGCATTTCTCAATGCTGTTTCTTCGATTGTTCCAGGAAACGATACTGCCAATGCTACAGCATTAGGAATTATCAAAGCGGCAGCCTCTTCTTTGGCAGGCAGTCTTGATTCTTCACTTTCGACCAAAATCTTTTTGGAATAGATATGTCCTGGACCAAATTAAAAAGTTCTCCTCTTCTAAATCTGCTTACTAAGGTTGCAGAAGTTGAAAGTCTCTACATGGAACTACAATTAAAGAAGAAGCTACTCCAGGCAAAAATGGTTGGGCGGATGCTACAAGATGGAAAAGAACCTAGAAAAAATTGAGACTCAGCGTTGGGAAGCGGTTAACACAGATGCTGGTGTTACTGCTCTTAGAGCTGCAAAGTCAATTCTCGAACCAGTCGTAACGACTAGCAGTACTCTATTAGAAGCTGTAAAAACTATTGCAGAAACAATAGTGAATTTTCTGTACACAATTTCTGATCCAGAAATAGCTGCACTCAAGGCTGCTATTGCTGCAGTAAGAGAAGTATTGGAAGAGTTAGAAGGTGCAGGAGGCGGTGTTTTCATTCTTCCGGTTCCCCCGAGGAACATTGATCAAGACTATAGAAATATTATCAACAGTACGGATCTTGCCAATATTTATGAAAGCGCTATCAAACTCGGTGTCCAAGGAGGCGGCGGAAACCTTGGTTTTCTGAACACCGTGGAACAATCTCTGACTGACTTTCGGGATTCAGCCAGACCTCAGCTTGACGAGGATGCTTACATTGCTGCTGCTGTTATTCTCATGGGCAGTGACAACCCTCTCAGGATAATCGGTCTTCTTAGGAGATTGGCTGTTCTTTTTCGTGGTCCTACCAGGAGAAGTAGTATAGGAGAAGCGTTAACTACTCTTCCTCCTGAATTTCCTACGCTTAAAGAACTTCAAGTGGAATTGATTCCCAATATTGAAACACAGCTGATTGAAGCAAGTGAAGCAATTTATTCTCCTGAAGAACTGAAAAGTCCTTATGCCGTCAAGCTGTCTTGGAAAGCAGATGATGAAATACATGTTATGTCATGGCCGAACTCAGCTAACACAGGAAGGGATATCCTGAAAATTGAGAATGTTGTGATCTACAGATCACTTGATAAACCAATTCCGGTAACAGCTAGCAGCAAACAGTTATCCCAATATATCTATAAAACGATTCCATTCAGCGAATGGCATCCTGTGTTTTATGATAACGGCATAGAATTAGAACACACGTATTACTATGCAGTAGGTTACTTGTTAAGTCACAGAGATGCCGATAACCCTGGAGAATACACAGATCTTGAATCAGTCCCAACGCACCTTGAAACAGTTTCCTTGGATGTTCCTGGAGATCCCCGAGTTTTTACTCGCAAAGGAATTCCTCCTGATTGGATTTCGATGAGAAGCCCTTTGCGGGCAATTCCCGCGTTTGCTCGCCTTATTGATGAAATCAATGCTTTTTTGGATAAGCTCGAGAAAACACTAGATGACACCCAGGATAAGATGAGACGATACGTTGAAGCTCTCGAGCGTGAAATAAATAGAATGCATGAATGGTTAGAAGAGATACTGTTTACAATTGAAGAGCTGGTAGAAGCACTGGATTGGGAAGGGGTTTACTCTGGGGTCTTGGGTATCAAAGGAAAAGGAGGGAATGAATTTCTGATTCAATCATTGGCTCAGGCCCTTTTTGATACCAACGATAACAGCAGGCCCCCTTTCGACAAGGGTACAGAGTTTGTAACCGGCATGATTTTCATGGCTGGTGCTGAAACTCCAGGAAAGCTGGAAGTCATTTGGAACCAATTGAATCTCCTGTTTGGAGTAACGGTACAGACTGGAATTTCAGCTGTGGAAAAAACGGGTAGTGCTATAAAAACAGCGTGGGATTCGTTAGAAGAAGCTTCCAGTGAAATTAAAGATGCCATCACGCTTACTGAAAATCTGGAGGAAGACTTGTCACAGAAGGAAAAAACTTCTGAATACAATGCCATTGGAAATGACCTTTCTCCGGCGAAGGAGGACAAGGCATGAGTTCCCGTCCTACTGTAAAAACACTGGTGTTTTCATCCAGCGAAGACAAGAACAGAAAAAAGAAAATGGTTGAAATTCTCAAAAAACGTGGTTTAATAGATTCAACCACTGAAAAATACATTCTCAAGGGACGAGGACGTTGAAAATATTGTCGCATAAAATTTCTAATTTCCCTTTTTGTCATATATGTAGACAGAGAAGGGAGAAGGTTTTAGTTCTACGATCAGCCACAACAAGCAATCCGGTTTATATCTGCAAAGATTGTTTAGAAAAAGGACTCCGTGAATTTGAAAAACAAAATTAAATATGTTTTTTACCTTATCATTATATTTGTTCAATTCCTGTTTTTAGTGCAACAGGTTTCGATTATAAAACGTCTCTCTGCACTCGAGACAAACTTCAAGTTGATAACAAAGATAAACAAAAAAATTGTTAACATTATAGAAAGTCAACAAATCCAAATCACAAAACTGGGTTCTTCTACAATAGAGTTAGCAGCTTTTCACAAAAATGTCGATGAGTTGATTCTCGCCAATAAAAGAAAAAAAGTGAAATGCAGATATTTCAGACGAGGAGTAGGAGGAGGTGGACCATGAGCTACCTCGAGGGCATCAGGTCTTTTAGAGTAAAAGCCGGTATGGAATATCTGTACAACGGTGGAAAACTGGATGAAGACGATGCTCGTCTTCTGATGTACGATTTTTTCGAAGAAGCCCAGCACGCTATCGCCTATGAAATCGGTGACAGCTTTTTCAACAAGTACTACCCCTCTTCTCGATGCAATGGCCACTGGAAGATACCTGATCCCATCGGGATCATTGACCACTATACAGCAGGAATTAAAGCTTCTTCCACACTTCGCTGGTTTTCCAATAAAGAACGACCAGGGGGATCCAGCAATTCTTCAGCGCATTTCCTTGTTTCTCGAGAAGGAATTATTTACGGCGTAATTAGCCCATTCAGAATTGCCTGGCACGCTAGAAGACATAATGCTACCCATCTAGGTATTGAGCATGTCAATGCGGGTATTCTTAAGAAAAAAGGAAAACGGTTTTACTACATGAATGAATTTAAATACCCCAAAAAGCGCGAATCAGCACTGATTCAAGTGGGGAAGGAAATTTGGGAACCGTACACTGCAGAACAGTTGGAAGCTAATGTTATCCTCAAACGGTTAATAACTCAAACATTTCCCAATGTAACAAA